>Ga0075426_10000071_pt1 | contig 64257 bp, 49 predicted proteins | sample SoiMethybrSBSTD5_FD_75304 | JGI IMG/M metagenome (GOLD analysis project Ga0075426, IMG submission 75304) | Bulk soil microbial communities from a Populus tree surrounding site in Tennessee, USA - Soil MetaG P. TD hybrid SBSTD5 | ecosystem: Environmental > Terrestrial > Soil > Tree plantation... | reverse complement strand
CTTCGCGGCCCGCTCGCGCTCTTCCGGCGCCGGCGGTGGCAGATGGTTGCGGCCGCGTGACGCGATCCCGTGGACGTAGTCGGTCAGCTCGTACTCGCCGCGGTCGAGGGCAAACCAGTCGGGATCGAGCTCGGTGCCCAGGAGTTCCATCCCTTGCTTGCGGGCCGTGCAGGCGGCGCCGAAGAGAGCACGGGCGCGATCTCTTGCCGGTCGATCGGCCTCGCCGCCATTCTGGATGCCGCTCGCCAGGGTGTCGAGGGCAGGCTTCAGCTCCGCTGGGAGATAGTCCCTGGCCTCTCTATAGCGGCCGGCGCGGATCAGACGGCGGGCGAGCAGATAGCGAAGGTCATAGGCCAGGCGCTCGGGCCGGTAGCGGATGAATCCTCCAGCGTACAGGCCGTCCTCCTGCGAGGGCTTGTAGCGGGCCGCGAGATCGGCGGGCCAGGCTGCGTCGACGACCGACTTCAACTCGTCGGCCGTCATGACCCGCTCCGCAACCCAGGCGGCGTCGAGCCAGAAGCCGTTGTGGAGGAAGCCGTCCAGTGCCTCCCGGAACCGGCCCTGGGAGAGGAGGACAACCGCCTCTTCTCCCGCCGCCTCGGGTCCGGTGGCGAGCTGGACGCTGTAGTGATTGGTCCATGCGTAGCCCGAGGCGTCCTGCTCGTTCATGTCGGTTGGCGGCAGGGCGCCGGCGACGGCGTGGAGGAGCTTGCCCGCGGCCGCCAGCTTGCCGTCGCGCAGCAGCAGCTTGGCGCGGATCCAGCGCGCCATGGGCGCGCTCCCCGAAGCGCGAGCGGCCCACTCTCGGGCGGCGGCGAAGTCCCCCGCCTCGTAGGCCGCCCAGGCGAGCCGGTCCGCACCCTCGGAGCGCCGCACGCCGGCGGCTTTGAGCGCGCGCAGCCAGTCGCGCGCATGCGGCTCGTCCCCGGGGGTGAGCACCCAGGCGGTGAGGATGGCGCGCGACCGCGGCGCGCGGGCGGCGCGAACGAGGGCGTCCCGACCACCTGCCAACGCCTCGCTGCAGGCCAGGCGCAGCGAACTCGCGGCCCCTGCGTCGTCGCCACGGCTCTGCACGAGGTAGAGGGGCAGCGCGCGGTCGTAGCGCTTGCGGTCCATCTCCGTCCTGGCCTGCCAACCCAGACTGTCGAACGCCAGGCCGAGAGGGTCAGCGAAACCCTGGGCGGCAAGCTCTCGGGTGCGCTCGAACCAGCGCACAGCGGCGTCCGGATCGCCTGCCATCGACGCCTTGCCGAGCATGAACGCCGCCCAGGTGCTGCGCAGCGCACGCTCCGCGGCCGGCCGGGTGAGGAGGCGCTCCCAGGCGGCGCGGGCGGCGTCGAGGCGGTGTTGGTGGTAGGCGATGGCGCCTTCGAGATAGTCGGCCAGCTCCGGCGGCAGGCCGCGCGGGACGGCGAGGTCCGGTGCGGCTTCCTTCCCGCCCAAGGCGGCGCGCAAGTCCGCGTGGGCCTTGAGGATCTTCTCGCGGACCGCGGGCAGGGCGCCGCTCTTTTCCACCGCCTGGCGTACATCCTCGGCGTCGATTTTCGAGGTCAGGTCGTAGGGATCGCCTTGCGCGGGAACCGCCGGGAAGGGTGGCGGCCCGGAGGGCGCGATCTCAGGCAGCGATTGGTAGAACGGCCTGCTGGGCGCCGTGAGGAGATCGCTGCTGCCCAACAGCCAGGTGGGGAAGAAGGGCGCGCAGGCCCAGAGAGCGGTGCCGGCTGTGAGAAGGATGGCGGCCAGCCAGAGGGCCCTCATGGTCGCGGCGCTCCAGGCACGCCCATGTCGCAGTCCGGGACCTCGGGCAAGTGGTGGAGGCGCGCGGCTTTCCCCAGCCGGGTGGTGCCGCAGCAGAGCAGGAGGGCCTTGAGATAGGGCTGGGCGGCCTCGGGATCGCGGTTGTTGAGCCAGGAGCCCGCGGTCGCCAGCATCCGCGCCTTGTCTTCGGAGCCATCAGGGAGGAGCGCCGCGGCGTCGCCGGCGAGAGCGGCGGCCTGGTAGCGGTAGTGGAAGCGTTTCTCCGGCTCGGCGCGATGGCGGCCGGCGCGCTGCTGCTCGTCGGCGCCCGGCACCAGGATGGTGTTGTCGGCGCGCTTCGCGATGTGCTTGGAGAAGGCCGGAAGCTCGAAGTTCCCGCCGTCGAGGGCCATCCAGTCCGGGAAGCTCTCCGTCCCCGCCAGCTCCATTCCCTGCTTGCGTGTGATGCACGCGGCCTGGAAGAGCGAGCGCGCCCTCTGGTCCGCCGGGCGGGCGGCGTCGCGACCCTCGCGAAGCGCCTTTCCCAGAACGTCGACGGTGGCTCGCAAGTTGGCGGGGAGGTAGGGCCGGGCGTCAGCGTATCGGCCGGCCCGCACCAGCCGGCGGCCGAGCAGATAGCGCAGGGCGCGGCCGAGTTTGTCCACGTCCGGCGCTTCCACGCCGGCGATGGAGAAGCCGATCGAGGCCTCCGGCTGCTCCGGGCCTGTGCCGGATGGGGCGATCGTGTCCACATATTTCTGGAGCTCCTCGACGGTCAGCACGCGGTCGGCTACGTAGGCCGCTTCCAGCCAGAAGCCGCCGCGCAGGAAGTGATCGAGCGCGGGGGCGTACTGGCCCAGGGACAGCAGGAGGGCGCCGTCCTCGCCGTGCGCCAGCGCCGGAGTGGCCACCTTGCCCCAGCCCTGGTTCGGATCGTACTGCTGGAGATCGTCCTTGTCCGGCGACGGCAGGGTGCGGGCGACCTCGTCGAGCAGTTTCTGCGCCTCGCCCAGCTTGCCGTCGCGCAGCAGCAGCTTGGCGCGGATCCAGCGCGCCATGGGGGCATCGGCTGGGGCTCGCTGCGCCCAGTCGCGGGCGGTGGCGAAGTCGCCGCCCTGGTAGGCGATCCAGGCCAGGCGCTCCGCGCCCGACGCCTCTTTGATCCCCGCGGCCTTGACGGCCTTGAGCCACGCCGCGATGTCCGGGTCCACAGCCGGATTGACGTCGGACACCTGGCTCGCCTCCTGATCGGCCCAGGGCGCATGGCGATCGGAGACCAGGAACGCCGTCATCACGTCGCGGGCGTCGGCGGAGCGGGCGATGGGATTGAGGGCGTCGGCTCCCTTCTTGAGGGCCTGGCGGCAGAGGAATTGGAGACTGCTCAAGGCGAGCGGGTCGCCGCTGCGGACCTGGCGGGCATAGAGGGCGAGGGCGCGGTCGACGTGGCCGAGGTCGCGCTCGGCGCGCGCCTCCCAGCCGAGGCTCGCGGCGGCGAGACCGAGGCTGTCCTCGAAGCCGTGGGCCGCCAGCTCGCGAGTGGTCTGGAACCAGCGCGCCGCCTCCTTGCGGTCGCCTTTGAGGCTGGTCTTGCCGAGCATGAAGGCGGCCCAGGTGGAGCGCAGCCGGCGCTCCGCCGCCGGCCGGCGGAGCAACCGCTGCCAGGCCGCGTTCGCCTCCGGAAGGCGTCCCTGGTGGAAGGCCACGGCGCCCTGAAGGTAGTCGGCGAATTCGCCCGGCAGCCCAGCGGGCACCGCGGTAGCCGGCGCGAGGGCGGTGGGAGGGGATGGCGTCGCCTCCTGGGACCGCTCGTCGGGATGCGCTGCGACGCGGGCCGCGGCTGCGACGCCGGTGGCGTGCTCGCTCAGGAGCTTGCGCAGCGCCGCGTGCTCGGCGAGCAGAGCCGTCCTGCGCTCAGCCGCCAGATCGCTCTTGGCGAGGACCTTCACGAGATCGGCCGTATCGGCGTCCGCCGTTTCGCGGTAGGGATCGCTCGCGGTCTGGCCATGGAACGGATCGACGGGAAGCTTGAGGCGCTGCACTTCGAAGCGCAGCACGCCGCCCGGGGCGCCCAGGAAGCTCCGATCACTGCCCAGGATCCAGTTGGGAAAGAACGGGCCGCAAGCCCACCCGGCGAACGTCCCGGCGGCGAGCGACACGACGATCGCAACCGCGCCGGCCGCCCGGCGCATGTCCCGCGAGCGGGAATGGTGAGTCAATGCGGCGTCCTCCTTGAAACGGGTGGTGAAGCGGTGGCCATCCTATCTGAATCGCCCGGTCCCAGGGCGTTGCCCTGGGCTGAGGGATCACGGCCCGTTGGGCCTGGGGAGGGCGGAAGGGCCGAAGGTCCGGGCTCCCTTAGCCCAGGGCAACGCCCTGGGTTGCTACGGAGGCGGCAGCACCGTCTGCACGCGCGCCTGGCCCGCGAAGCGCAACCATGCCACCTGGCGGCGGTCGCCGGGCCGAAGCAAGCGGTCCCAGGCCGTGTTCTCCCGGCGCAGGAGGATGCCGCGCTCGCCGCCCCGGGTGAGGCGATAGCCGGCGAGGCCGTCTGCGGCGAGGAGCGGAGCGCCGTTCCAGTCCATCGCCACCGGCGTCGGCCACGGGGCGTCTTCCTCACCCGTGTTGACGAGGTCGATCTCGACCAGATCAGGCTCAGGCGACCGGGAATCGGCGCGCAGCTCCCGTCTCGGCGTGCGCCCGTTCATTACGGCGCGTAGCGCGGGCCACGGCCAATTCAGGCGGTCGGCAGTGTTCGGCAGGCGATACCAGAGGATCCCGGCGAGCTCGGCCGGCCGGTCGGCGGTCCATTCGCGCACCAGCCGCGCCATGGCCTTGGGATCGCTCCGCGCCACCCGCACCGCTGCGCTGCGCGGCCAGCTGAGGAGCGGGCCTTCGGCGGAGAGGCCGATGACCTTGCCCGCCTGGTCGAAGGCCACCACGTAGCCATAAGTCGGCAGCGCCACCTGGAACGGACTATGGAATCGCGCCGCCGCTTCCACCGCCTGCTTTGCGGCCGCTGGATCGCAGAGCAGGAACGCCGCGTCGAACCGGCGCGGCACTGCGAGCGAATGGACCTGGAGCACAAAGCCGTCCGCCGCCGCGGCAAGACGGGCAAAATCCCGCCGCCGGCGCAACCAGACGGGCAGCGCGGTGATCGTCACCGGCAGCGGACGGACCGCCTCCTTCACTGCCTTCACGAGCAGCGGGTATTCGTCGAGACGCGACTCCGGACAGTCGTAGTCGAGCTGGATCTCCCGCGGCTCCAGACCTTGGGCCCGCGCCCGTGCCGCGATCTGTCGAGCCAATCCGGCGAGGAGCCGCACGGCCTCCGGGTCGTCGGCTAGCCGGTTCGGCTCCGGGCGGGAAAACCGCCCGATGCGGATCGCGAGGCCCACCGGCTTGCCGGTGGAGCGAAGGGCGGCCTTATCGATCTCGACCTCGGTCATGAGGGGCGGCCGGGTCGAAAGGTCCACCTCGGCGGCGAGGGCCACTAGACCGGCGAGCCCTTCGCTCCCTTCCACAGCCTTCCGCACCTCCGGTCCCCAACTCCGCTGCCAGACGTAGGCCTCCTGAGGCAGCGGTCCGCCCGCGCGCTGGCCCCGGCGCAGCCAGAACCCCAGGGCCAGGAAGGCACCGGCAAGAAGAATCAGGAGAGTGACGAGGGCGAGGCGGCGGCTCACGGGAGGGTAAGGATAGCTGGTGAGTCGATCCGCCGAGCGTTCATGCCGCACCGCGTTAGAGGTTCTTGCCGCAGCTTGACGTAAGGGTCCTGTTATGCCACGCTTCGAGGGGAGGCGTCGCCATGGCCAACGTCGCGGACATCACTGTTGAGACCACTCCAGAAACGACCCCACGCATCGGGTCCGACCGCCTCGATCGTCTCTCCCTTCACGTCACCGTCCTGCCCGGCTTCCATGAGGCGGTCGCCGTGCAGGCCCCGGCCACCGGCCGGCTTCTGGGCACGGTGCCCAAGGGGACCGCGGCGGACGTGCGCGAGGCCGTGCGCCGCGCCCGCAAGGTGCAGGAGGACTGGTTCCACCGCTCGGTGGCGGAGCGGGCGGAGCCGATCCTGCGCTTCCACGACCTCGTGATCGAGCGCCAGGACGAGGTGCTGGACCTGATCCAGCTCGAGTCCGGCAAGGCGCGCAAGCATGCGTTCGAAGAGGTGGCCGACACCGCCATCGTCGCCCGTTACTACGCGCATCACGCGGACGACTTTCTGGCGCCGCAGCGCCGGCAGGGAGCGCTGCCGGGGATCACCGTCGCCTGGGAGCATCACCAACCGGTGGGCGTGGTCGGGATCATCGCGCCCTGGAACTATCCCCTGTCGCTGGCGGTGACCGACGCCATCCCGGCGCTGCTGGCCGGCAATGGAGTCGTTTTGAAGCCGGACCGCCAGACCCCGTTCACCGCGTTGTGGGCGATCGATCTCCTGGAGGAGGCGGGTCTGCCCGCCGGGCTGTTCCAGGTGGTCACGGGCGAGGGCGCCGAGCTGGGGGCGCCGCTCATCGAAGAGTGCGACTTCCTGGCCTTCACCGGCAGCACGGCGACCGGCCGCAAGGTGGCGCGGCAGGCCGGCGAGCGGCTGATCGGCTGCTCCCTGGAGCTGGGCGGCAAGAACGCGATGATCGTCCTCGCCGATGCCGATCTCGATGCGGCGGTGGCCGGGGCGATCCGCGGCTGTTTCAGCAGCGCTGGCCAGCTCTGCATCGCGACCGAGCGCCTCTACGTCCACGAATCGCTCTACCACCGCTTCGTCGATTGCTTCGTGGCCGCGGCCAAGGAGCTCCGCCTCGGCACCGGCCTCGACTACGACTCCGACATGGGCTGCCTGATCTCCGCCGAGCAGCTCGCCAAGGTGCACGCTCACGTCAAGGACGCGCTGGCCAAGGGGGCGCACGTCCGCGCCGGCGGCCGGCCCCGCCCGGACCTCGGACCGACGTTCTACGAGCCGACGATCCTGACCGCCGTCACTCCCGAGATGGCCTTGTTTCATGAGGAGACTTTCGGGCCGGTGGTGGCGGTCTACCGCTTCGAGTCCGTCAACGACGCCGTGGAGCAGGCGAACGCCAGCCGCTATGGCCTGAACGCCAGCGTCTGGACCGCCGACACCGATCTCGGCCACCGCATCGCCGCCCGCCTCCAGGCAGGGACGGTGAACGTCAACGAGGCCTATGCTGCGGCCTGGGCCTCCGTAGACGCGCCCATGGGCGGTTTCAAGGACTCGGGGCTGGGCCGCCGCCACGGCGCCCAGGGCATCCTCAAATACACCGAGCCGCAGACCATCGCCATCCAGCGCGGTATCCCGCTCGCCGCGCCGGCGGGGGTCGCGGACGAGGTCTTCAGCCGCGCCATGAGTGTCACGCTCAAGGCCCTGCGGCACATCCCCGGCCTGCGCTGAAGCAGCCCGGGAGGAGAAACGTCCATGTCGAAGCTCTTCTTCACCGGCTTCCCGGGCTTCCTGGGATCCGAGCTGGTTCCACGCATCCTCCTGCGCTCTCCCGGCGACGAGGCCGTCTGCCTCGTGCAGCCCAAATTCGCCGCCCTGGCCCGCCAGCGCGTCCAGGAGATCGAGACCCGCGAGCCGCGCTGCGCCGGCCGCATCCACCTCGCCGAGGGGGACATCACCGCGCCCGGCCTCGGGCTCGCCGACGCCCCTGCCCTGGCCCGCGACACCGCCGAGGTCTACCATCTGGCCGCCGTCTACGACCTGAGCGTCCGCCGGCCGGTCGGGATGAAAGTGAACGTCGAGGGCACCCGGAACATGCTCGATTTCGCAGGCGACTGCGCCGGGCTGCGCCGCTTCCAGTACGTCAGCACCTGCTACGTCAGCGGCTGCTATGCCGGCATCTTCCGCGAGACCGACCTCGTCAAGGGCCAGAGATTCAACAACTTTTATGAGGAGACCAAGTATCTGGCGGAGGTCGAGGTCCAGGAGCGGATGAAACAGGGATTGCCGGCCACCATCTACCGGCCGGCCATCGTGGTGGGGGACAGCCGTACCGGCGACACCCAGAAATACGACGGTCCCTACTTCGCGATCCGCTGGCTCTTGAAACAGCCCGGTGTCGCCATCATGCCGGTCGTGGGGGACGCGACGCGCTGCCGGTTGAACCTGGTGCCGCGGGACTTCGTGATCGGAGCGATCAGCTATTTGAGCGGCGAGGAGAAGGCGGTGGGCAGGGTCTACCAGCTCGCCGATCCCGATCCGCTGACCATCGACGAAGTGCTGACCGCGGTGGCCAAGGCGACGGGGCGCTTGATGGTCCGGGTGCCGCTGCCGGTGGGGATCGCGAAGGCGGCCATCGACTGGCTTCCGGGCGTCTACCGTCTGATGCAGATCCCGTCGAGCACGATCGACTACTTCGTGCATCCGACGTTCTACGATCCGGCCAACACCCTGGCCGACCTCAAAGGCACGGACCTTCAGGTGCCGCCGCTGCGCTCCTATCTGCCGGCCCTGGTCTCCTTCATGCGGGTCCACCCCGAGCTGGGATCGGAAGCGATGGCGTGACCGTCAAGCTCGGAGAGGGAAGAAACCGACCCCCTGGATCACCGCTGGCGCGGCAGCCGGCTCGGGCAAGGACAGCACCCGGGCTGGATCGGGGGTCGGTAGTGCCGCGAGAGGGGGCTGCGCGGCGAATACAACGTCAGGCAGCGGGATCTGCACCAGGGGGTGCGGTGCCCGCTTGCCGGGAGGCCGGAGAATCGCTGCAAGAGCGCGGAGGGACGACCGACGCGCCATGGCGCGATAGTACTCCCGTCCGTCCGGTAGCGCAATCCATGAACAGCAAATTGTTGAAAGTGGTAACCTGGTGGGCAGTTTCCTACCGCCGCTCGGCCTTGAGCGACTCCAGCACCCTCTTCGCCTGCTCCACCTGGCCGGGCTCACGGCTGGTGGCCACGAGCTCCTCCAGGATGGCGATGGCGGCTTCGGGCTCGCGCGCGGCGAGCTCGATGGCCTGGTTGTAGCGGTCGACGAAGCTGTTGTAGTCGAGGACGTGACGGACGTCGGCCAGGCGGCCCAGGAGGTCGGCCTTCTGCTCGGAGGTGGCGGCCGGCTGCTGCGCGAGCTCGGCGAGGAGCGCGGCGGCCTTTGCCAGATCCCCCTTCCCGATCAGATCTTCGGCGTCGCGCCGCTGCTCGTTGACCAGCGCCGCGCGAGCCTTCTGCAGCTCCTCTGGACTGCCGTGGACGGCGAGGACGTGGTCGATCACCTCCTGGGCGCGGTCCCGCCGGCCGCTTCGGGCGCAGGCGAGCACCAGGTTGTAGGCGATGTCGCTGCGGGCCGGCAGCAGGCGGTGGGCGGTCTCGAACGAGAGGACGGCGTCGGCCGGCAGCGGATCTTCCTGGGCCTGCGCGAACGCGAGGCGCGCCCAGGCCTCGCCGAACTCGGGCTGCAGCGCGACGGCGCGGGCGAGAGCGGCCTGGGCCTGCCGCGCCTCCGCCGGACCGGACGTGCCGTCGAGGAGGGCGGTGCCATAGAGATACTGGATGATGACGTCGTCCGGCGCCTTCGCGGCGGCTTTCGCGAGCCAGGGCCGCGCCTCCTGCGGCCGGCCGGAGAGCGACTCGATCCAGCCCAGTCCCGCGAGGGCCTGCGGCTGCTCGGGGTCGAGGGCGAGGGCGGCGCGGAAGTGCTCCGCGGCCGTCGGCCAAAGGGTCGAATCCAGGTTGATCAGCAGCTCGCCGAGGCGGGCCAGCGCTTCGGCCCGGGGCAGATCGCGCTTGGGGAAGCTCTGTTCGGCGATCGCGTCGGTCGGCTGCACGGGGACGTCTTGCACCTCGTAGAGGCGTTTGCGCACGTAGGCACGGATCTCCTGCTCGAGCGTCGCCTCGTTGAGGCCGAAGGCGGCGCGAAAAGCGTCCGGAGCAGGCTGGTCGCGCGCCATCTCGCGGAAGTACAGCGGCGCTTTCAACCGCAGCTCCGGCTTGCCGACCAGGAGGTAGTGCACCAGCGCCCACGACTCGGCGTAGAAGACGCCGCGCCGGGCGCCTTCGTTGTAGTCCGGCGAGCTTTGGTCCATGGCGAAGAGCTGGGCGGGCGGGATCAGGGAATGGCGCCGCAGCCAGTAGACGTGCTCCGCGATCGGCAAGCCGATCCGCGCCTCCCGGTCGGTGACCTGGAACGAGCTGTAGACCTCGGCCATGCCTTCGTTGAACCAGAGCGGCAGAGAAGGGTAGTTGTTGCGCAGGATGGAGTGCAGGTATTCGTGATTGATGATCGACTCTTCATCGCTCCGCGGGTCGCCGTTGACCGCCACCCAGCTCGCCTCGGGATGCGTGATGAAGTAGCCGCCGACGTCCACCGCCTTTCCGTTGTAGACCCGGCGGTACGGCTTGAAGGCGGCGGTCGTCCGGAAAACGAAGACGTAGGTCGGATTGGGAGAAGTCAGCTTGAGGCCGGGGTTGAGCTGCCCGAGGACGGCACGCAGGCGCTCTAGCCTCCAGGCCACCTCGCGGGCGTTCCGCTCGCTGCCGTCGCTCCACAGGACGAAGCTCGGCGTCCTGATCTCGATCCAGCGGTCCTGCTCCGGCGGCAGATCCGCGTTCTGGGCGCGCGCGGGACCGGCCGCGGCGAGGGCCAGGACGAGGCACGTCGGAAGCGCTGATAAGAGCGGGCGCATTGCCGGTGTTTTCTCTCCGCGAGCATTCTAGCGCGCCTGCTAGAGTACCGCCTCCATGCTGCGCACCATCGCGAGGACGTACCGGGACGCGTTCTCCGGGTTGCCCAGGCCGGTGTGGCTGCTCTCGACGGCGACCCTGGTCAACCGCAGCGGCACGATGGTGCTGCCGTTCCTCGCTCTCTTCCTCACCGCGAAGCGCGGCTTCACCACCACCGAGGCCGGCCAGGTGCTGGCCTGCTACGGCCTGGGCGGCGTGGCCGGCTCGTACCTCGGCGGCTGGCTGTGCGACCGCTTCGACGCCCGCAGGGTGATGGGGGCGAGCCTGCTCCTGACCGGCGCCGGCTTCCTGACCCTCGGCCGCCTCGAGCGGCACGCGGCGATCTTCGGCGTCATCTTCTTCCTGAGCCTGGTCGCCGAGGCCTTTCGCCCCGCCAACTCGGCCGCGCTCGCGGCGGCTTGCCCGCCCGCGGCGCGAACCAAGGCGTTCGCCCTCTACCGCCTGGCCATCAACCTCGGGATGACCCTGGGGCCTGCCGTCGGCGGCTTCCTGGCCGCCCGCGACTACGCCTGGCTGTTCCGGGTCGACGGCGGCACGTGCATCCTGGCGGCCGGCTTCCTGTGGCTGTTCTTCCGCCGCGACGTGCGGTCGGTCGACGCCGCCGAGGTGCGGGCGGCCGCGGCGGCGGAGCGGTCGCCATGGCGGGACGGTCCGTACATGGCCTTGGCGGGCCTGATGTTCCTGCTCGCCCTGGTCACGTTCCAGGTGATCAGCACCTTCCCGCTCACCCTGCGCAGCGTCTATCGCTTCGACGAGTCGCGGATCGGTCTCGCCCTGGCGGTCAACACGCTGGTCATCGTCCTCTTCGAGATGGTGCTGATCCACCGCCTGGGGACGCGCGATCCGCTCAAGGTGACGGCCGTGGGCAGCTTTCTCTTCTGTTGCGGCCTGGCGCTGGTGCCGTTCGGCGCCGGCTTCGCCTACGTGGCGTTCACGGTGGTGATCTGGACGCTGGGCGAGATGCTGTCCTTCCCGGTCCTCGGCGGCGTGGTGGCCAACCGGGCCGGGGAGGCCAACCGCGGGCGCTACATGGGGATCTTCACGCTGTCGTTCGAGAGCGCCTTCGTGATCGCTCCGCTGGTCGGCACCTGGATCTACCAGCGCCATGGACCGCGTGCCCTGTGGACCTCCTGCGGCGGGCTCGGAGCCGTGCTCTTCGCCGGGTTCTGGCTGCTCGCCGGCGTGTTCGCGCGCGAGCGGTCCTGAGCGCCCGCCTACGCCTCGCCGGTCGTGGGCAGGACCTGCGGCTCCTCGTGGAGGTACAGCTTGCGGTAGCCCCGGTTCCAGTAGATGAGCGGCGGCGCCTCCTGCTTCGGCACGATGCTCGCGTGCACCTCGCCGACGTAGATGGTGTGCGAGCCGGCGGGATAACGGGCGTGGATGCGGCAGTCGAGCCAGGCCAGGGCGTCGGCGAGGATCGGCGCGCCTGTGTTCGCCGTGGTCCAGTCGCCCTGGGCGAAGCGGTTCTCGTCCTTCACCCAGGCGAAGCGGTTCGACAGCTCCGACTGGTCCTCGCCCAGGATGTTCACCGCGAAGACCGCCTCGGGCTGCTGCAGCAGGTTGTAGGCGTGGTGGCGGTTCTCGATGATGACCATGATCATGGGCGGCTCGGCGGACACCGAGGCGAATGCCGAGACGGTCAGGCCGTGGATCTCCTCCCCGGCCCGGATGGTGACGATGGTGACGCCGGCAGGAAAGTGGCGCAGCGCGAGACGGAACTCTTCAGACGAGATCAAAGCCACAGGGCACCTCTCTTCTCTCGATCTTCAGTAGTGCAGCCAGGACCGGAGGAGAGGACAGCGCCTCCGGCACAGGCCCATGATCTCACCGCGGTCCTCTCTCCTGCTCCCGATCGACCCGCCATCCCATCCGGCAATCCCATCCGGCTTTACTGCGGATGCCGTACCATCTAAGCTAGGTGCCGGTTCCGAGGTTCTGCCTGGAGATGATCGACATGCAGGGTCAAGCGCGCTCGTGGTGTGGCCTCCTCCTGGTCGCTGTCTGCCTGGCGACCCCTGTGCGGGCCCAGGACCAGCCGCCGATGCAGGAGACGCCGGCCGCCGCGGAGCCGGAGAGCGGCGCCAAGCCCACCCTGAAGTGGGGCCTGGAGGCGAAGGCCAATTTCCGCCGCAGCGAGGAGAACAAGTTCGCGGTCCCCTTCCCGTTCAAGCCGATCGAGCTGCCGGTCGGGGAGACCAGGGGCTTCGAGGAGACGGTCAACCCCGGCAACCACATCGAGCTGTCGCTCGTCACCCTGTCCCTCGACGGCATTTGGAGCGACAGCCTGCGGGCGCACCTGAAGCTCGACTTCATCAGCCTCTACGAGCGCAATCCCACCTCGACCGGCACGCAGACGAACGTCGACGAGGCCTGGATCCTGTTCGGCCGCGAGTCCGGTCACGCTCTCCTCGCGCCGCGCTCCGGCGCCTACGTGAAGGTCGGCAAGTTCGGCAAATTCGAGCGCCAGAACGACCGCCACCTGGAGAGCTACGGCGTCGTCTCCACGGCTTTCAACCGGATCGAGGACATCGGCGTCGAGGTGGGCGCCGATGTCGGGAAGCATCTCTACTTCAAGGGATCGTACACCGCGGGTAACCCGGTTTTCCTGCGCGATCCCAACGCCCTGGCGGGCGACAACGGCCAGCCCGAGCTGCTGCAGCCCAATCCCGATCCGGTGCTCAAGACCGGGATCGACATCCTCTACGACGCCAGGGTGCAGGACCTCGACACCAGCCATCCGCAAAGCGGCCTCGCCGCCGGCTGGCGGACGGCGGACCCGGAGGCGAGAAACGGCGTCGACGTGATGGTCTTCGGCCGGCAGCGCAAGATGGCGAAGACCGTCGAGATCCAGGGCAGCTTCTACGGCGGCGATCTCGACCTGCTCAACGGCCCGCAGGACAACTTCCCCTTCCCGGTGAAGAACGACCGCAAGCGCGAAACCGGCGCCAACCTCTGGCTCTACCTGGGCGGCTTCTCCCTCTTCGGCCAGTACGTGGATCAGGACCTGGCCGGCCTGCCGCGCACCGGCCTCGAAGGCGAGGCAGCGTGGAGCTTCGATCTGCCTCTCGTCTGGTCGTTGGGCGGCCAGCAGCTCTTCCCGTCGATCACACCGGTCGTGCGCTATTCGAAGCTGGACAACAAATTCAAGAACCCCAAGGTGACGCCCTCGCCGAGCTTCGGCTGGGACTGGGAGAAGATCGACGCCGGTCTGCGGCTGGGCCTCGTCGGGGCGACGGACTTGACCCTCGAGTATGCGAAGAACGACTTCGTGCTGGGCTCCGGCGCGCATCGCAACAACAACGAGTACCTGGTGACGCTGCGCTGGCGCATCTAGAGGATGAGAAAATCGGCGATGAGACGTTCGCAACAAACGACGAGATTCTCTTCCTCCTGCGTCCTCGCCGTTCTCGTTTTCATCCTGGCCGCGTCCGCGTCTGCGGACGAGCTGCGCGGCACGGTGCAGCTCGTGGCCAAGGGCGGCAAGGGGGCGGCGGCCGAGAGCGACGTCAGCCAGGCGGTGGTCTACTTCGAGCCCGCCGGCGGCGCGCCGCCGCGCCGCGCGGAGGCCCCGTTCGAGATGGTCACGCGCCAGAAGCAGTTCATGCCGCGGGTGCTGGTCGTGCCGCGCGGCGCCCGGGTGCGCTTCCCGAATCAGGACCCCATCCTGCACAACGTGTTCTCGGTGTCGCCGGGCAATTTCTTCGACCTCGGGCTCTACAACCAGGGTCCGGGCAAGGAGCAGAAGCTCGCGCAGCCCGGTTTGGTGCGGGTCTTCTGCAACGTCCACCACTCGATGGTCGCCTACATCCTGGTGCTCGACACCCCGTACTACACGCAGCCCGCGCCGGACGGGCGGTTCAATCTGACCGGTTTGCCGAAGGGTCCCGGCCGCCTGACCGTCTGGCACGAGCAGACCGATCCGTGGACGATCTCCCTCACGCTGCCGCAGCCCCAGGCGAGCCCTCCGCCTCCGATCAACGCCCGCGTCGAGGTGGTGAGGCCGCGCATCCCGCCTCACCTCAACAAGACCGGCCAGTCCTACTTCCGCTCCGGTCGTGACCGCTACGACCAGCCCTAGCCGCCGCGGTCTGTCGCTCGGGACACGCATCTCCCTGGCGACGCTGCTGCTCATCGCCCTCTCGGTGGGCACGGCGGTGGCCGTCACCTTCTTTCTCATCCGCAAGGTGGCCCACGGCGCCGCCCGCGACTCGCTCAAGAGCAGCGCTTCGGTGCAGGAGACGTTCCAGGCGCAGCGCTATGAGCGCCTGCAGCTCCTGTCGCGCATCTTCCTGTCGAACCCGAACCTGACCGCCTACATCACCACGGCGGCGGAACGCCACGACACCACCTCTCTCCTCGACCAGTTGAGCCAGGGCAAGGACGACCTGGGATTCGACTTCGCGATCCTGCTCGATCCGAGCGGCGTGGTGCTGGCGCGGACGGACAAGAACGCCACCGGGCAGAGCCTGGCCAAACAGGCGCTGGTGGCCAAGGCCTTGACGGACTTCCAGGCGGCGGGCGTGTGGCGGGAGGACGACCGCCTCTACTACGCGGTCGCCGCCCCCGTCCAGGTGCAGTTCACCTTGTACGGCTACCTGGTCACCGGGTTCGCCATCACCGAGGTGCAGGCCCGGGAGGTCAACGAGATCAGCGGCGCCGACGTGGCGTTTCTGACCGCCATGGAGGGCAAGCCGCAAGTGGTCGCCACGACGCTGCCCGCCGTCCTGGCGCGCAGCCTGGCGCGGTCGGCCGCCGCCAATGCGCAGCTCGCGATGCAGATGCAGAAGCGGCCCGGCGCTCCCCGCGAGGTCGAGCTCTCCCTGGACGGCGAGCCCTGGCTCGCGCTGGCGACGCCGCTCCTCGACGCCGCCGGACAGCCGGTGGGCGCCACCGTCGCGCTCGCCTCGGTGGAGCGCGAGATGGCCGCCTATCGCCAGATCGAGGCGGCGCTCCTCGCCGCGGGCCTGATCTCGGCCCTCCTGGGCGGCGCTGCCGCATTCCTCATCGCGCGCCGCACCCTCGCCCCGGTGCGCCGGCTGGTGGCCGCCACCGAGGCGGCGCGGCAGGGAGAGTACGACCAGAAGATCGGCGTCGACCGTAACGACGAGGTGGGCAAGCTCGCCCGTTCGTTCGATGACCTGCTCGCCGATCTGCGGGAGAAGCGCGACATGGAGGCCTATGTGACCGAGCTGTCGCGCAACCTCCCCGAGCCGCAGCAGGGGAAGGCGGTGGTCGGCGGTCCGCAGAGCCGCGACGTCCTGCTCATGGGCGTCGAGCTGCGCCGCTACGCCCGCACGGCGGGAGACACCGGTCCGCAGGCGGTGCTCGAACGCCTGTCGCTCGACCTCAAGCAGGTGACGGGCGCGATCCAGACGCAGCGCGGCCAGGTGGACGGCATCATGGGGCATCGCGTTCTGGCGCGTTTCGAAGGGGAGGGGAGGGGAAGGCGGGCCCTCAAGGCTGCGTCCCGGGTGCTCGGCGACGGGCCGGAAGACGATCCAGGAGCGGCCGAGGAGGCGCCCGCGGTGGCCCTGGCGGCCGGCAAGGCGGTGACCGGTCCGGTCTCTTTCGGCGACCAGCTCGAGCGGGCGCTGGTGGGGTTGCCGGTGCAGCAGCTCGAGGGCCTGCTGCGTGAGGCGACGCCCGGCGAGCTGCTGCTCTCCCGCGACGTCCACGACGAGCTCCGCGACGCTTTCGCCCAGGTGGGCTACCGCCTGGCCGAGCGCCGCGGCCTGCTCAGCACGCAGCCGCTCTACGTGGTGAGCGCGCGCATCGCGGCGCACGTCACGGGAGTGCGCGGGCTGGCGGGAGCCGGCGAGGCGGGCCGCGGCGAGACGGTGACCCCGGCCGGCGTGCCCACCCTCTCCGGCATTTCGCCGGGCGCCCTGATGGGCCAACGCTTCGAAATCCTCTCCGTGCTCGGCGCCGGCGGCATGGGGGTCGTCTACAAGGCGCGCGACCGCGAGCTCGACGACCTGGTGGCACTCAAGATGTTGAAGCGCGACCTGTGGGGAGATCCCAATCAGCTCGAGCGCCTGAAGAGCGAGCTCAAGCTGGCGCGCCGCATCACGCATCCCAACGTGCTGCGCACCCACGACTTCGGCGACATCGACGGCATCCCGTACATCTCCATGGAGTACGTGCGCGGCGTCACGCTGCGCTATCTGCTGGATCAGAGCGGCCGGCTGCCCTATTCGGCGGGGCTGCGCCTCGCCAAGCAGCTTTGCGCCGGCCTCGGCGCGGCCCATGCCGTGGGCGTGATGCATCGCGACATCAAGCCCGAGAACCTGATCCTGGAGCCCACGGGCAACGCCAAGCTGATGGACTTCGGCATCGCCCGGCCGGTGCGCCGGATGGAGGCCGGGCAGACCGAGGCGGGCTTCATCGTCGGTACGCCCCTCTATCTGTCGCCGGAGCAGCTCCAGGGGCAGGAGATCGACACCCGCGCCGACATCTACTCGACCGGCGTCGTGCTCTACGAGATGTTCACCGGCGTGCTGCCCTTCACCGGGGCGAACGCGGTGGAGATCATGCTCAAGCATCTGCGCGAGCCGCCCGAGCCGCTGCGCACCCATTGGCCCGAGATCCCGCCGCGCCTGGAGGAGACCGTGCTGCGGTGCCTGGCCAAGGAGCCGGACGCCCGCTATCGCTCGGTGGGCGAGCTGTTGCGCGATCTTGAGGGGTTGAGCGCCTGAGGCGCGTTCTTTGCATTGGTGAAAGTCAAGTGGAGGCGTATTCTTTTTTCGTTGTCTGTTAAGAGGAGGTTGCCCGATGATCGCGGCCGACACCAGGTCCCCCGAGCCGGGGTCCGATAGGAATCGCGACCTCGACCGCCGGCTGGCCGAGTACGAGCTGCTGCTGGAGATCGGAGTCAAGCTGTCGGGCACCCTGGACCTGGCGACCGTCCTGGAGACTGCCCTGGAGACGGCCGAGGCGGTCTGCCGCGCCGAGACCAGCTCGATCTGGGACGTCGACGAGGAGAAGCAGGAGCTCTTCTTCCGCGTCGTCCGCGGCCGGGCGGCGGGCGAGATCCGCGACCTGCGGGTACCGATCGGCCAGGGGATCGTGGGCAGCGTCGCCCGCACCGGCGTCGCCGAGGTGGTGAACGACGTGGCGACCGACGCACGCTGGCACGGCGACCCCAAGGGGTTCAAGACGCGCGCCATCCTGACCGTGCCGCTCCTCGTCCAGGGCGACGTCATCGGCGTGCTCCAGCTCCTCAATCCGGTCGGGCGCGACCGTTTCATGGAGGGCGACCTGCGGCGCATGAGCCTCTTTGCCGGCATCCTTGCGCCGCCGCTCCAGAACGCCCGCCTCTACGCGGCGCAGCAGCGGCAGTTCCTGAAGATGGTGACCGCGCTCGCGGAGACCATCGACAAGAGGGATCCCTACACCGGCGGCCACGTACGCCGCGTGGTCGGCTACTCGATCCTGCTCGGTGCCGAGCTCGGGCTCGACCGCGCTCTGCTCGAGGACCTCAGGTTCGCCGCCACCTTGCACGACATCGGCAAGATCGTGGTCCCCGACCGCATCCTCGGCAAGCCGGCTCCCCTGGACCGCGAAGAGGTCGACGTCATGAAGCGCCACCCGGTGGACGGCGCCGAGATCGTCTCCCATCTCGCCAATCCCGCGGTGCTGGTCGGCGTGCGCAACCATCACGAGAGGATCGACGGCAAGGGGTATCCGGACGGCTTGAGCGGCGACGACCTGCCGCTCGTGGCGCGCATCATCGCCGTGGCGGATACCTATGACGCCATGACCACCAGCCGGCCGTACCGGAACGGGCTGCCGCCGGAGCAGGCCGCCGCCGAGATCCTCGGCTCGGTGGGCACGCAGCTCTGCCCGTACGTCGTGGCGGCGTTCCGGTCGCTCTTCGAGCGCGGGAGCTTCACGCTGGCCGCCAGCGAGAGCGTGCTGCGCTCGGTCTACGAACCTGCCTCCCACCACTGACGGGGCTGTTATGATGCCGGGCCGGAGGAGCCCGTCCAGATCATGTTGCGCCTGCGCTATGTCCTCGACGGGGAGGAGCGTCTCTTCCCCCTGACCGGAGCCAACAAAATTCGCCTGGGACGCGGCAGCGACAACGACGTCGTGCTGCCCGACGTCTCGGTTTCCCGCTACCACGCCGAGCTGCGCCGCGACGGCACCGGCTGGTCGGTCCACGACCTCAAGAGCACGAACGGCGTCGAGCTCAACCAGGTGCCCGTGCGGATGGCCCCGTTGCAGCCGGGCGACCGCCTGAGCATCGGCGTCTTCGAGCTCACGGTGGAAAGGCCGGCCGACGTCCGTGCGCAGACTGCGGTGCCGGTCGAGGCGGAAGAGGACGTCGCCTCTCTCGCCAGCCTCACCAACGCCACCATCGTCCGCCCGCTTGCCGATTTCGCCGCGGCGTTCGACCTCGCGGGCAAGGCGCCGCCGCTGCCGGCGACGGCCGAGCCGGCCGGTGTCGCCGACCTCGCCTACGCCAACCGCATGTTCGGCTTCCTCACCCGCCTGGCGCGCATCCTCATCGACGCGCAGACCGTGGACGACGTGCTCCGGCGGGTGCTCGACATCGCCTTTGAAGCGCTGCCGGTCGACCGCGGGTTCATCCTGCTCTCCGACAACGCCGGCGAGCTGGTCTGCGAGCTGGCCCGCATCAAGGACCGGGTGGAGCCCCGGCCGGTGGGCGAGGTGCCGGTGTCGCGCACCATGCTGCGGGCAGTGATGCGCGAGCGGGTCGCCCTGGTCACTTTCGACGCGCAGGCGGACCAGCGCCTGTCCGGCGGCGAGTCGATCCGCCTGCACCAGATCCGCGCCGCCATGTGCGCGCCGCTGTGGTCCGCGGAGCGGATCATCGGCGTCATGCAGGTCGACTCGCCGTTCCAGGTGGGCGCCTTCGGCGAGCGCGACCTCGACTTCCTGACTACCCTCTCCAACTACGCGGCGGTGGCGGTGGAGCGCATCCGCTATGCCCGCCAGGCCGAGCTCGGACGCCTGGTGCGCACCCGCCTGGAGCGCTACCACTCGCCGGCGGTGATCGAAGAGGTGCTGAGCCGGGGCGAGGACGAGGCGGCCCGCCGGCCGAAGCTGGTGCAGGCGACGGTGCTCTTCGCCGACCTCGTCGGCTTCACCGCCTTCTGCGAGCGCTCGGGGCCGGACGAGGTCTCCGAGCTGCTCGGCGCGTTCCTCAACCTGGCGGTGGAGGCCATTTTTCGCGCCGGCGGCACCCTGGACAAGTTCATCGGCGACTGCGTCATGGCGTTCTTCGGCGCGCCGGTGCCGCAGCCGGACCACGCGGTGCGGGCGGCGCGGGCGGCCGTGGAGATCCAGCGCGCGCTCTCCGCCTGGAGCGCCGAGCGGCACACCCGGGGCCTCCCGGTGGTCGCGGCGCGGGTGGGTCTGAACAGCGGTCCGGTGGTGGTGGGAGACATCGGCAGCGACCGGCGCGTCGACTACACCGTCCTCGGCAACACCGTCAACGTGGCGGCCCGTCTCGAGGCCTTCGTCGCCCGTCCCGGCGACGTCGTCCTCGGACCCGAGACCTACCGGCTCTTGAATGGCTCGCTGCCCACCGAGGCCCTCGGCGAGCACCAGCTCAAGGGCCTGCAGCAGAAGATCACGGCGTACCGGGTGAGCCTCTAGCCTGCCGGGATCGCCAGCATCTGGCCGGCCTTGAGATGGCTGGAGCGGATGTGGTTGGCGCGCTTGACGGCGGCGACGCTGACGCCGTGGCGCTGCGCGATGGTCCACAGGGTGTCTCCCGGGCCGACGCGGATGCGCTTGCGGCTGTTCCGGGTGTGGCTTGCGGATAGCTTGGCGTGGGCGATCCGGGTGGAGCGGCGCGTGGTCGAATTCTTTTCCGGCTTTCCTGCCGGCTTTCTGCTCAGCGCGGCCACGCGGATCTCGCTCGCCGCCGCCGGAGCGGCGGTGGTCTCCGGCGCCGCCCCGCGGCTGGCCAGATACTGCAGGTAAGGCCTGGGGAAGACCGCGACGTGGTAGTGGGGCGGGTGGCGCTCCTTCGTCGCCTCGATCACCCCGTCCCCTTCGAGAGCGAGCAGATTCTTCTCCAGCCAGGCGCGGCATGCCGGCCGGCTGCTGCGCCGCAGGTCGACGGCCATGCCGGTGGGGTGGACCGAGAGCGGCGACGCATTGCGCGGCTGGCGGTCGGCCGGCCGGGTCAGGCTGGTCACCACCAGCGGCTCGCCGCAGGCGCCGTGATACTGGCTCGCCAGGCGCTCGAGAAACGTTTTCACCTCGGGCCGGGCATAGGGAAATCCAGCGTCGGCGACCTCGTAGTCGGCATCCCCCGGGATCTGAACCAGCAGGCCGCGCTGCGCGAAGTCCTGCACGTCGGCCACGGTCTGCAAATAGCTGAAGGCGTGCTCCTGCGCCTCCTCCTGCTGTTTGAGGAGAGAGGCGCGCGATCCGAGGAGGCTCTGCGCTTCGGGGGCGGACGCAGCGGCGACCAGGATCAAGCTGAGCAGGACGATCAATGCTGTCCGGGGCGGGAAGGAACGGAGGGAACTGTGGCGGCCGTTCATGAGGTGCGAGCGACTCCGTACCGACTGGTGAAAGTCATTCATTCTGACGCGCTTAGGGTAGCACAGGCCGGAATGTCAAGTATAGCCGTCCGACGATACTTCCTCGGGCGTCGGCGCTCTTCTGGCTGTCCCAGACCACCAGGAAGCGGTCGCCGCGCCCAAAGGCCACCGCGGGATGGCCCTGCGAGCCGGGAGCGGTGACGTTGATCCGGAACGGCTCTCCCTGGGCGACGCCGTCGCGGTCGAAGAGCCGGCCGACGACACCCGTCCCGGCGCCGTCCACCCGGTCGGCGGCCCAGACGACGACGAAATTGCCGACCGCATCCATCGCCACCGCGGGATCGCGCGGGCTGGTGGACCGAGAGTCCGGTGGGGAGACGGCCAGCGGCTGCCCTCTCTTGTGGCCGGCGCCGTCGAGGCGCTGGGCGACGATGCGGGTGCTCGTCCCCGCGAAGCTCGACCACACCGCCACGAATCCGCCGCTCCAGGAAGAGGCCAGCGCCGCCTGCACCGGGAACCCGAGGCCGCCGTTGATCCGCACGGCTTCCCCCAAGGGCTGCCCGGCGGCGTCGAAGCGCCGGCCCATCAGCGCCGCGCCGCCGTCTTCGTGCCAGAGCGCGAACGCGCGCCCCGCCGCGTCCATGGCCACCGCGGGCGCCGTCTGATCGCCGGTGGCTCCGGTGCTGTCGACGCGCAGCGGATCGGTGAGCGGCTCCTGCGGCGAGGCAAAGGCGCGGACCACGACGTCGAAGCCGGTCGGGCTCGAGGCCTGGCCCTCCTCCCAGGCGGTGATGAAGCGGCCGTCGGGAAGACCGGCGAGAGCGACGTCCGGGGCGCGGCCGTTTTCGCTCGCGCAGGGACCGAGATCGAAGACGTCGCCCGGCACGACTTCCTGGCCCGCCAGGGCGAAGGACCGGGCGCGCGCGCAACCCGGCTGCGGGAAGGCGGCCTCGCCCCAGGCGACGAGGAAGCCGCCGTCGGCCCGCGCCGCGACCCGCGGGTCGGTCGTGAAGAGACCGGCGTTGCGCGGCGCGATGACGAACCCCGAGCCTATCGGGACGCCCGCCGCGCTCACCTGGCGTCCGGCGACGCCGCCATCCTGCCCGGCGATCTCCCGCCACGCCACCACGAAGCGGCCGGCGCGGTCCGCAGCCACGCCCGGCCGCAGCCGGGAGGTGACGTCGGAAACGCTGATCAGGATCTCGCGGGTGAGCGGCTTCGCCTCGAGAGATTGGGCAAACGCCGAGGCCCCCTCGAAGCCGAGGAGGCCGCAGGCCAGGAGAAGGAGCGGAGAGGGCCGCATGGGTCGGATTCCTTGTCGGGCGTCCGCAACAGAGACCGCCTCATCTTCGTATACTGGCATAGGTGGTCCGTTTTCGGCGAGTCATTTCCCATCTCCGCAAACCGTTGCCACGGCACGTCCTCAAGGAGGGGTCGCTCGATGATGACAATGAGAAAACGCAAGATTACCGGTGTCGTGATGGTAGGGCTTGCCTTGCTGGGCGCACGCTCGACCTTTGCGCAGGTCGCAAAGCAGGGCAACGACACCCTGTCGAGCTTGGTGTTTCAAAGCGCACGGCTGGCGCCCTCGCAGCCGATCGCGCCGATCGAGAATCACCTGGGCGAAGTCGCCGCCGCCACGCAGAGCGGCTGGGCAGCCTTCCTGCCGACGGCGAGGTCCGAGTGGAGAGCCTCGATCGATCAACGGACGGGTATGATCGCCTTCGCTGAAGGCGGCGGCGTTCCCTGGGTCCCCGGTCACGGCAACTCCCTCGACCAGAGCGACATCGCCGGTTACCTGAAAGCAGGGGCCACGGCGCCCGACCTGACGGCGCTGGAGGCGATCGCCCGCAGCCACCTGGTCAAGCTCGCAAGTCTGCTCGGCGTCGACGCCAAATCGCTGGTCTTGAGCCGAGGCCGTTCGGGCAGGCCCGCCGCCCACGTCTGGTTCATCGATTTCGACGTCGTGCGAGACGGGATGACCATCGAGGGCGCGCGGGTGGTTTTTCGCGTCAACAATGGCAACCTGATCCAGTTTGGCAGCGAGAATCTGCCTGCTCCCGGCACGGCTGTCCCGCCGACCAGGCTCACCCGTGAGCAGGCGCTGGCGGCTGTCGCGAAGCACATCGGCGGCTTCGGCTCTGCCGACTCCTTCCTCGACCGCGGCAGCCTCCATCTGGTGCCGGCCAACCTGCCGAGCTTCCATTCGGCGGAGGGATTCGACTTCGGGCGGGGCCGCGGGCTGGCCAAAGTCTGGCAGATCAAGTTCCACCGAGATGGCGTAATGGGAACGTGGCAGGCGCGGGTCGACGCGGCCACCGGCGAGGTGCTCGAGCTCGCCGATGTCAACCGCTACGCGCAAGCGACCGGCGGGATCTATCAGAATTCGCCGACCACCGGCAGCGAGATCGTGCGTCCGGTGCCCTTTGCCGACCTTTCCACAGGCGGCTTCACGAGCTCTGCCGGCCTCTTCACCGGCGGACCGCTCACCTCGACGCTCAACGGCCAGTACGTCAGAATCTCCGACACCTGCGGCGCCATCTCGCTGGCGACCAACGGCGCGGGAGACCTGGTTTTCGGCACCTCGGCCGGCACCGACTGCACCACACCGGGCTTCGGCGGCGCCGGCAACACCCACGCTTCGCGTCAGCAGTTCTATCAAGTCAACCGGCTCAAGGAAGTGGGCCGCGGCTGGTTGCCAGGGAACACTTGGCTCGGCCAGCAGCTCCTGGTCAACGTCGACCTCAATCTGACCTGCAATGCATACTGGAACGGAACGAGCCTCAACTTCTTCAAATCGGGCGGCGGTTGCAACAACACCGGTGAGATTGCGGGAGTCTCGCTGCACGAGTATGGCCACGGTCTCGACCAGAACGACGGCGGCGGTTTTTCGACCGACGGCGGCGAGTCCTATGCGGACGTGACGGCTGCGCTCGCGCTCCACGCTTCCTGTATGGGACCCGGCTTCTTCCAGAGCGGCAACTGTGGCGGCTACGGTGACAGTTGCACCGCGTGCAGCGGTGTCCGGGATATCGATTACGCGAAGCACGTTTCCAACACTCCTGCCACCGTCGCCAACTTTACCCAGCCGCTCTGCCCCGGCGGTTCCGGACCGTGCGGTCGTGAGGTGCACTGCGAGTCCTATGTCTCGTCAGAGGCGATCTGGGACCTCGCGAATCGCGACCTTCCTGGGGCGGGCAGCGGTGCCGCCTGGTCTGTTCTCGACCGGCTCTGGTATCTCTCGCGGAGCACGGCGACGACTTCGTTCGCCTGTCATACCGGCGGCACCTACACCTCGGATGGCTGCCTCACCGGTTCCTGGTGGCGGACGATGCGTGCCATCGACGACGATGATGGCAACCTCGCCAACGGCACGCCGCACGGTGGAGCACTCTTCGCCGCCTTCAACCGCCATGGCATCGCCTGCGCGACCGATCCTGGGGCCACTCTCACCTTCGCCGGCTGCACGGCTCCGACCGTCCCGGCGCTCTCCGTGACAGCAGGCGACAACTCAGCCAGCCTTTCCTGGCCGAGCTCCGGCGCGGGCGTGGTGTATGACGCGTTCAGGAACGAGACCGGCTGCGGCGCCACGTTCACCAAGATTGCGTCAAGCACGTCCGGCACCTCGCTGCTCGACACCGCGGTGGCCAACGGCACGACCTACTACTATCAGGTGACGGCATTCCCGTCCGGCAACGAGGCCTGCGCCTCGGTGCCGTCGACCTGCATTGCGGTCACCCCGCAGGTCAGCTCGCGGGCCGCGGGAGTCGGGTACGTCGTGCCAGGGGGCCAAAACAAATTCCATTTGCGCCCAGCCTCAGGCAGCGGGCAGATCGTTGTCGCCTTCAAAAGCACGCTCGACGTTCCCATCGCCGGCGACTGGAACGGCGACCACGTGCATACGACCGGGAGCTACGTGGGAGCCACCTCGACCTTCTACCTGCGGAACACCAACAGCGACGGTTTCGCTGACCTTACCTTCACCTTCGGCACCGCGGGCGCGGGCTGGAAGCCGATCGCCGGCGACTGGGACGGCGACGGCGTCGACACCGTCGGGCTCTACGATCCCGCGACGGGAACCTTCCGTTTGCGCAACACCAATTCCTCCGGCGGGGCCGACGTTACCTTCACCTTCACCGGAGCCGCGTCCACCTGGCTGCCGATCGCGGGCGACTGGGACGGCAACGGCGTCGACACCGTCGGGCTCTACGATCCCGCGACCAGCACCTTCTACCTGCGCAACAGCAACACCACGGGATCGGCGGACGTCACCTTCGTCTTTGGCACCCCGGGCTCGGGCCTGCTTCCGGTCGCCGGCGACTGGGACGGCAACGGAGCGGACTCGATCGGCGTCTACAACCCGACAACGTTCCTCTTCTCGCTGAAGAACCTGAATGCAAGCGGCCCCGCGGACGTTCAGTTCACCTTCGGGGCTGCCGGCGGCCTTCCCGTGGCCGGCGACTGGGACGGGTACTAAAGCCCCGCCTGCCATCCTGTGAACGCTTGAGGGCGGCCCCGCCGGGGCCGCCCTTCCCATCTAGGCGACGGCGCGGCGGCGCAGCGCCAGGAGCCCGGCCGCGGTGAGCGCCACGGCGAGGGCTGCGAGCCCGAGGTCACCGAGGGTCGGGACCTGGACCACGTTCTGTTGCGCTGGGAAGTTCGAGATCTCGTTGCGTTCCGTGACGGAGAGGCACTGCACGGTCGTGGGCGGGAGCGGCACGATCTGGGCTGCTTTCGCATTGGCAGCGGCCTTGCTCGGTTGGCCGGTCACGAAGTTCATGATGATCGTCGTCTGGCCGGGCCCCAGCGTGATGGAGTATCCCCACCAAGGGTTGTCGTCTCCATCGGCAAAATGGATGCCGGAGACCGGGTTCGCTACGCCCACGCCTTGCAGCACATGGCCGAGGCGTGGATCGCTGGTCGTCTTGCCCGTATAGTTCTGGAACGTGCTCACCCAGGTATCGGTCAGCTCGGCCGCGTTGTTGCCGTTCGAGCTGCTGACGATCCTGGTGTTGGTATCGGAGCCGAGATTGTTGGAAGTCACCATGGAGAAGGAAATCGGCGCGCCTGTCGTGTTGGTGAAGATGTTCAGCCAGCGCGCGAACTGGTCGTTGGTGGGGACGAAGATCTTGCGCGACACGCTGAGCCCGCCGATGGCCTGCGCGGGGAACACATATTGGCGCCCGCCGCACTCGGCGGTCGGAGCCGCGCCGGTCTGATTGTAGATCGTGAAGTTCGGGTCGCCCGTACCGCACTGCGCCAGCGTGCCTGTCAAGCTGACGCAGAGAGCGTTGTAGCCGTCGAAAGCGTCGCTGAGCGTCGAGCTGGTGACACCACCGGCACTGGTCGTCGCGTTGACCGCCGCCGTGTAGGAGGCCTCGGACATGGCACCCGACGCGTTGCTCGAAGTGCTGAATGTGATGTCCGTGTTGATGAAGTATTGGAGGCCGCCGGAGTCGATGAGAGTCACGGAGCCTTTCGCCTTTGATCCACTATGGTTGTGCTGCGGCTTGTCCTTGGCCAGGACCTTCTTGGCCGCCCGGCGTTCGACGATGGAGACGTCGGCGGCGAGGAATTGGGCGCTGCACAAGACAAGAAGGGCGCACGTGACAACGCTTCTCAAGGACATGCGTAAGGCCTCCCAGGCAATTCAAACAATGTAGTTTCCGCTAATACTCGGTGCGCGCATCATCTCACGAGAAACCTGGCTTCGGCAAGAGGCGCGACGCAAACTCGTCGTCACATCAGCTCTGCCGCAGGAACGTCCCGGCCCGCAGCTCCGCCACGGCCTGGTCGAGCTGGGCCTGAGTGTTCATGACGATCGGTCCATACCAGGCCACCGGTTCCTGCAATGGTTTTCCTGAAACGAGCAGGAAGCGGATTCCGTGCTCGCCCGCTTGTACCGTGACCTCGTCGCCGCTGTCGAACACGACCAGAGAGCGGTTCCCGGCTTCTTCGGTCTTCTCGGCCAGGGCCGGCGCGGCTCCCCCGACGCCCTCGGTGCGCACGCCGCGCGGGGGAGAGGCGTTGGAGAACCTGCCGGAGCCCGCGAACACATAGGCGAACGCGTGCCGCGAGGTCTCGATAGGAAGGATTTTCTTTTTCCCCGGCGGCACCCACACGTCGACATAGCTGGGCTCCGCCGCGATGCCGTCGACCGGGCCGGTCGTGCCCCAGAAGCTGCCGCAGATGACGCGGGCCCGGGTGCCGTCGTCGTCGACGACCTCCGGGATGTCGGCCGCTTGCACGTCCTGGTAGCGGGGCGCCGTCATCTTGAGCGACGCCGGGAGATTCGCCCACAGCTGGAAGCCGTGCATCCGTCCGGCACTGTCCCCTTTCGGCATCTCCTGGTGGATGATCCCGCTCCCCGCCGTCATCCACTGCACGTCGCCCGCTCCCAACGCGCCCTGGTTGCCGAGGCTGTCGCCGTGCTCCACGGTGCCAGCGAGGATGTACGTGATCGTCTCGATGCCGCGGTGCGGGTGCCACGGAAAGCCGGCGAGGTAGTCTTGCGGCCTCTCGTTGCGGAAGTCGTCGAGGAGCAGGAAGGGGTCGAAATCGCTGGTATCTCCGAAGCCGAACGCGCGGCGCAGGCGCACCCCTGCGCCCTCGATCGTGGGCTTCGCTTCACTGAGTCGCTTGATGGGTCGAATTGACATGGCAGCCTCCCGGAATCTGGGTCCGCCATCAGGATACTCCCGGCGTCAAGCCCCGGGCCGGCGTGTTGTACCGCTGGGACGATCTTCGGCAGGACAGAGGAAGCCCGGCGCGACGGCGGGCTCCCTGCTCGGGCCGGAGCACTGGAAGGCCCCTGAGAAACCGCGGCCGGCGCCGCAAACCCTGGTGAGCTTCCTTGAGACCGAGGAAGCCTGCAACGGGCCGCAGAAGGTTACAACGCGCCGTTGCAAGCTTCCAACGGGCTGGAGAAGCTTCCAACTGCGTGCGGAAGCTTGCAACGCGCCGCGGAAGCTTGCAACGGCGTGAAGAAGCTTCCAATGCGCCGCGGAAGCTTGCGACGCGCCGTCGCAACCTTCCAACGGGCTGGAGAAGCTTGCAACGGCCTGAAGAAGCTTCCAACGGCGTGAAGAACCTTCCAACGAGCTGCGGAAGCTTCCAACGGCATGAAGAAGCTTGCAACGGGCCGCGGAAGCTTGCGACGCGCTGTCGCAACCTTCCAAAGGGCTGGAGAAGCTTGCGACGGCCTGAAGAAGCTTCCAACGGCGTGAAGAACCTTCCAACGGGCTGCGGAAGCTTCCAACGGCGTGAAGAAGCTTGCAACGGGCCGCAGAAGCTTGCGACGCGCTGCGGAAGCTTCAGTTGCCGCGCGTTTATCCTGAGGCCTCAGATCGGTAGGTCGTAGGAAGGGATCGAAGGCGCTCCAAGGGAGTAGAATGCGCTTATGAGCGGACGGGTCAGCGCCGAGAAAGCAGTCGATCCCGAGGTCCTGTTGGAGTCCATTCGGTCTCTAATCGAGAACGAGGACGCCGCCGGCGCCAAGCGGCTTGCCGCCGAGGCGGCGGCGATGTTTCCGGACTATCCGCCGATCCAGCAGATGCACCACTTCTTCCGCCCGCGCAAGGTGGCTCAGTCTACGGCCCGAGTCCCTGACCGCAGGCGCGCTTTCGCGCGGCTGAAAGAGGAGGCGCCCAACCTCAGGGGGCGATGGGTAGCGCTCGACGCGGACGATGTCGTCGCCTCAGCGGAGAGCTTGAAGGAGCTGCTCGCAGTCATTGAACCGATGGCGCTGGAATATCCTCCCTTGTCCATTTTGTTGAATAGCGGAACCTGGAAGCCCTCTTCCGAGCCTACCCCGTTTGGTACCGACTCTGCCAGGTAAGAAGCCGCAGGAGGGGCGACCTCGTGAAGGATCACCTCCGCCGTTAACGCCAAGCAACTGCCACTATTTATACTCTACCGAGACCTTCGTGACGAGCTTCTGGTGGGCCCAAAGAACAGAAAACGGCGGTTCGGCCGCGCACCCAAGTTCGCCGTAGCTAAAGTCGAGAGACGCAATCGTGGCCAGCAAGTCAGGGAGGTTCTCCATAATCTTGACCCAGGGAGAGTCTAGTTCACGCCTTTTGTTGAATCGACGTTGTGCTTTGGTTCGTTCAAAGGGAGACATCGTCGCCGTTGACCTGTCTTCTCCTTTGTCGAACTCAACAACCAGGCATTCACGATCTAACATGAATCGCGGCCGGAGTCGTCTGGCGGCGGTAGCTATTTTTCGTGCCAAGCCAGCGATCAATTCGCGGGCAACTACCCTGTCGCAGATAGGTCGCACTCCCCATGCTGCTCGCAACAGGGAGGTCTCGTATGAGAGACCTAGGTCGGTATGCAGGGTCAGATGCTTCATGTATTCCTGGGCATTGGGCAGCATCTTGGCCACTAGACGAATAACCTCGAACCACTCTTCGCGCTGCAGATAGCTCGTCAGCAGAGTCATCTCCTGTCTATTGTCCACGATATACCTAGCCGTGAGGTACTCCTGCAGAGTAAGGTGCGAGAACGAGTACAGACCCGGAGCTCGCTCTACCAAAATTCCAAAGTCATTGTACAAGCTCGGAAGAAGTAAGTCTACGTCAAATGGCGCAGTGCGCAAGACCTCGGAAACTCTACCGACGCAGCCGTTATCATTGACGTCGTGAACCGAGAAGACGAGTAAGCCCTTGTCGAACAAGCTCGCTGCAAGCCAGGTTAGGAGTACTTTCCTGCGATGGATCGACAAATCACGAAGCGGTGTCCTACGCGCAATATTGCGGAAAGCGTCCCAGGCGCCGAGCAGGCCCTCGACAGCCCTATCATACAACTCATCTTGATCCTGAGGTACTTTAAGATCATTGAAGTAAAGTGCGCATATAATCGAGAGCATGAGAGGATTCGATCCAATGTCAAGAAGTTCGGAGTTCTTTTCGCACTCGGCCAGGAGTCTCTTACCCTTTTCAATGTCGACCTGTGAATACCAGCGCTCCACAAAGAGAAACCTCTCTTCGAGAGCCAAGGGAAGGGTCTCCCATTTCTGGAAGCCAGGAAGCCCCATTTCAAGGCTGTAAGGGCGAGCACTGATGCATATCAGGACGTCTTTGTGCTCTTGGCTCATCTTCAGAAGCTCAGCAAGAATGTCGGCTTGCCGGGCTTTGTCGGTTTCGTCGAGGCCGTCGAGCAAAATTATTATTCTCCCGTGTTTCTTGAGACCCCTTAGAACTTGAGACGCTTCCTTGAGTTCGAGCCATTCCAAGAACTCAAGTGCGGCGTCATTGAGATTCTTCCCCGTAGCGGTTAGGTCGCGGACGGCCAAAAAGAGCGGTAGAACAAATCGGCCGCGGATTCTTTCACCCTTTGCTGCCATAATCGCGAGATGGCGGAATGCTGTTGTTTTTCCGGATCCGGCGTTCCCCAGCAAGGCGATATCATTTCGTGTAGACTCAATAGCCTCCAAGAGGGTGCGAGCGCTCTCCTCCCGTGGTAGACTCACCGGCTGGCCCTGCTTCTGTCGCTTGAGGCCGGCTGCTATTTCGGGGCGAGACCGATACCTCTCTCTCTCTAAATCTGAGGAAATTCTGATCTTGACATAAGAAGTCTCTACTGACGCTGTCCTGCTCGTCCCAAACAACGGGAACACGCCCACGCGATCTAAGTATTCGGCATACTTCGGGCTCCCAACGCGGAGGGGTAGAGGCATATCCAGCTCCTCTAAGATCTCAAAATCGTTCGTGGCAGGAAGGTCGCAGAGTAGCTCAGGGGCCTCCCTGTCAGGCAATAGGGAGGATTGTTGAGATTCTCCAAGGGATTCTGCGATCTCGCGTGCGATGCGCACGATCTCAATTTCTAGCCGACTACCCTGCCACCTCGCAAGGGGTTTTCCATCCTTAGGTCTAACCTGAAAGCGGTTTAGCCAGGCAACCTTATTCCAAAGACACTCGCGAACGATTATAGGGAAGATGCGAATGTCGTTTGTATCCAGGCTCTCGAGCAATCTCCGCACTTCGTCGCCGATGATGAAGTCAGAGTTCAGAAAGTCGGCCGATACGAGGAGAACAGCCACGCTCGCGTCGCCGATCGCCCGGACGACTTCCTTGTACCAGTCCGCTCCGGCTTGGATGCGGCTGTCATCCCAAAGGTCGAAGCCGTCCTCCCGCGAAGCGACTTTCAAGTGGTCGAGCAGCCTATCCTTCCAGACTTCGTCTTTGTGGCTGTAGCTGATGAAGACCTTCTTACGGGGTTGGATTGGTTCGGCCATGGAACGCGATTTCCTCTCGGTTTGGGTGGTAGGTAGCCCGAAGATCCAGCGCCACTCAACGCACGGCCCCTCTGCAAACTTTCTCGAGTCTTTGATTATACAGGAGATGCCTACCCAGCCGCGCGTGCTTCCTGGCCCTATACGAGCACGACCAGGAGCCTCCTTTCTCTACGACGCCGCGAGGCCCGAGCTCCTCGCGTCGGGGAGGAACCCGGTGTCCTCGCTCGGCGATGCGAGAGGTTCAGGGAGGCAAGGAAATCTTCGGTGGTGCCATGGGGATGGGTCACGGCGCGCTGAGCTGCGTCTCGTTTCTCGCTCCGGATGCCAGCGCTGGCCAGGGGATACATCGCGATCGCGAGTGCATGAACCTCGTGCAACGGGGATAGGATGGCGCCCGCCATGCACGAGCTTCGCACGCGCCGCAAGGTCGAGTTCGCCGACACCGACATGGTGGGCATCGTCCACTTCGCCCGCTTCTTCGTGTTCATGGAGACGGCCGAGCACGAGTTCCTCTCCAGCCTCGGCACGCCGGTGCTCTTCGAGGACGACGGGCATTCGATGGGCTGGCCGCGCGTCTCCGTCACGTGCGACTATCTCGCCCCGGCCCGCTATGGCGACGTGCTGGACATCCATCTCCGGGTGGTGAAGAAAGGGCGGAGCTCGCTGACGTATGCCATCGACTTCTCGCGCGACGGAAAGCCCATCGCCCGCGGCCGCGTCACGGCGGCGTGCTGCCGGCTCGGACCGCACAAGATGGAAGCGGTCCGCATCCCGAGCTTCCTCGCCGACCGCATCGACGAGGCGCCCGCCGCGGCGGAGGCCTGAGGAGGTGGAAGCCCGACCGCATCGCTTGGCCGTTCTCGGCCTCCTCGCCGTTGTCCTCGGCGGGGCGCTCGGCTGCGGACCGCGCCCGCCGGCGAATGTCCTGCTGATCACGATCGACACCCTGCGCGCCGATCACCTGGGATGCTATGGATTTCACCTCGCCCGCACGCCTGAGATCGACCGCCTGGCGGCGGAGGGGACCCGCTTCACCGACGCCATCGCCGCGGCGCCGATCACCATGCCGGCGCACTCGTCGATCCTGACCGGTCTCTTTCCGCCGGCCCACGGAGTGCGCGACAACGGCTCCTACGCCTTGAGCGACAAGGCGGTGACTCTCGCGGAGCGGCTGAAGGCGGCGGGCTGGCGCACGCAGGCGGTGGTCTCCGCCCTGGTGCTCAACCGGCGCTACAACCTGGTGCAGGGCTTCGACGGCTACGACGACGACCTGTGGTCCGAGGACGAGCCGAAGCTGTTCATGATCCGCGACCGCAAGGCCCCGAAGACCGCGGACCGGGTGCTCAAATGGCTCGCCGGCTGGGCGGCCGAGAAGCCGCGCCGGCCGTTCTTCCTCTGGGTCCACTTCTTCGATCCGCATCAGCCGTATCAGGCGCCGGCCGCCGAGGTGGCGCGGTCGGCCACTCCCTACGACGCCGAGATCGCCATGGTCGACCACGCGGTGGGCAGGATCGTCGACGACCTGCGCCGGCGCGGCCTCCTCGACGACACGCTGATCGTCTTGACCGCCGACCATGGCGAGAGCCTGGGGGAGCACGGCGAGAAAACGCACGCCATCTTCATCTACGACGCCACGGTGCGCGTGCCGTTGATCCTCCGCCAGCCGGGGGCCGTCCCCCGCGGCGAGGTCTACCGTGGGCCGGTGCGCTCGGTGGACATCGTTCCCACCGTCCTCGCAGCTCTGAAGCTGCCCGGGGGGAGGGAGACGCAAGGGGTCGACCTGCTGCCCGCCGTGCGCGGCGCGGAGCCGGCGCCCGACCTGCCGCAGTATTCGGAGTCGTTGCTCTCGGAAGTGGGCTTCGGCATGGCTCCCCTCTACGGCGTGCGCCGCGGCGGCTGGAAGTGGATCCGCGCTCCGCGGCCCGAGGTCTACGACTTGAAGAAGGACCCCCACGAGCTGCACAACCTCCTGCCTGGGGAGGGGAGGCGGGGCGCCGCGCTCGACCGCGATCTCCAGGCGATCCTCGACGACAGCCGGCGCCGCGCCCTGCCGGCGGCGGCGAGCCCCATGGACCGCGAGACGCTGGACGCCCTGCAAGCCCTGGGGTACGTGGCGCCGCGGGGGCAGCGGGAGAGCATGGGCGGCATCGATCCCAAGGACGGCATGCCGCTCTACAACAAGCTGGAGGACGCCCGCCACCTCGCGCAGCAGAAGAAGTGGCCGGAGTCGCAGGCGCTCCTCGAAGAGGTCGTGAAGGCGACGCCCAAGAATGTGACGGCGATCAGCATCCTGGGTCTTGCCCATCTCCGCCAGGGCCGCTTTGCCGAGGCCCGGAAGCAGTACCTGCGCGCTCTGGAGATCGATCCCCGGCAGGCTCGCGTCTACGTGATGCTGGGATCGATCGCGCTGGCCGAAGGGGACCTCGACGGCGCCGAGCGGCACTACCGGCAGGCGCTGCAGATTTCGCCTGGCTTCGTGGAGGCGATCAGCAACCTGGGCATGATCGCGGCCTTGCGCGGCGACGATGCCGGGGCGGAGCGGTGGTACGAGAAGGCCATCGCCGCCGATCCCGGGTTCCCCTGGGTGTATCGCCGCCTGGCCGATCTCTGGTACGAGCGCCGCGACTACGCCAAGGCGCTTCAGGACTACGAGAAGACGCTGTCGGTGGTGCCGGACGACTTCAATTCGCTGATCCAGGCGGGGAACTGCGCCCGCCGCACCGGCGACTCCCGGCGCGCGGCCGACTTCTTCTCCCGCGCCCGCAAGCTGCGCCCGGAGTCGTGGATTCCGCTCTACAATCTGGCCTGCCTGCGGGCGGTGGAGGGGAATCCGCAGGAGGCGCTGCGGCTCCTCCAAGACGCGGCGGGCAAGGGCTTCGGTCGCGCCGGCCTGCTGCGCGCCGACAAGGACCTCGCCCCCGTCCGCGCCCTCGCCGGCTGGGACGGCTTGTTGGCGGGGGTGGCGAAGAACGCGGCCGCGGAGGAAGCGGAGGACGCGGAGGCCGCGCAGGGAGTGTGAGGCCACGTGCCATTTGGCGGGATCTCCCGGCCGGCTTATCATTGCGGGATTCTGTGGCCGGAAGAGATCCCGAAGGCGATGCCCAGGAGCCGCGCCGGCGCGTGCTCGGGCCGCCTCTCGCGCTCGGCGGTCTCCTCAGCGCGGCCGTTCTGGCCTGGGGGCGGTCGCTGCCCGCGGTCGCCCTGGCCTCCGGTCTCCTCCTCTCGTGGCTGCTGGCCCTCTGTCTCGGCCTCTTCCTGGCCGAGGGCGGGCGGCGCCGCGCCAGTGAGTCCCGCTGCCGGGCCCTCGCCGCCGAGGTCGCCGAACGCGCGCGGGCGGAGGAGCGCTACCGCCTCCTCTTCGAGCGCAATCCGGCGGGGATGTACCGCAGCACCATCGACGGCCGGCTGCTCGACTGCAACGAAGCGTTCGTGCGCATGTTCGGCTACCCGGACCGCGCGACCGTCCTGGCGCTGCCGGTGGCGGACCTCTACTACGACCCGGCGGACCGCGAGTGGCTGCTCGCCCGCTTCCTGGACGACCAGTCGCCGCAGAACGTCGAGGTGCGCTTCAGGCGCCGCGACGGCGAGCCGTTCTGGGGGCTGCTGCGCGGCCCGGGCGGCTCGCCGAGCCAGGCGCGCGACGGCTCCACGGTGATCGAAGGCACGATCCTCGACATCTCCGACCGGCGGCGGGCGGAGGAAGCGCTGCGCGACCGCGAGCGCGAGCTGGTCCTGCTGAGCGAGCTCGGCGCTCTCCTCCAGACCTGCGACTCGGTGGAGGAGGCCCGCGTCGTGATCTCCCGGCAGTGCCGGCGGCTGTTCGCGCCGCTCGCCGGCGCGGTCTATCTCATCAGCCCGTCGCGCACCGACCTCGACGTGGCCGCCGCCTGGGCGGGCGGCGAGCCCACTGCCGGGACGCCCGCGGCGACCGCATCCGACGTCTTCCGCCCTGACGACTGTTGGGCCCTGCGGGCCGGCCGCGAGCACCTCTACGCCGATCCCGCGAACGACCTGCGCTGCCGCCACCTGGCAGGCGCCGGACCGGTGGTCTCGTTGTGCGTGCCGCTGGTGGCTCTCGGCGAGACCCTCGGCGTGCTCCACCTGCGCGAAACCGCCGCCCCGGCTGTCTCCGGCACGCCAGCCGGCTCACCCGAACCGGGCGCCGCCACTCTCCCGGCCGCTCCGGGTACTTTCCTGCGCGCCCGCCGGCAGCTCGCCGCCACCGTCGCCGAGCAGCTCGCCATGGCGATCGCCAACCTGAACCTGCGCGAGACGCTGCGCCACCAGTCCATCCGCGACTCGTTGACCGGCCTCTACAACCGGCGCTACTTCCAGGAGGCTCTGGAGCGCGAGATCCGCCGGGTCAAGCGCAAGGGATGCACGCTCGGCGTGATGATGCTCGATCTCGACCGCTTCAAGCTCTTCAACGATCATTGCGGGCACGAGGCGGGAGACATGTTGCTGCGCGCCTTCGCCGACCTGCTCCGGGGGCGCGTGCGCGGCGAGGACGTGGCCTGCCGCTATGGCGGCGAGGAGTTCGCCCTCATCCTGCCCGAAGCGTCCCTGGAAGTGGTCTGCTCGCGCGCCGAGGAGATGCGCCAGGCGGTCAAGGAGCTGCGTCCGGTCTACCAGGACAGCGTGCTCGACGGGATCACGGTCTCCGTCGGCGTGGCCGTCTACCCCGAGCATGGTCCGACCGGTGACGACGTCGTGCGCTCCGCCGACACCGCCCTCTACCACTCCAAAGCCCGCGGCCGCGACCGGATCTCGGTGGCTCCCGCCTCGCCGCTGGACCGCCGGTTCATGATTCCCGAATGATCCGCGCCGGCCTGCTCATCGCTCTCCTCGCCGCCTTCGCGACCGGGACGAGCCTGCTCATCTCCTCTGCGGTGCTCGACCGCATCCCTCACGTCACCGACGGGGTTTCGTACGCCTTTCAGGGGAAGATCTTCGCCTCGGGACGGCTGTCTCTGGAGCCGCCTGTCGTGCCTCTGCTCTTCGTGCACGAGAACGTGCTCGTCACGGCGACGCGGTGGTGCTCCAAGTACCCGCCGGGCTGGCCCCTGTTGCTGGCCGTCGGATGGCTCATCGGGGCGCCCTGGATCGTCGATCCGCTCCTGCTCGGCCTGTCGGTGATCGGGATCTGGCGGCTGGGGCGGGCTCTCTTCGACACTCCCACAGGGCTGGTGGCGGCGGTGGCCCTGGCGGTGTCGCCCTTCGCTTTGATCATGAGCGCTGGGTTCCTGGCGCACGGGCCTGCCCTGTGTGCAGGGGTGTGGTGTCTGGCGTTCCTGGCGGAGGGAGTCGAGGGCGGGTGGCGGGGACGGCTGATTGCGGCGGGGCTCGCCGGCGGATTCGTGTTCCTCGTCCGGCCGTTCACGGCGCTGGCTCTGCTGGCGCCGGCCGTCGTGTGGGGGACGGCGCGGCTTGGCAGGAAGCGCTTCCGGATGATGGGGTGGATGGCGCTCGGAGCGCTGCCCTTCGTCATCGCCTTCCTCCTCTACAACCGGGCGATGTTCGGCGGCGCCCTCACCAGCGGATACGAGGCGTACGACGCCGCCCGGTACGGGAGCGTCGGCGCCATGGCGGTGACTCCGATGGAGGCGTTTGCCCGCAACCTGCCCTGGTACGTGTCGAATCTGAACCGCTGCTTATGGGGATTCCCCTGGCCGGACCTCCTGATCCTCCTGCCGCTTCTCGTCCCTCGTCCGGGCCGGGGCCGTGATGCCATGCTGGCCTGCTGCGCGACGTCGCTCGTGCTCGGGCACTGCTTCTACTTCTACCGCGACGTCATCGACTCCGGCCCCCGGTTCGCGTTCGAGGCGCTTGGTCCTTTGTCGATTCTCGCCGCGCGGTCTCTTCTCACGCTCCATGCGGGTCTCGGAAAGCTCGTGCCCGAGTCCCGCCGCCTGGTGCGGTTGGCGGTGGTGGGCGTGGGCTCCGCGGTCCTTCTGTTCTTCCCCTTGGGAAGGCGGCTGCCAGCGGAGATGGTCCACCACGCGCAGTGGTATCTCGCGGTGTCGGGGGAGCCGCTGCGCCGGATGGCGGCAGCCGGGGTTGGACCGGATGCGCTGGTCTTCGTGTCCGGCACCTCGTGGTGCTACAGCGCGCTCTTCCTGGCCAATGACTTCCCGCTGACGAAGGGCCGGGTCTTCGTGCGCGACATTCCGCCGCTCCGCGGCGCGGCCTTGCGAGCCTATCCGCGCCGGGAGGTCTGGCAGGCGCGGGTTGTCGTGGACATTCCTGACCCCGAGAACGCGCCGGACGTCGCCAGGCCGGTCGAGGTTTCCTGGATGCGCCTCCGGTGAGAGCCGCTCAGAAGTGCAGCCGCAGCACGGCCCCCAGCGTCACCGTGTCGGTGCTCGCCTGGTCGATCTGGTTCCAGTCCTTGAAGCGGTAGTTGGCGTTGATGTCGAGGTGGAGGCGGGGGAGGACCGCGAAGTCGGTGCCGACGCGGGCGGCGTAGAAGACGTCCGACAGCTCTCCGGAAAAGCTTTTCGAATAGATCACGCCGGCGCCCACTCCGGCGTAGAGGCGGTGGCCCACCAGGAGATAGACCTGCGGCGACCAGGCGGTCGTGTCGGCGCCGCCGAAGCCCTTGGGAAAATACTCGAGATCGCCTTCGATGGTGAAGATCCCCGCCGGCAGGTACTGGTAGGAGAGCATCCCGGCGGCGCCGCTGCGGTCGAAGGAGGAGCTCGTGATCTCCTTCACGGTCCGCCAGTAGTGGATCCCGGCGCCGAAGGTCTGGTCGGCCGCCGCGGCCGGAACGGTCAGGCAGAGCAGGAACATCCACACAAGACCGGTCTTCCTCATCGCGCCTCCCATCGTAGCGCCGGAAGGATATCAGACGGTTCGGCCTTGGGGGCCGCGGACACCCTAGCTTGTAGAAGCTTTTCTTTGACAGGAGGTGAAACCGGGGAAGGAGTGTACGGCAAGACTCGCTCGATGTTGTTTTTAGCAGAGCTCTTATCTCAACTCAGCAAGGGAGGTTTCATGAAACGAGTAGCTGCGTCTCTTCTTCTCGTTCTGCTGCCGGGCCTCTTGGCGCCGCGCGCCCTTTTCGCGTGCGGCGTCGAGAGGTGGAGTGTGAAGACCGGCACGGACGCCGATTCCGGTCTCATCAACGTCAGCTCGTCGACGTCGAACACGATCGCCACCATGCGCAGTTGGACGGCGCCCAATCCGATCCCGGCCAACAACCGGGTGTCGCCCTACGAGACCACGGTGTGGGTGCTGAACGCGACGCTCACCCAGTACAAGGCGGAGTCCGACCAGGACTACCACCTGGTCCTCCAGGACGCCTCCGGCAACACGATGATCGCCGAGATCCCCGACCCCTCGTGCGTCGGCATCGGGAGCCCCTTGGCCGCCGGCGTCTCCAACGCGCGAGCGGAGTTCGACGCCAAGTTCACGGCGACCAGCAGCTTCAAGACGGCCAATATCCCGGTGCAGATCAAGGGCGTCGGCATGTTCGACTTCCTGCACGGCCAGACCGGCGTCGCCCCGAACGGCATCGAGCTCCATCCGGTCATCGACATCATCTTCAACCCGACGGCGGCCGACTTCTCGATCGCCGTCTCTCCGACCTCTCTCACGACCCCGGCGGGGAGCGCCTCGAACGCGACGGTTACGACCTCCGTCTCCGGCGGCTTCAACTCGGCGGTCGCGCTCTCGGCCTCGGGCCTGCCCACGGGCGCCAGCGCCGGCTTCAGCCCGGCCTCGATCGCCGCTCCCGGCGCCGGCTCGTCGACTCTGACCCTCACCACCGGCACCGCGGCCGCGGGCACCTATGTCGTCACCGTCAAGGGGACCGGTGGCGGGAAGACCCACAACACGGCACTGTCCTGGACGATAAGCTCCGGTGGCGGCGGCGGCCAGCAGCTCCTGCTGAACCCCGGCTTCGAGTCGGGCAACGTCAATTGGACGGCGACGAGCGGCGTGATCAGCAACTCGACCGGCGAGCCGCCGCACGCCGGCTCCTGGGACGCCTGGCTCGACGGCTATGGTGTGACCACCACCGATACTCTCTACCAGCAGGTGACGATCGCGTCGACGGTCACCACGGCGACCCTCACCTTCTGGCTGCACATCGACACGGCGGAAACGACCACGACGACCGCCTACGACACCTTGACGGTGCAGGTCACGAGCTCCGCGGGGACGGTCCTCTCGACGCTCGCCACCTATTCGAACCTGAACGCTGCCAGCGGGTACACCAAGAAGACATTCGACCTCTCGTCCTTCAAGGGGCAGACGATCCGCCTGCTGCTGACCGGGGCCGAAGACTTCACGAAACAGACGTCGTTCGTCGTCGACGATTTCGCTCTCAATGTTCAGTAAGGTACATCCGAGGAGAACCATGATGAGACTTTTCACATCGGCAACATTCGTGTTCATCCTGATCCTGGGAGGCGTCGCACGAGCCCAGGAGGCGCCCCGGGCGGAGAGCGCTGCGCAGCCGGCCGTGCTCGAAGGCGCTCCGGCGGGCACGGTGGTCTTCGACGACGACGGCCTGCGGGCCCAGATCATCCCGAAGGAGAAGGCCGCGAAGCAGGCGCTCTCTTTCCACGGCGGGCCGGTCGTCGCGCACGGCAACGTCCAGGCGATCTTCCTGGGGAGCGCCTGGCGGGAGAAGGAGAACCGCGCGCAAGAGCCGCGGATCGTGGCCGGGCTCGTGGACCACGCCCACACGGCCCTGCGGACGCTCGGCAAATATGGTGTGGAGGCCGGCGAGCTCGCGGGGCTCGCGCAGGAGGATCTCCTCGATCCTCTGGAGAGCCGCGCGGTCTCCGACCTCGAGGTGCAGCGGCGGCTCGATGCGTTGTTCGCGAACGGAACGATGAGCCCGGCCGAGGCCAACGCCGTGTATGTGATCTTCCTGGCGCCGGGCCTCCGCTCGACGCTCGGCACGGCGAGCTCGGAGAAGGATTACGTCGCCTACCACAACCATTTCCACTCGGCGGCGGGCGTCGTCCGCTACGTCGTCGTGCCCTACGAGGCCGAGCTCTCCCGGTGGCTGGACCACGCCGGGCAGAGCCTGGCGCAAGCGCTCATCAACCCCGAAGGGAACGCCTGGTACTAAACCCTTCCTGAAGCTCGTCAGCCGGCGCCAGGGATCGCGAGCGATCCCTGGCGCCGGAGACGGCCTCCTTCAGCTCGCCTTGCGGGCGATCTTGAAGACCGCGGTATTCGACTTCTTGCCGTCCTTGTACGACGTCCAGTCCTCCTCCAGCTTGTCGCCGCTCTGCAGGACGAGCTTGACGTCGTGCATGTACATGCCCTTGTCGGGATCGACGTTGCTGCCGCCGGCGAACATGAAGTGGAGCTCGTCGCCTTTCGAGGCGGCCTTGTCGAGCTTCATCCGCGGCTGGTTGCCTGCCGCACAGTAGTGGGTCATCACCAGGTCGCCGCCGTCCATGTGATAGACGGTCACCATCTCGTGCGGCGTGCCCGGGAAGAGCGTCTCCACCACCGCGCTGCCGCCGCCGGTGACCCGGTACTGCAAGGTGACGGGGCCCGGCATCTCCTCGGCGCCCGTCCCCTCCCAGGTGCCCGCGAGCCCCTTGAGCCTCTCGAAGGCGGCTTTCGAGTCCGGCGCAGCGGCGCCCTTTTCGTCACCGACCGCGGGAACCACGGCGGCGGCGGCGATCGCGATCATGACAACGGGGACCAGCATCCATCTTTTGCTCATCGTCCCTCTCCTCTCTGGGAACCTGCGGAAGTCCTCTGAATGCTCTGCGTCGCGGAATCCCGCCACTCCATCCTGTCTCTCCGCGTCTGAGCCCACCATTATTCCACGGTTTGGCAGGGCCGAGCATAGAATCGCTCCCGTATGCGACCCCATCCCGCCGTGACCCCCGAGAAGCCCGCGCCCGGCCAGGAGTCCGTCTGGGACTATCCCCGTCCGCCGCGCGTCGAGGACGCTGATCGCCACCTCGAGGTCTGGCTGAACGGCGTCCGCATCGCCGACACCCGCCGCGCCAAGCGTGTCCTCGAGACCAGCCATCCGCCGGTCTACTACTTCCCCCCCGAGGACGTGCGGAGGGAGTACCTCCATGAGAACCCCGCCGACAGTTGGTGCGAATGGAAGGGCCTGGCCCGCTACTACGACCTCGACGTCGACGGCCGCCGCGAGACCGCCGCCGCCTGGTACTACCCGCTCCCCACCCGCATCTTCGAGGAGATGAAGGGCTACATCGCCTTCTATCCTCACCGCATGGACGCCTGCCTCGTCGACGGCGAGCGCGCCCTTCCCCAGCCCGGCGGCTTCTACGGCGGCTGGATCACGAAAGACGTAGCCGGACCGTTCAAAGGGGGGCCGGGGACGGCGGGGTGGTGAGGTCGGTCCTCCGTCACCGCGCCAGCCGGATCCCGGTGAATTGAAAGCGCGTGTCGCCGGCCCAGAAGTTGCGGTAGCTGGCCCGGATGTGGTCGGCGGGAGTGGCGCAAGAGCCGCCGCGGAGGACGCGGACGTTGTCCATGAACTTGGCGTTGTACTCCATGAGTGGGCCTTCGAACGGCTTGAAGCCCGGGTAGGGCTCGTAGTGGCTCGAGGTCCATTCCCAGAGGTCGCCGCCCATCTGGAGGAGCGTGTCGCCGGAGCCGGCGGCGGGGCGGGGGTGGAGCGCGCCGGTGTCCAGGAAGTTGGCGCCGTCGGCGGGGAACCCGTTGAGGCGGGCGGCGTGCTCCCACTCCCGTTCGGTCGGTAGCCGGGCGCCCTTCCAGCGCGCGTAGGCGTCGGCCTCGTAAAAGCTCACGTGGCAGACCGGTTCGTCCGGCTCCACGGGCCGGTCTCCGGAGAGGGTCCACAAGCCCCAGTCGCCGTCCCTTTCACTCCCGTAGCCATACATTTCCCAATACAGCGGTGCGGTCCAGCCCTGGTCCTGAACCCTGGCCCAGCCGTTGGAGAGCCAGAGGAGAGGGTTGCCATAGCCGCCGTCGGCCATGAATTCCAGGTACTCGCCGTTGGTGACCAGCCGGTTGCCGAGCTCGAAGTCCTCCAGGAAGCCGCGGTGGACCGGCAGCTCGTTGTCCCAGCACCAGCCGCCCTCGACATTGCCGGTCTCGACGAGGCCGCCTTCGAAGGCGATCCATCGGGAGGATGGCAGACGCCCCGCGCCGTTGCTCATGGCAGAGCGGTAAGGCTCGCGGAGCTCCGGAACGTTCGAGCCGAGGATGTGCTTCACCTCGGTGATCAGCAGCTCCTGGTGCTGTTGCTCGTGATGGCAGCCGGTGATGACCAGGAAGCGGAGCCGGATGAAGTCGTCATCCGGGACGCTGCGGATCAGCTCCTCGACGCGCCGGTCCACCGACGCGCGGAAGGCGTAGACCTCAACGTTGGTGGGCCGGGTGACCAGGCCGCGATGGTCGCGGCGGATGCGCGGCCCCAGCGATTCGTAGTAGGAGTTCATGACGAACTCGAGGCGGGCGTCGTCCGCCGTGTAGCCGCCGAACGGTTCGAGAATGTTCTTGGCGAAGAACCAGGTGGTGTGGCCGAGGTTCCACCACGGCGGGCTGACGTCCGGCATCGACTGGATGCGGTAGTCCTCCGCACGCAGCGGCCGGCAGAGCTCGACGCTCAGCGCCCGCGTGGCGCGATACTTCTCCAGGAGCTGCTCACGGTCCACTGCGGTGCCTCCCTCCTCCCCTACGCCAGGAGCGGCTGGTACTGCGCATGCTGCTGGATGTAGACGCGGACGAACCAGCAGGACGGGATGACCTTCAAGCCGCGGGCCTGGACGTCGTCGAGGGCCTGGCGGACCAGCTCGTCGGCGATGCCACGGCCGCGCAGCTCCGGGGGGACGAACGTGTGGCGGAAGTCGAGCGTGCCGTCTCCCGCGGGGCGGTATTCGCAGACAGACTCCCGGCCGTCGACGACCGCGGAGTACTTTCCGGCCTTCTCATCGTGGCGCACGTCCAAGTCCATCGTCTCCCTCCTCGCCCGCTGTCTTATCATGGTCGGGTGAATCCATACCAGGGGAAGGTGGCGCTCGTCACCGGCGGCGCCTCGGGCATCGGCCGGTCTCTGTGCGAGGAGCTGTCCCGCCGCGGCGCCGCCGTGGTGGTGACGGATCTCGACGCGGCGGGCGCGGCGGCGGTGGCCGCCGCCATCACAGAGGCCGGCGGCCGGGCTTCCGCGGCGGGGCTCGACGTGCGCCGGGCCGAGGAGGTCGAGCGGGTCTACGGAGAGGCCGCCGCCGCGCACGGCCGGCTCGACTACGTCTTCAACAACGCCGGTCTCGCCGTGCTCGGCGAGGTGCGCGACCTCGATCTCGAGCACTGGCAAAAGACGGTGGACGTCAACCTCGGCGGCGTCATCCACGGCGTCCACGCGGCTTACCGCATCATGGTCGCCCAGGGCGCGGGGCACATCGTGAACACCGCTTCGCTGGCCGGTCTGATCGGCTTCCCGACGTCGATCCCCTACGCCACCACCAAGTCCGCCGTGGTCGGCCTCTCCCTCTCGCTGCGGGCCGAGGGGGCGGACCTCGGAGTGAGAGTGAGCGTGGTCTGTCCAGGCTTCGTGCAGACCGCCATCTTCGATGCCGCCACCTACCGGGGCAGCACCAAGGAGGAGGCGATGTCCCTCATCCCGGTCCGCTTCATCCTGCCGGATGCCGCGGCGCGCGCCATCCTCGACGGCGTCGCGAAGAACCGGGCGGTCATCGTCTTCCCCTTCTACGCGCGCCTGATGTGGTGGATCAATCGCCTGACCCCCAGCCTCATGGATCGCCTTCACCGCAAGACCGTGCGCGATTTCCGGAAGCGGCGGACGGCGCCCTGAGGGGGCGTGCGTTCACCCTCTTGAAGGAGCCTGCGTCAGCGCCGCGTAGTCGTCGGGCGTGTCCACGTCCTGGACCACCCCGGAGTCGTCGACCGCGATCCACAGCGTCGCCGCGGCGTGCCGGTCCCGGAGCTGCTTGAGGCCGACGGAGGGATCGAGATCGTCGATCTCCGCGATCAGCTCCGGCGCCACGACCAGCGGATGGCCATGCCGCCCCTGCCAGACCGGCAGAGCCAGAGGGGCGCCCGCCGCCTCCCGTCGTCCCATCACCTCCGCGATGGTCTCCGGGCGCACGGCGGGCAGGTCGGCCGGGCAGACGACCAGCGCCTCTCCGCGCGCCGCCAGCGCCGCCGCGCCGCCGAGGGCTGCGATCCCCTCCCGGATCGTCGACAGCATGCCGCGCTCCGGGTCTGGATTGACGGCCGCGAGAACCCCCTCCGCCCTGGCCCAGGCGCGGAGGGCTTCGTCCTCGGGAGACGTCACCAGGCAGATCGTCTCCACCCCGGCCACGCGCAGGCTGGCGACCAGGGCGCCGACGATCGTCCCGGCTCCATACGGCAGCAGGAGCTTCGGCCGGCCCATCCGGCGGGAGGCGCCGGCGGCGGGGAGAAGGGCGACGGGCATGGGGGGATTCTACGGTTCCCCGAGGGTGGCGGATCGACTGAGCTGCTAGAATCGACAGATGTCGCCAGAGAATCGCCTCGCAACGGCAAGCACTCTTGAAGCGCTTGAAGCGCTCCGTGAGCCGCTCACCGCCGACATGCCGATCGAGGCCTTGGAGCGCGTCGAGGAGACCTGGAAGCACATCCTCCGTGAGATCCTGACCGCTCCTCTCACCGGCGCCGAAGCGCGTCGCGTCGCGGCTTTCCAGCGTGATGTCGGCCTGTTGCCGAAATATAAGAGCTACGCGATCAAAGCGAGCAGCCCACTCGGCTATTCGGTCTTTTTCCAAGAGCCAGGAAAAGGCTTCAGCTTCCAGCAGCACCGCCATCACAAAGTCGAGATCTTTCACGTCCTGGAGGCCATGCCCGGAGCCTTCGCGCTCCTCTGCACGCTCGACGAGTGGAACGCAGCGTATGATCGAGAGAGATTCTCGCGCTGGCTCGAAGGCGCGGACAATCCGATCTATGAAGGATGGAGGATTCCGCTTGCGGCGGGAGACGTCCTCACCCTTGAAAGGACTGGGATCGTCCACACGGTCATCGGCTGCATTCTCGAAGAGTTCGCTACCGTGTCCACAGATATGGTGGAACGGCTGCACGATCAGAATGAGGGAGCTTCGATCCCGAAATCCTACCGTCGGGAGACGGCGCTTCATCTCCTGCAGAACACCCCGTCGCCTGCCGTTAGCCACCGAGTCGCCGTTCCCGGCGGCCAGCGCCTTCCGTTGTCGCGGGAAGCATTTCCAGGTGGAGAGATCGTGACCCTTGGCGCGGTGCCCGACCTGCGGGCGTCGCGCATCCATCTGGAGAGCGGACGCCAGAGACCAGCCATGAGATCGGGAGACGACGCGCTGGTCCTTTTCGCCTCGCAAGGTGATGCCAGCCTGCTCCTCGGCACCCCCGGCGAGCTGGAGCGCCGGGATCCGCCCGCCCTGGAGCTTCCCCGCGGTACCGCTTCTATGATCTTGCCAGGCATGAGCTACGAGGTCGAGGCTCTCAAGTCGGACGTCGCAGTGTCCCTCCATGCCATCCGTCCGGAGGTGGCGCTGACCGCTGCCGCGGCGGAGCATCGCTGATCGAGCGCGGAGCGCTTCGCCGCCGTCGCGGAAGGCTCATTTCTCTCCGCTGAGTCTTCGCCCTCGGCGATGGAGCGTTCCTCCTCGGTCGCGGAGCGTTCATCCTCCCTCGCGGAATGCTCCTCCTGGGAGGATGAGCACTCCGCGCTCCAGGAGGAATGCTCCTCCTGGTAGGATGAACGCTCGCCCTGAGAGGATGAACGCTCTTCCTCACAGGATGAACGTTCCGCGGCTGAGGATGAACACTCCGCGCTCGAGGATGAATGCTCGTCCTCGGAGGAGGAACGCTCCGCGACGGAGGAAGGCCATTCCGCCGCTGAGGTCAAACGCTCCGCGGGTCGCCTGCTTAATCGAATCATCTGTCAAACGGCGTGCCCGTCACGATCTCGGATCGCCTCGCCACCATCCAGCCATCTTGTTGCCATCTTCGGAGAATCTACTGTCGGTCATGAGACCTGAGGTCAGGCGATGGGGCATCCCTGGAGCTTTGTGGCTGTGGTGCGCTTCCCTTCTCGCGCTGCGCGTGGAGCGGTCAGGCACCCTCTTCTATCTCTTTCTGTGCTGGAACCTCTTTCTTGCCTGGATTCCCTGGTTGGCGGGCCAGGCCTTCCTTGCTTCGAACCGGCGCCGTGCCTCCGCGGCTCTGCAACTTGCCTGGTTCGCTCTCTGGTTGCTCTTCCTCCCCAACGCACCCTACATCCTGACGGACCTGCTCCATCTCGCCTCGCGGCCTCCGGTCCCGCTGTGGTTTGACCTGGCTCTCCTGCTCTCCTGCGCCGGGACGGGCCTCCTGCTCGGGTACGCCTCTCTCCTCGACGTTCAGGCCGCCATGGAGAGGAGGTTCGGCCGAGTGGCAGGTTGGGGCGTCGCCAGCGGCTCGCTTTTCTTATCCGGATTCGGGATCTATCTCGGACGGTTCCGCCGCTGGAACAGTTGGCAAGCGCTCACCGATCCGGCCGGGATCTTCCGCGACGTCTCGGATCGGTTGCTCGATCCAACGTCACACCCCCGCCCCTATACCGTCACGCTGATCTTCGGAGGCGGTTTGTTCCTCGGCTACACAGCCCTGCGCCTGCTGACGGCGAGCCAGGCCCGGTCAGCGAGCGGTGTAACAGTTGCCTCCGATTGGTAGCCCAACATTGGTAGCCCAAGAGGAAAAGGAGATTCCCATGCGCCCGATCCTTGGCTCGCCTGCCGCTTTCGCTCTCGCTCTGTTCCTGGCCCCCGCGTGGGCCGGGGCCGCGACCTGCCCGATCAACATCCCGGTGGTGAGCCTGGGGCCGTCGAACGACCCCAGCGGCTTCCAGTGGTCGGCGCCGATCCGGCCCCTCGGAGACGCCTGCCTGTCGGCGATCGAGGTCGATCCGGCTGACGAGCAGACCTGGTACGCGGCCGGGAACAAGGGCGTCTACCAGACCCACGACGGAGGGCTCAACTGGACCCACCCTCTGGCCGGCGCGGTGAGCTCGCAGGGGCTGCGGCTGGTGCCCGGCTCCCCCTCCCTGGTCTACGCCGGGGTGGAGAAGCGGCTCTTCCTGAGCCGGGACAAGGGGAAGAACTGGACCCAGATCGGCCTCTTCCCGCAGCCGATCGAATCGGTCTTCGTCTCGCGCGTGGGCGCGGGACGAATCCTCGTCGGCTTGAGCTGGAGCGGCTCCGTCGCTCCCAACGGCATCTTCGTCTCCGGCAACCTCGGAGGGGCCTTCTGGCAAAAGAAGCTCTTTCCCGGCAACCCGAAGAACCTGATCGTCTGGGACATCGAGGCGAACCCCAGGACGCCGCCCTCTATGCCCCGTGCGAGATCGCCAACCACCCGCAGCCCTATCACCCTCCCCTCTACCGCTCGCTCGACGGAGGCATGACCTGGGTGGACGTGGCGGGGAACCTCCCTTGGCACGGGGTCGCGGTGCAGATCCGACCGGCCGACGGCTTCGTCTACGCCCTGCTGGAAGGGCCGGGGATCTTCGGCTCGGCCACCCAAGGGGTGAATTGGACCGCGCCGGCGCAGTCGCAGGGGCTGGGCGTCGCCCTCCTGATGGACCCGCTCAAGCCGACCCGCCTCTATGCCGGGCGCCAAAAGGTGCAGCTCCTGACCGGCGGGGTCTTCCATTCGAGCAACGGAGGGAGCGCCGTGCAGCCGATCGGCCTCCAGGGCGCGACGGTCGGCGACCTCGCCTTCAACGGCGCGACCACCCGGCTCTACGCGGTCGTCTACGCCAGCGGCATCTACCGCGCGACCATCCCGCCGGCGTTCCTGCCGTAGGGACTCACCCCGCCCCCGCTTTCGGGTGGGCGACTTTCAACCGGTGGTTGCGAACGCGGCCAGCCGCCGCGCCACGGCGGCGGTGCGCGCGCCAAGCTCAGCCTCTATCGATCCTCCAGCATCCACAGCTCCGACCCCGTCTGCGGCCGGAAACCGCTGAAATAGAGGCGGTCTCCCGCGGCCATGAAGGGGCCGCAGGTGAGGTTTTCGAGCTGCTGGACCGTGGCGCCCGTGCCGTTCCAGACATAGCACGCGCTGTCCTCCTCGTAGTCGGAGGTGGCGATGACCAGATGGTTTTTGAAATCGATGGCGTGACCATTGACATCGTAGATCTGGTCCCCCCGCGAGTCGAGGAGCGGAAACGTCCCCTCCGCGGTTCCATCGGTGACCCAGAAGCTGAAATCGTTATTGACGAAGAGGAGGCGATCGCCGAAAGGCATCGGCCGCATGGAGTAGTCGGAGATGATCGGCCGTGCAGTCATCTCGACAGTCCCTGCCGGCGTGCCGTCGGTGACCCACAGATGCGAGCCGGAATTGGGGCTCGGGGCATCGTCGTCGGCCACCGTGAAGTACGCATGGTTGGTGGCAGGCAAGAGAGTTTCGATATAACCCGCGGAATCGGCAAAGTCCAATGGAGCGGTCCCGGCCGCCGTACCGTCCGACACCCAGAGATCGAGCTTACCTCCGATGTCGCCACTCGTGAGGAAGAAGAGCTTGCCCCCGACCTCGGCCAGGGAGGTCTCGATGGAGCGGTCGAGAGGCGCGAGGAGGGGATCGACGTCGATCAGAGGGCGCGTGCCTTCGGCCGTGCCGTCGGTGAGCCAGTAGTGGAAGGTGGATTCGTTATAGACAATGAAGAGGAGCTGGCCGCGCAGGAGACGCATTGGGTTTGGATCGATGCCGGCCGAGTCCGAGTCGGGGCCCGGCACGAGATCGACGACGAGGTGGGTCGATTCCGGCGTGCCCTCGCTCACCCAGAGCTCGGTGCCGTGCTCTGCATCGCTGGCGAAGAAGACGGCGCGGGTCCCGACGACCGCCACGCTCGACTGCACAACGACCCCCGGTGGCGTGAGCCGCGCGAAGCCGGCTCCCGCGCCGTCGGTCGACCAGAGAGCGAGAGAGCTCTCAGGCGCGCGGGTCATGCCCACGAAGATCACCCGCTCGCCGACGCTCATCGCGCCCAGACCGTTGTGCTCGCCCACCAGCAGATCTTGGGGAGTCGGAATCTGGTAGGTCCCGGCCCTGGTGCCATCGCTTGTCCAGAGCCCGTATCCCACCGTCGGGGCGTGCGTCTGGAAGAAGAGCCGGTCTCCGGCGGCGCCGATGGGAATGGGATGGGAGCCGCTGTCCTCGATGAGCCCCAGGTCGACCGACAGCTTCGTGGTCGCGGGCGTTCCGCCGGTGATCCACAACTCATCGCCCAGTTCGGCGGTTCGCGCGGCGAAGAAGCTGTCGAAGTAGTCTGCGTACTGGATTCCGGTGGTGGCTTCGACGCCCGGCGGGGTCACTCGCGACGTCCCTTGCGGCGTGCCGTCCGTCCGCCAGAGCGCGCGTGGCTCCTCGGACGTGGAGGCGGTGAAGAAGACGCCGGGAGAGCTGCCGAATTCTCGCAAGGAGAGGTCCTGCGGATCGCTGCTGCACGGCCCCGGACAGAGATCGATCACGAGCTGCGTCCCTTGCCGCGTTCCGTCGGTCCGCCAGAGCTCGCGGCCGTGGACGCCGTCGTCGGCGATGAAGTACCAGCGCCCGGCTTTCCCGAGGAGGGGGATGTCGATCTGCCGGAGCGGGTCGGGCGCGAAGCTCGTGATGGGGACGGTGCCGGCCGCCGTCCCGTCGCTTGTCCAGAGCTGCCGGCCATGCCGGCCGTCGTCGATCACCAGGAACGCCCGGCCGTTCACCACGCGCGCCGCGGACACCGTGGCCGCCCTACGGCCGTGGACGATCTCCAGGAATGGGCGGAGCCCGCGGGGCGAGCCGTCGCTCCACCACAGCTCGGGCTCGCCGCCGGAGATCGCGAGGAGGAGGCGCCCCTTCAGAACGCCGGCGAGCCGCAAAGGGACGGTCTGCCCGGGGGATGGAGCGGTGACGGCCATGGTGCCGGCCTTCGTGCCGTCGGTCTTCCACAGAGCGGTCCCCAGCGTGGGATGGCGGGCGATGAAGTAGCTCGTCAATCTCCCGGGCGTGTAATCCCGCAGCAGGCGGCCGTCCTCCAGCGGCTGCGGCCGGGTGAGCTCGACCGGACCGTTGATGCTGATCGTGTACAGCCCGCGCCCCTTACCCCGGTCGGCCTCGAAGAGGATGGGACTGTCGTACCAGTCTGGATTCGGGTAGACCGCGCCGAGCCGGCCCACGGGCTTCCCGCCGGCTCGGAAGACGGTGTTGTACGGATGCCCCACGGCGAGCCAGAAGCTCCAGCCGCCCCCCGCCTCGCGGGCGGCATAGAAGGGGCCGCCCAATTGCCGGATCTCCGCACGCCGCATGACCCGCCGGTAGTCTTCGTCCCGTTCGGAGTGAATCCACAGCTCGCGCCCTCCAAAGGCGGTGAACGCGACGCCGAACTCGATCCCCCCGAACTGTCGCGGGCTGGAGCTGCCGGCATAGGAGGTCTCATCGATGTCGCGCACAAGGCGCGGCGTGAGGCCAGCCTGGCAGAGGGAGGGAAGGGAGAGCACGAGGAGCGCCAGAGCGCCTCGCCGCAGGCTGGAGGAGAGCATGAAGGAAGAGTACCACCACGCCAGCGGCACCCATGGCAGCCTCTGCCGATCCTCCAACACGGTTGAGCTCGATGGAGCGGCTCTCGTACCGCGAGGGGGGCGCCCCTTGAGGCATCGGCTCCGGTGCGCCTATCTCGTTGTACTCTGTCCCTCTTCTGCCCGGTCTCAAATCCATGAATCCCGTCCGCTCCGTCACTCCATCCCAGCTCTCCGAGTTCCTGCTCAACGTCGCCGTGGTGCACCCGGTGTTCATCTGGGGACCTCCTGGAATCGGCAAGTCGAGCCTGGTGACGCAGTTCGCCGAGCAGCTCGGGCTCCCCTGCGTGTCGCTCCTCGGCAGCCAGCTCGCTCCCGAGGACCTGATCGGCGTGCCGCAGATCGTGGACGGCGTCAGCCGCTTCTGCCCGCCGGCCCAGATCGCCCGCAAGGAGCCCTACTGCCTGTTCCTGGACGAGCTGAACGCCCGAGGAGTGGGAGCACGTGCTCGCCCACTGCCTCCTCCACCTCGGTTTCGGCCACCTGCGGGAGCATGAAAAGCCGATCCTGTGGAACGTGGCCTGCGATCTCGTCGTCGCCGACTTCCTCGCCGACCTGAAAATCGGCCGCCGGCCGGAGGACGTTGAGGCGCCGGCCGCCCTGCCCGGCACGTCCGAAGAGGCGATCTTCAAAATCCTCTGCGACCACGGCGTTCCGCCCGAGCTCTCCGGCTGCGGTACCGCCGGCCCGGCGTCGCCTGACATGGACATAACTGCCGGGAAGGCCTATTTCTGGTATGGCAACGAGACGTGGGAGCAGCTCCTCGCCCAAGGTCTGCGCGCCGCGGTGACCGCCGCAGTCGACGTCGCCGGAGGTCTCATCGCCTCCATCTCCCAGCCCGGCCCGACGTCCACCTCCCTGGAACGCGCCCGCTCCTGGTTCCTCAGCCACTATCCGCTCCTCGGCGCCCTCGCCGGCGCCTTCAAGCTGATCGAGGACGCCGCCGTCTGCGAGCGCATGGAGATCCGGATGGCCGCCGTGGATGCCGAGGCGCGCGAGATCTACGTCAATCCGCGCGCGAACCTGAGCCAGATGGAGCTGCGCTTTGTGATGGCTCACGAGCTGCTGCACGTGAGCCTGCGCCACCAGGCGCGGCGGCAGGGGCGCGATCCCTACCTGTGGAACGTGGCCTGCGACTACGTCATCAACGGCTGGCTGCAGGAGATGAACGTGGGCACCGCGCCGCAGCTCGGCCTGCTCCGCGATCCCGACCTCGCCGGCCTCTCCGCCGAAGCCGTCTACGACCGCATCGTCACCGACCTCCGCCGCTACCGCAAGCTGATGACCCTGCGCGGCGTAGGCGTCGGCGACATGCTGGAGAGAAAGGGGCCGCCCTGGTGGGAGAACGGCGACGGGCGGACGCTGGACGAGTTCTACCGCCAAGCCTTGAGCCAGGGCCTCCTCTACCACCAGGAGCAGTGCCGCGGCTTCCTTCCCGCCGGCCTGGTGGAAGAGATCAACGCCCTTTCCCAGCCGCCGATCCCCTGGGACGTCGAGCTGGCGCAGTGGTTCGACCACCACTTCCCGCCGCGCGAGAAGCGGCGCACCTACGCGCGTCCCAGCCGCCGCCAGTCGGCGACGCCGGACATCCCGCGTCCGCGCGTCCAACCCCTGGACGACGGCACCATCCGCACCTTCGCCGTCCTCCTCGACACCTCGGGCAGCATGGACCGCAAGATCCTCGGCAAGGCCCTGGGAGCCATCGCCAGCTACAGCGTCGCGCGAGACGTCGACCTCGTCCGTCTCGTCTATTGCGACGCCCAACCCTACGATCAGGGTTTCGTGCGCCCGGAAGAGATCGCCGCCGGCCTCACCGTCAAAGGGCGCGGTGGCACCGTCCTCCAGCCCGCGCTCGACCTCCTCGACCGCGCCCGCGACTTTCCAGAGACCGGCTCGGTGCTCATCATCACCGACGGCTGGTGCGATCCGCTGCGCATCCGCCGCGACCACGCCGTGCTCGTGCCGCCGGGCGCGAGCTCCAGCCCGTGGATCACGCGGAAAGACACGGGGCGGGGCCTCCTTCCCGGTGCCTCCACCGCGTGCTGAGCTACCTGGCGACTACGCCGAGACGCTTGCTGAGATCAAGCAGCGCATCCAGCAAGAGCGGCTTCGCGCCGTCCTGACCGCCAACTCGGCGATGGTTCTGTTGTACTGGGACATCGGCCGGATGATCCTCGACCGTCAGCAGCGCGCCGGTTGGGGAGCGCGAGTGATCGACCGTCTCGCCGCCGATCTGCGCGAGGACTTCACCAACATGAAGGGCTTCTCGCCGCGCAACCTCAAATACATGCGGGCGTTCGCGGCTGCGTGGCCGGAGCGGGCAATTGTGCAAGAGGCGCTTGCACAAATCACCTGGTACCACAATGTCACGTTGATCGAGAAGCTCGAAGGCGAAGCGGACCGGCTCTGGTACGCGCGCCAGGTGAAGGAGCACGGCTGGTCGCGCAACATTCTTGCCCTACAGATCGACACCCGCACCCATGAGCGCCACGGCAAGGCCCTCACCAACTTCAAGTCCACGTTGCCGCCTGCCGACTCGGACCTGGCGGTGCAGGTGTTCAAGGATCCATACCTCTTCGACTTCCTCGGCGCCGCCGATCCGCGGCGGGAGCGCGAGATCGAACAGAGTCTGGTCGAACACATGCAACGCTTCTTGCTCGAGCTCGGTAGCGGCTTCGCCTTCGTAGGCAGGCAGGTCCACCTCGAGTTTGCGAGCCGCGACTACTACCTCGACCTGCTCTTCTACCACCTCAAGCTGCGCTGCTACGTCGTCATCGAGCTGAAGGCAGTCCCCTTCGATCCAGCATTCATCGGCCAGATCAACGTCTACCTGTCCGCGGTTGACGATCTCCTGCGCCATCCCGACGACAAACCCACCATCGGGCTCTTGCTGTGCCGCTCCAAAGACCAGATCGTCGTCGAGTATGCGTTGCGTGACCTGAAAAAGCCGATCGGCGTCGCCGGTTGGAAGACCAAGATCGTCGAGCAGCTACCCGAAGACCTCAAGGGCAGCCTGCCCACTGTGGAGGAGATCGAGGCCGAGCTCAGGCGCGAGGAGTAGAGCCAATGAACAGCTTCCGCCCCGTGTTTTCCGACAACTGCTGGCCGCCGCTGTCGAAAACGCCGATGAACGATCGCAGTCTCTGATAAGCCGAGACCCGCTCCCCATCCTCTTCGGCGAGACGGGCGATCGCATCGCGGATGACCTCGGATTTTGTCTGTCCCCGGCGCAGGGTCAAGCGCTTCAAAGCCGTTTCGGTCTTGACGTCGAGTCGTACGGTCGTCATCTCGCTCTCCCGTGACACGGTCAGTGTATCACGGAGGGCTCCGGGCCCCCAATTAGAACTCCCGCGGAGCGGTCCTCGCGGAGAGGCGGCGCTCTGCGTATTGACCCGGCTCAGGAAAGCGATTAGCCTCATTCTAAGCTGAGCGAAGTGAGATGGTTAGGACCACCAATCCCCGCGGAGGAGGTCATGGGGCTCGATGTCTACGTAGGGCCACTCTCCCGGTACTACACCGGCCAGTGGGAAACGATTCTTCAACAGTACGGGCGTCAAGCTGGTCTGCAGGTCCAGGTCGTCAGAACGCCACCGCAAGGTCGGAGCCTCCTCAGCCGCCTCGTCGATTTCTTCCGCCCGAAGCCGAATGCCGGCCAGGCCGTCGCTCGTTGGCAGGTGGAGCTGAGCCGCCTCACTCAGGTCGATGTCACATGGGACGATGATCCCGATCGCGAGTACTTTACCGACAAACCGGGGTGGGATTGCTACGGCGCGCTCTTGCTGTGGGCCGCCTACGAGGAGCATGGAGCCACGAAATTTCCCGCAACGGCCGAGAGGTGGCACGAGGACCCCATCTTCAAATCCGCGGCTGCCGACGAGAGCTCGAAATACCGCCACCTCCTCGGTGGCACGGAAATCTGGCTGCCCGCCGAGATCCGCAAGCCCATTCAAGCTCCGACGCTCGGCGGCGAACCCGCGGTCGTGGGCTCGGTAACTGGCCTTGCGGCCGAATTGCGGCTGCTCAACGACGCCACGTGGCGAGCAGACGGTGAGGCAGTCTCCGCTTGGCGACGCGAGGGCGCAGAGTCTCAGGACCGGTTCGAAACGAGCGCCCGTTTTGGCTTCGCAGTCTTCTCCGAGCTCGCCGATCTCGCGGTTCAGAACCGTCTTCCGATGAAACTAGATTACTGAGGGCGACCGCGAGGCCCGCCGGTCCGGCCCGAGGAATGAACGGCTCGAACCGCGGAACGAGTGGCTCAAACTCCGGATCGCCTGACCAGAACCAAGAACGTGCCCGGCCGATTCGCACCCTTCGCGTACAGACCGCATGGTAGGCTGAGGACAACTTAGCCCTGGAGAGCCCCGCGGAGCGGTCCCTCGCGGCGAGAAGGAGCGTGACGGATGGATGGGCTCGGCCTTCTGGTGATCGTCGTCGTGTTCGTCGCCGGTCTGGTGATCTGGCGCCGGCTCAAGGATCTGGAAGAGGTGGTCCAGAGGCAAGGCGAGACCTACTCGAACCTGGTCCGCCGGATGGCCGCCCTGGAGAAGGCCAGGGTCCAGACCGACGCCGCCCAACCCGCGGCTCCCGTCGCCGCTCCCGCTCCAGCCGTCCCGCCGGCAGTAGAGAAGCCTCCGGTACAGGACGTTCCGCCGTCTGTTCTGGCGCCGGCGCCGGTCCCGGCAGTCGTCCATGCAACGCCGCCGCCGTTGCCGGTTCCGCCTCCTCCCAGGGTGGAGGCTCCTCCGCAGGCTGCTCGGCCCGTGGCGCCGCCGCCCAGCCCGCCGGCGCCGCTGCCGCCGCGGCCCATGGCACCGCCGCCACCCCCACCCCCGCCGCGCAAGCCCTTCGACTGGGAGAGCCTGGTGGGGGTCAAGCTGTTCTCCTGGATCGCCGGCGTCCTCTTCGCCCTGACCGCCATCACGTTCCTCCGCTACTCGATCGACCATGGCTGGCTGAAGCCGCCGATCCGCATGGCGATGGGCCTGATCATGGGGGTCGGGCTTCTGGGCCTTTGCGAGCTGCGGGCGGCGCGCCGCTACGCCATCACGGCCAACGCCCTGGGCGCGGCGGGGATCGTGACCCTGTTCTCGACGTTCTTCGCCGCGCATGCCCTTTGGCATCTCGTCGGGCCGGTTCCCACGTTCGTCCTCATGGTTCTGGTCACCGCGGTGGCGGTGGGGCTCTCGATCCACCACGACGCGCTCTTCATCGCCCTCCTCGGTCTCGTCGGCGGCTTCGCCACTCCGGCCCTCCTCTCGACCGGCGAGGACCACCCGATCGGCCTCTTCGGCTACCTGCTGCTCTTGAACGCCGGGCTCGCCTGGGTGGCGCTCCGCAAGTCGTGGCCGGTGCTCTCGATCCTCTCGCTCGCCTTCACGACGCTCTACCAGTGGGGGTGGGTCTTCAAGTTCCTCGACGCCTCGAAGCTTCCCCTGGCGCTGGGGATCTTCCTCGTCTTCCCGCTCCTCGCGTTCCTCGCTCCGGCTCTCGTCCGGGAGTCCGCGGACGAGGAGGAGGCCGGAGAGGGCGAACCGGCGCGGAACGTCTTCGCCAGGACGGCAATGGTGGCAGCCCTCCTGCCGCTCGTCTTCGGGCTCTACCTCGCAGCCGTTCCAGCCTACGGCGCGCGCTACGGCCTTCTCTTCGGCTTCCTCTTTGTCCTTCAGGTCGGGCTCGCCGCGGTAGCGGCGTTCCGCGGACCGCGCGCGCTCCACCCCTTCGCCGCCGGGACAAGCATCCTGGCGTTCGCCCTCTGGTTCGGCCTCTCGTATGCCAAAGCGGAAGCCTGGCCGACGATCCTCGGCTTCATCGCTCTCTTCGTCGTCTTCGATCTCGCTGCCCCCTGGCTCGCCGGCCGCCTGGGCCGGCCGCTCGGTGAGGAGGGCCGTCAGGGCGCCCTCGCCGGGGCGCTCCTCCTCTTCAGCTTCCCGGTGCTCCTCTATCTGGAGCCGGCGGCGGCCGCCCCGGGGCTGCCGTTCGGCGTGCTCTTCGCCCTCCTCGCGGTGACGGCGGGGTTCGCCCTGCTCTACGAGGACGGCCTCCTCCACTCGATCGCCGCCTTTTTCGCCATCGCCGCCGAGGCTGTCTGGTCCGCCCGGTCGCTCACTCCCGAGCGGCTCCTGCCGGGGATCTCCATCTATGCCGTCTTCGGCCTCTTCTACCTCGGCGTGCCGATCCTCGGCCGGCGGCTCGGCCGGCGCCTGCCGCCGGCGGGGAGCGGAGCGTTCCTCCTTCTGCTCTCGCTCGGCCTCCTCTTCTTCCTCGCCGCCGGACCGCTCGCGCAGGCGGCCCTGTGGGGCCTCGCGCTCCTCCTGGTGATCCTGAATGCCGGGCTCTTCCTGGAGGCCGGAACCCTGCGCCGGCCTTTTCTCGCCCTCGCCGGAACCGTCCTCTCGTGGGTCTTGATCGGCGTCTGGTGGGCGACGGTGCCGCTGGCCGCGACCCTCGTCCCGGCCCTGTTCCTCGTCGCCGGCTTCGCCGTCCTCGGTCTCGCCGGCAACCTATGGATACGGCGGCGGGAGCGGAGCACTGAGGAGGGAGCGGAGGCGGACCAGCTCGGCGGCGGGCACCACCTGGCGCTGGTGGGCCACGCCTTCCTCCTCTTCGTCGCCGCGCAGCAGCGTCTCTCGATCCCCCCTTGGCCGTTCCTCGGGGTCCTCTTGCTTCTCGACCTCGCGGCCGGCGTCGCCGCCCTCTGGCTGCGCCGCGCCTCGCTGTGGATCGCGGCGCTCGTCGCCTCGGACGTCGTGCTCTTCGCCTGGGTGGTGACGGCGCGGGACGCCCCCTGGCCGGTGGTCGCGCTCGCCTCGGCGCTCGCCATCTCCGCCCTCGGCCTCGTCTGGATCGCCCTCGCCCGAAGGGTGGATCGGCCGCGACCCGGCATCCTGGGCGAGCTCGCGACACACGTCGCCTCGGGGGCCGTCGCGAGTCTCTTCCTCGGCCAGGTGGTGGCGATCGCGGCCTCCATGGCCACTGGGGCTCCCTGGCTGGCGCTCACGGTCATCGCGCACGTGGCGTTCCTCGTCGCCATCCTTTCTCTCTCGGTGGTCGCCGAGCTGCCCTGGCTCGCTCCGATCTCGATCATCTTCACGACGGGTGCCCTCGCCGGCTGGCGGATCGACCATCTGGCAGGCGCGCCGTGGTGGCACGAGCTGGCTTTCGCGGGGGTGCTCTACCTCGTCTATCTGGCGTTTCCTCTGGTCCTGGGCGAGCGGGCGCGGGGGCTGCGTGAGCCCTACCTCGCGGCGGTCCTCGCAAGCCTCAGCTTCTTCTTTCTCGCCCGGCACGCCCTGGTCGCCGGAGGTTTCTCCGGGGTGATCGGCGCCCTGCCGGTGGCGCAGGCGATCGCTCTCGCGATCCTCCTCGCCCAGCTCGTGCGGATGGAGCGCCGTCGTCCTGAGCGTCCCGCGGGTGCGGCCTTTCAGCGCGATTCGGGGCGGCTGGCTCTCGTCGCCGGCGCGGTGCTCGCCTGCGTGACCGCGGCCATCCCCCTGCAGCTCGACCGCGAGTGGATCACCATCGGCTGGGCTCTCCTCGCCGCGGCGCTCGCCGCCCTTTACCTCCGCATCCCGCACCGCGGGCTCCTCTGGTGGACGGCCGGACTGCTCGCCGCCGTCTTCGTGCGGCTGGCGGTGAACCCGGCCGTGCTGGAGTACCATCCGCGCGGCAGCCTCGCGATCTGGAACTGGTACCTCTACACCTACCTCGTGCCCGCCCTCGCCTTCTTCCTCGCCGCCTGGCTCCTGGCGCGCGGCGACGACCGGCTCGAGGGCGTTCCGCTGCCGCGCCTCTCGAGCCTCGCGGCGAGCGCGGCGGTTGTGCTCCTCTTCCTCCTGGTCAATATCGAAATCGCGGACTTCTTCTCCAAGGGCGCGAGCCTCACCTTCGGCTTTCTCACCGGGCACGCGACGGTGGCCGAGGACCTCACGTACACGCTCGGCTGGGCCCTCTTCGCCATCGCCCTCTTCGTCGCCGGGATCGTCCTGCAGAACCGGGCGGCGCGGATCGCCGCCATCCTCTTGCTGCTCGCGGCGGTGCTCAAGGGGTTCCTGCACGACATGGCGCGGCTGGGCGGCCTCTACCGGACGGGCTCGTTCCTCGGCCTCGCGGTCTGCCTGGCGCTCATGGCGGTCTTGATCCAGAAGTTCGTCCTGCCGCGGCGGGGGACGGAGTGAGAGCTCGAGCCGTCCGGGGCGTCCTCGCCGGCCTGCTGGCGGTGTCCGGGCTGGCCGCAGGGAGCGGTGAGGGAGGCGAGCCGCATTTCCGCTCCGAGCGCCCGATCGTCCCCGGGGCCGCGGGTCCCAACCGCCTGGAGCCCGACGTCGCGCTGCTGGCCGGCGCCGCTCCCGTCAGCTACGAGCCCGGGGCCGGGGCCGGAGAGCTGGGCACCTTCCGCGGCGGGCTCGGCGACTTGCGTCTCTTCGACGCCGCCGGCCGTGAGGTCCCCTACCTCCTGGTGGCTCCCGCCCGTCACGGGCCCCAGTGGCGCCCGGGGCAGCTCCTCCCGATCGCCGCGACCAAGACGGCGAGCGGCTTCGAGGTGGATTCAGGGACGGCTGGACCGATCGACCGGATCCGGATCACGGGCTTGCCGGCGCCATTCCTCAAGCGTTTCCGGCTGGAGGGAGGAGGAGACCGCAGCCGCTGGACCCTGCTCGTCGCCGAGGGCACACTCTTCGATCTGCCGGAGGAGGAGCTCCGGCGGCTCGACATCGACTTCCCGGCCGGCGACTTCCGCTATCTGCGCCTGACCTGGGACGACGCGTCCAGCGGCCGGCTGCCGTTGCCGGGCAGAGTGGAAGCGCGGCTGGTCCGGCTGTCCGATCCGGGCTCGCCGGCGAGGGTCGCCGTCCCCTTCGAGCGGCGGCCGAGCGAGCCGGGGAAGAGCCGCTTCCGTCTCCGCCTCCCGGCGGCCGGGCTGCCGGTGGTGGCGCTGGAGCTCGCCGTACCCGGTAGCCCGGGGCCTCTGCTGCGCCCGGCGACGGTGACGGAGGGACGTCTCACCTCAGGGGGCGATGCGGAGATCACCCCCGTGCGGCTCGGGGGAGCCACGCTGCGGCGGGCGGTGCGCGATGGCCTCTCGGCCGCCGACCTGCGTATCCCCGTGACCCTTCCGGAGGGGCCGGATCTTGAGCTGACCGTCGACGACGGGAGCAATCCGCCGCTCGGGCTCGCCGGGGTGACCGCGGAGCTCGCCCCGCTGCCCTGGATCTACTTCGAGTTTACCGGCACCGCCCCGCTGACCGCCCGCTTCGGCGACCCCCACCTCTCGTCTCCCCGTTACGACCTCGAAGCGCTGCGCGGCCAGGTGGCTCGCGCGCGGACAGCCACGGCGCGCTGGGGAGAGGTCCGCGCCCGCGAGCCGCAGGAGAAGACGGTGGTCGCGAGCCCCCTGCCGGCTCTCGGGGCGCCGGTCGATCCCGGCAAGTTCCACGACCGGAGGGAGATCCCGGCCGGTCCGCCGGGGTTGACCTCGCTCCTCCTCGACGCCGCCGTCCTCTCCCGCAGCCCGGGGCTCGCCGACCTGCGGATCGCCGACGCTCAGGGCCACCAGGTCCCCTACCTCGTGGAGCGGCGCGACGAGCCGCTGTCGCTCCCTCTCCCTGCCCTGATCCGGCAGGCCAGGAAGGGGGATCCGCCGGCCCTCTCCCGCTACCGAATCGAGCTGCCCTATCCCTCGCTCCCTGCTGCGCGACTGGTCCTCGCCACGACGGCGCGGGTCTTCGAGCGCGACGTCCGGCTCGTCGAGATCCCTGTAGCGGCCCTCGCGGCGCGCGGGGACCGGGAGCCCGGGGAGCGGACGGTGGCGCAGGCGGTGTGGAGGAACGCCGATCCGGAGACCCCGGCACCGCAGATGACCCTGGATCTCCCGGCTCTCCCAACGACCCGCTTCGATCTCCTGGTCGAGGAGGGAGACAATGCGCCCCTCCCTCTCGATCCGCCGCGCCTCCTCCTGCCGGCCCGCCGCCTGCGCTTTTTCTATCCGCCGGCTCCGGCCGCAACCTCCCTACAGCTCCTCTACGGCCAGCCGGGGCTGCCGCCGCCGCGCTACGACCTCGCGCTCCTGGCCCCCAGTCTCCTCGGCGAAGCCGCGCACGAGATCGCCCTTGGCCCCGAGCCCCGTCACGCCCCGGAGCCGGATGCCGCGGCCACGGGACGGAAGGTCTTCTGGGGAGCCCTGGTGGGAGCGGTGCTGGTGCTCCTGCTCGTCCTCGGGCGGCTGCTGCGCGGGCGGCCGGAGGGTTCTTCGGAATGAGGCGGACCCTGGTTAGTTTGGCGCTCTGCTGAGAGATAATGGGCCATGCCCATCCGCTTGACCGAGCAGCACAGGGTCTCCACAGCATGTGAGAGGAAGGCCTCTCGGCTCTCATAGAGACCGGCCTCTGTGATGGCTTCGACCTCCTCGTCCAAGAGCGAGCTGAACATGCTCCACAGATTAGTCCGCGTGCCGCCAGCCGGCAACTCAGGCATCGACTGGGTCAGAGCCGCCAAGCTGGTATGTGGCGTAGGATCAGCCCGAGGAGCTCATGGATCCGGTGACCTTGGAAGTCCTTCTCGAGCGGAAGCACCTCGCCTTGGCGGCGTTCGTCGTCGTGCCGGCGTCGGCGGTGGAGGCCTGGAGCCTCTTGGCAACGACGACCGTCGAGGGAACCCTCGATGGCATCCCTCTCGGACGCCGATCGCTTCAGCGGTGGGACGCCGATCGCTGGTTCGTCGAGATCCGGAAGGAGACGCTCAAGGCGACCGGCAAGGCGCCTGGCAAGCGGGCGACGCTCGCAATCTCGATCGCATCCCCGGATCTCCCGGCTGAGCTTCAGGCGCTGATCGACAGCGTCCCCGAAGCCCGCGCCCGCTGGGAGGCCCACACCCGCGCGCAACAGCGGATGCTGCGGGAAGAGATCCTCACGGCCAAGTCGTCCGCTGCCCGGGAACGCCGCGCGCGCCGTGCCTTGCTTCCTCCTGAGCGTCCGCGGCCCGGCTGTGAACGGTCCCCCCGGTGAACGCTTCGTCTATCTCACGTGGACCGGACGCAAGGGTACAGGTCCCCGGGAGATGTTTCGGCGAGCGAAGCTTCGCCTCGACGCGGTCCCCTCGGAGGTGCTCGCAAAGGCGCTCAAGTCTGGCTTGCTGGTCGGAGCTCTCGAGCTCACTGCCCTCGACGGAATGCCAGTCTGCGCCTCGGTGTACCCGCCGGCCATCGAGTGGTCGGCCTCAGCCGACAGGGGCTGAACCGCATGAACAAAGCTCGGGTTCCGCAGGACTTGCAGGTCTGGATCGAAGCGCGGCGGCGCTTTCATCTCTCGCATGCTCAGGTCCAGATGGCCCGCGAGCTCGGCCTGAATCCCAAGAAGCTCGGCGGTCTCGCGAACCACAAGCAGGAGCCTTGGAAGGCACCCCTGCCGCAATTCATCGAGAATCTGTATGAGAAGAGGTTCGCCAGAAGTCATCCGGAGCGGGTCCTGTCGATCGAAGAGCGCGCCAAGGAGCTCGCGCGAAAGAAGGCGGAACGGAAGCAGGCGCGCGCTGCCAGGAGGGCGAGCGAGGCGAAGCCGGATCAGCCCCGGCGCGCCTCGCATCCGAAGAGAGAATCCGACAGCTCAGACCTCGGAGAGGACGTGGGGCCCGAGGGCGAGGGCACGGGCCTGGTGACGCTCGAATAGGGCCGCTGATCTTCAGCTTTCCCCGCGGCCGCGACGCGGCCAGCGCCGACCTAGAGACGGGGAAAAGCCCCGGTCGGCGCAGGCGCCGTTCAGCAGCCCGTCGTTCGCCATCAGCCTCATTGGCGCCCTCAAGGGCTCAGCCACGCCCAGCCCCACGACCAGGGCTACGTCCGGCCCGAAGAGATCGCCGCCGGCCTCACCGTCAAAGGCCGCGGTGGCACCGTCCTCCAACCCGCCCTCGACCTCCTCGACCGCGCCCGTGACTTTCCGGACGAAGGCCCGGTGCTTATCATCACCGACGGCTGGTGCGATCCGCTGTGCGTCCGCCGTGACCACGCGGTGTTCGTGCCGCCAAGCACGAGCCTGCCGTTCGTGCCGCGCGGGCCGGTGTTCTGGGTGCGATGAGGGGGAGTAGCGGCCGCGGTCGGCGTAGCCTGCCGCTTGGTCAGTGGCCACCCGGCGCGTCACACAGCGAGGGCGAGGTTGCGCCAGCGGAGCCCGGGAAAGCGCGAGAAGCCCCGGTCCGTGGTCCACCACTCGCAGCCGTGCTCCATGGCGAGGGCTGCCAGGTAGGCGTCAGTGGTATCCGAGCCGCGGATGCCGGTTTCCAGCACAAGGTCCCGGAAGATTGTCCAGTGACGAGGTCCGGGCTCGATGCGGCGCACCTCGGCTTGCGAGGTCAGGGCCTCGACATAGCGGAATACTTCCTTGGGAGTCGGCGTGGGTTGGAAAACCCGGGGATTGCTGCCGATCCGCACGACCGCCGCGAGAATCAACTCACTGAGAGCCATCTCTCGGGGACGGGAGCGGATCCGCTCCAACTCTCCGCGACAGATGGCATGGTGCGGCGATCGTTGGACCATGGCCCCGAGCAGCACATTGACGTCGCAGAGGATCATCCAAGCTCCCAGAGCAGACTCGTGTCGTCAAGGTCGATTCCCTCGACCGGCACCGGATCCCGCAGGAGTGGCAAGGGCGCCGGCTCAGCCTGCGCTCGGCGCAGGCGTTGCTCGCCAAGGTAGAGGCGGAGGCTGTCTTCGAACAGCCGCGTGAGCGGGAGGTGCTGTTCAGCAGCCAGTTGCTTGGCCTCGACAAGCAGGTGATCCGGGATATCGATGGTGGTCCGCATGATGCGATGATGATACATCACCATGCTGCCGGCCCCCCCAGGCAGGGCTTGACACCCGCGCTTGGATCTGTATCCTACCTACCGATCGGTAGAATTCTGCCGGTCTGTAGAGAGGAGACGACGTGGCGCGGGCGCCGGAAGCGGAGACGAACATCCACAAGGAGCGGCACCGCGCGGTGCTGGAGACCGCGGCGCGGCTGATCTGCGAGCACGGGTACGAGGCCGCTTCCATCCAGGACATCGCCGCCGCCTGCGGGCTCACGAAGGCCGGCCTGTACTACTACATCCGCAGCAAGGAAGACCTCCTCCTGGAGATCATGAACTACGGGATGGACATCTTCGAGGAGCGCGTGCTGCTGCAGGTGCTCTCGATCAGCGATCCCGTCGAACGTTTGAAGGCGTGCATGGAGAAGAACATCTTCCTGGTGACCGAGGGGTGGAGCAAGGAGGTCACCATCATCCTCCACGAGCACGACACGCTGACCGGCGCCGCCCGCCAGCAGATCAACGCACGCAAGAAGCGCTACGTCCACTTCCTCGAGTCGTCGTTCGAGGAAGCGATGCGCGAGGGGCGCATCCGCAAGGTCAATCCGCGGGTGGCCGCGTTCGCGTTCCTGGGGCAGGTGCTGTGGATCTACAAGTGGTTCCGCCCCGACGGCAAGATCCCCGCCGAGCAGCTCGCCCGCGAGATGCAGGACCTGTTCTTCGGCGGGCTGGAGGTCAAGGCGGACATTGCTTCGGAGGTCAC
>Ga0075426_10000070_pt1 | contig 65493 bp, 113 predicted proteins | sample SoiMethybrSBSTD5_FD_75304 | JGI IMG/M metagenome (GOLD analysis project Ga0075426, IMG submission 75304) | Bulk soil microbial communities from a Populus tree surrounding site in Tennessee, USA - Soil MetaG P. TD hybrid SBSTD5 | ecosystem: Environmental > Terrestrial > Soil > Tree plantation... | reverse complement strand
CCAATGCTGAGACAGTCCGCACAACGAATATACCATCGGTCCATTTTCCTAAAAACCTCCTGCACATTATATATGCAATGTGCGTGCCGCTCTTACTCCTTCACTATAGTTGAGAGGCGCTTTTCGAAGTCCTTAATCGCTTGCGCGATGTCCTCACCGCCAATCATTGCGAGCATTGTGGCTTCGAATTCCCTTCGCACCCTCGCCACCACACCGTTTGCCGCAGCCCTCAACTTCTCTTCAACCTTCCTTACTACTACCTCATGTGGTTTGTATAAGCCGAAGGTGAACCCCGCCTTGCTTGCCGCCTTTTCTGCCCGTTCAAGTTCATTTCGCGCCGCCAACACAGCCGCAACGTGCGGGTCATCTAGCGCCTCACTCCGTGCCTCATCAACTTCTCTCTTGACCTTCCGCTCGATTGCTTCGATTGCCTCATCCCGCCGCTTACGCAAAACCTCTTGCACAAACGGACTAACATGTTTATTTCTCATCCAACTTCTCCTTTTGTTGTGCTTAGTTGGTGTTTTGGCGCTGGTCTTCATGTCATTGAGAACTGTTTGTCCAAACATTGCAGCAATGCTGTCTGGCAAGCAAAGGATTGTCAAGGGCTTCGACCACTTCCTCTTGCTCCTTAACGCACGCTTGCCTGAAGGCTTTTGGGTCAATCTTCAAATCCATCAGCTTGTCTCCACATGCGTAGCATTTGACACTACGTCAATTACCGTCCTCACCGTTACTTGCAAATTGAGTGCCACACGAATATGCTTAGCCTTTTTATGAAGGCTCCAATCCGCTGGCGAAACTTCAGCCATTTGACGTATATCGTAAACTTGCTTGTCGGTCAACTTCCTGCGTCTTATTGACCCGCGTTTGCCGACTCCCCACCACCTTCCCACGACTTGCGTCGGTAGGCCACTAAACCTTCCGATGTATTCAGGAAACACGTCTCACTCCACAGATTGTCCATCCGTCCGCTTCTCTTTGCGTCACATAGTCGTTGAGTGGCTCGACTGTTCCATATTCCGGGTCAAACACCATTCCGTCCTTGAGTGCTGCCCCATGACTCCCATACCGCTTCATGAGGAGTAACCCATTATCGTTTCCGCTTGGAATGTAAGCGTCTTTGTCGTTTGCTGTGCTGAAAAATTCTATCCCAACCGGGAGGTTGAACCACTTCCGTATGAACGGAACCCACCATTTGTCCGCACCTTCTATGCTTGTGACGCCTCCCCACGGCAAAGGATTTTCAAGCTTGAATAAGTCGCTTGCCGTCTCATAGTCGGTGTCTGTTAGCCAACAAAGTGATGCAAGGGCGCATTCGTGATGCCTCTGTATGAATGGAGTCATCCTTGCGATACTCCCGCCGCAACATAAAAGCGGCTTCGATTGAAACGTGGATTGTCATCCTGCAATGCGTCGGCAAGACGCAGAACAGATTGAAACCATCGGGAGTATTCGATGTTACGTCCTTCATGAACCTGCGGACGCGACATCTTTAGTGCCTGCGCAATCCTCACGTAGTCTTTACGAGTCATAAACAACCTCCCCTGCGGGAGGACTTAACTTGTATCCCGCAGTCCTCCCGTCTGCGGCTGTTTTTACAGGCTTCCTTACGGTCGCCTAACGCTCAAGCAAACCCCACTCCCGCAGGGCGTGTATCGCGGACGCTATCGAACGTAAACCCGCTTGCCGTCAACGATAATGTAACGACTGCCCCACGCAACATCCTGAAGAATCTCCATAACGCTACCTCCCTCTACTGCTATCCTACAAACTATGCTTGTATGATTCCGTAGATGTTCACATTGCCTCCCTAATGCACATCTTATGCCAACCGAATCACTTCAGATATGCAGCGTCCAATTGTCGTGCTGTGCGTTTGTCGTGAAAATCGACTGCTATGAATTGTCCTCCCTCTTCGACGCCCGTTAGCGTCCTTTGGATTCCGCTCGCCGCCCGTCTGATGAGCTTATCCTGCGAATGTTCTGCAATGTCGCCCATCGTCTCAAGTATGCGCGCAAATCCAGTCCAATCCCGCCCGGACGCGCGCATCAAGCTGAGCAATTGCCGTCGAAGTTGTTTGTGTGTCATACTTTCCAGTCCTGCCCATCGTCCAAGATGAACGCCTTCAACGGAGTCTCGAACCACAGCACACCGTGCGCGCGCTCGCGGAACGCATAGGCGTTTGCAGCGTTAGCAAAACGGTGTGCCTCATGAACATGTAGGTCTGAAAACGGCCTTGACACTACGACGAATGGATGTGCTGAAAGCTCTACCTCGTCGTGCCGTGGGTCTGTCTCATTCTCGCCCAACCACGCGAGTAGTTCCGCGTCAAACGCCTTATTGTCGTCAGACATTGTAAAGTAACCTCCATCAAACGCACAATCACATACGAATTGTGCGTTTTGTGCAAGCGGCTTACGCCCTTACTTCATTCACGCCAACGAGCACAAACAACCATGCATCCATCGAACCTCCCGTAAGGATAAGCTGAACAACAATCAAGCTGAGCAGGAAAAGATGGATGAGGTTTTTCCCGTGTCGCTTGTTTGTCGGTTCGGTCAGTCCCTTATGGAATGCCTTGACCGCCCTACTCCACCGTTGACGTTCACTCATCGTTTGTGCCTCCGTTCATTGGTTATGCACATTATATACCAAAGTTATGCGGCTTGTTTGTCTGCCGAATGATACCGCACAGTCGATGCCTCAGTCGTAATGAGGACACTCTGTTGCCTATTTGTGACGCGGATAAGCTCTGCAAGAGCGTCAATGCGCGGTAAGATGGGGTCCGAAAACTCAGCTACAGAATCATCGCCGACTATCTCGATGATTGTTGAGTCTTCCGCTTGTCCCATCCAGTAACCTTGTGTGTTGATGAGCGTAAAGCCGTCGAAAAACTTGCTTGTAAGCTCTGCAAGGTTGTCGAATCGCTGTGTGTAGATGCGATAGGTCACTGTTGTGTCCTCTCTTTCGTCAATTGCGCTACGATGCGCGCCATCTCTCGCAGGTATCGCCGTCTCGCGCGCATCCGTCGCGTTTTGTGTGCCTCCAAGTCTCGCCGACTGTTCTGTTTCATTAGTAACCTCCAATCGAGGCACAAAGCATAGCACGCCTTGTGCCTCGTGTGCAAGCGACTAAGACTTGATTTTGCCGTTGAGCTTGTCAAGCTCATCGTTGAGTGCCTCAACGTATTCCGCTGACGCGGCCGCGACTAGTGGACTGTCGATTGCCCACTGCACGCGCATCGTGTGTTTGAGTGCCTTGCGCAGAATTTCCCGTGTCTTCTCATTCGATTGCTTCATTTAGTAACCTCCATCAATGGCAGGACCATAGCAATTGTCCTGCCATTTGTGCAAGCGACTAATTCGTCAAATCCCATTGACAAGACAAGAGTGCAAGGCCATTTGTGCCTGTCAATTCGGCCTTGCAGGACGTTACTGTCCACTGTGGATACGTGGTCTGCATGTGCGCGCACATCGCGTCTGTCATCATGTCAGCCATGTGCTCGCATGAGGTTGCCGGAGCGTGTTCGAACGTCTTTTGCACTACCTCATCCATTTCCTCATTCGCTAGGATGAAATAGTCGGGCGGTTGCAAACTACCCTCGACCGTCAACGTAACACGGTATGGATAGTCTGAGGTTGCCTCAAAACCGCAATAGTGCCCATTGCTTGCTTGCGGCTTGTGGATTGTGCCATTTCGCACGATTGTGTAGGTTTTCATGCTGCACGCCTCCGTTTGTGTTATGTAAGCAATTTGCTTACCAAAAACAGTTCACTTCTTTGCTTGCAAAGCTCTTGCCGCACTGTCAAAACACCTTACCAATCAAACTCCAAGGTCTTCGGGCGTTTTTCCCGCAAAGTACATTCCATAGGTAATGTCCTTCACTATCTCATCTGTGCGTGTGTCTTGTTTCACTACAGGGTGTGTATTGGTTGCGGAATGTGAGCGGGGGAGACTCAAGTCTGCGGATAAGCTCATCCGGTATGGCCTGCCGTCGTACGTCAGCCGTAAATCTTTGACAATTCAAGACTTATAGTCGAGCTACAACCTCTGCCGTGGGCTTTGACATGTCAAAATCAATTGAAGAGCTTCTATCTCGACCACAAAGCTCGACCATTTAGCTCATCCATTGGTTGCCAACCCTTGACCCCCTACCCCGGGGCGGGGGCATCAGCTAACCAACATACAAAATTTTATTAATTTTTATTTGCAGGCACAATTAGTGACTAATTTGAATAACAATTGTACTATTTTTGTACAAATTGTCACTTACAGCCACCCGCTACGAATTTCCTAACAAATTTGAGTGCAAATTCCTTAACAATTTGATGTGGTTGTGTGTTGGTCAACACCCAAATATCGTGACCAACCAACTCACAAGTGTGTTAAGTGCTTTAGATTCAACAAGTTAATTTTTTGGTCACGCCCTTGGTCATTACCCTATAATAGTATACGGGTTGACCAACTAACGACGAAGGCCCGTAAGTGGTTTCAGTTAAGTGCGTCTAAGTGTTTGGCTATTGACACAGCTTGTAGTGAAGTGTTATCATTAGTGAATGAGCACACCTGAATTCCCCTTAGTACCAGACATTGCGTCTAATCCTAACAATCTTGCTGTCGAAAACGATGAGGGGGGAGACAGCACAAAATACAACAAACGGAAAGCCTACCGTGGACACCCGGTTCGCATCACAGAAGATAAGCGGATGCAGTCGAGTCTCATCCTCGCAAAACGCATCGCTACGAATGTGTCTCAAGAGCAACTGGCGAAGGAGTTCAACATGAGTAAGGCGACCCTCGCAAAACGCCTTCAGGAGGCTCGGGCGGATGATTTGACTCAATTGGCGAGAGAGATGGTTGCGGACAAGATGCTCGCAAAGGCTCTAGGGGTGTTGAATGCGGAATTAGACGCAGGCAATTACAAGGCTGCAAAGGATGTTTTGCAAGGGATGCAAGTGCTCGTTAGCGGCGGTAAATCAGTTGTTGAGCACCGCACGAGCGGGAGTATCCTTGACCAAATTCGTAGAGAGAATTCATTGGATGCAGAAGTGAAAGAGGTGAAAGATGAATAGGAGTTCGAATGAGCTTGATGGAACGATTGGGTCGTTTATGCGAGTGCATAAGCGTGAGGATGGGAAGTTTGAAGCATCCTTCCCCAACGACAAAAACGTTGCGAGCGGAGTCGCAGATAGTGAGCAGGAAGCAATTAACCGCGCCCGAACGAACATTCAAGCCGCTGTCGCAAGCGGAAAGACTGGAAACACCTAACGAAAGTGGTTATGGGTTTGGCGTGTAGTGACTGCGGACGACGTAAAGGCATTCATCCAGCCGTCCTGTCGGCAAATAGGGAAGTTCTGAAGGTGTGCCAATTGTGCTGGAACAAGTGGCGACCTTTCATGCATCCCGAAGACTGTGGATGTGACCATTGTGAATGGTGTTTGTTGTGGATTTAAGAATTCCCTTCTCAATTGCCATTAAGGACCGTCGCCTGCTGCGAGATAGGTGGGATGGGACAGAGGCACAGAACTACTTAGATGGTTTGTCGCTCCCTCAAAAGGTCGCGTTGAAGACCTTGTATGGCCTGCCGATTGAGTCAGGTGAGGAATTGAGTGTGTGGAGTGCGCAGCAGGGGAACGCGCAATATGACGACCTTGGGTATTGCACGAAAGTGGACATGCCAAGGGGTTATGTGCCGAAGAAATATAACGAAGCTTGGATGATTGTAGGACGACGCGGCGGAAAGACAGACAGGTTTGCGTCCACGATTGTTGCGTATGAGGCGTGTTTCGGTGGGCACGAGCAGTATATCACTCGCGGCCAGAAGGCATATTGCTTCCAAATCGCACAGGACCTACGCAATGCCGCAATGAGTTTGCACTTCATTTTCGCTACGATTGAGGGGAGTCCTGCCGGTAGGGAATTGCTTGATGGCCCTCCAATTCGTGATGAGATTCGACTCAAAAACAATCTAATCATAAAGTGCATCCCCTGCACGTTGAAGGCGTCACGCGGATTCGCCAATCCGGTTGCTGTGTTGGACGAGGTGGGTGTATGGTATCAGGAGTCTGATAGCGCGAACCCCGACTATGAAATCTACCGTGGAGTGCGACCCGGACAACTTCAATTCCCAAATAGATTGATTGTCGGCATCAGCAGCCCCTACAACAAACAAGGGTTGCTGTTCACGAATTATGAGGCGGGCACTGAGGGTGTGAATGCCCCACAGTACCTCAAAAGGCAGTTTAGAAATATGGTAATCATTCATAGCCCCACGGCTAGTATGCAGAATCCGTTTGTGTCTCGTGGGTCCCTTGAGGAGGAGCGCGACCGTGACCCGAAAGCGTTTGAGCGCGAATGTCTTGCCATCTTCCAAGACTCAATCAGCGGCTTCCTTTCCAGCAGTTTGTTGCGAGAGGCTACGATGATTGGGGTGTTTGAGCGTGAACCGCAGCCACAGTTGTTCACTTACGTGGCTGCAATTGACCCCGCGTTCCGCCATGACGCCTTCGCGTTCTCCATCTTCCATTTAGACGAAGATGGATTTGTCATCCAAGACGTTGTGAGACGATATAAGGCAGATACAAGAGGACCACTTAACCCGGACGCTGTATTGAAGGACATTGCTCCACTTCTTTCCGCATATCAAATAGTAACTATTTATAGTGACCAATATCATTTAGAATCGTTACAACAACTTGCATTACGCCTTGGATTCATTATAGAGGGAGTCCCTTTTAAGGCAAGTAATAAGGCTATGATATATGGGTCGTTGCAACAGTTATTGAATCAGAGACGCATAAAGCTTCTTGACAATAGCGAATTGTTGAAGGAATTGAGGCAGCTTGAGAAGAAATTGACGAGTGGTGGGGTGGTGCAGATTAGTGCCCCAAACGGACAGTATGACGACCTTGCGACCGTCACGGCGTTGTGTGCAAACAAGTGCTTGTGGTTGACGCCCAAACCGCAAGATGAGCCTATTCGTGAAGAAACTGTCCATCAGAAGATTTTGAAACAGATTGAGGGGAAGAGGATACAGAATGTTTACAAAGATTGGGATTAGAAAATGCCATATTTAAGTCAAGCACAGCAAGGATTGTTTCATTCCCCGAACAGCCCCGTGAGTGCGAGTGAAGTGAGTAAGTGGGACAGTGAGTCGAAGGGGCAGAAGAATTTGCCGTATCATGTTCATAAGGAAGCACTTAAGCGGGCGGTTAGCGGCAAAAAGTAATTATTTGACACAACCCTAGAAAGGTGTTATACTTGTAACATGGCTGACAACTATACTAAAGACTCAACCTATTCGTCAAAAGAGTGGACTCCTTCTCAATTTCGTGACCGCGCCTGCGGAGTGATGGGTGTGGGGGATGATAAGGATGCGGAGTTTTCTTGGGAAAATGAGGGGGGTGCAAAACCACCCTCTAACGCAAGCGGGTGGGACTCTAAGTCCTTTGATGCAGGCGGCTTGTCCAACGGCTCGCTTCCAAGTAGCGGTCAATCCACTTCCGATGGTCCCGCGTGGCCTTCACGCTCAAAAGACAGGAAATAACAAAATGCGCAAAGTTCTCTTCATCCTCCCCCTCCTGCTGCTTTTGTGTGGCACAGCTTTTGCTAAAGACCATGAGTATCGCGCCTGCACAGCGGATAAGCACCCCGCAACCCTCAAGATAGCTCTTGCAGACGACGTGAGCGTGAAGGCGGAAGAGAATGTGCACAAGGCGTTTACGGAAACGGCTAATGCATTGAGCGGTGAGGTGCTTGTCACGATTGATGGTTTTAGAGTGTTCGTTAGCAAGTTGAGTGATGAGGCGGCTGAATCCATCACGGGACTGTATGGCCCGCCAGTTGTGACGGACGCAGCGTGCAAGGAAGTTAAGGCAAGTTCGTTGGGAACTTGATGCGGGGCTGGTGTAGTTAGAAACATCATTGGCTTCCAACCAATAGTTGTGGGGGCAGTTCCCACGCTCCGCTCCAATCGCCAGCGTAGTATAATGGAATTATCCACCCTTTGTACGGCTGTGATGGGGGTTCGATTCCTCCCGTTGGCTCCAAAGCAGGCCGAGAGGCCAATTCAGAAGGAGACAAAATGCTAACTATTCGTGCTATTCATCCATCCGGCAGTGAGTCTATTTTTCAGGCGCGGCACATCATAGTAGAACCGAGTTCGCGGACGATGAGGAAGCGCATGGACTTCTATGATGAGCACTACAATGCCATCAACGTCGCTGGTCTTCCATACATAGAATACGGCATCATTTACGTGATGAACGAGAGCGCCAAGACCGTCGCCACCTACGAATTGAACGAACCGGACGAACGTCCTACATAAGCGCGCGTCTATCCTCTTTTGTGGGCTACTGATGTAACAGTAGCATACATCCCCTGCAAGGATGTTGTCCCGGTGCGAATCCGGGGTGGTCCACCAACTCCAAGAATGTAACCACTTCAAAGGTTACATCTTATTTTGTCCTTCTCCTTTACAGTATAAAGCATAAGTTATGAGCAAGTTAACAACCGCACAAAGAAACGCCCTCCCGCAAAGTACTTTTGCGGGTCCAGACAGGTCATACCCAATTAACGACGAAAATCATGCGCGCAACGCACTTGCGAGAGCGGCACAAAATGCGGGTCCTGAGTTACAGGCACGCATTCGTGCGAGAGTTCATGCGAAGTATCCAAGCATTAGTCAAGAGGCTACTTCGCGCGCTGTGCGAGGGCAATAATGTTGTTTGAGAAGCCGAAAAGAAACTTGCCTGCGGACGAGAGGAAGATTGCCTACAAGTTGAGTGACCCGAAGGCATCTCAACCTGCAAGCAGCCAGCTTGCAAGTCACATGAGAATGAGAAGGCAGTTTAGTGATAGTAGGAAAGAGGCCACAAATAGGGCCGTTAAAGGAGTATATTAATGAGCGCATGGGACAGCAAGAGTGCAGAGAAGAGTGGGAGTGGCAACTTCAACCCTCCTGACCCCGGAAACCTATGGACAGGAGAAACACCGCCTGCAACCTTCGATTGGAACAGTGATAATGCAGGGGATGTGAGTGAGCATGACTTCCCGAGTATGTCGAATAGCGACCCTTCAACGTCAAAGGCGGGAGGCCAATTCCCGAAGGGCGGCACAAACATTTCCTACACCAACATCTTTGAGGGTGGGGGAAGTGAGAAGCGGGGCGGAAGCGGTACGAATGTGAGTAAGTAAGATGCGAGTTGAGATGCTCCCCCATGACTACACAGCACTTAGTACGCAAGATGCGTAAATTCTTACTCACTGTGCGTAACTTCTTATTTACGTTCAATCCCATCCGCGTGTGGCGGGAGGAGAAACAACGTGATAGAGAAGTTGTCGTCCACATCGTGAGTGAGTTGTGCGACACGATTCGTGGGCAAAGTGATGTGATGCTGCATAATAGTCGCATCATTGAGACGTTTTTGAAGGGCTTCCAAACTACCGAATTGCCTGAGTCGCGGGTGATTCGTGCTGAGGACGAAATTCGTGAGGCCGCCCAACGTTATGGCATTACGAATAAACAGCTTGAAGAATTCGACCCCTTCACGCCAATCATGTAAAGGCATAAAGAGTGCGCGCATTGAACGGTAATAATAGTTTCTTAAGTAGCCCCGGTATGCTGGATGCCTCGCATAATATGCAGGCAGCTATGGAAAAGCCTCAAGCATCTTCGCCGCAGGTAGCTCCTCCTCAAGCTCCCGTCCAACTTCAACAGCAACAACCTATTGGGGGAGGTGGAAATGCTTTTCAGCCATTGTCCCATCATCCAATGTATGAACCGGGTAAACCTCCACAACCATCGTTGGGTCCCATGTCGGTAGGAATGCCACCCACGGTACAAAGTTTTGGGAATGTTGTTTCGCAGGCACCTAACATGACGACAGGAATGCCTGTGGACCCTTCTCGCACACAAAAGATAGCATTGAGTAGGGCATTGGGAGGGGTGTAAGATGGACCCAACCATCACACCGGATAGTAGTATAGGGCAGACTCAGGAAGTTGAGACACAGGTCTATACACCCACAGATGAGGAGCAGCAAAAGATATCTAACATCCGTGATAAGCGGATGAAATATCGCCGCTTCCGACTTCCTCACGAACAACAGTGGTTCGTGAACAACAGTATGCTTCGTGGACAGCAGTATGTTGAGTGGAGTGTGCGGGACCAAAAACTTACTGTGCCTCCTGCACCGCCGCACAGAATCCGCTTAGCGATAAATAGGATTCGTCCTAAGATTCAAGCCCGTCGTGCCAAGTTTACTAAGAACCGCACGAAGATTGAAGTGTATCCTGCAAGTATGGATTTGAAGTCGAAGATGGACGCACGCGCCAGCAAAAAAGCCCTCGACTACTTGTGGCGCAAAGAGCAGCTTGAGAAGAAAAAGCGACAGGCTTTGATGCACGCGGAAACAGGATGTAAAGGGTTTTGGTGGTTTTATTGGGACCCAAATATCCTCGGAAGGGTGCAGCAAGATGACCCACTCACCCAACAACCCATTGTGCAAGAGGCTATGGTGGGGGATGTGAGGGTGGAAGTAGGAAGCGCCTATGAGGTGCTTGTTGGGATTCCGGGTGCAGGCTCCCTTGCAGAGCAACCAGACTTGATTAGAGTCAAACTACGACCCATTGAAGAGGTGCGAGGCCGTTACCCCGACCATGCACAGTTCATAACGCCTGATTCAAGTCAAGACGACTTGTTCCGCTACGAGAGGCAAATCTCAACGTTGAACGCGAGTGGATTCGGAGGTTATGGACTCGTTGAGGTGCGCGACAGGGGTAATATGGGGAAGATGGATTCTTCCATCACAGGAAAGAATCTAGTGCTTGTGACGGAATACTTTGAGGCACCTACCCCACAATTCATGAAGGGGCGCTATTCGGTGCTCGTTGGTGATGTACTCGTTAAGGAGCAAGATGAATTGCCCTATGGTTTCCATGACCTTGCAAACCCATATCCATGTGTGGAATTCATTGACCAACCGTCTCCGAATCAGTTTTGGTCAACAACTCTCGTTGAACAGCTAATCCCGCTCCAACGCGAGTATAACTTGAGCCGTTCAAAACTTGCGGAGCACATTAGAATGTGCGTGCATCCTAAAATCATTGTTTGGAAGCAAAATAGGATGTCTAAGAGTGCGTGGAATAGTGAGGCAGGAGAGATTATTGAGTTAATTGCAGCGCCCGGAATCCCTCCCCCACAGGTGATTCAACCCGCTTCAATCGCACAAGATTTGTGGCAATCCATGAACCTAGTTCGTCAGGAGTTTGACGACATAAGTCAAATCTTTCCTAGTGCGGAAGGTAAGCCGGGAGGAGCCACAAGTGGATTTCAGACGAACTTGCTTCAGGAGGCAACCGACCTAGTTCACATGCCCGACCTTCAAAACCTCTACGCCACCCTCGAAGAGGCGTGCTACAAGATTAGAAGGTTGATGAAGCTTGGTTATGGGATGCCGAGAATTATTCAGGCCATTGGAAAGGCGAGCGCCCCAGACGTGCAGGAATTCGTAAACAGCCAGATTGACGAATTTGCAGAAATAGTCATTGAAGGAAGCAACGCACTGCCCGACAACAAAGCCGTCCGTATGCAAATGATTAAAGAAATGTTTGACAGCGGACTTCTCGGAAACATTCAGGACCCCGAAACAAGCCGCAAGGCGCTCTCTCTAATGGAACTAGGTGGTCCCGAGGAAGCCATCGACGACAGCAAGATTGATGAAAATCTTGCGAACGTAGAGAATGTGGAATTCGAAAACGGCCAGAAGGTGCCAAATCCTGAATTCTACCAAAACCACGCAGTCCACTACAAAATCCATACTAACCTTCTGAAGTCACCAGAGTCGCGCCAGTGGCCGGAAGAGCAGAAAACGGCGCTAATCGTCCACATTATTGGACATCTCGATATGTTTAACCCGACAGCAGCCGCAGAAGCCGCACAACAATATCAGTTGCCATTACCACCACACGCACAACAAATGGTTGAACAACAACAAATGATACAGACTCAACAACAAGGTCCGCAGCAACAACCATCTCAAGCGCAACCACCTATGATGAGCGGCCAATCTAGTGGCCAAGCAGGACCACAAAATGTACAACAATAACGACTTCGTAATGCTCTTTAATGAGCAAGTAGACGCAACCGGCGCGGCACTTTTAGAACAGACAGCGGGCGGTCAACAGCCTCTTCAGAAAGATGAGGGCCAGCAACTTCCTGCGTCCGCAGAACAATTTTATGAAGTGAAGGTGAATGGACAAACCCACAAGGTCCCACTTCCCGAGCTTCTAAGTGGCTATAGTCGCCAGCAGGATTACACCGCAAAGACTATGCAACTAGCGCAAGAGCGCCAGAGGTATGAGCAGGAAATTTCCACCTACCAACAGCAGTTAGAACAGGTACGCACTTTCTTAAGTGACCCACGAGTCGTAACTGCACTTCGCAATCTACAAGCAGGAATTGTAGACCCAAGCCAACCACCAACAGCAGAACAGTTGCAACAACTCATGGCGAGTCAAGGACAACAGCAGCAGGCTGCTTTGAGGGAGCAGATGGAAGCGATGGCACAGGAGATGGAAATTCGTTCTCTCGCGGCGCAATATGGAGGGGAAATCAACTCAACCATCAAACAATTGCTCGATAAGCACACAATTCTTCAGGATATTGATGGCATCGACCAACTGTTGAGGAATGATGTTTCGCAGAAACAGCCAGCCAATCTGGAAGAGGCAAAACGCCTGTTCGTGGAAGCTGCCGAATCTCGCGCAAACCGTCTAATGAGTCGCTTCCAGAATCAACAGAAAGACAACGCAGTGCAGCAGGCAAAACTGGTCAAGAACGGAATCGAGGCTGGTGGCATTGCACCTCAAACTCTTCAGCCTGAAAAGAAATTCAAGCTTGGAAGCAATGATTTGTTCCAAGCGGCTGTGAGTGATTTGATGCAGACTGCACTCAATAAATAGGGAATAAAATCATGGCATTCGATTTGAGTGCTGCTTCTAACATCCTGAAGACAAGGTATTTGGGACCGATTAGAGAGCAGCTTAACAACAGCACAATCCTTCTAAGTAGGATTGGCCGTGAGGACAATGCAATCAGCGTAAGTGGTAAGACATTTACTGTCCCATTGCACACTTCACGTAACACAAGCGCGGGCACTGGACGCATTGATGGTGGCACATTGCCTACTGCGGGACAGCAAGGCTACGATGTGGCCGTAATTCCGAACGTCTATCAATATGGTAGAATTCAGATTACTGGACCGACAGTAGCGGCTACTCGTGATAATGCAGGAGCCTTCGTAAAGGCTATCGACGCGGAAATTCAAGGTCTTGTAATGGATTTCAAGCGTAGTTTCAACCGCCAGCTACACGGGGATGGAATCGATTATCTCGCGCAAATGGCAGCGGCAGTCGCAGCAACAACTACAGGAGTCGTGGATGACACAAGGGGCAACAACTTTAACTACCTTCAGACAGGTGCACAGGTTGTTGACATCCTTGCAGGCAACACGACAACTGTGAGGGTAGCGGGCGTGACCGTGACTCCCGGCACTGCGTCAACATCTCCTGTCGGCCAGAACGTTACATTTGGTTCGTCAATCACAGTTTCCGACAACGACCCTCTCGTCGTTCCGGGCACTGCCGGATTGCAATTGATGGGAATCGCTGGAATCGTCGCAACAAGCGACCCCCCACTCCTAGCAGGTGGTCTTGAAGGGTTGCCGGTTGCATCTAAGACATTCTGGATTAGTCAAGTCGTGACTGGTGCGACAGCAGGCACAAACCAGTCTCTCACTCTAGAGAACATGCAGAAGCCTCTCGACCTAATCGCAACAAACAGCGATTATGATGAGAGTGGAGTCAAGTTCCTCCTATGCAGCTACGGAGTGCGTGCTAAGTATGTGAGTATCTTGATTGCTGACAAGCGTCACGTCAACACGATGGAGTTGGATGGCGGGTTCAGTGCGGTTGACTTTAACGGCAAACCACTCGTCCCTGACCCACAGTGCAAGAAGAACCGAATCTACTACTTGAGTCCTGACACTCTGAAGATTTTCAGAACCAGCGACTTCGATTGGTTGGATAAGGATGGAGCCGTTTTGAGTCGTGTGCCAAACACCGACGCATATGAGGCGACAATGTTCCATTACGGCAATCTTGGAACAATCGCAAGGAATGCGAACGGACTCCTAGACGACATCTCAGAGTAATAAATAGGTTAGGCAAGTAACCACATCTTTCGTTTCACGAAGCGCCATAACTTGCCCTCTTGTGGTGGCTTGTGAAATGAGGTAATTAAATGGCAGTACGTTTTCAACGACGCATTGACGGGACAGTTGGGACACTGACGGAGAATGAAAATGTCACTTTCGCAGTGATGGTAGCAGCGGCACAGTCCAATGGACCATTTTTCGTATCTGATGGAGACTTCGAAATTGTTTCTATTGGTGAGGTGCATTCGGTGGCAGGAGCAGGTTCTAGCACACTAGACATTAAGAAGTGCACTGGCACACAAGCGCCTGCTAGCGGAACAAGTGTGCTAACGAGCACTTTTGCTCTCGACTCAACTGCAAACACAACAGTTAGCAAAACCCTTGCGAGTGGAATCACAGCAACACAGGCGACACGCAGAATAGCGGCAGGCGACCGGCTAGCGGCTATTTGGGGTGGCACAGTCACCGCCTACATTGGGGTGGTTCAGGTGAATCTGAAGAGAATTCAGAGCGCAACTTCAAACTACTAATTCAGGAGCATAGAAAATGCCAGTAATGGATGTGCAGAGGAATAACCTTGCGGGTAATATTCCTCCTACAGATACAGCAAACGCAGCCTCGGTGGGAGTGAATGCTACAAGCAATATGCTTGAGCATAACACTCTCGTTGGAACTGCGTCAACAAAGTTGGTTCAGAATTCAACTCTCAACAGTCAGTTTTCGATTGCAGGAGTTGGAAATGCTGCCGACACAACAGACGACACACTCTTCACATATTCCCTTCCGGCCGCCTTCCTTGGTGTGAACGGGCAGGGCATTAAGGTTGAGGCTAGTGGAGTTTTTGCAGCAAACGGCAATAACAAGACTGTGAAGATTTTCTTCGGAGCCACAGCAGTGGCAACGACAGGAGTCGTAACTAACAACGCAACAGCATGGAAGGCGACGGCAGTCATTTACAGGACTGCTGCGGCAACACAGTTGGGAGATGGATGCATTTGGACCGCCCTTCTACCATTTACGACAAAGACCGCACCGGGAGAAACCCTATCTGGAGCAGTCACCGTGAAGGTAACGGGAGCAAGCGGAACAACAGGTGCAGCCAGCGATGTGCTTGGACACACCTTTAAGGTCGAAGCGTTCGGAATCTAAAACAACCAAATAGGGAACTTACCCAAATTAGGTGCGAACGTGCCCAAAGTGGGTACAGTTCCCTTTCTTTTTTAGACACAACAAAATGGAAGCACCAAAAACGTTCGTCAACGGCTTGAAGAGGGAATTCCCACATCTACGCATTAGATGGAGTGATAAGCGGGAAGCATGGCACATTGAACAACAAGTAGGAAGGGGATGCCTTCCCCCTCTGCGGATTGACCCTTTTGACGACAGTTTGATTCGCGCCCGTGATGGAATGTGGTTTGTATGTGAGGTGAGGGCAGGAACAACCATGCCATGCCCACAATGCAATCTGCCGTTAAAGGTTCCCGAATTACGCTTCAAAGAAGTGCGATGTGAGCACTGCATTCGTCGTGGGAGGGATGGGCGCATCCTCGCGGGATACTTTCCTCTTGGGGAGGCACTTCTTGAACACCTTAGACGCACCGACCCCCTTCGCGGAGCAATTGAACGTTTGTCACAGGAAGCAGACAAGCATAATCAGAGGTTGCTGGAGAGTCGTGCGAGGGAAGTGGCAAACACAATAGACGCAACAAGAGATGATTATCCGTTTATTAGCGGAATCAAACAGGTAGGATTTACTGGAAATACGAAAGTAATTCATAGAAGTAGGATGTAAATGGCATATAGAGCATTAAATGGATTGATTGGGTCCTTCGCATTTGAGCAGTTAACAGTCACGAATGCGGTTAAAACACTCACTTCTAGTGTCTACAACAAAGCCGATACTGGAAATTCTGGAAACCAAGTGACTAGAAAGATTGCAAAATTCGCATACATAAGTGTGGAAGGGGACCAAATTCGCTTCACCCTCGATGGCACAACGCCATCTACGACAGTTGGGCATAGAATGAATGTGGATGACACCTTGACGCTTGAGAGTGAAGATGACATTCGCAACTTCAAGGCATTCCGAATCACCACTGACGCTACAATTAACGTCACTTATGCGTAAAAATGGAGTAATTAGATGGTAACTTGGATTCAACGTGCGAGAAGCACACTAGTTTCTCCTTCTAGACTTCCCAACGGAGCCAAAATACAGGTTAGCGGCACTGGCATGGGACTTACTGGTGCTGACGGTGGGGAATATCTACGTGTCTTTAACGGAGATGTTCAAGTAAATAGCGCCATTCTTACAATGGCGAGTGGCGGCGTCTCGCGCGGGCGATTTCAAGCGACATCCGATGGAGCGTGGAATCTTCGCGCCTCATCAGGAGCCGCAGATACAGCATCCCTAGAAGTGAACAACATCACAACAGCAACTAATTGGATTGCCGGACAATCTGGCGGTGAAATGTATTTCGGCACATCGGGCCTAGATTCTCGTGTTCGCTCGAACATGGCGACTCCCGGCACTCTCGCCAACGGTGATTGGTGGGTAGACTCCGACACAGGGGCGATTACGGGAGCCTCGGGTGCGCTGAAGGCGCGACTTAATGGCGCGACTGTCTTCGTCGCGCCTGCTGTTCGTCGTGTGGGCCGTGCGACGGCGCAGACGGCAGCAGTAGCGTCTGTCGCTGCCTATACGGTGCCCGCTGCGGATGGCTCCTTCGAAGTGAGCGCAAACGTCCTAGTCACGACAGCAACGACCCACGCCTTCAACATTGAATGTGCATACACCGATGAAGGCAACACGGCGCGCGTCCTTACGATGACCTTCGGTCTTGTCGCTGGTGGTGTGACGACGACGAGCATTGCTAACGCGAATGGTGCGGTTCCGTATATGGGCGTCCCATTGCACATTCGCGCAAAAGCCTCAACAACAATTACGATTCGCACTCAAGCCGCTGGCACATATACAACCGTCACATACAACGTCGAAGGCATCATTAAGCAGACTGCATAATGGCAAAATTCTACACCTTCAAAAACCTCCAAGACGAGGTGCTACGCTACATGGATGAGGACACAAACACCTCATCCACTACCTTGACTCTCGTCAAAAATGCCATCAACCGTGCACACTTCCAACGTCTAACATCTTATGATTGGTACTTCATGCTGTGGCCGAAGGCTCTCACCTTCGACACAGTTTTGAATCAACAACAATATTCCCTCCATTCTGAATTTTACAAACCTCTCTACTTCTTCAATCAAACTGTCAAAGCTTATATGATTCAGGAGAATGGCAGAATGCTTGGGCCGAGTGGCGTGAGGTGGAACACCGACACAGGGAACGCTACCCGCTTTTCTTTGTGGGGGCAATCCGCTCTTCAAAACCAACTCCTAACCCCCTCACAGGTGGTAGTATTTAGCAGTAATGCGGGTGATACGGGAATAACTGTGAAGGTGGTTGGGCAGGATACAACCACACTATCATTAACTCATGATACTCTTACCTTGAGTGGAACAACTCATGTTGTTAGTACAAAAACCTTCGCCGACCCAATCCTCCACGTTACAATAAGTGCTCCGTTGACGGGAGTGTTTACGATGAAAGATGTCACTGAAACAAGGACACTGTTGACGTTGGATGTGGGACAATTTGGAGTTGCAACCGGGGAGCTTGGGAAAACATTCCCACAAATATATATATTGAGTATTCCTAACGTTGTAAACACAATAGAATATCGCTTCTATCGCCAACCATTCTTTCTCGTGGATGACGACGACATCCCTGACATCCCTCCTCCATTCACGCAAATCCTTGTGTGGGACACACTCTTAGATGTTGCCACCTACGACGCAAGCAGCGACCCTGATGACGTGGCGACTTGGAGAATGAATTCACAAAAGCTGGAAGAATCTATGTTGTTGTGGAATGATGAAATGGCTTCGTTAGAAAGCGAACCGAGATACATTCGTTACCTTGGTGAGGAACCAGACGCTCCACGCATCTACACGACCTAATAGGATTGTATTGTGCCACGAAAACTGTTGTATGACGAAATTCATGAGTGGGTGGGGGGAGTAGCGACGAATGCACGCCCTGACGACTTGAAGGCATTGAACGCCTTCCCGCGAGGGAAGAATTGTCAATTGTTGAATGTCGGCAGCAACAGTGCAGTCCCATCCACACGCCCCGGATGCACTCTCATGAATACCGCAAAGATGACGGGAGGGACTGCTATAACGTGGCAAGGGGATTATCGTCCAACAGGACCCGGAAGTAGTCGTCACCTCGTCATCAACGCAACCGGCAGATTACAGCAGATGAACGACACAAACGGAACTCTCACAGACTTCGACACCGGCACCCCAATCCCCTTCAGTACGAACGTCTATCCCGACAGTGTGCAGGCAAACGCCTTGATGTTCATCGTGAACGGAGTTGAGAACAAAAAGCTAACTATTATTGGTGGGAATGGGAAGGTGCAGGGGATGGGGATTGTGGCTCCCGCCCTGCCTGCTGTTGCTCTAGGCGGGGGAGGCACGCCAAACGGCACCTACGACTTCGGTGTCACATACTACAACAACCTGACGGGTCAAGAGAGTAGTTTGAGTCCTCTCAACACCATTGTGGCGGCAGGAAACGTCATAAACGTCACTCTCGTGGCAAGCGGAGACGCGCAAGTCACAACCATCCGCATCTACATCCGTAAGGGCACTTTGAGTGGAGGTATATTTCGTTGTGTGGTAGGAACGACTCCTGCGGTCAACGCAGACGGAGGCTTTTCAAATACAAATCAAACTGTCGTTGTGAATATTTCTGATGCACAAATCAACGCTCTGACGATTCTTGCGCCCACAGCGACCGAAAATAATCCTCCTCCTATCCTTGACCGCATTACATTCCATCAGGGCAGGTTGTTTGGAGTGCCACAAGCAAGTAATTCAACTCTCGTATTCAGCAAGACGACGAGTGAGGGTATGGAGTCATTTGACCCAACCTTCACAATCCCCGTTGGCAAAGATGATGGGGATAGGATTATGGCAATTGAAAGTGCCCACGAGCAGTTAGTCATATTGAAGAATCGCAGCATCTATATCTTGGTTGGCACTTTTCCTAATTGGGAATTGCGCATTATTACGAATCAATTCGGTTGCGTCTCGCATATGAGTATCATCACCGTTAACGATGTGACCTACTTTTGGACAAGTTTTGGTCCAGCATCTTATTCGCCCGGCAACTCACCCCTGCTGCTTGCCCAACCCAACAACGCAAACATTGTAAGTTCAGACAACATCAATTTCAATGTGTTGGATAAAATCGTTGTTGGCCTAGATGAAGTCGGTTTACGTTTGTTATGGAGCATTCCTGTCCTCGCTACAAACAGAAACAACATTTTGCTTCCCTATTCCCTCCGTTTAGGTGTATTTGAAAGTGATGGTTGGCAAATGCTTGATTTTTCAAGCCTAGAGAGGGTTTTTGACGCAACTGGACAACCAAAATTATATATGGGAGATTACATTGGGAAGATTTTTAGACTTGAAACGCAACTTGGAAAGCCTGATTTCCCAATCAACCAGAATTTGTTCACAGATGGAGCAGCGGGAGGGACGCTAGGGAATAGGAATCTAACTAGCGCAACCTCTACAACCCTCACAGACCTAATAGGCGGTGGTTTTTTCGACACAGGCGACCAACTTCAACAACAATACGTGTATGTGCGGGACGCTAACGGACAAAATTTGCAAAGGAAGAGGATTGGGTCAAACACAGCTACGACGTTGACGTTGGATGCGGGAGAAGCGTTTAATCCCGTTCCCGACTCCACTTGGACATACAACATTTCTTCCCCGAATTTTGAATTCGACTTCGGATGGAGTTCAATGGGCCTCGGGATGTGGAAGAAACGGTTCGAACAATTTTTCTTGGAGACGAGTGGAGTAAGTGGGAAGACTGCCGCAGTTGATATGTTTACGAATTTGAATCCTCACTTTGGAACAAACCCGGAACGGACAGCAACGTTTTCAATTGACACGACTACTCTTAAGCCAATTCGAACTTCCCTTCGAGTCGGCCTAGTGGGTAGGTCATATTTGATGCGCGTGCGGGTTGGTACAGCTAATTCACCTATTTCCATATTCAGAATGGCCCTCCGTGCGGAGCCGTTAACGGACAAGTCGTAAGATGCCCTTAACACAAAGCGAAGTCAAGCAAGTTGAAGGCATTCCGGCTGGATTAAGTCGTCTTCAAACCGACCATAAAAACTCCACCCCCGCATATGCGTATGAATATGTGAATGTGACATTTCCATCTGTCGCGCACCAAGAGTTGAGTATTGCGACCAAACTGCGCCCGAGCGACCCTGAAAATATAGAGTATGCGGTGGTTGGTTTTTACAGCAAACTAACTCCCTCCTACGCGCCCATCATATATAAGGATGTGAGCACTACTAAGCGTCCTTGGCAAGCAGGAGAGGTGATTCTCAAGTGCAGCGTGCCGAGTGTTAGTTGCATCCTGCTGCTGACTATCCCGCGAGACACAATTACGCTGCCTGTTGTGAGAAATAATTGGGGCATAAAACCGTTTTGCAGCGTCTTCAACAACGCCGCGCAAGCAATTGTAAGTGGTTCAATAGTGCAATTTTTGACATTTAACTCTGAAGATTACGACCCCTTCAACATGCATGACACAGTTGTGAATCCAACCCGCATAACAGTTCCACCTGACGGGGGAGGGCAATATCACGTTCATGGGAAAACCCGGTTTGAGGCAAGCGGAGCAGGCACACAATATGGATTGTTCATTTACTTGAACGGAGCCTTGTTGAAAGCTATGCTTACCGCTACGACAAACCCCGCCCTCGCGGACTATGCAATCTACTCTGACGCATTCAACATCGTGCCGGGAGACTATTTTGAGTTGGCCGCATATCAAGATTCAGGGGGCAATTTGAATGCAGGCACAGCAAATAGGTTCTCCGCTTCCGAATTCGTCGTACAACACATAGGATACTAAAATGAATGATGAGGAATGTTATTGATGTTAGAGCCGGGATTTCTTCTTACGTTGGGAGTTACGTTTGTTGGCGCAGTGGTGTGGGCAGTTCGTATCGAAGGTCGCGTCAATGCACAGGAAAAACTCACTGAAGAAAGGGAGAAGCATCTTGATGAGAGGCATGAGGAAATAACTGCCCGCCTTGTGAGGATTGAGAATAAGTTGGATGCGAACGGGAGAAGTCATGCGTAGTATATGGATGATTTGGTATGCAATCATTTTACATTGGGTTTGGGGGATAATGCTGCTCTCATCCAATTCCCCTCTCAACATCACCGCCATCCACGCGATGACGCAAATGCATATGTCGAGTGCTCCGGTTGTAGGCATATTATATCTGCTGTCTGCTCTTCTCGCCGTCGTCGCTCTCGCCGCTCCGCGAATTGTAGGAGCAATCCTATTGATTCCTCAACAACTCCTTCTAACCGTGAGTGCGATTGGGGCGCTGATGGCAATGTTTAGTGGGTCGTTTGCTGATGGTGTAATACGTCCTATTCCCTTTTTGGTTGCCGACCAAGCTCCTGCGGTTGTTGCCGCTGTTTGTCACTTCCTAAGCGTCTATGCAAACTATTTAACTGCGGAAAAATAATGAGTGAGATAGACGATATCGTTAGTCGGGAAGGTGGGTTAGTGAACAACCCTGCCGACAAGGGAGGCATTACAAAGTATGGCATCACAAAGGGCACCCTTTCGTGGTTTAGGAATGTGCCCGTCACAGATGACGACATCATCAATTTGTCCCTTCGTGAAGCGCAGGACATCTATGAGGCACGTTATGTGAAGGGTCCGGGGTTTGACAAACTTCCCAATTCCGTGCTACAATCTAATATGATTGATTTTGGGGTTATGAGTGGCCCACAACTAGCCATCCAAAACCTTCAAAACATCCTTCATATTGAAGCGGATGGCATCATTGGCCCGAAAACAATCCAAGCAGTTGAAGCATCTAATCTAGTCGCCTTGAATGCAGCTATCGTCAAGAGCCGCATTCTCATGTGTGCACGCATTTGCAAGAGGGACCCGAGTCAGTTGGTGTTCTTAGTTGGATGGTTAAATCGTATCTTTTCGTTTTTAGGAGTAAATTAAATGAGCATTTTCAGTAAGATTGGAAACTTTTTCAAGAATCTATTGTCTCAGGCATTCAACGCTGCGAAGGAAAGCGGGCTGACGAACGAATTATTGCAATCCGCCCTTGCGCTAGTAAGAGTTGCGGCTACAAGATTCACTGACAATAGTCAGAAGAGAGAATATGTAGTTCAGGCGCTCGTATCGAAGGGTGTGCCAGAAAGTATTGCACGTCTCGCAGTTGAGCTTGCATATCGGTTGTTTAAGAAAGAAATTGAGAAATTGCCGACAGGAGCGTAAATGGCTGCATTCGATAAATTTGGTCAACCCTCTGACGAGCAGAATGTTGGTGTGCCGAGGGTGAGGGCACCAAGAGCGGCATCCCCGGAACGTGAGGGGGGACCACAAGGAGGGGACCCCTTCCAACCTCCTGACAACCAAGGCGGACCACAAAATGAGGGCGGCGGCGTAAGGAATGTTGGTGGAGGGGGTTATCGTCCTCCCGAAACAACCCCTCCAACTTTTCCACCGCTCGACCCGGCATTTAGGCGACAACTGAATCAACCTCCAATGGAGGGGGCTGACTTGAGTGGAGATGTTATCAAACACACATCTCCGGGCGACCCAAGGGAATTCATTCGCAACTGGCAGCAAACCCACCCTGCAAGTGAAGGGATTGGTCCGCTTGCAGACGCACTCAAATCAGGCGGCTATGATGTTGGACGTTATATGTATGGAAATACGCCGTCCAACAACGAACTAAGCTTAAATGGAAGTAAGTTCAAGGTCCTCGGTGCGGAGGACTCACCCAATACAGCTTTTTGGTATCAGGGAGGCAACGACTCAGCCCCACAAACACAATTTGGTGGTGGATTCCAATTCAATTCTAATTTGTATGGACCCGCGCAATTACCTTTCAACCTTCCAACCACAGACTTCGCTACATATAAGCCGGGAACACTCACAAGATACCAGCCGAGGGACTTCTCACAGTTGGAGGGCACACAAAATGCGGCCCTACAGAAGGCACTTCAATCCGGTAGTCTAAGTCCCGAAGTCATCGCACAGATGCAAGGTCAACTCCATGACCAAGCTCTTACGATGCAAAAAGGGCAACAGCAGAATATTCATCAACTTGCAGCGAACCAAAATATGCTTGGTTCCGGTGGGGAGATGGCAAACATTCAGAACATAGGGAATCAGACGCAGCAAAACCTGTTGGGTGGTTATAGAGACATTGACGTAGCAGCGGCTAGAACTAATTACCAAGATATCTTGAATGCTCTTGGGATGAGTGAAAATGTGATGAGTGGGCAATTGGGGCGCGGGCTAGAACAGTATAGGACTGGGTTTGGGACTGAAATGGCGCAGGAGGGGTTGAATCAAGCAGGCGTGCAATCACAAAATGCTGCGACCCAATTCGCACTCCAACGTGCACTTGAGAGCGCCAACCTCGGATTCAACTACAATCAACTTGGTCAGAATCAGAATCAATTCCTCAACAACCTCGGATTCAATTACGCAAACTTGAACGCAAACCAAAGCAACACACAAATGAATGCATTACTCCGCGCGCTAGGAATGTAATATGGCAGGAAATCCTTTCGACCCACAGAACAATCCATTCGCACCACGAATGTCGTCCCCCTATAACCCGAATGGAGCAGCCTCTTCTAGGGATTTGGGACAATTGACTCCTCGTCCATCCCCATATGAGACTCAAAATCCATTCAATTACGGACTTGGAATCAACCCACAGATACAGGATTTAAGCAATTCCTCAAAGGGACAGCTTTATGGTAATGCCATTGGCGCAGGACTTACGGGGTTAGGGCAATACCTTCAAGGCCAAGGACAAACACAACTCCTCCAGAATCAACAGGGGCTTCAGGGGAGTGCAAACGTTGCGGGCAATCAACAAAGTCAAGAGGGTTTAGCACAACAAGGTGCGCAGGCAGTTTTGAACGCCAACCCTCCCGGCAGCGACATTATTCCGTATGCGAAAATGGCCCTCGCGCGAGCACTTGCAAATGGTGTGGCGGGCAACTCAAACGAAATGGGACAAATCACTCCCCCTTCAGAAGTAGCCCCCTACATGGGAAGGCCGTCAGCAGGAGGAGGCATCGACTTGAGTGGCATCAAAGCGGCTGCGAATCAATTCTACAGTCCAAACGCCATCATCGAAGCACAGAAGACACAACAAGCGCGCAACATCAACGTTGACCCTTGGACACAACCATTCGACATGAACAAATTGTATGAAGGTCAACCGGAGGAACAGCGCACAAATGCCTTGAATGCCATGAAGGACCTTTACAGCAGTAATATGCCAGCGGCACAACAAAGGCGGGCGCAGTATGAGAATACTGCAAACGCGGCCCTTCAAATGGCCCTAAAACAAAGTCAGAAAGGTAATTCGGGAAGCAAGTGGGGAGCAGTCCTTGCAGCGATTGGAACAGCCGCACCATACATTGCGATGGCGGCAAGCAGCAAACAGATAAAGGAGAACATCACTCCACTCAAACCGATGACACAGAAGTTGAAGTCTCTGCCGTTGTATGAGTGGAACTACAAGGGTGATTCGGTGCGCCACATTGGTCCTATGGCAGAGGACTTTCAACGTATCTTCGGAGTTGGGGATGGGAAGACCCTTGCACTCGTTGATGTGATGGGAGTACTGTTGGCAGTTGAGAAGGAAGGTCTTGAATAATGGCGTTTGGTCCAGCAGCAGGCGTCGGCCTCGGGCAGGCATTCAGCAGCATTGTCCCAAATATGCAGGCGCAGCAGAAGTTTCAGCTTGAGAAGCAGAAGCAGGCGCTTGAGATGGCACTTCTGCAACAAGAGATAGAACTTCGTGGTTCTGCGGAGAAGCGTGCGGCTGAGAAGTGGGGAATTGAGATGCCTGAATTGAAGCAGAAGCCGCTTCAAGAGGCATTTGATGTGATGACGAAGCTGAACCCTGATTGGGCCAATGTCCCACAGGGAGTAGCCCTTGCGAAACAACTTAACATTCCTACTCCGCAGGCAATCGACATTCAAACCCCTCGTGCGAAGATAGCGGAGATGCAAGGACAAAAAGGGCTTCCGCAAGGTCTTGAGGGGGCAGCTACAAAGCCATTTTCTATGCCTTCGACGGAGCAGATGGCGCAGGCGGCAGGAGTATATCCGCAAACAGGCATCCCAATCAACCCCGACCGTCAATTGAAGCTTGCTACTGAGCAAGCAGGACTCACAACAGCGAACATTAGAAACAGGCTGTTGAGTGAGCCGGGATTCCTGCAAAAGTTCCTCAGCCAAATCTCACAACCACCCACACAAGGAGCGCCTACGGGTGGTTCACCTTCTGCTGTGCCTTTGCCTCCTCTTGCACAACGTCAGGAAGGGGCAACTTATCAAACCCCAAATGGTCCGGCTGTGTGGAAGAAAGGGCCAAGCGGACAATTCAATTTAGTAGCAACAGGTGCAGCAAGTCCGTTGTCGATGAACAAAATCCCATCTCCAACTCCTGCACAGTCTGGTAATTTGAGCGACCCAAACGTATTGCAACGTTTTGGGGGCGCAACAGCCATTGACATGATTGGCCAGTTGCTTGGCGGGGGTGTAAAGGCGAGTGATGTGATGCCGCCACCCGGCAGTGCTCCACAAGACAAATATGAACAGGCAAAATCAAGCACAATTGGGCAGATGGAAGCGCGGGGCGTGACTCCCGGTCAGATGCAACAACGCGCTGCTGAGCAGGGTGCCCTTGCGAAGGCAGGCTACGATAAGGCCATCATTGCGATGGAGCAATTGTATCCGGGCATTGAGCAGGAATACAACAAGCAGGAAGCGATGATTGGGAAGCCGGAAGCAATTCCCTCAACCCTTCAACAAATCATGGGGAAAGGGTTGAAGTATTCGGGAGCGGCGGACATGGCGAAGGCTGTTAAGGACCGTGCGGTGTATTCAACTCTCGGCTCTCCATATCACGTCATCCCACAAGCAAGCTCTTTCGCCAACCTTGAGGGAATGGCAGCCATCATGCCGGGGGTTCGAGGCTACCAATACCTTCTTGGGAAGTTTAACGAGCATCAGCCAAATTGGGGACAAGGACAATCTCCACTCAACACATATAGCAGACTTCGCACCCTACGGGACACGATTTTGCCTGAAGCCATCAAGATGGCTTCACAACCAATGGTTGAGCCGTATGTGCTTCCTCAACAACTTCAACAACCACAATAATGAAGATAGCACTCAAACAGAACAATAAATACCTCTGCGCGGAAGGTGGGGGGAATGATGCGGGAGTAGTGAACATCAATAGGGATGCTATTGGTCCATGGGAGACGTTGACGGTGTGGCAACTCGGAGATGGGTTCGTTGCACTCGAAACCATGAATAGACGTTTCATATCCCGCATGCCGCAAGGAGAGCTTCTTTGCAATCGTTGTAGGAGAAGTGATTCACAAACAAATCGGATGGACTTGCGCACTGTAGCAGACGATGTTATATCTCTTCCTCATGATGCGTGGGAGTCGTTTGCGTGGAGCGACTTGCAGGCGCGGTTCACAATCGTCACACTCGACAGCGGACTACAGTTGAGGATTGAAGGGAGACACTTCTATGATGGAAGTGGACAAGTTGTTCTTGTAGGCACCGACCAAATGCGTTCGTATGAGAGATTCCGCAATGGAGAGGATTTAACCCCATTATTGAGAGAGTCGCTCGAAATCGGTTTCAACGTGTGGAGAGTGTTTTTGATGGCCGAATGGACGGTGCATCCGCAAGACGACGACCTTTCGCAGTTGGGTCCGTTCGTGGACTTCCTAAATGAGAGAGGCTTCATCCCGCAAGTGGAGGTGTTTGCGGATTGTCAAACACTCCTTCCAAACGTGAACGACAGAATTGTAAGATGGAACCGTGTAAACGAAATCCTACGCGGAAAAGTAGTGCTTGTGTCTTGCGGGAATGAGTGGGACAAGAATGGCTTCAATCCCGGCGAGTTTGCTGACCCACAAAACGGCATCCTATGGTCGAGAGGCAGTGCAACAGGGGATAAGGCTTGTTTCCTGCCTGAAGGTCGATTCAATCTATTTCATCCTCGTAGAGATATGCCGAAGATGATGGACGACTCGGTTGCATCTTCAACATATCTCTACAACTCCTACGGGCTGAGGGGGCCACTCATAATGGATGAGGGAATCGGCTTCGCGTCCTATTCGCAGGATGGAAGACGTTCTAACGACCCACAACTCGCACGACGACTTGCAGGACATTATGCGTTTGAGTGGGACGGTGCGTACTTCCATAATGAGAGTGGAATGAGTAGCATCACGATGGACGATAGGACGCGGCAGTGTGCACAGGAGTGGGCAAACATCATATATAAGGTAACTGGTCAGAGGAAGCCGTAAGATGCCTCAAAGCAAAGTAGATATCATTCTAAACGACAATGGAGTGCCCGACTACAAGAAGAGTGTGTCTGAAGCAGCAATTCAATTCGGCATTGACCCACAAATCGCGCTAAAGATGTTGCATCTTGAGAGCAATGCAAATCCCGACGCAGTGAGTCCAAAGGGCGCAACCGGCTTGATGCAATTGATGCCCGCAACCGCGAGACAATATGGCCTTGACCCAAGCGACCCGGCGCAGAACATTGAAGCAGGCATGAGGCACCTCCAATACCTTCGTGGACTGTATAAAGGAGACATGCGAAAGACCCTCGCAGCCTACAATGCGGGAGAAGGTGCCGTCCAAAGCGGCAGACTGCCTCTCGAAACTATGAAGTATGTAAATAGTATTTTAGGCCCACAGACGGCAGAGATGGGAACAAGCAACGAACCCATCGAAGGTCCTGCTATGAGCGCACAGGAATTAGCCTCTAACGTAGCGGGGAGCGTGAAAAACCTTCCACAAAATACAAAAGGATTCGCTTCACAACTTGTAGGTGCTGCAAAGAACCCCGAGAATTGGCCTACAATGGGAGGCATAGCAGGCAGCACACTCATGAGCCGCTTCACGGGCGGATTGCCAATCGGGACAGCCATCAACGCGCTTATCGGAGCGGCGGGCCTAGGAGGATTGACGGGAGACATTGCAAAACAAGCAGTTAACAAGAAAGAGATTGACCCTCTCGAAATGTTGCGGGAGGCCGGTTTGCAGGGGTTGTGGGAGGCAGGAGGACAAACTGCCGGTCAGATGTTTAAGCGCCCCGGAGCAGCAATCTACAGTGCAGGCGCAGGACTCAACTCCCTAACTAAGACGAAAGACATCAAACAGAGTCTTCAGCAAGGGTTGGAGGGAGGAAGAGGCTCTCTCCCCGTCTTCACTGCCAGCGGCCAGAGGCGTGTGGCGGATAGGAATCTTTCAGCACGCGATAAGATGTATGCAGATGCGCAGGCGCAAGGCAAAGGGGGCATCCTGCCGAGTGAAATCGCTCGAAAGGGTAGCCCACAGATTCTTCAAGAAGCACAAGAAGGTGCTCCACACCCGCAGGCTGAAAGTGGCTCCATCCAAGACTTCATCCGACAATTCATTGAAGAACATTCTAACGTAACTCCAGCAGGCACAGTGCAACAACAAGTTGGCCCTAACATAGTTGGAAACAATGGACTCCCCATTACGCAGGGTGTGCAGACACCAAGAATTGTCGTTGAGAACCCTCTCACAATCCAAGAAGCAAGCGATTTGAAGACAGGGACGCAAACGAGGGCAAATCGCGCCTTCCGCGCGGAGCAGGCGGGCCAAGTGCCTGCCGTGAATGCAAGGGGTGTTGAGGCAGTCGCGCGGGGTGCGCAGCGCGCGCTCGAAGATAGAATTCCCGGTCTTGCGGACTTGAATAGGAAGATTCAGGGGGACGTGGGACTCCAGCGTGGTATCAATCCAACGAATATGAGTCCAGAGCAGTGGCAACAACTTGGAATTAGCCCTGAGATTGCCGCGCAAATCATGTCAAATCGTCAGTCCGCACCCTTCAGGAATGCCATCGGCAATCAGTTGATGAAAGCCGCTCCCGCAGGTGCAGCCCTATACGCCACGCACAGTCCATATCTTGCCGCAGGCATTTACGGATTGACGAGGTTGTTGACTACCCCTCTTGGGGAGCGCATCATGGGCGGAAGTCTATATACGATGGGGCGACCGCTGGCAGGCGCAGGCCGCGCACTTAACGCCACTCTCAACATTGAGGACCCTGAAACAAAGAAGAAAGCATTGCTTCAAGCGTTAGGAATACAATAATGAAGTTGTTAGCAATCTTTTTAGTCGCTGCTTTGAGCGCGTCCAACCCCATTATCCTAAGTGTGCATCCGCAAGTTGCAATCGTCAAAAGTGACATCGACATTCAAGTACGCATATTCCCTCTCAAAGACAATAGATTGTTGACGATTAAGATGGTTGGAGGGGATATTGACAATGCGAGTGAGAAGCAGTTGGATGGTGAGAATGCCCCTATTTTGTGGAAATCATACTACAAGGATGTTTTAAGTGGGCATTATGAAGTGAGTGCATGGATTACACAATCCAATGGAAAGATAATTAAAGCACCTAACGTGGTTGTGGAGATTAGAGGGAATGCCACAGGACAATAAAAAGGATGCACTTTCTCGGGCGCTGGCTGGACAAACAATCCCCATCAACACCCCCGCAAGCAGTTTCGTAGAGGGCTACGTCCCTTCCGACAACAATGTTTCTCCCTATGCGCAGGAAGACCCAATGCTTGCACTTCGACAAGCTACTCGAATGACCCCTGATAAGGAGCGTGAGAAGTGGAATGCCTTCTCCGAGACGCCTCTCGGCAAGGTGGGCGCGTTTGTGAGTGGGGGTGCGACCGACCCGAACGCCGAATTGGGACCGGCTGATTTGGTGAGTCAATTGCTTGGCCCTGTTGCACACGCGCTCCCATTAGGCGCTGTCGCAGGCGTCCCACCCGAACTGATTAAGATGGTGAAGCAGAGAGGAGCGGATTTGATTGAGCGCCTTCAGAATGAGGGGGTCCAAATGATGCATTCACGCAATACGCCCACTGGCATCCCGAATCAACCCCTCAAGCCTATGGTTATGGAAGCTCTGCGCTTCGCGCAACAAAAATACCCACGCCTCTTTGGTCATATCAATGATATCACATCAACTCATTTTATGGAAGAGGAACAACAACGACAATTGGGACGTATGTTGTTTGGTGCCTCTGAACCTATGTCACAAGATTTCCCAACGAAATTCTCTAACGTTCAATTAAATCCAAGACTGGCGAATATACCGACTATAGGCCACGAATTGCAACACACTGCCGACCGCATTGCACGACCAAACTTCGATGAGCTATATCAGTTTACTCAAGACCTGCCGGGGGGATACGACGCAAATAGCAGTGAATTCCTTGCACGAGCGCAAGGGGAGAAATTCAAACAGAAGTTTCAAAAATATCTTGAACAAAAAGATGCGGAGCGCATAGCAATACAATCTGCACTCGAACAGAACCAACCCGTTATACCTGAGCTACTGGCAGAACGCAATCAACGACCTTCCGCAAAGAGCAAGAAAATCACCATAAAATAGCCTCTCTTGTGCTATACTAAGGGGAGAGGCAAAACAATATGAAATGCTTAGAAGTTCGCATTCCGCAGGACTGTGCCTACATCATTCCAATCGGGGATGTGCATTGGGGCGACCCACACTTTAAACCAAAGGGTTTGAAGAAGTTGAAAGGCTATGTAGATTGGGTATTGGAACACCCTAACAGCAGAATATTCCTTCTTGGCGACCTAGGCACAGCGGCAACCCGCAATAGTAAGGATAGTCCTTTTGGATTCAACGTGAGGGAGTTTAAGGAGTTGAAAGACTTCCTCAATCCCGTTAGGAAGCAAATCATAGGCGCGATAGATGGAAATCATGAACAACGTATCCTCGACCATACCGGCCACTCCCCAACCGAATCCCTCTGCGACTCCCTCTCCATCCCTTATTGTGAGTGGAGCGCCGTCGTCAATTTTAAAGTGGGTAGTCGCCCACAATCTGCGGGATTTTGGGAAAACTACGACATCTATTTTCATCACACTACAGGCGGTTCGTCTCTCCCAAGTGCCCTCACACGCATTATAAAGCTTCAGGACATTGTAGAGGGGTGTGATGTGTATTGTGGGGGGCACAATCATCAACTCGTCATGGGGGTCAAAACCACCTTCAAGAGGGTCGGGAGGGGGATTGAGAATCGTAAAGTGCATTTTGTGTCCTGCGGTTCATACCTCTACTACGAAGACTCCTACGCGGAGATGAAACAGTTTGCACCCACAAAATTAGGCAGTCCACGCATACGTCTGAGTGGCGTGAGGGGGAAGCACGATGTCCATATCTCAATATAACGAAATTTTGCAATTCTTAGGTATGCAAACCAACCAACTTGGAGGGCTGCAACAGCAGAATCAATTGGGACAACAGAATGTTTATGGTCAACCTAGGACCTATGGAGAGCTTCAACGGAATTCAGAGTCCTTTTGGGCATCACAAAAACTAGGCCCAACTCCTTTGGAACAAAAGGGTAAGGAAATCTGTGAAGCCTTTCCACCCAACCTTGTTGGAGATATTCAGGTGACTCCTTTCGAATACAAAGCTATTAAGGCATTCCTAAAAAGTTCAGCACGACAATTTCAATTTGATTATAATCCGGCCACGGGAACTTTTAGCGAATCCTCTCTATCGTGGAAGAATAGTAAGATTATAGAGGTTGTAAAGGAATGAGTGGAATATTCCCGCCCAACAAGAAGAAGGTCATCGTGGCGGTCGAATGGGATGACGCGCATGGAAATGCGCATGACCAAGTTCTTGAAGACATCTCACACAAGCCTCTCACCTATACGAGCGTAGGCATTCTGTTGTTGAGTGATGAAGTAGGAGTGTCGTTGTGTATGGATTTGTGCGAGGATGGGAATGTAAGGACGACTTGTTTCGTGCCGAGGAAGATGATACAAAAAGAGTGGATAGTTGGGCCACTTCACAAATCTAAGAAGCGCCCTAATGCAATTCAGTCAAATAACGTAGAACCATCGCCCCAAGTTGAATAGCCTCATTCTTTGCATAGTCATATCTATCGTCCTTTATTTCGTCCCAAAACTCATCATACTCCTCTTCAATTACAGAATGTGCTTCACGATGATTTTGAAAGTCGCCCTTATGCTTTGTCTTTGCTCTATCAACTTCTTGAACTAGTAATTCGATTGCCTCATTCATTTTCATTGCACCAACTCCACTTTAATACCCCTCTTTGCAGCCTCTCTCATACAATCAAGAGTGCCCTTCGAAGTCCACAAACTCTTATGGAAACCAATCACCAATCGTGGTTTGTATTCGTCTAACATCTTCCTATTGCGAATAGGTCCTGCACTCCTGCCGTGCTTGTCCCACTCCGCAGGCACAGGCACAACCTTCATTCCTAACTCTATCCCTATCCTTCCAGCCATCCTATCGGCTCCCCTACAATCCCCTTCCACAAGAACAATCTCTTCCTCATAAGTAGATACATCAATCTGTCTTAAGCGTGTCCACATCTTTTCTGCGTCTGTCCACTCCCTATCTCCACACACAAGAATAGTCATTTCTTCTCCTCCTTCTCGTGTGGGCAATCATCCTGCATGTCTTCAGGACGAATCCATTCATGGCATTGAGTACATTTTATGCAAGTAGGCAACCACTCGCCATCCTCACTAACATGCCCAACTAAACAGCGTTCCCCGCCGTCTTTATGTGGCATATATCACCTTAGCAAACCACACCCACCAACAATCTTCACACGCTACTCTCGGTTTTAACTTCCCTCTATACTTAGGATGACGTTTACAGAACACTTTTATAGTCATTGTGAAGTCCTCTTAGCAGTGTACTCTAGATATTCGGCTAACCTTCGCAGGGTAGCTGGATTATCTTTTGCATGGCCTAATGCACAATTACAATTGCAACAAATCCAGCCTCTAAATTGTTTAGTTTTATGATTATGGTCATAAACTAACTGCATATTTCTAAAGCATGTAGGGCATTTACCGTATCGTGGAGCACTACTGTCATTTGACTCTCTACAGCGTTTTCTACCATTACGTATAGTCATTTCCTTACGAATGCTTCTTGTTTTCAAATACCAACTTCTTTTTCTGACCGCTATTTCATCAGCGTTTTCTCTATGATATTTATGGTTACGCCGCCTACAAAGTTTCCTGTGAGAAGCATTCCATGCCTTTGCATTCTCTCTTCCGCATTCTAGACAGCGGTTTCTATACCTTGGCGATTTCGAGTGTTTTGGACAAATCTTGTGGTCTTTTACCCGCAGCTCCACGCTCTTGGAGTAGTTCATACAAATAGCCAGAAGCATTGAAAATAATTGCACATAAAATTATCTCTAATTGTGTAGAAGCCATTCCTCTAACTCCCTGCCAAAATTCTATTGTATGTCGTATAAGGCTTTTAGCATAAGCGGATTTGGGAATTCCCTTGGCCCAATTGTCTCCATCACGAATAGTGCCATCTTTTTGGTAACGATTAGAGTGCATAAATTCTGCATATCTTTTTAGAACAGCGGGAGATATAAATGCTTCATAATCATATTTGCCGTCGTCAACATCTCGTGTTGCACCTGTAGAGAATGTCCGTACAGTAGGCGCATTCTTTTTTTCCATCTCCTCCCTCTCAAGCTGTTTGAAGTAGTCCGTCACCCCCGGCTTGTGCTTCAAGATGTTCCCCGCCTTACTCATCCTCGCATGTTCCTCACACAAGTTGCCTCTCACATTGTTCACGGCAAACTCCCTACAGTCCTCAACCGTGCAATACCATTTTGTGCTACCCTCTAGCACCTTCATAAAGTTCATAGTCCCTCCCCACTGAACATCTCAGCAATCGTCTTAACACGCTTAAAACCAATCTCTTGCAACTCAAGACGGTTGTAAGGAGCATCCAACAAGTATGTATGCGTTGTGGGCGACTGTCCTACAACGTCTGCGCAATTCTCCCACTTATCATCTATATACAGTTGTAGGTTGAGCGCGTGTGCAAGCATTCCCTTCTTATCACTAATGATTACCGTTGGAGAGTCAATTCCATGCAACTGTAGCCAATACTCTGTTTGCCACTTAGCACCAATTCCCTTCGGACGGTTCGTTATGAAGTAAATGTCATTCTCACTATAGTTGTAGAGTGTCACTGTGTCGTCAAAGTTTGGTTGAATCGGTTTGAGAAGCCTCCAAAAGTCATTGCTCTTGTCGATTTCATTCCACACACTTTCACATTCCTCATTCGTGTATCCGAAGTGTTGTGGGTAGTTCCAACAAGGTGGGCGACTACACAAATTCCCATAATGTCCCGGCCTATCCCACCACTCAGGCGGGAACAAATTCCTTTGCGTCACCTTTATGACCATTGGGACGAAGGAGTCGTTGAAAGATGCAAGCACTCCATCCACATCGAAGCCTATTCGCATTAGATGCTCCCTTCAGCATGACTCCTAATGTGGGCAGGAATGCCTTCTCCAACCACATCTAAGTGATATTTGCCCTTAGCCCTCCCATTGGATGCCTTCTTCACACGAAGATGCTTTATGACATCCTCTAGAATGAGGAATGTGCCTCCCTGTGGAACGAAGAACCCCTCTGGCGGATATGAACTCATCATCTTGTAACGAATGTCTTCTTCCGCAGTGAAACGGTAAATCATTTAATATCTCCTCAAATCGACTTTTATATATGGTTCTGGCGTGATTTTTCCAAATTCTACTTCCCACTGCATTTGTCCTTCTTTAGGGGAATGTTCGTCGTTGTAGTGTCTCCACTCAAAATTGTCAACGAACCTAACCATAGTTTCCTCATAACAAATGCCGCAGAAATGCCACTCTTTCTCACATATCTTACATACTACTGTGCCTCGCATAAAAGGAAGCCATGAATCAATTTTTCGCACCTGAAATATCATACCTTCACCACTCTGATTGTTTCCATTTCTTCCCAATTATGTCCCACCTTAATCTCACACCCAACCCGCAGGCCACCCATCTCGGGAATTGGGCGAGTCAGGTGCTTCTCAAGCAAATCAGCGGCATTTTCAACATCTATTGGATTGTCGGGGACACACAAGCAATAAGAGTCATGAACTAAGTAGTTGCCGGGGAGAATCCACATAAACTTCGACTTCCTAATATCATTCGCAATGTTCTTCGCATTCATCCTCATGAACATCGCCGCACTCCCCTGCGGCAACATAGCGATGCACGCTTTCCCATCTTCTCCCAACTTAATCTTCGGACTACCATCCTCCTTGAGGATGACGTTTCCCTGCCTGTCACGCACATACGAGAAGACATCGTAGAAGTATCGCCTGTATCCTCCGAACGGCAATTGTAAGTATGTCGTCTCATGTGCTTGCACCCTCGTCTTGTGATGCCACTCTTTTAATTTTGGCACAAACTCATAGAAGGCGTCAATCTCTTTCTCCGCAACCCTAACGGATGGAAATGCCTTTCTATACTGCATATGCATGAGTCTCGGACCCATCCCATAACTAACGCCGTGGACCGTCCGCTTCTTCCTATCACGCAGGATGTGCTCATCACTTCCATTCACTTTAGAGGCATCCTTAAAGGCTTTCCTATTTGCAGCAGTATTCTCTTTATGCAATGACTTGAGTGCAAATGCGTCATGAATCCCCTCATGACTCATCCGAATGTATTCGTCGTCTCCCATGAAATGCCCCGTCATCACGGCCTCAATTGCGGATGAGTCTGCTTCCACGAAGACGTAGCCTGCGGGTGGGATTATCATCCTCCTGATGTCTGAAGCGTAAGGGTGCTCTCCCCGATGCGGAATATTTTGTATATTAACTCCCCTGTCACTCCCTCTTTGGATACCTTTTGAAGATAATCTCCCGGTGGCAGGAGAATAAGAGTATTGGGTCCGCACGACTCCGCTCTCGTCTGGCCGTAGACCTTTAACATATGTTGATAGTGACTTCCCAACTGTCCTGATGTCTGTAACCAATTTGTAAATTGGGAACTCATCTCCATATTGCTCAATCAACACCTCCAAATGATTATCATCTACAGTCTCAGATTTCGTCTTAGGGTGCTTCCCAACGGGATGCCCCACATGCTTACAATATGCAATAAGTTGGTCACTGGAGTTTGGGTTCCAGTCCATTACGACATCAAACTCACAAACCCTCCCATTTTGTACAACTATCTCAGCCTTATAACACTCATTTAGCGGGATGCCATTCTTCCCGCCCTTCCGACTCGTATGGCCACCTTTTGTGACTCCCGATGCGCCACAGCGCGTGCAGACCTTCTCACTCCCCTCCACAAACACAGGGATTATTTGTCGTTTGTTGTCCCACACCTTCGGATAGCGTTTATAGTGCTTCAGAGGACGCAACTCTTGCGGAATTAGTGGTTGAACTTCCCGCAGTAAGCGATTCTCTTCCTTCCTCAACTTCTTGTAAAGAATTCGCCGCGCCCTCCTGTCGATGTGAATGCCGTTGTTGCCTGCTTCCTGAAGGATGGGGTCAAGCTCAACTAGGTATTCAAAGAACCCCTCATACTGCCCCTTCATCCGCAACCCACGCTCTATACCTATCCAATTTTGTAGTGCGGCATCCGCATCCATGCAATTGTAGAGGGCGGGGTTTTCTTTCGACAAATGTTTCCAAGGAGGTTGGTTGAAGTAGTAAGAACCTACGCTTTCTAGTCCCCTCGGCAAATCTGGTTGGAGGTAGTGAAAGGCCCACATCCCATCAATCCACTCACCCCCCAACTTCCAGTTTGTAGCCGCACGAATTGTGGGCATGTCGAAGTGGTAGCCGTTCCATACTATCTTTTGAATGGGTTTATCATCAGGAGTATCCCTATGCCTCTCTATGAAAGCCTTATGCACTGATTCATATTCAGGAGTATTCGGAATACTCATTGCATAATTGGGTCTGAAGCAATATCCTGTCCTAATAATCTGTGTGTCGAGAGTGTCAAGACCTTCTTCATCCCGCGTAGTGAGTTTATAGGGCGTTTCTATGTCGATTGAGAGGGGTGGGCAACCAGCATTTACCCACTCAAGATAAAATGCCCCCGCACGAGAGACGGGAGGGTCCTCAAGATAAATAGGAGTTGGCCTTGAATAACCTCTTTCAGCTATCTCAAGAGCTAATTTGAAGTCTCTTATGACCGCAGGCGTCAGATGGGAGGTGCTTTTTTGTCCGCGTCTTGGGAGTAGGTAGGATGGGTGAAAGGTGGGTATGACCCAAGTGTCAAAAGGGCCACGAAGCGGGTATCCTCTGAAACGAGTAATCCCGCTACGTCCTGTAAGTCGTTCAAGAGGTGTGTTCCCAAGAGCGATAATAACCTTGGGTCGTAATGATTTGATAGTGTCGTCCAGATTTGGCCTGCAATGCTCGATGGCCTCACGTTCATAAGGGGTGCCCCGCAATTCGTTGTTAGGTGGTCTACAAGAGATGACATTGTGGACGGCAAAGTCATCTCTATTGAGTCCTGCTAGTCGCAGGAGGTGGTCGAGGAGTTTGCCTGCCGCACCTACGAAAGGCTTCCCTTCCTTCGCCTCAAACTCACCGGGGGCTTCTCCAACGATGAGCACCCCTCGTAGCATCTTGCCGTCCATTGGGACGAAGTTCTTGTGGGAGTCGTAGAGGGGACACCCTACGCAAGTTTGTGGGAGGAGCATTCCTAATTATAGCATGTTTTTTGGCCCTGAAGATGCGAGCATCTTCATTCCTCGCTTTTCAGGCGAGTGCTACTCTATTTCAGCTACTTCAGGATTTTGTCCGAATCTTTTGGACGATTGGACACACAGGAGGGATTTGCACCCTCATACACGGTTTTGCAGACCGTTAGATGAACTCTTCTCCTACTGTGTGGCAGGGCGAGTAGGAATTGCACCTACACCGCGAGTTTTGGAGACAAGAATGCTGCTGTTAAACACCATCGCCCTATTAGTCGTTTGTGGTCTAACCCCCTCGTGCTGCCCGAGGCTCTAGGCGCTCATCCGGCGCGTCCGCTTATAAGGCGGCTTAGGACACTGGCCCACCGGGTTAGGAAAGCGTTCTTCGACCACTCAAATACTCAATACAAATCCACGCAAACCAACAATTCTCACACAAAGATTGTGGCTTTTTAATGGCTTTGTATTTCGGATGTTTTCTACATAATGGTGTCATTGTCATATCTAGTTGGGTTGGCCGAGGAGAGTTGCACTCCCTAGTCATCGCCTTCACAGGGCGCGCGCTCACTGGTTTGCGTTCGGCCAAACTCTTTAGACGCTACGTCAAATTGTTGTGTGGCGCACCTAACGAGAGTCGAACTCGTTCTACTACCGTGACAGGGTAGCGTGCGAACCGTCACACTCTAAGTGCGCAAAACCAAATACAACCACAAGAGGAACACTAACGCGCCAAGCATGTAGGCAAAAGCTGTGCCCCAATCAAACATCTTAATGCTTTGTCATCTCCTCAGGATGTTTTTCGTAGTAGAGAAGGTCCATCCACAATTCGTTCTCATTCACGCCCATCACTTCAAACACGCCGAATACTTCGAAGACTTGCATCCCTTTTTTGAGGGGGACCATTACGAAGGTTCCCTCCTGCGGGATGGGCATTCCCTTCTGAAGCTTCCTACGAATTACCATATTACACTAGGAAAATTGCTGTCGTCAAACAAGCGGCTGCAAGCCATTGACATTGCACACGCCATCCGGTCGGAACAGCAGCCAACACGAATAACACGACTGCTGCTACGTATAATGCAAATTTCAATCCCATCTCATTACCTCAATCTTTAGTGTTGTTGGAACCCCGCACAGGAATTAAACCCGTCTCATCTTCGGTCGTAGCGAAAACGCCTCATTCAGAGGGCGGGGCAAAATTGGCGACCCTACATGGATTCGAACCACAACAGTCGGAGGGTCAGAGCCTCCCGCACTTGCCATTTATGCTATAGGGCCACTCAAAAGCGTTTCATGCACCCAAATACTACTAAAGTGCTCCTTATCACCCTTCCTACGTCCTTTGTAGGAGTTGTTGAATCGCTTATACTTCTGCTTTCTGTCAACTAAGAACGTTTCATTCCTATACTGTCCATTATATTGACCGCCAAGGCACAAAAGTAATTGCTCTTTATGACGCAACTTGAGGGTGCCATTGCAGAAGCAAGGCTTAATTGCACCTCCATTGCAGTAGTAACATGGGCGCTCAATGGTAATGTATTGTTTTTTGGTTGAAGGGGAAGGAGTCGCACCTTCGACAACTCGATTATCAGTCGAGGATTCTACTGTTGAATTACCCTTCAACAATTTACGTTTCATTTCATAAACTCAATAGAAGTAATCTCAAGCCAAAACCTTCTAGAACCACTCAAAAACTCTTCCAGTTGCTTTTTGGCGAGTTTATCTTCATACCACTTTGGTGCAGGCGGAAAGAATTGAACTTCCATTAGCAGGGTGTAGACCTGCTGCATAACCATTTTGCTACGCCTGCACATTCTCGACTTGAACACCCTGCGGCTCAATATCTCCACGAAGTATTTCTACTGCACCATAGGTGAAGGACGCCTTCGTGACGTTGTGCCCCGCACGTTTGAGCGCACCTACGAATGCCTGAGCCATCCTGTTGGCGTCCTGCGGATTGTCCTTGTTGTGGTGTGCGCCAATCCCCTCAATTGATATATTCCAATTGCCCATAAAATGCCTTTCACTGTTTGTTTGGTACTCCTGACAGGAGTTGCACCTGCATAAACGGGATTAGGAATCCCGCGCCTGTTCTATTCAGTCCACAGGAGCACAAATCCATTTATCGTCCTTCCTAATCTCAATCTTCAGCTTAGAGGGATGCATCTCTTCCTCTACACGCTGTTCGATACTCTTGCCTGTTTGCAACTCTCCTGCCACAACTATAACCCACGCACGAAACGCCTTACTTTGTCCCATCCTACGGAATGCAAGACGCTTATTATGAAGTTGAGAACGTGTGTCTGAGGCAGTGCCTACTGCGCCGCTCGGCACATGAGAGATACGCACGCCTGTGTTGGAAGTGTCCTTCCCACTTCCGCCGTGTCCGCCAACCGTAAATGTCTCAACCTTGCAGTCTTTTAGGGTGACACTGAACAACTTCTTTTTTGTCATATCTTGTGGTCGTTTGGTGGGGCAACCGAGACTCGCACTCGGAATCTTTCGATTGAGAGTCGAATGTATTAGCTGCTTCTACTATTGCCCCAAAAACATGAATAAAACGATTGTGAAGAAATCCAAAATAGCGACCGTTGAATCAAACATGATTATATACTCCTTCTGGTTGTTTGGTGGCGGGAATGGGAGTCGAACCCACTATCTCAGAGCTTATGAGGCTCGAATGGTTTTCCGTTCCACTCTCCCGCAGTAAAAGCGCCCTCCTACCTCGGGCCACCGAGGATGGTATTCTCCATGCCGCGCTCGCATGGATTTGTGGGCGATGGTGCATCAGACAGGAATTGAACCTGTGCATCTCCTGATTAAGAGTCAGGTGCATTAGCCTAGCTTTGCTACTGATGCAAATTTTGTTGGTCCTCTCGCCTAGATTCGAACTAGGAAACTCGGTTTCTAAGACCGATGCTATGCCATTTCGCTACGAGAGGACAAATTTTTTGTGCCGACTGTATGTTGCTTCAATTCGTTACCATTGAAGCTCCTATCAACCCTACAGCTAGGTGGTAGCTTAACTTTGGCTCTGCCGACCCACAGGAGTCAAACCTTGCGGGGGCGTCTAGGCCGCAGTAACGATTTTGCTACACTTTTGGACCGGCACGAAGCTCTAGCGATTGGAATCGAACCAATAACATAGCGGTTAACAGCCGCTCACGGCCACCAATGGTCGTCCCGCTAGAATGTTCATCCATTATGACACAATTTGAGGGTATTTGTCAACTACCTGCTGAATTTGTGCCACATTCCATCCTTATCGTGGAACTCAATACTCTTAATCCCACAGGCAGAGATGATTGCTAAACATACCATGCAGGGGGCGCTAATGACCTTCCCACGGCCCTTTCTCACCCCCGCAATGGTAATCGTCGCCCCCTTCAGCCGTCGCCTGTTGGCGCGGCTAATAGCATGGGCCTCCGCATGAAGGCCATCGCCATTACCCGAGGAATTCCACCCCCAAGAAAATATCCCGTGTTTGTCGGAAATGACTGCGGTCATTTGCACATTACATAGACTGCGAGGAAGCAAGTCCTGTGCCAACTGCCTAGGGTTTGCCGGAATTAGCATTATTTTGCACCAATTTTGCAAACTCTTCGGGAGTCAGCACGTTGGCTTGTGTTGACGTATTGTTGTCCCCAAGATTGCTCCACGCTTCCTTGCCAAGAGCCTCATTCCGCATCACATTCGTGTAGCCTTCGGTCGTGCCTGTTGAACGTAACTGTGCGACCAAATTTGATGTTGAGCTTGTGGCTGAGGCTGTCCCTCCCGCCGTGGCCGCATACGAAATGGATGTGGTCATTGGAATTCCCATCGTCGCTGCCTCCGTAACGGCATCCATGTTCGCTCCCAAAAAGATGAAAGTCCATTGGAAGAGGTTCTGCATATTCTCAATTGACTCCTTCACGTCCGCACGCTTGAACTCTTTTGAGGCATTCTCAAGACCATCAGTCATAACCACAATGATTACCTTGTCGGAAGGAGCATCAACCTGCCGCTGCCTCACGTTTGCAATCGTCTTACCGAGAGCATCCAAATACGCCGTCATCCCCCTCGGCAAATATGAAGTGCCATCCAACAACTTCGCATCCTTCAAATCGGTAGCGTCCTGCGGTTCATATTGGTCGTCGAATTGAATGAGTTGGAAAGTCGCTCCCTCCTCCACCTTCTGTTGGTCTTCGATGAACTTGTTCACACTCTCAATCGTCGCACTTTTGACGGATTGCATCGAGCCACTTCTGTCTAACAAGAATGTTATATCGGTCATTTATTGACATCCATCTTTCATTAGCGGGTAATATGACTTACTCACAACTGCAACAGACGATGAAACTCCATCGACACTCCTCGTGGTCACAATATATGCGCACACACCTTTCAAGCTGAAAACGCGCGTAATTCTGTGCCGACGATTGGAGTCCATCGCTCAATCGTCCAACTCTTCACACTCTCCTGCTGCTTCTCCTGCCCACTTACAACCGCACTAAACAATAGGATGGAGAGGATTCCTGCGATTATGAGGGAAATGAATTGCCTCACAGTTTCATCCCTTTCCGCACATCATTCAAGTCCACTTCCACAATATTCAATTTCTCTACCCCTTCTATACAAGCGTTCATGAATGCCTGCAACTCACCTACATTGTCAACATCATCTATTGACTCTTTCCCTGCCTCTGCAAGGAACTTCAACAATGGAACCACTTCAACCTTCGTCAACGTTCTAGTAATCATCATTATCCCCCTCTTTTTCCTCCACCTTTCCTGCCCTTTTCAAATCTGCAAACTGTTTTGGGTTTTTGAAACCGATTGGATTGCCCTTCAAATCGCTCGCAAACCTCCACGCAATCAGTCTCATCTCAAACAAACTTGGATGATTTGCATCGTCGTAACGGTCGCACTCAATCACCTTAAATGTAATGCGTTTGTCCAGTGCGTGACAATGAACGATGTCATGCTCATAACGCTCGCCTTTCAGTCGCTGACTGTTCCTACAACTCTCACATAAAGAGACTTTGTCGAATTGCGGGGTGCCATTAATCACACGCCTAACGCCCACAATTATTCTCCTAGGAGTTTGAACCATATATTAAAGGGCAATAGGTTGACGAGTTTGCCACGTTTCTGTGAAGTATAAATTCACAACCTATTGCCCCGTTTCCACACAACTTCCAAGCAAATCGAAGCATGATTTTGAGTTGAACTTAAAGTCGCTGCTCTACCACTGAGCTAACTCGGCAAACTCAGGTTCATTAACGGAGAACCTGTTAGCCGGGAGGGTAGCGAATATTGCTGTCCGCTGCGTCCGCCAAGCTGTTTAACGTCTCAACAGCTAACGCTCGAATGTGGAGCCGGGTGCAGGATTTGAACCCGCGCGCACGATTTAATCTAAAATCATCCCAAATTTGCTGCCCTTGTGTGTTAAGCCTTCGGCAAAAACCTAAGCCTCATCAGCAGGTAACGACTCCTACTGTCTGAGCTTGAGTCTGAGCCTCAGCCTATTGCCGACTCTTTAGAACCTTCCTGCGGTCCATTAGAAGTTTGCCAAGGTGGTTTTCACCCTTCCCTTTGCAGACTCCCCAAAAAGTGTCTCCCCACCAATTTCCCTCAGCAAGTTCCTCATCTCCGGTCGAAAGAAGTTGCTCTGCAAGCTCTGTGCCCTCTGCGAACTTCAAATCAAGCAATTCCTTCATCACTCCAATCTTGATATTGTCCCAATCCTCGCGCTTCTGAACGGTATCGCCAAGTCTCTTCGCTTCGCTTGCATAAGGCTTCGCACGAATGACCCTTTTAACCTTCTCGTCAGTTGTTTTAGCAGCTTGATAGGCATGTTCAACAGAACGATACACAATACCGTCAACAACAATTTTAGTTGGATAAAAATTGGAGAGGAACGCATGTTCACCCTTGAATGAGTCTATCACGCATCGCACTCCAATGACCGTTCATTTGGGACACTTCGTAGGCAGCCAACCCAACATAGATGATGACTGCGCTCACATTTTTCCTGCTATGTAGGCATGTGCCGAGGTTGTAGAGTCCACACGCTACGGCAAAGCCGAATAGCCCAAGATGCACACCCAACTTGAAGGACTCTTCCTTATTTTCCAAAGACGTATGTGAGAAGCGCATCACCCACCCTTTGCACATCCTTTACTTCTGTTTCGTTTGCCTTCGCGCGGGCCTTCTTCACCGCACGACGAAGGACTTCAACACGCTCAAGCATGTCTGCCTTTGCGACTGGATGAATCAACCCGCTCCATTCTTGAGTCACCAAGCGTCCGCTTGGAACATCCTCACTCACCAATTGTGTTTGTGCAGGATGCTCAGGGGTTGCGGGATACAACACGATGGGCCGCACAATCTTCTTCGTCCTCTGACGAGTGTCGTCCCGCGCCACATATACATCATTTCCCTTGTTTGGGTCCTGCTTGAAACCCTTCGCGGGGTCAAGAGTCGGAATAGATGTGACCAACTCATGAATTTCATTCACCCTCTTTTCAAGCTCAAGCAAAGCGGTTGCAGGAACCCCACTTAGCAGAGTGGTTCCATCTTCTAACGTGATATCTGCCCTTGCCTTCGTGTTGCCCTCTGCAACCTGATAACTCACGTCTAAGGCATTCCCAATGATGCCTCGAATCCACTTCAACTCTTGCGGCACAGTGGTGTTTAGGTCAAGCTGCTCCTCCGTCTCACTTGGCTTACCTTCCTCAATCGGATGGAACGTGACCACCTTCGCGCCAAACAAGTGACGTTTTCCATGAAAGGTTGCTTTCAACTCATTCCGCACTTTCTCCGCTTGACCCTTCAAATTCCCCTCCACAGCCAATAATTCGTGTAACTTACTCATCACTCAACTCCTTGATTAAGGTTGCTCCCCGCACCAGTTTGTATTGCAAATCCACACAACTCACATTGTAGACGGGGATGTCACCCAAGTGGTATTTGCCATATGCCTCATGAATGTGACCACAAACCACAATCTTCGGCCTCACTCGCACAATCGTGTCCATTAACGACTTACTACCTACATGCTCTCCATCATGCGTCTTGTCCCCATGCCCGAAGGGGGGACCGTGCGTGACAAGGATGTCGATGCCCGTTGGGATTTTCTCGTAAACGGCCCGCAATTCGTCATCTGTTTTCATGAACGCCCATACGCCGAATTTGACGCTCCAAGGAGTTGCATAAACGGTGCCAGCAGGAGTATCGACAATGCCGTCTACAATGATGTTGGAGTTGTTGAATTCCTCTCCACAGAAGTCATGATTGCCATAAGTAGCTACAATTTGCTTCGTGGGAACTGTTTCCCACCACGTTTTGAATCTCCTGTTGAGCCAGTCGTTTTGCCCCTGTGGGTCGGGCCAGCCGCTCCCACAATGGTCGGGGCACAAGTCGCCTGCGATGAGAAGTAGGTCACACTCTTCTACTTGTGGGAGGTAGCCGTGTAGGTCGCTAATTGCAAGGACTTTCATTTTTCTTTGAACCATTTCTTTGGTGCTGCATCTCCACCGCACTTAAAACAAGCAATAGGCCAATATGTGCCCTTCGGAGCCTTATATTTGTGTCCACAAGACTTACACTGCACACGCACTAAAGTTAAGATTGGAGTATTCATATTTTTGTTTTGTGGTTGGAGAGGTGGGATTCGAACCCACGATTCGTTGTTTCCAAAACAACGTGGTTTGCCGCTGCCGTTACTCTCCAACAAGCTCACGGGTTAACTTGACTTTTCTAACCTCATCCAGCCCATATATCCCAACAACACTGCCATCATCCACATTGTCAATATTGTCCGATGCCAGCAGCCATGAAGCATTTTTGTCGTTTTTGTCATATTCACGAACGATGTAAATAATCTTTGGAAGAGCATGTTTCATATTAAATCCCTGAATTGCGTAGAATGTTCAACAACTCTTCTATCTCAGGATTCTTTTTGAGAATCTCCTGAGCACGCTTCATACTGTTGAGCATCGCCTCACTCTGCTCAATGTTGTATTGCAATCTTTCTGCCACAGTCAAAGGAGGACGCTTCAGGTTTGCAATTCCTTCGCAAACAGCTTGCGGATTCGTGCCATATTCGAATAGGTCGTGCATAATTGTCTCCCAAAAGAATGCAGGGGCAAGTCGCCCCTGCCGTTTTAGTCCCTGCTAGGATAGAAGTTCGTGAGCTTCACTCTCGCTTCCACCTTATTACCACTGAGCGGATTGATGACGCTGCCCTTCCCCTCAAACTGCTTCCCACGAATTGTGACTTGCTTCCCAATCTCCTTCGCCTTCGCACTACGATAGTCGTTCATCGGAATGCCTGCAAGTTCACGAAGGTGTTTGTTGAAGTCCGCATCGAAGCCTTCATGGTCCGCCTTCGCATGGAACACTAGTCGTTCGTCAACAACCTTGTTCAGGAAGTTCCTCACATCTGGGAGGGTCATGTTGTCGGTTGGGAACGTCCTATCTACGCTGCGGATAAAGTCCGCCAACCCACTTGCCTTCTCTTCCTGTCCAGTCGTCGCATTCTTGCGGGTAAACGGTGTGGCATACACACGCTGAAATGAAATGCGCCTACCCGCTAGCGGGCCTTCTGCCACTTCAATTTGCTTCAAAAGCACCGCAGGAGGCTTCCCTTCTGTCTTTGACGGCTCGAACGCATAATCCAACAACCGCAGTGTGTAACTCCCTATCGGTAAGAGTGGTGCCGTGTTGTCGATGTAGTCGTCTGGACTCGCCACATTTATGTCTACATTCAGTTCTAGTTCGCTCAAATCACTCATTTTCTTTTTCTCCTATTGCTTCAAATTGTTCCAACACCTTCGTCTCCAACGAAATCGAATCCCATCCATTTGCACGCAAGTCGTTTCTCTTCCGCAGTGTGATAATGTCACTTCCTAAAACAATCTTATCACACCTTTCTATCCGAAATCCACTCCCAACTTGCTTGTAAACGACTATCACTATTTCCTCCCCTGCAACAACATCCTCTTCTTCCCCTTCGCATTCTCAAGGATAGCGTAGAACTTGAGGGGATTGGGTGGAGTCATGTATTCCGGCATCTCATCAGCAAACTCCATTGGCATTCTGTTGTTGGCGTAATACTTAATTGAGGTTTGTGCGTCCGGGTCACAATGCCTACGGGTGTAGGCACGTCTCTCAACCACCAAAATCTCTACCTCTTTCTGCGTGAAGGCATCCTTCTTCTTTTTCTTCGTCGTCACCTGATGTAAGTGGATGGTGTTGCCAAAATAAGCACCAATCTTAGTCGTAAGGGCTTGTCCACAAACGTCAGGGCCAAATTCAAACACCCCTTTTTGGTATTCACTGTCCTCTGCTTTCCGCTCGTGCGCCGTCCACTGAACGAATGGGACCTGAAGACCTCGTGTCCTCTCAATAAGGTCAACAATTCGTCGTTGGACAAATCCAAAGTGACTAGGAGGGTTTCCGCCGAATTTGAGTCCTTCTTCGCTGACGACGTATGGTGTATCTTGACCGATTTTTTCCCCTTTCGCTGCACGATATGAAAGTCCTCCCGGCTTGTCGCCCATCATATAATCACTTCCTACACTCAACCCCTCATACACAAACATCCCATACGGGGATAAGTCTTTCGTTTGGATGAGCTTGGATTGGGGGTTGCTAATGTCTTCCGGCCAATATGCTTCACAACACAATTGCAGGGTGCTGAAGGGATTGTCACGGTTGTTGAATTGAAACACTTCAACCGCCCCCTCTTCAATGAGTCCGCTGTTCGCAATCGTCTCTCCTCCCCCATCTCCCAAGTAGACGCGAGTCCTTAGCCCTCTTGTTGTGTAGAAGTGTTCAGCTAGTTGTAAATACCAAGTAGTCTTACCTGCTTGACTCTTACCATACGTCAGTTCTAGACGATTCGCCAAGTGCTAACCTCGCAAAATCACCCGCGAACCACCCCAATACAAAACCAATGCCGCTTATAAGCCAAAGCGGTAGCGGAAGTGATACGAGAATGGCCCCTAGGCAGTAGTAACAAACCATCATCCACGCGACTCGCGTCTCAATTGTCATAAGTTGCCCTCAAACGTCTCTCAATTAACGTCCTTCTAAATGCCATCAAACGATTTACATCAACCTCAAACTGCGTCCTACTGTCGTAGGACCCAAGCAACTCTCCCTTCGTCCTTCCACCATTCCGCGTCTGTGTCCCGTCCCACACGATGTCGTAGTCAATCCCATTGATTGTCTTAACGAAGAAGAGAAGCATCTTTCTTCACCAACTTGATTGCCTTATTAAGGAGAGCAAATACCTGTCGTTTGGTCCTACCACCTGTGTCGTTCCAGTGAATAATACGTCCTTCGGGGACAAGCTTTTGAAGGCATCCGAAAGTGGCATGACTAACACGCCCTTCCCTAATGCTCTCCTCCAACGCCCCTACCAAGCAGTGCTCACCAGCGAGATTCTCATATATCCCCTGCGTCCACCCCTTCGTCTTGAGCAACTTCTTCGTTCTTTCCAGTCCCTTCACTACATTCTGTTGCATCTTTGTCATTAAACTGCTCCTTTAACAAAAGCTCCTTATAATATTCTGGCAACCCTCTCACACATCCGCGCATGACATGCCCCTTCGCGTAGTTCCATAAGGCGTCTTTGATATTCTCTTCCTCTTCTTTTAGAATATCAGCTTGAGTCTCTTTAATCAACATACTAATGTCACGCGGGCTATTTTCCAAACGTCCTGCCTCTCGAAGGTGCTGCACGCTCTTTGCCCACCTTGCAGGAGTCGCAAGACCCTCAATCAATTTGTCGATGATGTCCTTTTTATTTGGATTTGCTTCCTTCCACACCCCCGCATGAGTCTCTTTGAATTGCTCACTTACGAACTTGCCCATGAGCGTCTTGTGGTCGAGGCCATACAAGTATTGTGGACCAAGTTGCTTCACCACAATACCTTCTATTTTTTGCCCACCCAACACACTTACGGTGTTCAGTAATTCTCTAATCTTCTCATAATTGACTAATGGTTGTGCACGGCCCCCCATATATAGGCACGGCACATACTCTAGTCCAATTCTCATAGCCTCTGCTGCCATGTCCTGAGGACTCAGCCATTCCTCCTCATTTGTGCTCACATCAAACAATATGATGTGCCCCTTCGGAATGCGGTCGTAGACGAGTGTGTTGTGATGTGGTTTAGCAAGATATTCACCCCGATACGTCCACTCGGGATGCAAAAGATGAAACCTCTCCTTCACACTTTCAGCCGCCTTCGAGAACATCTTTTCGGGTGCGTCAACGTTCATGACACAACCTTTTGACCTAATCCTCAACTCATAAACTGGCTTTCCGTCTTGTTTGTCTCCTGAATCGAAGACACCGAAGGAAAATTGCGAGCCGTCAATCTTCTCCTCAATATAATGTGGGACGGTGAGAAGGTCCTTCACTGCCCTATGGCCTAGGTTGAAGATGGTCGGATATGTGTGCCAACTGCTCATTATTGTGGACACTCCCGCACCACAAGAATTGACGTGCCAAACGAATCAAGAAAATGACGATTCTCTACAACCGTCTCAAGAATGTGACCCGCACTCAATTGTAGGCCAATGGGCCAACCGCCCACACCTACGTCAGATGCAATAGCCGGTCCCATCCCGGCAGACCACGACAATCCTACAGTCGTCCCCGGACTTGGTTTCAATGGATTCGGACTGAAGGCATAAACGTCTCCTATTGGCAAACGTGCCCGTAGGATGACAGTCCTATTCCCACTGCCTGCTGAAGAGGCATAATAGAGGGTTCCGAGAGAGAAGATTTCCCACGATACGCCACTTGGCACAGCTTGAACTATCAGTCCTTGGTCGGGAGGGCCGAGAGTGATGTGGCGCATGGTACAGCCTGCTTGCGCGCGGACAGGCTCCACAGTAACAATGAACGTAACAATGAACAAAAAGACAATAGAACCACTAAGGACCTTCAAAAATTGTCGCATCTTCCTACTCCTTTACCTCAATTATTGGGCACACCTTGCGTTTGAACCCGCTAGCAGCCTCTACAAGAGGACTACTACCACTACCCCTTATGCGTGTGAACAACCACAAACTTCCCACAACAACGGCAGGCACACCACCTACAAATAGTAATAACACAACAGCCACCATGAGATGTTCCCAAATTGTTATCAACGACACGAACACTATTGTAGCAACGAGAGCACAAGCTACGATATTTCCGATGGTTCTCCAAAACAACGCACACAACGTTGTATGTTCGACACACTTTTTAGTGTAGTCGTCATTAAACAAATATGCAATTCTAAACAACCAACTCCTATTACTTATCTGCATTCAATTTCTCCTCTTCAATTGGATGCATCTCTCCCGGCAGGCGTCCCGCATAATGAACGTCGTCAGGTTCCGCACTCACATATAACACAAATTGCATCCCACTAGAAGTTGTGATTTGCTTTGCAATCGTCCTCGCACTACCCTCACGCTCCAACTTCATTAGAAGGGTTTGTAGGTTGCGCTTCGACAAAACAATAACCGGGTCCCCATTCTTTCCTGCATCCAACCTCATAATCGTGCCCTCTGTCTAACGACATCAAGTGACTCATCAATCAACAACTGTCCATTCTTATAAACCGGGTGCAACACATCCTGCATTCCCGCGTATGCGTCTCCAATCTCAGAATGCAACTCCATCACAGGAAGCGTCATATACCCATGCTGCGCATGGTTGATGAGCGCGAGTCGTCCGCGCTTTGACCACTTGTTTGGGTCTGTGATAGGGTCCTTCCACACATCCCGCTCTTTCCCGTCCACAATGACTGAGGAGCACTTGAAGGCAAACTTACAGGTGTCACGATTGACCTTTTGAAGTAGCCCGCCCCCCATACCGAATGCAATGTTGTCCGCACTCCAATAATGGAAGGCCATCACTTTCAGAATCTCTCTAATCATCTGTGGGTCACAGCCGTCTCCCTGAATAATGCGCACATGCGGGTCAAGGACTTTGTAACCCTTTTTGTTGTAAGTTACTCCAAAACGCTTCTCAAGGATTTCAAGCAACTTCAAGGTGACGTGGGGCGGATAACCTGAGTCGGGGCGAATCACTACACATCCATCCCTCTCCATAACTTTGTCATGTAATTCGACTCCCCACTTAATGTCGGCAGCGTCGAAGATATTGTAGGAGTCGCTAACAACCGCCACAAGACCCTTCGGATACTGTTCGAGCATATTACGGAAGGCGTCAATCTCATGTTTCTTCCCCCACGATGTAATTGTAGAATGTTCCGCTGCCGGGATACTGAAACCACCCATCTTGCAATTGTAGTAATCCCGCGCGAAGGTGATGGAAGAGAGTGTGTCGGTGCCCCTGAAGTTGACAAGATGCGCAACCCCTCCGATGCCTGCACTCTCATGTGATGTGCTCCCACGGTAGCCGAAATCGTGCAATTTGAATTCACTTGGGTCATTCCCTGTCAAATCCAAATAATGTTGAATCACCTTCTTCACCTCCCGACTGAGGGTGGCGACTGTCGTGGGATACCACACCTGACTCAAAATGGTTTCGACATAGTTGGTAAGCCACGGCAATTCCGAATCCGTGTTCTCAACAGTCATCAACACATTTCCAGTCGGCACACTCAATCCCTCTGGCACTGCCTTAATGAAAAGCGGCAACCTTCCCTCATGATGTTTGATGATTCGCGTCCATCCATCCACGTTCACGAAGTCCGTGCCGAAATGGTCCTTCGCAATCTGCTGCGCTTGGTGCACATGGCCTTCATCCACGGGAGTCAGCAAATGCTTTTTGATGATGTATTGGAGGCCAAAGAAGGTTGTCTCTTTGTAGTCGCCCCCTCTACTCTCAAAGTAGCTATAAACATTCGTCGTGAGGGGCGGATATTGCTTGTAATGGCTAACTTTGTAGGAGTCTGTTTTGAGGATGGGGTTATCTGAACTTAACATCTTTTCCTCCTAATGCAAGATTCACGCCATAGATAGTGCCTGCGCGAAATTCCAAAGTGTATGAAGGGTCCTTCAAAATCGTTTGCCGCACCTTCGTCGCACTCACTTCAATACCTCCCGCAACTTCTTCCCGCCTAAACTTCCCAAACTCTTTGTATGCCTTCAGGAAGGTTGAATCTCTTCCCCCGTAGAATGTTATGTTATATTTGTCAAACGGAAAAATGTTGCCAACTGTCTGCTCCAACTTCCTTGTCCACTTCTCATCTTCGTTTGGCATATCTTCAAAGGGCAGGATGATGAGTCCTCTCATGAATGACTCCACACTCGCCCTCCTGAAGGCAAAGGGCAGCGGATTCCTCTCATCAACCGGGCATGTCCCAAGGAAGACAATTGTATAGTCATTGTGCTTCATGACGTGCGTGATGAAGTCTTCATGGCCGTTTGTAAGTTGGGGTGCTTGGAACCTCGCCACAATCACCCCAACAGACGGCAAACTTTCAATCCTCTTGTCTTCCCACGACATCTGCTTCCTCCTTCGGAATTGGTTGTGGGAACCTGTTGTGGTATGCGTCCCAAAACTCCTTACGGATTGTTGGGTCCTTGAAAAGATGCTGAAGTGCGCGAGTGAGCGAAATCTTCCTGCCCTTCTCCTTGTCGAAGTGGTCTTTGTAGTTTGTGAATGCCGCACCAATTGGGTCTGCATCCCTCGTGATGGCCACTCCCTCAATCACCTCCTGAATGAAACATTCTGAAAGTGCCTCAATCCTGTAGATGTCGAAGCTCACAGTAGTGGAATAAAAGCGAAGGCGTTCTGCAAGCCTGTCACACTCCTCATAATACCTGTCAAACTGCGCTTCCGTAGCTCCCTGCCGTGGAACGAAGTTGTTAGGAACGATATGCCTAAAGCTGATTCTAAACTGTCTGCCGTCAGTTAACTGTACTCTCATACAAATCTACTCCTTGCGCCTTGCGCAGTTTCTTATACAACTCAACCGTATCAGTAAACATGGTTTCGTCTTTGAATTTCAACTCCGGGTGTATTGACATTTGATACAAGACCAGTGCCAAACAACTACTCGCCGCCACAATCTCTTTCTCATTCAACTCCATCTTCATGATGTTCCCTTCTTTCTTCATACAACCCGCTCGCAAGAGGGTCACTCTCCACTTGTCCATTGAAACAAACTTGGTCCATCTCACACGGATAGTCCTCGCCATATTTGTAGCATGAGTCATGATTCTGAGGGAACTGCTCATCCAACACTCTCAGGAATGTCTCCTCACTACAACCAACGCGCACTCTCTCAACCAACCTCGCTGCCTTCTCAATCCGCAACTCATTCGCAACTGTCTGACGCTCCCATCTTTTTAGTCGCTCCCTGTTGGGGGCGATTGGCGGAATGGGTGCGAGGAACAACTTTTCACACTGCTCAACCGTCAACAACTCTTCGATGTATTCTTTAGGGGTCAAAGATGTCTCCCACAGAGGCATCTTTGCCCACTCACTACCCCGCTGATAATCCGGGGCTATCTGTCCACTAACATTATTAACATATACATAACATAGGGGTGAGTTTTGTATCTTGACTTGCCCGCCAAACAACTTGGCGTCATACATTCGCTTACCCTTCAAATAACCTTCAATCCTTACACCCAAGACATTTAAGTCATATATTGTCTCCGCAGCTTTCACATACGACAGGACTTGATGGTTCCTCTCCCAACCTCTCACGAATTGGAAACCGCCGTAGGCGGTTGGCTTCACATCCACCACAACAATTCCATCCTCACATTGGATGATTGCATCCGCGCGGAATTGAAAAGTGATGTCATTGTTGAGTGCAAAGGTCTTTTCCTGCTCCACTGCAAGAGTTGCGCCCAAAGCATTCAACTGCGGGATTCTGCATCGTGCGAACACCCTCAAGATGCCTTCTAGAAAGGTAAGATGTTCCCACAGGACAATGTTGTAATGCGGGATGGATGGAGGCACTGAGGCACGATACTCCTCCAACAACAACTTTACAACCTCTTCCTTCCCCATCTTACCTTCAAGCAGAAGCGCAACTCCTTTGTGGATGGATGTGCCTAGGTCTTGTGCGCCAGTAGAAGTCGTTCTACTAATTCCATTCCCATTGTAGTGATATTTCAAATATCTGTATCGTGGGCATTGGAAGTAGGAAACAACTTTACTTCTGTTGGTTATCATAGAAATCGTCGGGCACTGCACCTTCATGCTTTATCACAAAAGCAACCCCCAGCGCCATCATCCTATCCTCATGGCTCAACTTATCAAACCACCCTGCAAGCTCCTCATCTGAGGGTGGATTCTGATGGGTGGGATGCAACTCCTCATCCCTATCTAAGGTCGCGCTTGTAAGCTTTCCAAGCTTTGTATATAAAACTGCCATCTTACTTCTCCTGTTGTTTGAAAACCGTCTTTGGCACACGGAAATAGAATTCACTTACAAACCCTACCGCTAGCACGTTGATTCTGTCCTTCAACGACAATGCATTGAACCACATCGACAATGTTTCGTCGGAAGGCGGGTCCATTCCCTCATTAGCCTTGTCCTCATCCAATGCCTTCTCGACGGCCTGCGCAAGGCTTCGATACTCCACAACGCCAATATCATCTGGCAGTAGTTCTTTCAGCTCATCAATCATCTTCATCCTCCTTCTTAATATGTTTTGCCGCGTCACAAATCAACTTAATCGACTCACTCAAGGTGGGGAGGTGGCTGAAGGGAGTCTGCGGGCGCAAGAATTCTGCCAACTCCTTCAACTGTCTCCCACTCAGCACAAAAATGTGCGCGCCCATTAAATCCTCACAATCGGAGAGTCGTTCTCAGGATACAAGACACACCTCACTACCTCGATGGGGATGATGGCGATGGGTGCCTTCGATTCATTCCCTACAATCATGACCTGACCGCCTACCTGCACCCCATCCGCGTTAGAAAACTTCTGCGACTCCCGCCCATCCCTGAATTGCACAATTATCTTCACTTCAAGCCTCCCTTAACCCACTCAAGTAACCACGTCAGCACCCGTGCACAGACTGCACCTGCAAAGACGATGCCAACAAGACCACAAAAGAGCATCCACAACAAACCCACGACAGTTGCTAATTCAAACACATATTACTCCTCTGCAAACACATAATCTCCCTCACCCCACAACATCAACTTGTGCTCCTTTGCAAACTGTTCACAGTGGGTGCAACTCCGTGGCTTGTTTTTGTAGATTGTCCATCCTTTGCAATTGCACATGAGCTTCCCATCCTCTAGCCACACAACCACATAAGGAGGTTGTTTGGGATTGCTCTTTGACTCATACAATTGTGCAAGTTTAACTTTCATCACAATCTACTTTGATTGCATCTTTTGTGCCATCTCGCGGGAGGCCGAGGACGGCTTCAAGTTCATCGAAACGCACATAGTCGCCACCTTCGCTTGGTTCTATCCGATGGTCTTTGTAGTAGCCGCCATATTGCACCAAGTCGTAGCGCGTCAGTTTCTCCAGCAGGGCCGTCAGCCGCTCGTCTACAAAGACGGGCACGCACGAGGGCGCGGGCGGCTTCGGCCTTGAGAACTTCGCACAATCGTTCAGCCTCTTCTCGCGTATTCGTTCGTGCGACGATTCCACCAGCACGGCCACCACCTTCAGGCGTCCACTGTGCCGCAACTCCCCAGCCGCCGTCATTCTCGTTGGCCCATTCTGAAACGTGATAGGTCAGGGCTTGTCGTCGCTCCTCCGTCACATTACTATGTTTCATAGCTTTTATTCCTAATAATGGAGAGTAGAAATACCACCTTAACACCTTCACGCGCACTTGATATGGTTCACCATTAAGGGTAGTTAATACGTCTATGGCAAACCATTTACCACTGCCATAAGCGCGCAATGCGGGCATCCTATTGGCTACAAGACACATTTACTGTTTGTCCCATCTTTCACTCCTACAAGGGTGAGTCTAATACTACTATAGCATTTTGTCCTACTTGAATGCAATCTCCACTACGTAGGATGTAAGAGTTGTTCACAACCTCCCCATTTACCTTCACATCTCCCTGTCGCATGAGCTTGAGGGCGTGTGGGATGTTCTTTGCAAACCCAAACAACGGCAGGAAAGTGAAGAGGGGGTTGTCGAAAATCCCACTCGCGCTACTTAGACTCAGTTTGAGGAGTTCCTTTGGCTGTTCCATCTCGCCTGTCCTCCCTCACATCCCGTTCTGGTCCATCCACAATCTGTGCCAAATCCTCCACGTTCAGATGAGGATTGTAAATGGCAACATCCTTGTAACGGAATGTCTCATCAAACTCATGTTCAAGGGCTGCAAGTCCTGCTTTGTAGACCGTTCTAACAACCTCACTTGTGACTGCGTGAGACGATACATACCACTTCCTACAACGCTGCTCTTTGTATTGTCCTGTGTGGATGTCGGTTGCGTCGAAGACAATCTGCACCAACCACCCATCCCCCTTGTCGTGCACTTCGATGTCCCACCCTGTCGGGAGTGAGATGTTGTTAAGAATTGTGTCCAATTGCGATTGTGTCATCTTCCCCCCTTGCAATTACCATTAAAATGCCTCCACACCTTGTTATCTCATCCAAATAAACGTTGAGCACGTCTACTGCATCCTTTGCCTTCCCGTCTTCAACAGCCTTCAAGAGTGCTTCCCGGTGGGTGAGGTAGTCGGGGAGGCGGTCAAGAAGGGACTTCAACCTATCTCGTGTCTCTTTGTCCGTGAGGAGAGGGTCCCACTCATTCACCGCATTCACCTTCCTCTTATTACTGTAAAATGCCTTCTTATTACAAATCACGAATTGTGTGGCGGAAGAGGAGGGATTCGAACCCCCACACCCACTCGTCGTGGGTGGCTCTGTTTTCAAGACAGTTAGCCTACCAATTGGCCGCACTCTTCCAGTAGGCGTCAAATGTGTCTCCGCCTTGGACCAATCCCCTGACGGTTCTTAGGGACTTTTGGAGTCGGTCCATGACTATTCCCTGTCCTCATTCGGTAGAGTCCTGCCTTGTATGGATATTTCTTCGTTAGATACTTCAACTTGAGTGGAATTAGAAACATTCTTGTGGTCCCGTCTTGAGGTGTTGGCGGTAGGCACAGGACTCGAACCTGTAACACGTCTTAGGTGCGCCCGTTTAGCAAACGGGTTCCTCATCCAGCCGGAATGCCTACCAACTCATATTATCCGCACACGCTTCCCACACCTTCGGCAATAGTCGAATTTTGCATTCACGTCAGGTGTGAATTCGTGCCTCCCGACGAAGCAATTATACTTTTGGGAAAACCTCTCGCAAAGCCTTAACAAGTATCTCCATCCCCTCATGAACATCTTCTACCTTCCCCGTCATCGCACTTGCAACCAACGTGATTTTGGTGGTCTTGAAGGGTTGGCTCACTTCCAACTTTGCTGTATAAAGTTCTGACCGCTTTTGTTCATCCATGACTTTTCCTCTTTTTTGGTGGTGCCGGGAGGAGTCGCACCGTCCGGGGGGTTTTTAGGCCCAACAGATTTACAGTCTGCCCCCGCCCTCTACGGGTCTACGTCACCACAACTTGTGTTGGTCCCACATACAGGTGTCGAACCTGTCCTACACAGGGTTTGAGTCTGTTGACTCTGCCAACGTGGTCTAATGTGGGACAAAAATAATCAAACTCCCGACGCGAGTAGTTCTGCAAGTTTCGTGCAACCACACGGCTTCTCACTATAAATGAGCCTGTCTGCAACATCTTTCGGTTGCGGGGGTGGTTCCTGCGTGTAGCGCACGGTGTCGATTTGACAATCGGGGCAACGGTTCAAGTGTGTCAATTGCCAAGTCCCTTTCTCTTGAAGAAGTTCTTCAAGACCCTTAGAACGTTGAGCAGCGGAATGAGCGTTTCTCTTCTGTAATTCTTCGAGGTGTTTGATGCGCTTCATCCTCTGCACTTCTTCGAGCGCCTTTGCGGAGTCGAATCCTGCGGGAAGTTCCCCCTTCTCTTTATAGTTTTTGAGCGCCCTCTGCATCCCCGGAGAACTTTGTGCATATCCTTGCCTGCTCATCAATTCCTGAATGGCCCTCTCCACCTGCGGATTGCTTTTTGGCAATTCAACATTGTATTCGGGGGCAGTAAACTGTTTGTAACAGGCGTGCGGAGTTGGTTCCCAACAACTGTGCCCCTTGCACCACGTCTCCCCACCATCTTCCATTTTAGAGTGAACCCAATCAACAACTTCAGTCGGGGTGCTCTCGTTGAATACACGCTTGTCTCCCTCAAAAGGCTCTCCGAGAAATAGGTCTACCCTTTTCCAATCCCCTTTGGAAAGATTTGCAAGCTGCTTCAGCGTAAGATAGAAGCCATTCGGAACGCTCACTTACCACTCCTCTTCATCAAACTCATCATCTTCTTCTCGTGGTTGTGGCGCATCCTCTATATAGTCGCCCTTCGCGTCCACCACATACACCCTTCCCACATCTTCGAGTGTAATCTTCCTCTCCTCAAGGTCTTTGAGGAGAATGATTGCACCCACATCCGACTGTCTAATGCTGAATTTCTTTGTCTGTCCGAACAACTGTCTCATGTTGCTTCCTAAGCTCCTCTTCGAACATCTCCAGTTGGTTTGCAATCAACCGAAGGATTGCGATGTCTACGGTTGCGGGCACATCCATGTCGTTTAGCCGCGCCAAAATGAGTGCTGCACTGACGGTAACGCCCAATCCTGCCGCATACGCCCGGTGCTCCTTCGGAAGCGTCTCAATCACTTCCTTCGACATCTTGTGAATCATCTCTTCATACTGTTTATGAACCATTTTCTTCCTCTACGCCCAATGCGTATCCGATTGTTGCCACGTCACAAAGGCTCCTAAAATCATCATCGCTCAAACGAGAAATGAAGTCAATCAAAACCTTCACATCCTGCGGGTCGTTCCCCCACCTTTGCGTAATCGCATCTGCACGCTTGTCTAACAACTTCCCTAACTCGCTAAAGTCTTCTAAACTCCATCCCATTAATGTGTCCTTTCATTATGTTGCCAACTAGGTTGACAGGGCTTCATTCCGGGCGCAATCAACTCTATCCCCACAATCTCCCCTCCCGCATTCACATCGAGCGCCAGCGTCTCCCCACGGACGGTTTCCGCTGCAATGAGGATGACTCTCTTCACTTCCATTACCTCATCCAGCTTCTTCCCGTCTAAGTGCTTGAGAGGATTGAACTTAATGTAGCACACTTCCTTCGCCACGTCAATCCTCTTACATTCACTCTTCTGCGCGTGCGGGCTGAGGATGTCTGTTTCGGTCATGCATCACTCCATTGTGCTACAATTAAAAGAATGCAATCTTTCGCCGCAGGCCCACAATACCTACAATTGCCCCATGCGGCTAAAGTGTGGGTGGTGGAGGACTTGCTCCCCGTTAGTGGCTTCCTAAACATCTTCGGCAAACCCAAGGTCGGTAAGTCGTTTGCTGCCCTCCAAATGGCAAGTTGCATAAGTGATGCCACAAGGGAGGACTTCCTTGGGTTCCCAATCCACATCCACGGACCAGTCTGCTATCTGCAACTCGACACCCCACGGGAGTTGTGGCAGCAGCGCAATCAGCAAATTGCTCTTGAGGGGTGGAAGATTGACAACATCTTCTTCGCGGATAGGGAGATGACACCGTTTCCCTTCGACATCCATTCGACAGGTTGTCAGTATCTTCGCACCTACATCCCTCCCATCAATCCCGTCGCAGTGTTCATCGACACCATTCGCCAACTGCATGAGGGAGATGAGGATAGAAGCTTTGTGATTGAGAAGGTTTTGCAAGGTCTTGAACTTGGTTGTAGGCCGAGTGCCATCGTTATTGTGTCGCATAGCCGAAAGGGAAACCCTGACTACTTCGACTTGATGAGCGAACAGAGGGGTTCGAATGCCCTGCCCGCGAGAATGGACACCGTTCTGCACGTCGGAAAGAAGCAAATGATGTATGAAGGACGTACCATTGGAGAACATAAGCTGAACGTTAGTCGCACCCCACACTATATGTGGAGGATTGACAATCTGATGATGAAGCAAAAGGCCACTACCCTCCTTATCAACAACCCGAAGGAGTCTATCAATTCCCTCGCGGAAATTATGAGTGAAGAGTGTGGATTGCATAAAGAGGCTTGTCGTTCTATGTTGAGGAGGTTGAAGGAGGACAAGTCCTAGGACTCAACTATAGCTACCACTAGACGTATTAAAATGACGACGATAATCCCCGCAAACACAATGTCTTGTGTCATTGCACTTCCCTTCCACTGAACCCCTGCAAATATCTTTCAACAAACCGCTTCTGCCTACTCCCCCGACTCTTCGCAATTGCTTCCGCGACATGCCTTCCATCAACGTGTTGGATGACTTGCGGGTCAAGGGTAGAGCGAATGCGCATCATATTATCCACTTCCCACCCAAGCGTCATTTCGAATAGCTTCTTCATTTTGTTTCTTCCAAAAAGGCATCTAACAACGCAAGTATTGCTACAAGTCCTGCCACCACGAGAAGAACGCCCAAGGTGGGATGAGGACCGTAGGTATTGGGAATGGTAGGCAACAAATACGCTAATCCTGTTGCCAACTCAACTATGATTGCGCTCGCAACAAGTATCCAGTTCAACGGCCTAGTCAAAAGATACCCCTAATGAATAAGGCGAAGTAACCCAAAACACAAAGACACAGGACGGAGAGGAAGATGGCTCCCGGCCACGTCAGTTGGTTCGCTGCGTGAATAATTTCAATCATTTGATGTGATACCCATGCTGGAAATCGTGTGCAACCGAATCCTTCACCCTCTCCGCAGCAATCCACGTTCCGTCCGCACTCGGAATGCGCCCACTCTTTGCAAGCGTCAACCATGCGACTTTTGTCGCCTTCTTCTTCTTCACGCTCTTCTTAGGCACCGTCTTCCTCCAATTGCTCCAATCGTTTTCGAAGCCTTTCAATCTCCTTCGCGGCCTCCTCCATCGTCGTAGCCGCAGGCATTGGACTTACCGCCGCATATAGCCGTAGCCTCTCTACTAGGTCAACATCCTGAACAGCCATCATAATACTCCTCTTCTTTGTCCTCGACTTGCGGGAATTGTGGATGGTCCCACTCGTGCCGAAGGTTTTGCACCGTTTGTGGGAAGAGGATAAGCCAAAACCTCTCACCCCTTTGTAGTTTGTTGCTAAATGGGTCCACCACTCCAACAAACACTTTCGTGTTTGTCGTCATCGTCCTATCGTGGTTGAATCCCACTTTGTCTCCCGGCCACAACGTCTCACCCGCGATTGCAGGCGCTACCGCCACATGGATTGCATCTCGCTTTGCTCCCTCTTCTGGTGCTTCCCCCAACCAAATCTCTTGCTGTTGACTCATCTCTCCACCTCATCTACAAACACAATAAGTGGTCGTTTACCAAGTTTGTGTGCCATCCTTGCAACCGTTGAGAGCATCAAGTCCCCTCCCTTGAAGGTAAGCCAAATCCTTGTTCCCGTCCATTTGAGTCGTTTCGCCCACTCTGTTCTACTCACCTTTTCGAGCGCCCTCAACTCCTCTAGTTGTTGTAGAGTGTGTGTTATGAAGTCACTTTCCGGTGTCAAGTGCGGAGAGGATTCGTCCACTAATGTTGACGATGGTTTCCGACGCATCTCTCAAGTCCTTCCCCTTCACCCGCTGAACGTAAAGCGCAAACAACAACGAATCCATGTAGTATGGTAAGTCCCACGCTTTGCCGAAAATGTGTGTCACCCCATAGGCAATTGCCTCATGACTCTTTTGAGAGAGGTTTCCAAAAAGTGTGTCCGTTGTGCAAAGCGCGTGTGCAAGTTCGTGGACAAGGATGATTGCATGCTGTCTGTCCGTTGTAACATCCTTATTAATCCACAGCATCTTCATGTTGCCGCTTTTCGTTCTGAACATCGCGCCGCCTGTATGCTCCACCCGCAGCATAAATTTGAAAGCCTCAATCGGAGACAGCTTGAAAACGTCATTCGCAACCGCAAGGGCATTTTCCGTATATGTGTATCCCTCATCCGTAGCGATTTGTTTCAACCTCTCCACCTTATCAAGGTGCGCGCTCGAATCAAACTGCGTATACGAATCGTAGGCTTTCCCTTTTTCGGGGGTAAAGTTGTCGATTGCGTCTGCCAACTCTTCAATATGCTTTTTTATTGTTTCAGGGTCCATCCTTCTGACTCCCATCCGCAGACGGGGCACTCGACATATAGTCGCTGTTTCCCGTCCGACTTAAGCATCAACTCCTTTGCATCCACCGTTTTGTGGAAGACGCACAGTCGTTGACTAATCCACTTGATTACCGATTCTCCCACGCCCACACAATCACCCACACCACTGCACCCACCACAAGAGCGGCCAATGCGACCACTACAAGTAGCACAGGCGGTCCCCACAACGGCAGTGTCACCCACCACCAACTCCACTCAATCTTGCCAAGCAATTTGAGTGTGATGAAGATAAGTCCAAGAATTGCTAAGAACGGAAACGATGCGTTATTTTCTTCTGCCATTTTCAAGCTCCTTGAATGAATTGCACGCCCTGTGCCACAAGCTGCTCCCTCACCCACTTCTCAGCACTCTCCATACTCTTCCACTTGTTGTCTCCCCACATCGCTTGTCCGAGGTAGATGTCGCCTTTTTGGGTGTGGATGGAGTCCTTCGGATAACCATAACCACTGCTTTGAATTCCGAGGATTTCCATCATCCTAAAGCCGAAGCGTCGAAAGAAAGATGGGTGCATGAGAGAGAAGGCAACTGCATCCATTTGAATGTCATCGTAGTAGTCCTTCAACACTACATCGAATTCAATCAGCTTCGAAGCGTCTCTGCTGAAGTAGTCATCGTCCTTCAGTGGAGTCGTGGACACAATCTGGATTGGCCTGTCGGCTGCACTGAGCACCATCGCAAGTGCCATCACAGCACAACCTCGCATCTTAATGATGTCGGTTGAGATACCACAACTCACAGAATTGTTTAGGACGATGCGCACCGGCCCCTTATTACTCTCATCCATCGATGAGTCGATTTGTCCGGGATGCCACTTGAACCAACATTCCGGCTCCTCTTGAATGACCCTCCCCATGTCGAACATCTCTCCCTCAACCTCATATTGCACCTGCGGTCGTGAGAGGGTTTCAATCATCTCCTCACTCAGTTTGCGTGCAAGCGGCTCTGCCATCTTCACCCCCTCTTTCCACCCGTTTGTGGCGAGTTTGATTGCGGCTGGAAAGTCTTGAGTGCCAAACCACCCTTCTCCACGGTTGTAAACATCTTCCTTGTCCGAGGACGAACGCAAACGACTAATTTGCTTCTCCTTGTTGCACGCTTCGTAGAAGGATGAGAGGGTGTCGAAGTGACGATAGATGTCTTCAGCCATTTTCACAACTTCCTTTAGACGAGTAGATTCGCCTTGATTTTCTTCACATCCTCATCGGGTGTGCCATTCCACAAAAGCATCTCTTCAACCGTCTTCCGACTCATGCCACTCGCCAACATCCTCACACCATATTCACTCGCCCTCGGGGTGACGACGAGAGAAGTGACGCCAAGGCGCTTCACAACTCCCCTCACCTTCTGCACGAACTTGACCCACTCACCGTCACCAAAAACCGCCTTCTCAAGCTGCTCATCTACAGGCACAAAAACCTTCACAAACCTACTCATCGTCGCGGTATCTTGTCGAAGGGCCGTTCCGAAGTCTGCGGTAGGCTTCCCGAAGGTATTAGCGGCAACCAAATAGGTCGTCTTGTCTGTCTGCTTGAGTGTCTCACCGTTCGGAAACGTTACCGCGCCGCCGTCCAGCAGGCCGTTGACCATCACACCCACAGCCGGATTCAGTCTGTCGAATTCATCGAAGAGAAGGATTGCACCCTTCTCATTCGTCAACGCTTGATACGCGATTCCCTGTGCATACCCTCCGTGGGCGGTCGTGTGACCGAAAATCTGACTTGCCGCCGTCTGCGGACCACATGAGATACGGAAGAATGGCCGGTCTAGTGCCCGCGCAATCTCCGCAGCCAAATAGCTTTTGCCTGCCCCCGCAGGTCCAGCCATCCACACATTCAATCGTAGACTGACGAGCTTGAGGACTTCGGGAAAGACTGTGTGCTGTTTGCCCATGTCCTTCGTCTCTTTCGTCTCAGGCAACACAACAACAACATCTTTTGTGAACTTCTGCTCAAGGCGAGTCTCAAATGCAGTCAACTTGGCGTCAACCTTAACAAGAGTCGATTCAACAATCGCAGGCGTCCGCTTCGTCACTACCTCATTCGCAATGGTGTAGACGCGCTTCTCATCAAACACCTTATCCTTGACTGCTTCCGCAAGGGTATCTGCAAGGCCATTCTTGAAACCACCCTTATTATCTTCTTGCTGCTCCTGCGGCTTGCCTCCGCTGATTAGGTCTTTCCCGTCGCTGCCCTTCAGCAGCTTCAAATCCTCCTTCTTCCATACCTCTTCAAGAGACTCATTCGTCGCGCTCATGATGACGACTCGTGAGATGTTGAAACGCTTCGACACCGCGCTCACCTTCTCCTGACGATTCAATTTCTCAAAAGGTTCCACGTCTCCTACTTTTTTCTTGTAGCCTAGTTCTGCTGCCCTTTGGCACCATGCGTGTGTTTTGTCTGGTGCCTCTGCAAAAATGGTGCCTGCCGGAATGACGTTGTGGAGGCAAGGGTCCAACGCTGCACAAACCTCATTCTTGTCGCTCGTAACCCACAATCTCTGCCCATCGTCCTCCAACGATGGAGGACAATAATTTGCTTTGGCTGGCGCAAGTCCCTCAACTGGTGTCCACTTCCCATTCACTTTACACACCTATTGGATGCACAACCCATGCCAACCAAATTCCCCTTAACGATTGTGAATTGGCACAGGTCCTTGCATGCTGTCCCCTTTTGTGGATGAGCCGTCCACTTCGCGGCTCATCCACAGTGCACTTGCTCAGCTTACAACCTCAACCTTTGTGTCGTTTCCGAAAACAAGGTTGACATACTTGATGCGCGCCTTCCGCGTGCGGCTGTCAATCGCCTTCCTCATAGCGCGTCGAGCTTTGTATTGCTGGAAGTAGGGAAGGGTTTGGATGTAAGTGTCCATCCCGCTCTTTGATTGATTCCAGTAAGTTGCGAATTCGAGCGCCTTCTCATCCGGCTCAAACTCAATCACTGGAATGTTCTCGCGCACCACGAAACTTACCCTACGGCCTGTGCCATGATTGGCGCAGAGGCATTTGCACACACAAATTGGTCCCTGTGCCCGTGTGCATCGCTCATCGCAAGCTGCTTTCGATTCCTCCCGCTCAAGATGGTCACGAACGACTTTGCCCATCAATTCGACATGCCCACCGCAAATGCCGCAAGACCATTGCGGGTCATAAGGGTAGTCGATGCTACCAATGCTGAGACAGTCCGCACAACGAATATACCATCGGTCCATTTTCCTAAAAACCTCCTGCACATTATATATGCAATGTGCGTGCCGCTCTTACTCCTTCACTATAGTTGAGAGGCGC
>Ga0075426_10000069_pt1 | contig 65517 bp, 80 predicted proteins | sample SoiMethybrSBSTD5_FD_75304 | JGI IMG/M metagenome (GOLD analysis project Ga0075426, IMG submission 75304) | Bulk soil microbial communities from a Populus tree surrounding site in Tennessee, USA - Soil MetaG P. TD hybrid SBSTD5 | ecosystem: Environmental > Terrestrial > Soil > Tree plantation... | reverse complement strand
GGCCCGCCACCGGCCGTCGATGCGGCGCTGCGCATGCTGCTCCTCGACGCGCGGCTCACGACCGACAACATCCGGTACGACAAGTACAGCTAGATGGCGAAGCGCCTTGTATGCCGCGTGCAGGACATCGCCGAGCGCGAGCTGCGCGAGTGCCAGACCGAGGATGGCCTGAAGCTCGTCGTCGCCAACGCGGGCGGCGGCGAGTTCTTTGGCTTCCAGGCCACCTGCCCGCACCAGGAGGTGCCGCTCTGCGAGGGCGTATTCGACGGCTCGACGCTCACCTGCCACATGCACCTCTGGCAGTGGGACGTGCGCAGCGGCGCGCCGCTCGGCATCGCCGAGGCGCCGCTGCAGAAATATGCGCTCAAACGCGACGGTGACGCGCTCTATGTCGAGGCTTCAGGCAGCGCTCTCGAGGCGGCGCCGCTTTTTTCCGGCGTGCGTGCCGAGACGCTGCGCGCGCTCGAGGCGCTTGCGCGCCGCGAGGACGTTGCCGAGGGCGGGATGCTGTACGACATGGGCGACCCGGCGGACGATTTCTTCATCCTGGAATCCGGGCGCGTCGAATTCCTGATCGGCCGCGGCGAGCACATGCGGCCCTCGGGCTTCATGCTCGGCAAAGGCGAGCTCTTCGGCTGGAACGCCCTCATCGAGAACCACCCCAGACGCATCGCGCGCGCCACGGGCCGGGAGCGCTCGAGCGTGCTGCGGATGAACGGCGCCGAGGTGCTGAAGGTTTTGGAGTCGGACCCGGCCTCCGGCTATCTCGTGATGCGCCGGCTCGCGGAATTGATTGCGCGCTACCTGGCGGGGGATGCGCGCAGGAGTTGAAGCTTCACTGAACCGCAAACGATCGAGGAGGAAACGACCATGAGCTCTGTTGCAGTCCCCACTCCGCCATCCGGCGCGGCAGCGCCGGCGGCGTCGCGGCTCCACATCCCGTTTCGCGAGGCGTTTCTCGTGGCGCTCGCCGCAGGTCTCGGCTACGGCTTCGATGCCTATGCCGTGAACCTGCTCGGGCTGCTCGCGCCGACCATCGCCAAGGACCTCGGCGTGACCGTGAAGACGATCGGCCTCATCGGCTCGATCTTCCTCGTCGGCTACACCATCGGCACCATCGGCTTCGGCATCCTCGCCGATCGCATCGGCCGGCGCGACGCGCTCGGCTACTCGATCATCCTCTACGGCATCACCACCGCGCTCGGCGGCATGACGAAGAGCGTGGGCTGGTTCACGTTCCTGCGCTTCCTCACCGGCATCGGCGGCGCGGGCGAGCTCGCCGTCGGCGCGCCCTACACCGCGGAGATGTGGCCCGCGCGCTGGCGCGCGCTCGGCACGGGCGGCGTCATGTTCTCGCTCTACTCGCTCGGCTACATCGGCTGCGCGGCTGCGGCGCTCTACATCGTGCCGCGCTGGGGCTGGCAGGCGACGTTCATCTTCGCCATCGTGCCCGCGCTGCTCGTGTTCGCGCTGCGGCGCATGATCCAGGAGTCGGTGCGCTACCGGAATGCGCGCGAGCAGCTCGAGCGCATGACCGAAGAGGACAAGCGCCGCCATCCGAAGGTGAGCATCTGGAAGATCCCCGGCGCGAAAAAGCGCATCGTCCTCGGCTGGCTCATCTACACGGCGAATGCCTGCGGCTACTGGGGCATCACGGTGTTCCTCACCGTGTACCAGGTGCGCGTCTTCCACCTCTCGACCGAGAGCGCGATCTTCAACGCCATGATGTTCTACGTCGTGCAGGTCGTGCTGTCCTACGTCGGCACCGCGCTCTCCGATGTCTGGGGCCGGCGCCCCTCGGCGATCCTCGGCGCGCTGATCATGATCAGCTGCACGGTGATCGCCGCGCTCACCACCAGCCTCGACGTGTTCCTGATCTTCGGCGGCATCATGATCGGCATGCTCGGCTGGCTCTGGGGCGTGAGCGACACGTACATGAGCGAGTTCTTCCACACCGCGCAGCGCGGCACGGGCTTCGGCATCATGGTCGGCGGCGGCCGCACGATGTCGATCTTCGCGCCCTTCCTCTTCGGCTGGGGCATCGAGGCGTACGGGCCCACGGTGCCGCTCCTCGCGAGCGCGGGCCTGTGGATCCTCACCATCATCGCCTACGCCATGGGGCCTGAGACCCACCGGCGCGAGCTGGAAGACGTGCAGATCGGATAGTTGGCTACACTGTCATTAGGCGGAGGCATGCGCTGATGTAGCGCGTTGATCATCAAACCGAGGAGGGGCAAATGAATACGGCATGGCAAAGGTGCGCAGCGGCGGCGGCGATCGCGTCGCTCGCGCTGCTGGCGGCGACGGTGACGCAGGCGAAGGATTACGGCAAGCCCGGCGAGCCGGTGCATCTCACGATCGGCTACCAGCCCTATTACACGCAGGCCTGGTCGGCCGTCATCCAGAAGGAAATGAAGCCCTGGGAGAAGTACCTGCCCAAGGGCTCGACGGTTGACTGGGAGATCGGCCTGCAGGGCGCGATCGTCGGCAACGCGATGCTCGCCGACAAGAACGACATCGGCTACATGGGCGACATGCCGACCATCGTCGCGATCAGCAAGCGCAACGTGCGCGAGCTGCGCATGGTCGCGGTGCTCGGCCTTGCCAACGACCAGTGCAGCGTGTTCCTGTCGCGCAACGAGTCGCCGGACTTCAAGTCGCCCGAAGAGGCGGTGAAGTGGTGGAACGGCAAGCGCGTCGCGGTCGCCAAGGGAAGCTGCACCGACCGCAGCGGCCAGGAGATGATGCGCAAGTTCAACATCAAGCCCGAGCAGTATCTGAACCAGAACATCGAGGTGCAGACCTCGAACTTCAAGGCCGGGCGCCTGGATGGCTCGATCATGTGGGAGCCGACCGCGTCGAAGATCATCATGGAAGGCATCGCCAAGCGCATCGGCGACACCAAGGTGATCGGCAAGATGGACGGCGGGTTCATGGCGATGCAATACGAGCTCATCAAGCAGCGGCCCGACGTAGTCAAGGGCTGGCTCGAGGCCGAGCTCGACGCCAACCTCTTCTGGGCGAAGCCGGAGAACTACATGAAGGTGGTGGAGATGGCGCACAAGAACACCCAGGGCTTCAGCAAGGAAGTGCTCTGGATGTCGATGGCCGGCCGGTATCCGAAGGTCATGGGCGGCGGCGACGTGCGCAACATCATGTACTACGGCATCAACGACGAGGTGCGGAACATGATGAAGGAGCAGGTGACGTTCCTGCACGGCATCAAGGTGCTGCCGATGGCGGAGCTGGACAAGGACCTGGTCGACAGCTCGTGGACGGACGAGATCCTGAAGCGGCGCGGGCTGAAGGTGCCGCTTGCGAAAATCGAGGCGCAGGATCCGTCGAAGTACCCGGACGGCAAGATTCAGCTGCCGGCGACCTGGCGCCAGTGATGCCCGGCCCGGATTGGCCAACCGCCGCCGGCGTGCGCCATGGCTAAGGGCATTTTCGTCTACCGCGTCGCGAAATGGCTGAAGAGCCCCACGCCGTATCTGATGCTCGTGGGGTTCGCGCTTTTCTTTGGAGCGTGGTTCCTCCTGTCCGAGGTGTTCAAGGTCTGGCGCTTCGCGAGCCTGCCGGGGCCGCGGCAGGTGCTCGTCGAGTGGTTCAATCCCAATCCGGTGTACGGCATGTCGCTCTACACGCCGGACTACTACATGCACGTCTGGATGAGCGTACGGCGAGTGCTGTACGCGTTCGTCATCTCGACCGCGCTCGGCGTGCCGTTCGGCCTCTTCCTCGGCTGGTCGAAGATGTTCCGCGAGTTCACCTTTCCGGTGTTCGAGACGCTGCGGCCGATCCCGGTGCTCGCCTGGGTGCCGCTCGCCATCGTCATGTTCAAGAGCGACGAGACGCCGGTCATCTTCCTCACCACGCTCGCCTCGTTCTATGCCACGGCGCTCAACACGATGCTCGGCGTGCGTTCGATCGACGAGGCGTATCCGCGCGCCGCGGCGTGCCTGGGCGCGAGCAAGTGGCAGATCTTCCGCCACATCATCATCCCTGGGGCGCTGCCGTTCATCTTCACCGGGCTGCAGATCTCGGTGGGCGTGGCGTGGTTCTCGCTCGTGGCGGCCGAGATGGTCTCGGGCGAGTACGGGCTCGGCTACCTGATCAACAGCTCGTACGTTAATGTTCAGTACCCGATCATCATCATCGCCATGATGTCGGTCGGCATCGTCGGCTACGCGTCGAGCGCGCTCGTGCGCCTCGCGGGCGACTACCTCATGCAGTGGCGCGTGCGCGAGCTGGCGCTCGCAGGCGGCGGATGAATGCGCCGGCCAGCGTGATGGCAACGCAGCCGTCCGGCACGGGGCACGCGCGCAAGGGTGCGATCCGCATCCAGAACGTCGACAAGATCTACGACGCCCAGGGCGCGGCGGTGCAGGCGGTCTCCGACTGCACGCTCGACATCCGCGCCGGCGAGATCTGCATGATTGTCGGCCCCTCCGGCTGCGGCAAGACGACGCTGCTCAACGCCATCGCCGGCTTCCACGACATCAGCGGCGGCGCCATCTACCTCGACGGCGAGATGCTCTGCGGACCGGACAAGCCCAAGGCGGAGCCCGGGCCGGACCGTGTGGTGGTGTTCCAGAACGGCGCCCTCTTCCCATGGAAGACGAACCTGGAGAACGTCGCTTTCGGCCCGGTGGTCCAGGGCAAGCTCGGACGCGCCGAGGCGATCGACAAGGCGCGCGGCATGATGGCCGACGCTGGCCTCGCGGGCGTCGAGCACAACTATCCCGGCGAGATCTCCTCCGGCATGCGCCGGCGCGTGGAGATCGTGCGCGCGCTGATGAATGATCCCAAGGTGCTGCTGCTCGACGAACCATTCCGGGCGCTCGACTCCCTCACCAAGTCCGTGATGCACGAGGCGCTGCTCGAGATTTACTACAAGAACAAGGTGACGATCTTCTTCATCACGCACGACCTCGAGGAGGCGATCTTCCTCGGGCACCGCGTCGCCATCATGACCACGCGCCCGTGCAAGCCGAAGAAGATCCTCGAGGTCGATATAGCGCATCCGCGCGACTACAGCGTGCTCACCAGCCCGCGGTTTCGCGCCCTCATGGAGGAGACGGTGAGCGCGGTGCACGAGGAAGCGGTGAAGGCGTTCGAAGCCGGCGAGAAGGAGATGTGATGAGCGCCGTCGCCGACACGCTGGTGCGCCGGCCGGCAAAGCGCCGCGAATCGTTCTTCAAGAACCCGATCGTGCGCGCAGTCATCTCGATCGCGGCGTTCATCGCCTTCTGGGAGCTCGCCTCGCGCCTCAACTGGCCGTGGATCGGCCAGGCGCCGGCGCCCTCCAAGGTGATGGAGGCGTGGCTGCCGCTCTTGAACGACCGCGGCTACTGGTACAGCTGGTATCAGAGCTCGCGCCGCGTGCTGTCGGGCTTCCTCGCGGCGATGATCATCGGCATCCCGTTCGGCCTCGCCATGGCGACGAGCCGCGTGTTCCACGACATCACCTTCCCGGTGTTCGAGATCCTGCGGCCGGTGCCGCCGCTCGCCTGGGTGCCGGCGGCGATCATCTTCTGGCCGACGCAGGAGCTCTCGATCGGCTTCGTCATCTTCCTCGGCGCGATCTTCACGATCATGCTGAACGTGATCGGCGGCGCCCGTTCCATCGACGTACGCTACTTCCAGGCGGCGCGCTCCATGGGCTCGAGCAACTGGGACATTTTCCGGCGCATCGTCCTGCCGGGCGTGCTGCCCTCGATCATCGTCGGCTGCGAGGTCGGCATCGGCATCACCTGGAACGTGGTGGTCGCCGCGGAGATGATCTCCGGCGGCGGCGGCGCCATCCAGTCCTCCGCCGGCGGCGGCCTCGGCTTCTTCATCTGGAACTCCTACATCGGCTTCTCCTACCCGCTGATCGTGGTCGGCATGATCTCGATCGGCATAGCCGGCTGGATTTCGAGCGCCATCATCCGCCAGCTCGGCATCCTGGTGACGCCCTGGCTGCGACTGCGATGAGCGCGGTCCCGGCAGACATCAGCGCGCTGCGCTCGAGCATCAAGCCGGGCGAACTGCGCGTCACGCACGTCTCCAAGGGTTATGGCGACGCGCAGCTGCGCACCGAGGTGGTGAGGGACTGCTCCTTCACCCTCGAGCGCAGCAAGCTCACGGTGATGATCGGGCCCTCGGGCTGCGGCAAGAGCACGCTCATTCGCCTCCTCGCCGGCTTCGAGAAGCCCGACAGCGGCAGCATCATGCTCAACGACGCGCCGGTCAGCGGCCCGGCGCGCGACCGCCTCGTCCTCTTTCAGGAATCGGCGCTCTTCCCGTGGATGACGACCTGGGACAACATCCTCTACGGCCCGCGTGCCCGCGGCGAGATGAGCCGCGAGATGCGCGACATGGCCGAGTTCCTGCTGAACAAGGTCGGCCTGCAGGACTTCCGCAAGAAGTACCCGACGCAGCTCTCCGGCGGCATGCAGCGGCGCGCCGAGCTTGCGCGCGCCATGATCAACAATCCCGCCGTCATGATCCTCGACGAGCCGTTCCGCGGCCTCGACGCCATGACGAAAGAGCTGATGTGGGAGTACTACTCGCGCCTCTTCGAAGAGACGCGCCGCACCAACTTCTTTGTCACCACGGACATCGACGAAGCCATCTTCCTCGCCGACCGGCTGCTCATCATGTCGAACATCCCCTGCCAGGTGCGCGCGGTCCTCGAGATCGACCTGCCGCGGCCGCGCACCCTGATCGCCATGGTCGAGAACGACCGCGCCAACGAGATCAAGATGAAGGCGCTGTCGCTGCTGCACGAGGAAGCGATGAAATCCTTCTCGCGCGGCAGCAAGGCGGCGGCGGATTTCGTCGAGGCGTACTCCAGGCGCGTCGCCCGCCCCTAGGCGTGGACTGGCTCTTGACGCGCGAGGCGGTGATTACGCTCGCCGTGCTCGGCGCGATCGCCTCCACCGCGGCGAGCGTGCTCCAGGTGCGCGGCCGTATCGGCGCCGAGCGCGCCCGCCAGCTCAACCTCGCGGGCTACGCCCTGATGGGCATCAGCATGGCGCTCTTCGTCTTCATCGGCTTTCGCCGCTAGGCGCCGAGCTTCGCCGCGAGATCGACGAAGTCGCGCGCCGCGACGTCGACCGCGTCCGCCTCCGGCGCGAGGTCCGACGTCTGGCCGGCGCCATGCTCCTTCGGACGCACGACGAAGGCGGTGCAAAGACCGTTCTTTTTCGCCGCCCGCAGATCAGGGTTATGCGCAGCGACCATCAGCACGTTGGCCGGCGCGAGGCCGAGCTGCCGGCAGGAGGCGAGATACGCTTCCGGCATCGGCTTGTACGCGCGCGCGGTCTCGGCGCCGAGGATGCAGTCCCACGGCAGTCCGGCGCGCTTCGCCATGTCGACCATCAGCGCGATGTTGCCGTTCGAGCACGGCGCGATGATGAATTTGCTCTTCAGCCGCTCGAGCCCTTCCACGACATCGGGCCACGGATCGAGGCGATGCCAGGCGCGATTGAGATGATCGATGTCGGCATCGCTCAGTCCCGCGATGCGGTAGCGCCCCAAGAGCTTCATCAGGCTCTCGCGGTGCAGGACATCGAGGATCGTGAACGGCCGCCGCCCGGAGCGCACCTCCTCCATCGACGGGTGGTAGAGCTTGCGCCACTCGATCGCGAACTCGACCGGGTCGATGCCCGTGATGCCCTTCTCGCGCGCGAAGGCGGCGAACTCCCGGCTGACGCTCGTGCGCCAGTCGACCACGGTGCCGAACACATCGAACAGGCAGGCGCGGATGTCCATCTAGAGCGGATTGTCGCGCGGCCGGCGCCGCTCGGGGTCGTAGAACGGCAGCGCCGCGACGCGCGCGGCACGCCCATCGCCGAGCCGCACCCAGTCCCCCGGCCTTGCCTGCGGCGCGGCAAAGCCGAGCCCGATGCGCTTGCCGAGTGTCGGCGAGTCACATTCGCTCGTGAGCTCCGCCGCGGCCATCGGCGCCCGCTCGCCGCCCATCTCGAGCCCGACCAGCCTGCGTCGCAGCGCAAATTCGCGCCGAGCGCCCACCAGCCGCTCCAGCCCGAGCTCGCGCGGGTTGGCGTGGCCGTCGACCTCGCGATCGAAAAGCACATACCCCGCCTCGATGCGAAGGCTGTTCGCCGCCTCGAAGCTGCAGAGGGCCACGTCGCTTAAGCGCGCGCGCAGCCCGCCCTCTTGCGCGCGCGGCACGAGCAGCTCATAGCCGAGCTCGCCGCTGTAGCCGAGCCGCGCCACCAGCATGTCGCCCAATTGCGCGAAGCGAAAATATCTCAGCCCAGCGACCACGCCGTCGCCGATCAGGCGCGCGAGCATGCGGCCGCTCGTGGGGCCTTGTAGCGCGAGGATGGCGTGCTCGCCGGAGCGGTCGCGCGCATCGCGGCGAAAGCGGGCGTAATCCGATGGCCGGCCGGTGAAAAGCCAGAAGCGCTCAGCGCCAAGGCGCCAGACGGTGGCGTCGTTGAAGACGCTGCCGTCGTCGTTGAGGATGAGCGTGTACGCGGCCTGGCCGATCTCGAGCGAAGCGGCGTCGCGCGTCTGCGCGCGCTGGATGGCCCCCTGATCGCTGAACTCGTAGAGGCCCATGAAGGAAAAATCGAACAGGCCCGCAGTACGGCGGGTGGCCAGGTGCTCTTCGCGTGCACTCACCAGGAGCGGATCAATAACAGGGCGCCGGTGAGGATGCAAAGGCTGCCGGCGAGCCGCCGCAGGACAAGCGGGCTTGCGACGTGCGCAAGGCGCACGCCGGCGAGGACGCCGGCGAGCTCGAAGAGGGTGACGACGGTGGCGATGGTGAGATCGATCGTGCCATGGCGCAGGTTCTCCATCGACCCCGATACGGCGGCGATGATCTGCAGCACCTGGCTCGTCGCCACGGCGGTGAGCGGCACGTAGCCGAGGATCACCATGATCGGCACCGAGAAGAGCGGCCCGCCCGCGCCGGAGAAGCCCGAGCCGAAGCCCGAGGCGGCGCCGACCGCGGCGAGCTCGACCTGGCCGCGCCAGCCGCTGCCGTCGCGCGGCCGGGCGCTGGCACGGGCGGGAAGAAAAACGTAGACCCCGGCTGCGATGATGAGAAGCGCGATGGCGATGGCGAGCGGCCGCGGATCGACCACGGCGGCGAGCGCCGCGCCCGCATAGCCGAACACGACGGCGCCCGCGCATACGGGTAGCGTGATGCGCCAGGAGATGCTGCCGCGGCGCTGATAGAGCCAGGTCCCCAACACGCCGGTGAAGACGAAGGTGGCGAGCGCAGTCGCCGCCGCCTGGTGGATCGTCAGGCCGCCGAAGAGGGCGAGGAAAGCGACCATCAGCACGCCGCCGACGCCGACCGTGCCGATCAGCAGGCCGACCAGGGCGGCGATCGCCGCGATGAGCGCGAGCGAGCTCAGCCGGCGGCGAAGGCGACGAGCTCGCTCGTGAGCAGCACGGCGAGCTTCTTGAGGAGCGCGTAGCCGAGCGCGCTGTCCGCCTCCATCAGGCGGTTGAGCGCGGCGCCGTCGATGGCGACGACCTCGCAGGCGGTGAGGCAGTACGCGGTGGCGATGCGCCGCTCGTGGCCCTCGACGAGCGGCGCCCAGCCGAAGATGTCGCCGCGGCGGATGATGTCGCCCGCCGCGGTGTCGCGCTTGCCCAGGCCGAGCGTGAAACGCACCACGCCCTCGGCGAGCACGTAGAAGTCGTCCACCGCGTCGCCGACCGCGTAGATGCGCGTGTCCTGCGGGAAGCTGCGCACGCGCCCCAGGCGCGCGACGCGCTCGAGCTGCGCGGCGCCGAGCGCCGAGAAGAAGCGCGCTTCGCCCAGCAGCTCGGCGACGTCGAGCTTGCGGACGGCGCTCAAATTACTTGCGCCGGCTGCTCGCCATCATCTGCTTGAAGCGCGCGAGCTCGTCTTCCTTCATGAACACGGTGTGCTCCGGTCCGGGGTAGCGGCGCGAGCGCACATCGTCGCGATAGTCGGAGAGTCCCTTCTCGAGGATCGGCACGAGATCGACGTACATCTTCGAGTGGCGCGGCGTGTGCTTCTCGTAGAGGTGGAAAAGATCCGAGCCGATGATGTGCACGCCATGCGCGCGGTTGCCCGCGCCGAGCGAGATCACGGGCACGGGCAGCGTTGCCGCGAGATGCTCGCAGACTTCCGAGGTCGTCACCTCGCACATGATCGAGAAGCAGCCGGCGTCGACCATCGCCCAGGCGTCGTCGATCAGCTCCTTCGCGCGCTCCGCGGTCTTGCCCTGGGCGAAGAAGCCCCCGAGCTGCGCCATGCGCATCGGCGTGATGCCGATGTGGCCCTGCACCGGGATGCCGGCTTTGATGATCGCCTCGATGTACTTGGCATGGTGCTGGTTGCCCTCGCACTTCATCACCTCGGCGCCGCCCTGCGAGACGTATTTCGCAGCGTTGTCGACCGCCTGCTGCGCGGAGAGGTGGAAGCTCATGTAAGGCATGTCGACCATGCGCAGGCCGTATTTCGAGCCGCGCTTCACGGCCTGGGCCATGAACATCACTTCCTCGAACGACACCGAAGTGGTGTCCTCGTGGCCGAAGAGCACCATGCCGCCCGTGTCCGAGACGCACAGGATGTCGATGCCCACGCGGTCGGCGATGATCGCCGTCTCGTAGTCGTACACGGCGAGCTGCACGATCGGCTCGCCCTTCTTCATCTTCTCCATCAGCGACGGGATGGTGACCTTCTTGCGTGCGGGTGCGGCGCCTGCGGGTTTCGGCTCAGCCATGAGTTTTCCTCCTCGGATACGAGAATTCTTGGATAGCAAGACCTCGCGGCGATTGCAAGCACCGCGCGGCGTGCGTGTTTCGGAAAGAAACCGGCATGTCAGCGCGAAACATCCTTGCGGCTGCGCTTAAGGCCCCACTGCCGCCGGCGCATCCATAACGCCTTGCGGCCGATGCCCAGCATGCGGGCGAGCTCGGTCTCGGTGTGCGTGTCCTGGAAGCGCTCGATGACCTCCCGGATGTACTCCTCGATGGCGAGCGGCCGCGCGCCGCCCGGAAGCGGCGCCGCGGCGCGCACCATCGGCAGCGCGGGGGCGACCTCGGCGAGATCGCGGCCGGTGAGCGTTTCGCCTTCGGCCAGGATCACCGCGCGCTCGATCATGTTCTGCAGCTCGCGCACGTTGCCGGGCCACGGGTGCTTCTCGATGAAGGCGGCGAACTCGGCGTCGAAGCCGCTCACGCGCTTGCCAAGGCGCCGCGCGTAATGCTCGGCGAAGTGCCGCGCAAGCAGCAGCGCGTCGCCGTGGCGCTCGCGCAGCGGCGGCAGCACGATAGAGATGACGCTCAGGCGATAGTAGAGATCCTTGCGGAACTTGCCGCGCTCGACCGCGCTCGCCAGGTCGCGGTGCGTGGCGGCAAGAACGCGCACGTCGATCACGTGCGAGCGGCGCACCACTTTTTCCTCCAGCGCGTGCAGCAGCTTCGCCTGCACCTCGGGCGCGAGCTCGGCGACGTCCTCGAGGAAAAGCGTGCCGCCGTCGGCCTGACGGAGCAGTCCTTCCTCGCGCGCCGTGCCGAAGAGCTCGTCCTCGAGCCGCTCGCGCGCGAGCGCGCCGCAATCGACCGGCACGAACGGGCCGTCGGCGCGCGCGCTCGCGTTGTGCAGCGCGAGCGCGACGCGCTCCTTTCCGGTGCCGCTTTCCCCGCAGATGAGCACGTGCGCATCCGCGGGACCCGCCTTGCGCACGAGATCGACGACCCGCCGCATGGCGGCGCTCTCGCCGATCAGTGGCCACGCGCCATAGGCGGCGTTGAGACCGCGCTTGAGGATCGCATTCTCGCGCTTGATGCGCCGCTCGTTGAGCGCGCGATCCACCGAATGCAGGAATTCGTCGTTGAGGAAGGGCTTGACGAGATAGTCGATCGCGCCCGCGCGCAGCGCGCCGATCGCGCTCTCGAGCGAGGAGTAGCTCGTGATCATGATGAGCGGCAGCTCGGGGCGCTCGGCGTGCACACGCTCGATCACGTCGAGCCCGGTGCCGTCGGGCAGCTTCAGATCCGTGATCACCAGATCGGGCTCCGTGGCGGCGATCTGCTCGAGCGCGGACTTCACGCTGCCTGCGCGCGCCGCGGCGTAGCCTTCGCGCGAGAGCAGGAGCTCGATCACCTCGGCGAGGCCCGGATCATCGTCCACCACGAGCACGCGCGGCGCCTTGCGCGCGGTCCGCGCTGTCGTTACGCGCGCCATAGCGGTAGCGCGAGCTCGAAGCAGGCGCCGCCCTGCGGGTGATTGAACGCGCGGATCGTGCCCCCGAGCTCCTGCACGATCTCATAGCTGATGGCGAGGCCGAGGCCCGTGCCTTCGCCGGGCGCCTTGGTCGTGAAGAAGGGATCGAAGAGCCGCCCGAGGTGCTCGGCGGCGATGCCAGGGCCGCGGTCGCGAATCGAGACGAGCACCTTGCCCTCGCGCAGCGCGGCGCGCGCTTCGATGCGTCCCTTGCCGCGCATCGCCTGCGCGGCATTGAGCAGGATGTTGAAGAGCACCTGCTCGAGCTGCCCGCGGCCGGCGCGCACCGTCGCGCGCAGGCCGCGGTAGTCGACATCGACGTCGCGCGCCTGCTCGCTATGGCGCAGGAGCGCCGTCGCGGCGTCCATCGCGGCATCGAGCGCCACGGGCGCCGGCGGCTCAGCGCCGACGCGCGAGAAGTCGCCGAGCTTGCGCGAGATGGCGAGTACCCGGTCGATGTTGGAGGCGATCGAGGCGAGCCCTTTCTCGAGCGTCTGCGCGGTTACGCCACGCTTGGACTGCAGGATCTGCAGCATCGAGTGGATCGCGGCGAGCGGATTGGAGATCTCGTGGCAGACACCCGCCAGCATGAAGCCGAGCGCGGCGAGCCGCTGCGTCTGCGCGTCGATCGGCCGGCTCACGGTCAGCGCGCACTCGCCGACGCCGGGAAGCACGATGTTGCGCGTATCGCGCGCGCCCGGCTCGGGCGCGGCGCGCAGCGCCGCGTTCTCGTAGAGCAGCGTGCCGCCGGCAGTGCTGAGCGCCGCGGCAAAGGGCAGCGCGTCGAGCAGCGCGCGCACCTCGGGCGCAAGCTGCGGCGCGCCCGCCTTGCGCAGGCGGGCGCTCTTCATGGCGCCGCGCCGAGCGCCGGCCGCGCGAGCGTGCGCTCGTCGATCGGCATGCAGAGCGCCGCGGCGATCACCGAAAGGGCAATCGAAGCGAGCCACACGAGCTGGTAGGAACCCGTGGCGTCGAAGATGGCGCCGCCGGCCCAGGCGCCGACGAAGGCGCCGAGCTGGTGGCCGAGGAAGGCGATGGAGAATAGCGTCGAGAGAAACTTCACGCCGAAGATCTGCGCCACCAGCGAGTTGGTGAGCGGCACCGTGGCGAGCCAGGTGACGCCGAGCACCGCGGCGAAGACGTACGTGCCGGCCGCGCTGAGCGGCATGGCGATGTAGATGGCGATGGCGGCGGCGCGCAGCGCGTACAGCCAGGCGAGGATCCACTTCTTGCTGTAGCGTCCGCCGAGTGCCCCGGCGGCGGTCGAGCCGATGATGTTGAAGAAGCCGATCGTGGCGAGCGCCGTCATGCCCTGCGTCGCCGTGAGGCCGCGGTCCACCGCATACGCCGGCAGGTGGGTCATGATGAAGATCGTCTGGAAGCCGCAGACGAAGAAGCTGCTCGTGAGCAGCCAGAAGCCGCGGTGCTGCACGGCTTCGGCGAGCGCCTCGCCAATCGACTGCTCGCTCTCCTGTGCCGCGGCATTGCGGCCGGCGAGCGCGACGCCGAGCGGGATGATGAGAAAGGCGATCGCGCCGAGGACCATGAGGGCGTTCACCCAGCCGAAGGCCGAGATCAGCGCCTGACCCCCGGGCAGCATGGCGAATTGGCCGATCGAGCCGCAAGCGCCCGTCACGCCGACGGCGAAGCTGCGCTGCTCGGGCGGGAAAGCGCGTGCCACGACTGCGAGCACCACGCCGAAGCCCGTGCACGCGAGCCCCAGACCGATCAAAAGGCCCGTGGTGGCATCGAGCTCGAGCGGCGTCGCGGAATGCGCCATCGCCACGAGACCCAGGCCGTAGGCGAGCCCGCCGAGGGACAGCACGCGGCCGGCGCCGTAGCGGTCGGCGATCGCTCCAGCGATCGGCATGCCGAGGCCCCAGACGAGGTTTTGCAGCGCGATGGCGAACGAGAAGATCTCGCGCCCGCAGCCGAGGTCGATCGTCATCGGCCGCAGGAAGAGGCCGAAGCTCTGCCGCGTGCCAAGCGCGAGCATCAGGATGAGGCCGCCGCAGACCAGCACGACGAGCGGCGTGCGCCAGTTGGTACCTGGGCGCAAATTCAGTTCAGCGCGCAGGACCCCGGCCCGCCCGGATGGCCGCAGGTACCGCAGGGTGCGGGCTCGACGGCGCCGTGGGTCTGCGCGGCGAACACGGACAGCTTCTTCTCCAGCTCAGGGCTCGCGCAGCGCGCGCAGCTCGGCGTCTCGGCGGCGCGCACCAGGGTCTCGAATTCGTGCCCGCAGGCCCGGCAAGCGTATTCGTAGATCGGCATGGCAGCGATTCTAGCCGCTATGGCAAATGGCCTGGAGCTTTGCCTTGATGTCCTCGGGCAGCGCTACGCCCTTGCGCGCCTTGGTGTCGAAGCACACCTCGACCGTCTTCTGCGTCGCGCAGTGCGTCATCGCGTCGGCCTCGTAGAGGCGCATCTCGTGGCTGAAGCTCTTGGTGCCCACGCGCGTGATCGCGCCGCGGATCAGGATCAGCTCGCCCGCGCGGATCTCGTGAAGGAAATCGATGCCGAGCGTCGCCACGACGGTGCCGTAGCCGCGCGAGCGCAATTGCGCGAGCGAAAAACCCGCCATCGCCGGAAAGTGCCAGCCCGCATCGTCGAAGCACGCCGCGTAGTGGCGCACGTTCATGTGGCCATAGATGTCGCACTGCGCAGGCATGACAATGGCGCGGTAGAGGTCGAACCAGCCCTGTAAGCTCTCGCTCATGGCGTCGACAATAGCGTATGGCAGCGGATTACGAAATCCGGTTTGAGCCGAGCCGGCGCCGCGTGCGGGTGGAATTCCACGGCACCTGGGTCGCGGACTCCGAGCGCGCAGTCATCCTGCACGAGACGCGTCGGCCGCCGGCTTACTACTTTCCGCGTCGCGATGTGGCGCTCGAATTCCTGCACAAGACCGGGCAGGTGACGCACTGCCCGTTCCGCGGCAACGCGACCTACTGGACGCTGCGCGCGGACGGCGCCGTGGCGGAGAACGCCGCCTGGTCCTACGAAGAGCCCTATGAGGAAGGCGCGCCGATCAAGGCGCATGTCTCCTTTGACCCCGAGCGCGTGAGCGCCATTTACGAGGGCGACGACGAGATTCCGCATCTCGCGCGCGCCGCGCCGAGCGCGCACGCCAACAGCGTCGCGAGCTGGCTCCTCGCCGAGGCGTGGCAGCTGCAGTCGCCCGATCGACTGGTCGAGGCCTTCTGCCGCTGCCTGCGCGCGCAAGGCGTGCCGGTCGCGCGCATGACGGTGATCATGCCGACGCTGCATCCGCAGGTGTTCGCCACGGTGTTCGCGTGGCGCGAGGACGGCGGCGTGCGCACCATCTACGAACCGCACGACATCCTCGAGCAGCCGAAATTCAAAGACAGCCCCTTCGCGCCGATCCTGCGCGGCGCGGGCGGCGTGCGCCGTCGTCTGGAAGAGCCGGGCTGCAAGCTCGACTATCCGGTGGTGCGCGATCTGCATGCCGAAGGCGCGACCGATTATGTCGCCATGCCGTTTCGCTTCGCCGACGGGCAACTCAACGTCATGTCGATGACTTCTTTCGCCAAGGGTGGCTTCTCCACCGCGCACCTCGGCCAGATCTACGAGGTGCTGCCCGTGCTCGGGCGTCTCTTCGAGGTGCACGCGCAGCGGCGCACGGCGGTCGCGCTGCTCGAGACCTTCCTCGGCCGGCGCACGGGCGCGCGTGTGCTCGACGGGCTGGTGAAGCAGGGCGACGGCGAGCACATCGAGGCCGTCGTCTGGTTCAGCGACCTGCGCGATTCGACGGCGCTCTCGCAATCCATGGCGCGCGAGGACTACCTGCGCTATCTCAACCGCTACTTCCACTGCATGGCGGGCGCGGTGCTGAAGAAAGACGGCGAAGTGCTGCGCTTCATCGGCGATGCCGCGCTCGCGATTTTCCCGGTGAGCGATGACGTCGTTGACGCGTGCCGGCGCGCGCTCGCTGCCGCACGCCTCGCCGGCGAGCGCGTCGCGGCCGACAACGAAGCGCACCCCGGACGCCCGCCGATCCGCTACGGCATCGGCCTGCATCTCGGGCAGGTGACCTATGGCAACATCGGCGTGCCGGCGCGCCTGGAATTCACCGTGATCGGCTCAGCGGCCAATAGCGCCGCGCGCGTCGAGAGCATGACGAAGACGCTCGGGCGCAACGTGGTGATCTCGGCCGCGTTCGCCGCCGCGTACCGCGGCGCGCTGGTGCCCCTCGGCCGTCATCGGCTCAAGGACGTCGAAGGCGAGCAGGAGCTCTTCACCCTCCCCGACTAACTGCGGGCATGTCGCGAAGGAGTTCGGGCTCCGTCCCCGAACTATTGCAGGTCTTCGCGGTAGAAGCCGAGCGCTTCGAGGACCGGCCGGTCGCTGATCGAGAAGAGGATCGCGTCCTCGGCGCCGCTGTTCGCGAAGTCGTGCTGCGCCCAGGAGGGCAGCGCGATGATGTCGCCCTTCTCCCACTCGAACACTTTGCCCTCAATCGTCGAGAGGCCGCGGCCCTGCACGACGTGGAAGACCGAGCTGCCGGTGACGCGCTTCGCCTTGAGCTTCTCGCCTTTGCGGATCATCTGCACGCGGCAGGACATGGTCGGCAGCACGGGACCGCCGGTCTGCGCGTGCGTGTACTCGAGCGAAATGCCATCGTGCGGGCTTGCGTCGAGGTTGCGCAGATCGTGCAGCGCTTCCATCGTCTGCTCCCACGAGTAGAGCATGAGCGGCGAGAACAGCGGCCGCTCCTTGGTCCAGGTCGGCTTCAATTTGCCGTGGCCATAGAGCGCCTGCGAGCCGTTCACCGGCTTGTGGTGCGAGGCCTTCAGCTCCTTGCCCATCTCGAAGAACATCGCGTTCAGCGACTTGGTGAGCGGCACGTCGAGCCCGTCCATCCAGACCACGGTGTCATTGGTCTCGTTGCCGTGGTCGTGCCACTGCCAGCTCGGCGTGAGGATGAAGTCGCCCGGATGCATGATGACCTTCTCGCCTTCCACCGCGGTATAGGCGCCGTCGCCTTCGATGATGAAGCGGATCGCCGCCGGCGAATGACGGTGTGCGCGCGCCACTTCGCCGGGCAGCAGCACCTGGACGGCGGCGATCAGCGTATTCGTCGTCGCCCACTGGCCGTTGAGTCCGGGATTGAAGAGCTGCATCGCGCGGCGCTCGTCGCCCACCGGCACCGCGGTCGCGGACTGCTTCACCACTTCCTTGAGGAGCGACCATTTCCACTGATGGGCAACCGCTTCCGGGCGCGGATGCGGCGTCATCTGGCTCGCGATCTCCCACAGCCCCCACATGTGGTTCTGGTGGATGAGCTGGTGGAATCGGTCTTCCGTCTTGATGGGGGCGTTCATTGCCCGATTTTACTCTCGGCGATGATCTTGGCCCACGCCGGGTCGTGCGCCGAGAGCAGGTCGAGCGCCTCGCGATCGCCCCGCGAGGCGGCAAGGCGCAGCGCCATCACCGGCGCGAGGCGCCGGGTAAAGCGCGCCACCGCGAAGAGATTGATGCCGATCAGCGCCGCCGGCAGGAACGCGAATCGGTAGGTGAGCCACAAGGCAAGCACGAGCCCGGTCAGCCCGATCGCCGCGAGGATGGATGAGGCGCCGCGCGCGAGCGCGGGATAGGTGAAGTAAAACCGGTAGCGCTGAACCAGCCGCGCTTCCTCTTCGGTGAAGTGGTAGGGCGGCTCGCCGGCCAGCACCGCGTCCGCGCGTGCGCTGGCAACGCGGCGCCCAAGCCAGAGCTCGAATGCCGCGACGACGGCGATATACGCCCAGGCCATGGGCCGCGGGCTGAGCGCGGCCCAGCCCGCGAAGACCAGGACCGCCACGCTCGCCAAACCCGCCAGCTTTACTGGCGCGTCAACGGCGATGGAAGACCCGAATCTCGCTCCAGGCGGCTTCCTGGTCCTGGAAGGACTGCACGAGGGTACGTCGCTGCACGCTCGGCAGCAGGAAAGGCAGCCAGCCGAGCGACGGATGGCGGAAGGACAGGAGCGTGCCACCCGAGAACTGATGCAGCTCGCTCGCGTAGCGCGGATCGTGCAGCGGCTCGACCTCTGCGAGCCGCGGTGGCTGCTCGGTGATCGCGGGCTTCATCTCCTCGCGGATCTCGGCGAGCGCGTGCATCAGCGCATCGATGTGCTCCGCGCGCCATTCTTCGCGTCCAGGCAGCGTGAAGCGCGCCTTCGTCTTCGCCTCGTCAACCCATTGCACCGAGATCAGGAACATGGCGCAAAATCTCGCACCATTCGTGCTCGCGCGTCAATCGCCGAAACCATGACAAGACTGCTGGCAGTTCTTGCGCTTTGCTGCTCGGGCGGCCTCGCCGCCGCGCAGTCCTACCCCTCGCACCCGATCACGCTGATTATTCCGTTCCCGCCCGGCGGCTCGACCGACATCGTCGGCCGTATCGCCGCCGACGGCATGGCACGCACGCTCGGCACGAGCATCGTGGTCGACAACCGCGGGGGCGCGGGCGGCGCGATCGGGGCAAAGGCGATCGCCGACGCCGCGCCCGACGGCTACACGCTCGGCGTGGCAACCGTGTCGACGCACGTCGTCAATCCGGTGGTGCAGCGCGAGCTGCGCTACGACCCGCTGGGGGACTTCACGTTCGTGAGCCAGATCGCCGCCGTGCCGAACGTGCTCTCCATCCATCCTTCCGTGCCGGCGCACAACATGGCGGAGTTCATCGCCTATGCGCGCGAGCATCCGGGCAAGCTCAATTACGGCACGCCGGGCGTCGGCAGCCTAGGCCACCTCACCGCCGAGACGTTCAAGTATTCCGCGCACGTCGAGCTCACGCACGTGCCGTATCGCGGCGCCGGTCCCGCGCTCAACGACACGCTCGCCGGCCGGGTGCAGGTGCTTTTCGACAACCTCCCCTCTTCGCTGCCGCACATCAAGGCCGGTCGCCTGCGCGCGCTCGCGGTCGCGGCCGACAAGCGCGTGGCGAGCCTTCCCGACGTTCCGACCTTCGCCGAGCTCGGTCATCCGCTCGTCAACGATCCGTCGTGGTTCGGTCTCATCGCACCCGCGAAGCTGCCTGCCGACATCACCGCGCGCTTGCACGCCGCGCTCGTCGCGGCGCTCAAGCAACCCGAGGTGCTGAAGCGCCTGGAAGCGGCGGAGTCGACGCCGGTCGGCAATTCGCCCGAGGCGTTCCGCAAGGTGGTGCAGCACGCGCTCGCCAGCACGCGCAAGGTCGTGCGCGAGGCGAGCCTCAAATTCGAATAGGCGCCTCAGCGTAGAATCCGCGCCCGATGGGCGCGCTCTGGGTGAGATGGCTCGCGGCGGCCGCGGTGCTCGTGAGCTTCTTCTGGATGCTCGGCGCCGCGCCCCTCTTCGACGTCGACGAAGGCGCGTTCAGCGAGGCCACCCTCGAGATGTTCGAGCGCGGCGACTTCCTTTCCACCTACCTGAACGGCGAGCCGCGCTACGACAAGCCGATCCTCGTCTACTGGCTGCAGGCCGCGGGCGTCGCGTTCCTCGGACCTACCGAGTGGGCGTTCCGGCTGCCTTCCGCGCTGTGCGCGACGCTGTGGGCGTGGCTTACGTATCTTTTCGCGCGGCGCCACTACGGGCCTGAGCGCGCCGCCTTCGCCGCGGCGATGCTCGCCACCTCGCTCGGCGTATTCATCATCGGGCGCGCGGCGACGGCCGATGCACTCCTTAACTGCCTGATCGCCGCCTCGATGTTCGGCGCGTGGCTGCATCTCTCCACCGGGCGGCGTCGCTGGCTCTATGCAGCGCATGCAGCGATCGGCCTCGGCGTGCTCGCGAAGGGTCCGATTGCGATCCTCGTTCCGTTTGCGACGACGCTCATCTTTTGCTGGCTGCGGCGCGACCTGCGCACCTGGGCGCGTGCGGTCTTCGACTGGCGCGCGCTCGCTCTCCTGCTCGCGATTGCGCTTCCCTGGTATGTCGCCATCCTGATGAAGGAAGGCCGCGGCTTCGTCGAAGGCTTCTTCCTCAAGCACAACGTCAGCCGCTTCAGCGGCCCGATCTCCGGACATGGCGGCAGCCTGCTCTACTACTTCCCGGTCGTGCTTTTGCTCACCCTCCCATTCACGGCGCTCCTCGTTCCCGTCGCACAGCGTGTCCGCGAGGTGTGGCGCGACGATCTGCAGACCTATCTCCTTCTCTGGTTTGCCTTCGTGTTCGTCTTCTTCTCCTTGTCGGGAACAAAACTGCCGCACTACGTGCTTTACGGCTACACCGGCCTCGTGCTGCTCATGGCGGTGCACGGCTCGCAGGTGAAGGCGCTGGCGTGGCCGCTGCTGCCCGTGCTCTTTTTCTTCGCGGCGCTGCTCGCGCTGCCCTACGGCCTGAGCTATGCGCTCGGCCGCATGCCGGACCCGTTCTATCGCGAGACGCTCGGCGCGGCGCTCGGGCAGTTCCATACCGGCTACTTCGTCTTTCTCGGCGCGCTGAACGCGATCGTGGTGTACGCCATGCTCGAGCGCGCGACGCCGATCGCGCGCAAGTTCACCATCTTCGGCCTCGCCGCCGTCGCTGCGCTCGCTACGCTGGTGGTGCCGATCGCCGGCTTCGCGCAGCAATCATCCATCAAGGAGGCGGCGCTCCTTTGCCGCGAGCGCAGCCTCGACGTCGTCATGTGGCGGCTGAATGCGCCGAGCTTCAGCGTCTATCGCGGCGCGCCGACGCCGAGCCGCGAGCCGCGGCCGGGCGATGTGGTGCTCACCAAGGCGAGCCGGCTCGGCGAGCTGCCGCCGAGTCTTCCCTACGACCTGATCTATTCGAAGCGCGGCATCGTGCTCGCGAAGATCCGCGCGTGAGGCACTGGCCGATCTGGCTCGTGCCGGCGCTCGCGGCTGCCGGCTTCGCCGCCGTGTGGGCGCTCGACGGCAACGCCAGCCTGTTTCTCGCGTTGAACGCGATCGGGCCGGCGACGAGCGACGCCCTGTGGGCGAACATCACCGTGCTCGGCGATACGGTGGTCGCCTTTGCTCTTTGCCTGCCGCTCTGGCGCCGTCGGCCCGAAGCGCTCTGGGCCTTCCTTTTCGTCGCGCTGCTCGGCACGGCATGGGTCGATGGTCTCAAGCCCTTCGTCGACATCGCGCGTCCGCCGGCCGTGCTCGGCGCCGGCGTGCACGTCATCGGCCCGGCCTATCGCCACGACAGTTTTCCGTCGGGCCATGCCACGGCGGCCTTCGCCGTCGCCGGCCTTTATGCGCTCGGCACCGGCTTGCGCACCGTTGCCGCTCTCGCGCTCACCGTCGCAACGCTTGCCGCCATTTCGCGCTCGGTGGTCGGCGTGCACTGGCCCCTCGACATCCTCGCGGGCGCGTTTGGCGGCTGGCTCGCCGCGAGCGCGGCGCTTGCCCTCGCGCATCGCACGCGCGCCTTCGGCGCAAGACCGGCGGTGCAATGGCTGCTCGCGCTCTTCCTCGCGGCCTGCGCCGCCTGGCTCGTGATCGGTCATGCGAAGAGCGGCTACCCGCAGGCGGACCTCTTCCAGCGCGCGATCGGCATTTGCTGCCTTGGCGCCGCCGCGGCTAGACTGAAGCGTGCTGCCGCATAACGCGCCGCTGCAGGTTTCCGTCGTCATCCCCATCTACAACGAGGAGGCGAACGTCGCCGAGCTCGTCTCGCGGGTGGGCGCGGCGCTGCAGTCGACCGGGAAAACGTTCGAGCTCATCTGCGTCGATGACGGCTCGCGCGATCACTCGGCGGCGGCGCTCGAGGCGCTCGCCCTCGAGCGGCCGTGGCTGAAGCCGCTCTACCTCATCCGCAACTACGGGCAGTCGGCCGCGCTGCAGGCCGGATTCGACGCCGCGCAGGGCGAGCTCATCGTCACGCTCGACGGCGACCTGCAGAACGAGCCCGACGATGTGCCGCAGCTGCTGACGATGATGGACGAGCGGCCCGATATCGACGTCATCTCCGGCTGGCGCAAGGCGCGCCAGGACCGCGCCGTGTCGCGCAAGCTGCCCTCTACTGCGGCGAACATGGTGATCTCGCGCGTGACGGGTGTGAAGCTGCACGATTACGGCTGCGCGCTGAAGGTGTACCGCGCCGACGTGATCCGGGGACTTCGCCTCTACGGCGAGCTGCACCGCTTCATCCCCGCGCTCGCCGCGGAGGTCGGCGCGAACATCGTCGAAGTGCCGGTGCGCCATCATGCGCGCACGCGCGGGGTGTCGAAGTACGGCATCGACCGCACCTTCCGCGTGCTGCTCGACCTGCTTTGGATCAAGTTCCTCATGCGATTCCTGCACCGGCCGCTGCAGGCGTTCGGCGGCGTTGGGCTCGCCTTCGGCGCGATCGGCTTCCTGATCCTCGCCTGGCTCGCGTACGACAAGCTCGTGCTGGGCGAGGAAATCGGCGGCCGGCCGCTGCTCCTCCTCGGCGTGCTGCTCGCGCTCATCGGCGTGCAGCTCGTGGCGACGGGGCTCATCGGCGAGCTCCTCACGCGCATCTATCACGAGCCGCAAGGACGGCCGCAATACCTGCTCCGGCGCCAGCCCAGAAAAGGCAGCTGAAGGCCCTCGCGCGCATCGCGCTCGGGGTCGTGCTCCTGGCGGCGGTCGCCTGGTACGTGGATCCGCGCGCGCTCGCGCGCAGTCTGCGCGCGATCGACGCGCGCTGGTTCGCCGCCGCGGTGGCGGCGTCCGTAATCTCCAATGTTTTCTCCGCGGCGCGCTGGGCCGCCATTGCGCGCGGCCTGGGCCTCGTCGCGCCGTTCGGCGCGGCACTCGCGATGTATTTCCGCGGCATGACGATGAACGTCCTGCTTCCCGGGGCGACCGTATCCGGGGACCTGTTGCGCGGCTATCAGCTCAGCCAGCAGCACCACAACCCGCTGCTGCGCGCCGGACTGTCGGTGCTGCTCGACCGGCTGAGCGGCCTCTGGATCCTCTGCGCCTGCTCGCTCGCCGCGCTCCTCGCCGCGATGGCGCTCGGCGTGGTGCCTGCCGACCGGCCGAGCGCCCTCTACGTCGGCGGGCTTGTCGTCGCGCTCGCGCTGCCGTGGTTGCCGGCGCCGCTCGAGCGGCTGGAAAAATTGCGGCGCGAGGCGCTCGCCGCGCGCGGGCCGCTCCTCAGCTCGGCGTGGCTCTCGGTTCTGGTGCAGGTCTTCTCGGCCGCCGCACTATGGCTCTGCGCCCATGCCGCCGGTGCGAAGCTCGGCTATCCGGCGATGCTCGCGGCGGCCGCGCCGATCTTCATCATGGGCGCCGTGCCGCTCGGCTGGGGCGGCTTCGGCGCGCGCGAAGCGGCCGCCGTCGTCGTGCTGGGAGCGCTCGCCGTGCCGCCCGAGCAGGCGACGGCGACAGGACTGCTTTACGGCGTGAGCGCGGTGCTGCAGGGAATCGCGGCGGCGCCGCTTTTTCTCATGCCTGGCGCAGCTTCGGGTGAGCAACCCCGTTCCTGAGGCGCATCACCTTCCAGAAGAAGTTGATGCGCGAGAGCTCGGTCAGCTGGTCCGCGTCGGACACCATGTCGCGCAGCTCGAAGTCGGGACGGAAGCCGAGCTTGTCGGAGAGCGGCGCGAGCGCCTTCTCGACGGCGCCGATCAGGGGGTTGTCCGAGCGCACATGGTTGACGATGAAGATCTCGCCGTCGGGGCGGCACACGCGGTGCAGCTCCTCGAGCAGCCGCCCCGGGCGCTCGACCACGGAGACCACGTACATCGCGACCACCTTGTCGAAGCTCGCGTCGGCGAAGCTCATGCGCTCCGCGTCCATCTCCAGCAGCGCGTCGACGTTGGGCAGGCGCAGGCGCGCAACGCGGCCGCGCGCCTTCTCCAGCATCTCGCGCGACACGTCGATGCCGGTGATGCGTACGTCGCGCGGATAGAGGGGCAGCGAAAGGCCGGTGCCGACGCCGACCTCGAGCACGCGGTCGCCGCTGCGCAGGCCGAGCGCCTGCACGACCGCCTTGCGCCCGGGCTGCAGGACCGGGCCGAACACCGTATCGTAGATCGCAGCGTAGCGGCGGTAAGCCGCCTTTACCGACTCGAGTTGCATTCGGGGTCCGTGAGGGCCTTGAGAGCTTTTCGAACGGGCGCCTTGGTCAGCGGCACCTTGTAGGCATTATGCCGCAGGGTCAGCGCTCCCGGCACGGCCGCCGCTGGCGCGGCTGCGAACCTGTCCTTGCGGGTGTCGACCCCGAGTCATGGGCGCACGATAGCAAACCCCGCGCCCGGCACGCGAATTGCACACCCAGTTCGGGTTCGATGAAGATCGCGCAGATCGCCCCGCTCGCCGAAAGCGTTCCCCCGAAGCTCTACGGCGGCACGGAGCGCGTCGTGTCCTATCTCACCGAGGAGCTCGTGAGGCTGGGGCACGACGTGACGCTCTTTGCGAGCGGCGACTCCGAGACCTCGGCGCGGCTCGTGGCGTGCGCGCCGCGCGCCCTGCGCCTCGACGCTACCGTGCGCGACGCCCTCGCCCGGCTGACGATGATGGTCGAGCAGGTACGCAAGCTCGCGCACGAGTTCGACATCCTGCACTTTCACATCGAGCACGCCCACCTGCCCGTCTTCCGGGCGATGGCGCGCAAGACCGTCACGACGATGCACGGCCGGCTCGACTGGCCCGAGCTCGCGCCGCTCTACCGTGAGTTCAACGACATGCCGCTCGTCTCGATCTCCAACAACCAGCGCGCCCCGATGCCCTTCGCGAGCTGGGTGGGCACGGTCTATCACGGCCTGCCGCGCGAAGTGTGCCCGTTCAATCCCGCAATGCACCCCTCGGCGCGCGGGGGCTATTTCGCTTTCCTCGGACGCGTCTCGCCCGAGAAAGGCCTCGACCGGGCGATCGAGATCGCGCGGCGCGCGAACGTCCGGCTGCGCATCGCGGCGAAGATCGACGCCGCCGACGAGGAGTATTTCAGGAGCCAGATCGTGCCGCTGCTCGCGCTCCCGGGAATCGAATTCATCGGCGAGGTGAACGAGGAAGGCAAGCCCGGCTTTCTCGGCAACGCCACGGCGCTCCTTTTCCCGATCGACTGGCCCGAGCCCTTCGGCCTCGCGATGATCGAGGCGATGTCCTGCGGCACGCCGGTCATCGCCTGGCCGCACGGCGCCGTGCCGGAGGTCGTGGAGAACGGGCGCACCGGGTTCGTCGTCGACTCGATCGATGCCGCCGTCGCCGCGCTGGAAAAGGCGGCGCGTCTGGACCGCTTCCAGGTGCGCGCGCGCTTCGAAGAGCGCTTCTCCGCCGCGCGCATGGCGCAGGACTACCTTTCGGTCTACCGCGCGCTCGGCCGCCGCCGCGCGTTGGCCGCCGTATGAAACGCGAGCCGCTTCTCGCGGCGAGCCCGGTGCTCGTCCCGGGCGTCGTCTCGCTCGCGGCCTCAAGCCGGCGCACGCTCAAGCACGGCGACAGCTTCGCGATGTTCGACGAGTTCGGCGACATCTTCGAGGTCGAGCACAGCCCGGCGGGCCTCTTTCACCACGACACGCGCTACCTCTCGCGCCTTCGCTTCACCCTCGAGGGCCACCGGCCGATGGTGCTCTCCTCGACCGTCCAGCCCGACAACGTGATGCTGGACGTGGATCTCACCAATCCCGACCTTTTCGACGAGCAGGGCCGGCTCGTGCTCGCCAAGGACACGTTCCACATCGCGCGCGCCAAGTTCCTCTGGGACAGCTGCTGCCACGAGCTCTTCACGGTGACGAGCTACTCGGAGAGCCGGTGGCGGCTGCGCCTCGCGCTCGATTTCGGCGCCGACTTCGCCGATCTCTTCGAGATCCGCGGCTATCGCCGCTCGCGGCGCGGCGCGGTGAAGAGCGAGCTCGCCGGCGCCGGCGAAGTCATCTTCCACTACGCGTCGCTCGACGGCGTGCCGCGCAGCACGCGTATCGCCTTCGGCCCGCAACCCGCGCGGCTGACGAGCGCGCGCGCGGAGTTCGAGTTCGAGCTCGCCGCGCGCGAGCGGCGGCCGATCTCGGTGACCGTGCAATGCGTGGAAGGCGCCGGCGCGGCGCCGGCCGAGCGCCGCTTCTTCGTCATGCGGCGCCTCGCACGTCGCTCGCTCGCCGCGGCGCGCGAAGCCGGGCCGCTCATCGAGACCTCGAATGCGGTCTTCAACAACGTGCTCGAGCGCTCGAGCGCCGACCTGGCGATGCTGATGACCGAGACGCCGCATGGCGCCTATCCATGCGCCGGCGTTCCCTGGTTCTCCACGCCCTTCGGGCGCGACGGCATCCTCACGGCGCTCGAGATGCTCTGGGTCGAGCCCGAGGTCGCGCGCGGGGTGCTGCGCTTCCTCGCCGCACACCAGGGCGAGCGCGACGACCCGGCAGCCGACATGGAGCCGGGCAAGATCCTGCACGAGGTGCGCGCATGCGAGCTCGCGCGCCTGGGCGAGGTGCCCTTCGGGCGCTACTACGGCTCGATCGACTCGACGCCGCTCTTCATCGCGTTGGCAGGCATGTACTGGCAGCGCACGCGCGACGAGGAGACGCTGAAGGCAATCTGGCCCAACGTCAAGGCGGCGCTCGACTGGATCGAGCGCGCGGGCGACCGCGATGGCGACGGCTTCATCGAGTACGACCGCAAGCGCGCGAGCGGGCTGCGCAATCAGGGCTGGAAAGACTCCGACGACGCCGTGTTCCACGCCGACGGTGCGCTCGCCGGCGGGCCGATCGCGCTTTGCGAAGTCCAGGGCTACGTCTACCTCGCGTACCGGCTCGCCGCGCAGCTCGCGGTCGACATGGACGACTACCCGCTTTCGGCGGGCCTTACGCTGAAAGCGGAAAAGCTGCGGCGCCACTTCGAGGAGTGCTACTGGGACGAAGAGCTCGGCACCTATGCGCTCGCGCTCGACGGCGCGAAGCGTCCCTGCCGCGTTCGCACCTCGAACGCCGGGCAGCTGCTATTCACCGGCATCGCGGATCGCAGCCGCGCGGCGCGCGTGATCGAAGGGCTCTTCGCGCCGGATTTCTTCAGCGGCTGGGGCATCCGTACCGTGAGCCGGCGCGAGCGGCGCTTCAATCCGGTCTCGTATCACAACGGCTCGGTGTGGCCGCACGACAATGCGCTCATCGGCCTGGGGCTCGCGCGCTACGCCCATTGCAGCGAGGCCCTCGCCCTCACCACCGCGCTCTTCGACGCGGCGGCGCACATGCACCTGCGGCGCCTGCCCGAGCTTTTTTGCGGCTTCGAGCGCACGCGCGGCAAGGCGCCGACGCTCTACCCGGTGGCGTGCGCGCCGCAGGCGTGGGCCGCGGCCACGCCCTTCGCGCTCATCCAGGCCTGCCTCGGCCTGGAGATCGACTGCCTCGCCGGCAAGCTCAGGCTGCGCCAGCCGCGGCTTCCGCACTTCATCGACTGGATGATGGTGAAACGACTGAATGTCGGCCGCGCGAGCGTCGACCTCATGCTGCGGCGGCATGACTCGAGCGTCGCGGTCAACCTGCTCGCGCGGGACGGCGCGGCCGAAGTGGAGGTCATGCTGTAGTATCTTTGCAGCATGCTCTCCACATCCCAGCAGTTCCCCCCCGTTGGCTCCAAATGGCAGGACCGCGACCGGCGCGCGAAGCGCACGGTGCAGGTGATCCGCATCGACCCGACGAATCGCCGGGTACGCATTCACTGCATCGAGACCGACGTTCTCTCCTGGGCGAAGCCCGAGCGTTTCAACGGAAAAAGCGGCGGCTACCTGCCGCTGGTCACGACCAAGCGCCGCTAATCGATGTAGCGCTGCGATGATCCCGCCGCGTCGCGCGGCGGCGGTGACTCCGGCGTGTCGCTGCCCTCGCCCGCCGTCTCATCGAGGATCAGGTCGACGACGCGCAGGAACATCTCGCGCGGCGGCTTACCGTCGCCGGCGATCCAGTGGTCGATCTCCGACTTGGGCACGCGCAGCGCGCGCCCGAGCTTGTCGCGCCCGCCGAGCAGCTCGGCGGCCCGTAGCAGGGCACGGCTATAGACGCTGGCACTCACAGGTCGCAATGATTCCGTAACTGCCGCGCAGGCACAATTGGAATCGCCCCTGACAGGAAAGACCTGACCTAGGCTTCGAGATGCAGCAGGATGATCTCGATTGCGGCGAGAAACACCATTTGCGGCGGGTCCTCGCGCCCTTCCAGCCAGCCGCGTAATGCCGCCTCCGAGACGCCCAGGTGCCTGGCGAGCGCCAGCGCGCCGCCGAGGATCAGGCAGGCGCGATGCAGCGTGCGCGCGTATGTCGTCTGCCGCGACGGCGCGGGCAACGGGCAATCGAGCTTTGCTGGAGCAGTGCCTGCCATGGCGCGATCATGCGGCGCGCGACATCCACGCTCAAGTCGCGGCGGGACCATGGCGCGTGTCGAAATTCAGGGCATAGCGACGTCGGCGGGAAGTGCGTGGGGTGGCGCAGGTGCGCCGATTGCTCCCAGCTCTATCCTCCCGCCCGCTAAGCCCGCGGAGCGCTGCCGATGCGAATGGATCCGGGGATCGTCTGCTCGACGGTTGTGTCGAGATCGACCTGCGTGCGCACGAACTTGGTGAGGGCGAGGGCGAGCTTCAGGCGGTCTACCGCAATTCGTGCCGGATATTCGTGCATCGCGAGCTGTAGCTGCTCTTCGATCTGCTGCAGCTTCGCACGCAGATCCGGGCTCAACGGCGCACCGCCATCGTCACACGCTGCGCAGTCTCGCGGCGCCGTCGGCGTCGACGTCCGGTGTTGCGAAAGCGAGGCTGCGATCGGCCTCGGCGCGGATGTAGCGCACGAGCGCGATGATCATGCGCTGGCGCTCCTTCGTGAGCGTCTTGGGAAACTCGGCGAGCGTGAGCCGCGCCTGCTCTTCGATCTGGTCGAGCTTCTGGAGGAATTCGTCCTGGTCCATCTTTTTTGCCCCCAACTTGAAACAGCAGCACGGTAGTCGACCGGTGCAGCTTGCGCAGTCGCCACCCTCCGCGCGTTGATGTAGCGAAACTACTACACGGGCGGCGCTCGCCCCAGCTCGGCCGCATCGAGCAGGATCTCCACCAGCTTGGCGAAAACCGCCACCGGCGGCACCGCCGCGCCGCGAATCCAGCTCGTCATGTCGTCGCGCGATGCCTGCAAGCGCTGCTGGAGCTCGCCATAGCCGCCCACAACCTGGGCAGCTCTCTGCAGTACACGCGATTGCACGGCGTCGACCACGACCTGACGCTAGCAGGACTGTGCCCGACGAAACAGTCGCCGCGCACCGAATCGCGTGTCAAGAATGCTCGACAGCGCGATGCCCGGCGGCTGGAAACCTCAGGGCGCGCTAGACGACCGTGAACGAATTGCTCTCTACTTTCGCGATGCCGCAAACCGGTAGCTATATCCCGGCCCCGACGCGCGCGCGCGACGTGCTCATCGTCGAGGACAACGCCGACCAGGCGCGCACGCTTTGCGTTTTCCTCGGCACGAAAGGCCACCGGCTGCACGTCGCGCCCAATGGCGCGGCCGCGCTCGAGGCGGCGCGCCGCATGCGTCCCGACGTGGTGCTCCTCGACCTCGGCCTGCCGGGACTCGACGGCATCGAAGTCGCGCGGCGGCTGCGCGAGGAGCACGGCGCATCGTTGCGCATCATCGCGATCACGGCCTATGGCAGCGAAAGCGTGCGTCGCCAGACCGAGGAAGCGGGCTGCGAGCTGCACCTGGTCAAGCCCGCCGACCCGCGGTTTATCGAGAGCCTGCTCGGCTAATCGCGCCGCGTGATCCCGGCCAGGCGGCGCAGCAACGATTGCGGGTCGTAGGGCTTGGCGATGAAGTCGTCGAAGCCGCTCTGCTTCGCCATGCGCCGGTCCGCTTCGCTGCTATAGCCCGTGACGGCGATCAGCAGCGGACCGTGCTCGCTGTAGCGCTCGGAGAGCTCCGCGGCGATGTCGAGTCCGCTGCGGTCCGGCATGCCCAGATCGAGCAGAACGACGTCCGGACTGAAGTCCGCGACTGCGGCAACGACTTGTTCGCCTTGCCTGACCAGGCGTACTTCCATGCCCTCGCCGCGGCACAAGATCCCGAGTGTCACAAGGCTGTCGCGCTCATCGTCGGCGATGAGCACGCGCAGCGGCCGCGGCTGCGGCACAACCCGCGGCCGTTCGCTGTCCGCACGTTCGGGGTTCATGTAACTTGCCGGCGACATCGCGAGCAAGAAACAAACCCGTAACGCGTCGCCTCGTGGCTACCCCGGCTTGTGAGTGCGGCGGCCCAACTCCGAATAGCCGGCCGCCCAACCCTCCAGGTACTCGCGCTCGGCCGCGGCCGGATCGGCGAGCTGGCAGCCCTTCGCCAGGTCGGCGAAGCGCGGCTGCGTCGTGCTGTAGAGCGCGTCGCGCTCGCCCTCGGCGTACCAGTTCGCGCTGCGGCATTGCTCTGCCGTCATGGGCGCGCAGGCCGCGAGTGCGGCGATGAGCAGTGCTAGAGCAGCTCTTTCCATTTGGCGCGGATCTTCGCCTGCAGGTCCTTGCTCGCCTCGGCGACCGGCGGGAAGTCGTCGAGATGGTCCCACGGCCGGCAGGCGTCGATCACCGCTTTCGCGCTGTAAGGAGCGTCGTAGCGGTAGGCGACGTACATCGGATCATTCTTCGATCCCATGCCGCGCTCGATGATATCGATATCGATGGCGGGATCGGTGCGCGTCGCGACCGCCCACATGACTTCCTGCAGGTTCGACGGATCGATGTCCTCGTCCACGACCACCGAGTAGCGCGACATGTACGCGCCGACGCCGCACTGCGAGAGGATGTGCCCCGCCTGGCGCGCATGTCCGGCGTAGCGCTGCTTGATCGAGACGACGTTGAACATGCGCGCGCCGCCGATCTCGTGCGCCCACACGGCGCGCACGTCCGGTACGCCCGCCGCAACGAGCGCATCGTGCAGCAGCGCCGAGCGCATGACGGCCTTTGAATACGAGTAATCGTTCGGCGGCTTGGCAGGCGGGCTGCCGAGCAGGATGGGATCACCGCGGTAATACACGCGCTGCACGCTCACCACCGGCGCCTTGCCGGCCTTGCCGGGGTAATAGCCATGGAACTCGCCGAACGGCCCTTCGGTGCGCTCGTCGTTCGGCTCGATGAAACCCTCGAGCACGATTTCAGCGGCCGCCGGGAACGGCAAGCCGGTCAATTCGCCATTGATGACGGCGACCGGCTCGCCGAGGATCGCGCCGATGTAGTTGTACTCGCACATGCCGAAGGGCACCTCGATTCCGGAGATGAGGTAGCCGAGCGGATGCGCGCCGCAGACGATCGCCACCGGGAAGCGCCGGCCGGCGGCCTTGTGCTTCTCGTAGTGAATGCGGCCGTGCTTGCCGGCGACCATGTCGAGCGCGACGTGGTTGCGATCGAGGACCTGCACCCGGTACGTGCCGACGTTGATCCAGTCCGAGTCGAGATCGCGCGTCACCACCGAGCAGCCGGTGCCGATGTAGCGCCCGCCGTCCATCTCGTGCCATAGCGGAGATGGAAAGCGCAGCACGTCCGGCTCCTTGTCGACATGCTCGAGCACGGCGGCGCTCTTCGCAGCCGCCGCCGGAAACTTCGCCGCGGCGCTCTGCCACTGCGCGGGCTTGCCGCGCAGCGCCTCCACCAGTCCCTGGTGCGTGCGCTGGATCGGCAGGCGCAGGAGCGAGGACAGCCGGGCCGGGCTCGACGTGCTGCAGGTGAGCACGCGAAAGCCTTTCGGGTAGCCCTTGATCTCGTCGAAGAGCAACGCCGGCGGCACGTCCTTCTTGACGTTGAGCTCGCTGATCGCGCCGAGCTCGAGGTTCCAGTCGGCGCCGCGGACGTGCCTCAACTCGCCGAGCTCCTCGACCTCGGCAAGCCAGGTGCGCAGATCGAGCGGATTCATGAATGGCGTACCAAGTACGTCATTATTGCCTCAGACGATCTTGGCGACGACCGGGAAGTATTCCGCCGCGTGGCCTGCCGCCGCGGCTTTCTCGAGGAGCGCCTTGGCGTTCTTGAGGCCGCTGAGCTCGATGCGCGCCGTCTTGGCGAGCTCGAGCGCATAACTCACGTCCTTCAGCGCGTACTCGACCGAGAACGCCTTGAGCGGAAACTTGTTCGGCAGCATGGCCTTCATCGCGTGGTGGCGCAGCGCGAAGCTGTCGGCTGAGCCCTTGGAGAGCACCTCGAGCGCCTTGCCTGGGTCCAGGTCCAGGCGCCGGATGACGGCCAGCGCCTCGGCGAGCGCCGCGACGTTCTGGAAAAGCAGCATGTTGTTGATGAGCTTCATCGCCTGGCCCGCGCCCGCCGTGCCGCAATGCGTCACGTCGCTCGCGAAATAGGCGAGCAGCGGCTGGATGCGCGCAAAGACCGCCGCTTTGCAGCCGACCATCACCGATAGCCGGCCCTCCTCCGCCGCCGCCCTGGTGCGCGCCACCGGGGCGTCGACGAAATGGACGCCGCGCGCGGCGAAGCGCCCCTCGAGATCGCGGGCCAGGCCGACGGGGATGGTGCTCAGATCGATGATGTGGCCGCTCGGCCGCATGTGCATCAGGAGGCTCGGCGGGCCGACGCACACCTGCTGCACTTCCACTGCCCCGGGCAGCGAAAGGAATATCGTCTCGCAGCGCTCGGCGAGCTCTCGCACGCTCGCCGCCGCCTTCACGCCGTGGGCAGCGAGGCGCTCGAGCGGCTCGCTCGCCAGATCGTAGGCGTACACCGGCTTGCCGCTCTTCGACGCCACGTGGCGACAGATGGGCTCCCCCATTACGCCTACGCCGATGAAGCCGATCATTTGTCGCCCTCCCGGGTCAAACTATACCGATGCTCGAGACCGCCATCCCGGCGCGCCTGGACCGGCTGCCCTGGTCGCCGTGGCACTGGCGCGTGGTCATCGCACTGGGCGTGAGCTGGCTCCTCGACGGCTTGGAAGTGACCGTCGTGGGCTCGCTCGGCCCCGCGCTCGAGCGCACCGACACGCTGGGGCTCACGGCGGGTGAGATCGGATGGGCGGCCTCAGCCTACATCGGCGGCGCGGTGCTCGGCGCGCTCGTCTTCGGCAGGCTTGCCGACAGCCTCGGGCGCAAGCGCATGTTCCTCGTCACGCTCATCGTCTACCTCGTGGCGACCGTGCTCACCGCGTTCTCGTTCAACATGCAGACTTTTGCGCTGTTTCGTTTCTTCACCGGCTTCGGCATCGGCGGCGAGTACGCGGCGATCAATTCGGCAATCGACGAGCTGATTCCGGCGCGGGTGCGCGGCGGCGTCGACCTCGCCATCAACGGCACCTTCTGGGTGGGCGCTGCCATGGGTGCCGCGCTCACCATCGTGCTCCTCGATCCGCAGTGGATCGGCCCGCGTCACGGCTGGCGCCTTGCTTTTCTCCTCGGCGGCGTGCTCGGCTTTGCCATCCTGCTCGTGCGCCGGCACCTGCCCGAGAGCCCGCGCTGGCTCGTGCGCCACGGACGCACCGAAGAGGCGGAGCGCATCGTCGCGGAAATCGAGCAGGACGTGGCGCGCAGCCGCGGCCCATTGCCGCCCGTCTCCGCGACCCTCGCGATGCGAGCGCTGCCCTCGCCCGGCTGGCTCGAGATCGCGCGGCTCATGGCGACGCGCTACCGGCGCCGGGCGCTGCTCGGTCTCGCGCTGATGGCATCGCAGGCGCTCTTCTACAACGCGATTTTCTTCACCTACGCGCTGGTGCTCGCGCGCTTCTACGGCGTGCCCGAGCAGGACGTCGGCTATTACATCTTTCCCTTCGCGCTCGGCAACTTCCTCGGCCCGCTCGTCCTCGGGCGCTTGTTCGACAGCGTGGGGCGCCGCAAGATGATCGCCGCGACGTACGCGATCGCCGGCCTGGGCCTCATCGCCACCGGGCGCGCCTTCGCCGCCGACGTGCTTTCGCCCCTCGAGCTCTCGATCTGCTGGAGCGCCATCTTCTTCGTCGCCTCCGCGGCGGCGAGCTCGGCCTATCTCACGGTGAGCGAAATATTTCCGGTGGAGATGCGCGCCATCTCGATCTCGCTCTTCTACGCCGCCGGCACGGCGCTCGGCGGGTTCGCCGGCCCGCCGCTCTACGGCGCGATCATCGAGAGCGGCAGCCGCCACGCGCTCTTCGGCGCTTACGCCCTCGCCGGCGTGCTGATGTGCGCGGCCGCCGCTGTCGCGGCATGGCTCGGCGTCGACGCCGAACGCAAGTCCCTCGAGGAAGTGTGCCGGCCCCTCGGCTGCGAGCCTAGCGCTGGCGCAGCGACTCGAGCAGCTTGAGCAGGCCCTGATGATCGTAGGGCTTGGGCACGAAATGGTGGAAGCCGCTCGCCTCGGCCATCTTGCGGTCTTCCTCTTCCGTGCAGGCGGTGACGGCGATGAGCACGGGGCACTCGCCGTCGTAGCGCCGATGCAGCTCCCGCGCCACTTGGAAGCCGTTGCAGTCCGGCATCTCGATGTCGAGCAGCGCAACGTGCGGCCGGAATTCTTCGGCCTGCGCGAGCGCGTCCTGGCCGCTCTGCGCGAGGCGCACCTGGTAGCCTTCGCTGCGCAGCAGGATGCCGAGCAGCAGCATCGCATCGCGACTGTCGTCCGCGATCAGCACGCGAACCGTGCCGTTCTGGTTGGGTGCTGCCATGCGCCGCGTCTCGTCCACGCGTCGGCATGGTGCCATGACTTCGCGCGCGGCGAGTAAAAGTTTCTTTGGTCCTCAGGCTTCCTCGTCGGCCACGAGGCGGTAGCCAATGCCGGTCTCGGTCAAAAAGTATTGCGGACGCATGGGGTCGACCTCCAGCTTGTCGCGCAGCTGCTTCATGTAGATGCGCAGGTAATGGGTCTGCGCGACGTGCGTTGGGCCCCAGACCTCGGCGAGGAGCTGGCGGTGCGTCACCACCATCCCGAGGTGCTTCGTCAGACAGCCGAGCAGGCGGTACTCGATCGGCGTGAGATGCAGCTCAACGCCGTCGCGCCAGGCGCGGCGCGCCTGCAGATCGATGCGCGACGGCCCGAGCTGCAAGGGCTTGCCGGCCGGCGCGCGCGCCGCATGGCGGAGCGCCGCGCGCACGCGGGCGAGCAGCTCGCCGACGCCGAAGGGCTTGGTGATGTAGTCGTCGGCGCCCGCATCGAGCGCCTCGATCTTGGTGCGCTCCTGGTGGCGCGCGGAGAGCACGAGGATCGGCATCGACGACCAGCCGCGGATGTCGCGGATGAGCTCGCGGCCGTCGTAGTCGGGCAGGGCGAGATCGACGATCGCGAGATCGGGCTTGTGGGTGCCGGCGTCGATCGAGCCGCGGCGCGCGTTCGGCGATTCCACGATGCGGTAGCCTTCGGCACCGAGCGAGGAGCGCAGGAAGCGCCGGATCTCGGGCTCGTCCTCGACGAGCAAGATGGTCGTCACGCGAGCGCCGTCTCGGCGGGCATCGCGGGCGGCGCCTCGAGCGGCAGCGTGAAGCGAAACGCGCTGCCGCCGCCCGGGATCTGCTCCGCCCAGATGCGGCCGCCGTGCAGCGCGACGATGGCGCGGCAGATTGCGAGCCCGAGCCCGACGCCGCCCGCGCAGCCTTCGGACACGCCGTGCTCGAATTTCGCGAAGAGCCGCTCCACATCGCCGGCGGGCAACCCCGGCCCATAGTCTTCCACCGAGACGACGAGCTCATCGGCCGCGCGCTTCGCGCGCAGGCGCACCAGCGTGCCGGCCGGCGTGTGCCGCGCCGCGTTCTCGAGAAGATTGGCGAGGGCCTGATCGATGAGCGCGGCATCGATGCGCACGAGGGGCAGGTCTTCCGGCAGCTCGAGGATCACCCGATGATTCGCGAGCTGCTCGCGCAGGCGCGCGAGGACCGCGCCTGCGATTTCTGCCAGCGAATCCCAGTCGCGCGTGAGGGTGATGCCACCGGCCTCGAGACGCGTCATTTGCAGGAGTTTGCTCACGCGCTCCGACATGTCGCGCGCCTGCGCGAAAAGACTCTTGGCGAGCGCCGTGCGCTCTTCGGCCGAGAGCTGCTCGCCGCGTTCGGCGAGGCTCGAGGAGGCGCCGCACATCACCGCGAGCGGCGTGCGCAGGTCGTGCGAGATCGACGCGAGCAGCGTGCTCCGCATGCCCTCGGTCTGCGCGTGCGCCTCGAGCTTGGCCTGCGCCTTCGCTTGCGCGCGAACGCTTTCGGTAAGGCGCGAGATGATGAGTCCGACGGCGAGCATGATGGCGAAGGTGAGGAGATACTGGACATCCTCGATCGTGAAGGTGCCCTGCGGCGGCACGAAGAGAAAATCGAACGTCGCGACGCAAAGTACAGAAGTGAGCACTGCAGGGCCGCGACGGTAGCGCAGTGCCACGGTCACTACTGCGAGCAGATAGACCATCGCGATGTTGACGAGATCGAAGCGCGTGCGCATGGCGAGGCCGGCCGCCGTGCACGCCGCTGTCGCCGCCACCGCGCAGACGTAACCGGTCCAGCGCATGCGATCCGTACTGTAGCGCGGGTCGCCGTAAAGAAGCCGTAAAGAATGCGCCGCGCCACGCGCCGCGGCGGCGCGACGCGGCTACAGTGCGCGCCCTATGGCCCTCGCTTTCGCACCCGCCGCGGCACCGAAGCAGTCCACTGCCCTCCTATCGTTGCTCGCGCTCGGCGTCGTCTACGGCGACATCGGCACGAGCCCGCTCTACGCCGTAAAGGAAACTTTCAATCCGGAGCACGGCATTGCGCTGACGAGCACCAACATCCTCGGCGGCCTGTCGACCATTTTCTGGATCCTGATGATCGTCGTGTCGCTCAAGTACGTGACGCTCGTCCTGCGCGCCGACAACCGCGGCGAAGGCGGCATCATGGCGCTGCTCGCGCTCGCCACGTCCTCGGTGCGCAAGCACACCGAATGGACCGCGACGCTCCTCGTGCTCGGCGTCTTCGGCGCCGCCCTCTTCTACGGCGACGCCGTGCTCACGCCCGCGATCTCGGTGCTCTCCGCCATCGAAGGGCTCGAGGTCGGTACCGCGGCCTTCAAGCCTTACATCGTGCCGCTCGCCACCGGCGTCCTGATCGCGCTCTTCCTGATCCAGAAGCACGGCAGCGGCTTCGTCGGACTGCTATTCGGACCGGTGTGCGCGCTTTGGTTCCTTTCGATCGGCGCCGTCGGCCTCTGGAACATCTCTGCCAATCCGGCGATCCTCGGCGCGCTCAACCCGATGCATGCGCTCGGCTTCGTTACCGGCCATGGCTTTTCCTCCTTCGTCGTCCTCGGCTCCGTGCTGCTCGCCGTCACCGGCGCGGAGGCGCTGTACGCCGACGTCGGGCACTTCGGCAAGCGAGCGGTGCGCGTCGCGTGGTTCGGCCTGGTCGCGCCAGCGCTGGTGCTCAACTATTTCGGCCAGGGCGCACTCCTCATCGCGAATCCCAAGGCGCTCGAGAACCCGTTCTATCTCTCCTACCCCGGGTGGGCGCTCTACCCCATGGTCGTCCTCGCCACCGCGGCCACCATCATCGCTTCGCAAGCCACCATCTCGGGCGCGTACTCGATGACGCGGCAGGCGATCCAGCTCGGCTACCTGCCGCGCATGGAGATCGAACACACCTCCGCAAAGGCGATCGGTCAGATCTACATCCCGGCCGTCAACTGGACGCTCCTGGCGGTGGTGGCGGCCGCGGTCGTCGGGTTCGGCTCGTCGACACGGCTCGCCAACGCCTACGGCGTCGCGGTGATGGGCACCATGCTGGTGACGACGTTCCTTACCTTTTTCGTCGTCCGCTACGGTTGGGGATATCCGCTGTGGCTGTGCCTGCTGGCGACCGGCTTTTTCCTGGTGATCGATGTGACGCTCTTCGCGGCGGCGCTGCTCAAGATCCACGAGGGCGGCTGGTTCCCGCTGGCACTCGGTGCCCTGGTGTTCGTCGTGATGGCCACTTGGCGCCGCGGGCGCCAGATCATGAGCGAGCGGCTGCGCGATGAATCCGTGCCGCTGGAACCGTTCATCAAGTCGCTCGTGGGTGAGCCGCTGCCGCGCGTGCCGGGCACAGCGGTCTTCCTTACGGCCGCGCCCGACGTGACGCCGCATGCGCTGCTGCACACGCTCAAGCACTTCCAAGTACTGCACGAGCGGGTCGTGTTCGTCACGATCGAATTGCGCGACGTACCCTGGGTGCCGTTCGAGGAGCGCGTGCTCTGCGAGCGTCTGGGCGGCACCTGCTGGCGAGTGCGCGTGCGCTACGGCTTCATGAACCGCACGGACGTGATGCGCGCGCTCGACCATTGCGGCGCTCTCGGGCTCGAACTCGATCAGATGCAAACGTCGTTCTTCGTCTCGCGTCAGCGCGTGGTGCCGGCCGTCGGGCCGGGCGGCATGGCGTTCTGGCGCGAGCGGCTCTTTGCCGCCATGGCGCGCAACGCGAGCAACGTCACCGACTACTTCAACATTCCCGCCAACCGCGTTATCGAGCTCGGCTCGCGCCTGCAGATGTAGCTAGGTGTGCCGCTCGCGCGACGGGCCGCCGCTACCGGTTTTCCGCTTCAAGGAGCGCGCGCGGCGCTTGGCCACCGCCTGGCTCGTGCCGCGGCCGCGCTCGCTGAGGCGGCCCTGACGCACCGGAAGCTCTGCGCGCATGACGAGGCGCGGCGCGCTGCCTTTGGCTGCGGCGCCTTTCGGCCGCTTGACCCTGCGACGCGCACGCATCAGCGACGCGCCTGCCGGGTGCGCGCGGCCTTGCGCGCGGCCCGGCTGCGGTCCGCGGCCGAGCGGCGGCGCGCCGCGCGGTGCGCTTGGCGCGAAAGCGCGCGATGCGAAGCGGCGCTGCGCGGCTCGCGCTTGAGGGCGCGCTCCGTGGCACGGCTGCGCGTGCGCGACACGTAGCGCCCATGGATGCGACGTGAGCTCACCCGCTTCTTGGTGCGCTTGCCTTTCGGCGCCAGCGGCACGCCGGCGCGCCGCGCCTTGGAAAGGCCGATGGCGATCGCCTGGCGCGCCGAGCGCGCGCCGTGCTTGCCCTTGCGGATGTCTTCCATCTCCTCGCGGACGAACTCGCCCGCGACGGTGCTCGGCGACTTACCGGCGCGCGCTTTTCTGCGCGCGCGTTCTAGCGTGCGTTTTTCCGGCATGAGGTTTCCTTCCGTAGAGTGTGCGCAGCTCGTCCTTCGCGCGCTCGAGGATCGACCGCTGCGAGCGGGAGAGGCCGCGGCCTGCGCGGTTGATGTGGAAGTTGAGCATCGACATGGCCGAGCGGAACGGCGCGCTCTTGCGCCGGCGACTGCGCTCCGCGGAGCGCTTGAGCGAGCGTGCTACCGCCCGCGGACTGCGCTTGCTGAAGACGCCCTGCTCGAGGTCGAGCGCGTTGCTGGTGCGCATGACGTGCGCCGACCAGCGTTCCGCTCGCTTTGCCATGAGCGGCGCGCAGCAATCGATATGCCCGGCCTAGACGGCAGCCTTGGAGCGCTGCTCGGTACGCAGCGCGGCGCGGATCGCCGTGATGAGGTTCTCCGCGTCGACCGGCTTGTCGACGCGGTCTACGAAGCCCGCCGCCATGAGCCGCTCGCGTTCGATCTGCGTGAATGCAGTGAGCGCGATCGCCGGCGTATAGCGATCGTTGCCGCGCGCCGTCTCGATGGTGCGCGCGCGGCGCAGCGCCTCGAAGCCGTCCTCGCCCGGCATGGCGAGGTCGATGAGCAGCACGTGCGGACCGCGCGCGGGCAGCGCAGCCTCGAGCGCCGCCGTGAGCGCGCGGCCCGAGCCGAAGCACTCGACCTCCGCGCCCGCCTGGCGCAGCGTGAGCGCGAGCACCTCGTGGGCATCGACGTCGTCGTCTGTCACCCAGACGCTCAGTCCCTTCAGCGCCCCCGCCGTCGAGCGGCGGCGGTCGCCGGAGGGCAGGCTCGTGAGCACGCGCACGGCGGAGGCCGGCGCGCCGGGCAGGTCGACGGTGAACGTCGCGCCGCGGCCTGGCCCCGGGCTGTCGGCGCGTACCTGCCCGCCATGCAGGAGCGCGATATGGCGCACCAGCGCGAGTCCGATGCCCAGTCCGCCCGCGCGGCGCGCTGCCGAAGTGTCGGCCTGAGTAAAGCGGTCGAAAACATGCGGCAGGAATTCGGGCGCGATGCCGATGCCGTTGTCCTTGACCTGGAGCTGTACCCGCTCGGCATTCTTGTTCAGGTGCACGCTGACGTTGCCCTTTTCCGGCGTGAACTTGACCGCGTTGGAGAGCAGGTTGGACACGAGCTGCTGCAGCCGGCCCGCGTCGCCGATCACCATGGTGGCCGCATCGCCGGGCGAAAAGCGCAGCTCGATGTGCTTCGCCTGCGCGAGCGGACGCGCGGCGTCGAGGGCGACCTGCACGGTGTCGACCAGGTTCACCACCCGCCGCTCGATCGTGAGCTTGCCGGAAACGATGCGCGAGGTGTCGAGCAGATCGTCGATCAAGCGCGTCTGGTGATCGACGTTGCGCTTGATCGCCTTCGCCGCGCGCTCGACGAGCGCGCCGTCGAGCGGCCGCGTCGTCGCCATCAGATGGCTCCAGCCGCGCAGCGCGTTCAGCGGCGAGCGCAGCTCGTGCGAGACGATGGCGAGGAACTCGTCCTTGGCGCGGTTCGCGCGCTCGGCCTCGGCGCGCAGCCGCTGCTCGGCGACGACGAGCTTCTCGAGCTCGCGCTGCGCGTTCTTGCGCTCGGTGATGTCGGTCGCGACGCCGATCAGGCCGATGACGCGGCCCTGCTCGTCGCGCAGCGGCGACTTCGTCGTCAGGTAGGTGCGGCTGCCGACCTGCTCCTCGAGGATCATGGTCTCGCCCGCTTCGAGGACGATGCGCTCGTTGTCATCGAGGGAGCGGGCCTCTTCGCCGCTCTGGCCCACCGCCTTGCTCCAGGCCGGGTTCGCCATCAGCAGGCGTCCTTGCCGGTCCTTGGCGAAGATCAGGTCCGGGGTGCTGGTGGTGATCGCATTGAGCAGCGCATTTCGCTCCCGCAGCGCGGCGCTCGCGCGCTCGAGGGCCGCGGTGCGGCGCACGACGCGCTGGTCGAGCTCGGTGTAGGCCTCGCGCATGGCGCGCTCGGACTGGCGCTGCGCGGAGACTTCGCGCAGGACGAGCACCGCGCCGAGCAAGCCCTCGCCGTCGAGGATCGGCGCGGCGTTGGCCGTCACGGGGTGCACCGCGCCGTCGCGCGCGCGCAACGCCGGCTCGCCGCCGGCTGCGGCCGCGCCGCGCGTCTCGAGCGCTGCGCGCAGCGGATTGCGCAGCGGCTTGCGGTCGCGCTCGTCGTAGAGCGCAAGCAGCTCGTCGAGCGGACGGCCGGCCGCCTCCGCGGCGCGCCAGCCGGTGAGCCGCTGCGCCGCGGCGTTGAGAAAGCGCACGCGGCCCGAGGCATCGGTGGCGATCACGCCGTCGCCGATGCTCGCGAGCGTCACCTGCAGCCACTCGCGCTGCTCGGTCGCCGCGCCCTCGGCCTGGGCGCGCTGCGCCGCCGCCTGATCGAGCGTGCGCGCCACCCAGATGATGAGCGAGCTGAACCACGCGATCATCACCAGCGTGAAGAGCGCCATGCCGAAGGCCTCGCCGAAAAGGCCCTCGCGCTCGGCGTAGAGGCGCATCCAGCCCACGGCGACCGGAACGACGAACGCTGCCGGCAGCAGGCGCCGGGTCACGACCGCGCCGGTACGTTTGCTCGCCAGCGCGTCGAGCAGCCATTCGCTCGGCTGCGCGGCGGCGATGCCGAGCGCGGCGAGCATGGTGGCGAGCGCACCCGGCGCCGAGAAGCCGAGCAGCGGTGCCGCGATGTCGAAGCGCAGCACGCGCAGTGAAAGCCCGAGGAGCGCGAAGAAGGCAACCGTGCCGATGACGACCGCGGCGAGGCTCGTCGCCGAGACGCGCAACACACGCCGGTCGCGGCCGAGCGGCGTGACGAGCGCGAGCAGGATCAGCGTCACGCACGCAGCGATCGACATGCGCGGCGGCATCTCCGTGCCGCGCGCGAGCATCCAGTCGAAGCTGGTGCCGAACGACGCGCCGCTCACCAGCTCGGCGAGCGCGAGAAGCGCGATCGCGCCGGCAAGTGCGGCGGCCGCCACGGCGCCGCGGCGCCGGCCGAGCTGCGCGGCGAAGAAGCTGGTCGCGATGAGCAACAGGGCGAGCGCTGCCGCCGGCGGCATCGGCGCGAAATCGGCGCCGAGGTCGCGCAACTGCGGCACGCCCAGCACCCAGCCCCAGATCGCCGCCGCGCCCAGAGCCGCCACCACGCCGAAAGCAGCGCGTGCAAGGCGCGCAAGTCTCGGGACGAGCGTCGAAAACGACTGCATCCGCTGCAGAGACTAGCGGCGCGCGGGCCGCGTTTCTATCGCCCGAATGGCTACCGCCGCGTCGTCGCGGGCGTCCTGTCGCCGCGTGGCGACGGCGCCTGGGGAACCTGTTCCTTCTTCAGCTTCGCGAGAAAGTACTGCGCCATCGCGACCGGCGAGCCGAACTGCGCCTTGATGAGCCATGTCGCCGCCGCCATGGCGAGGCTCGCGATCGCGCCGCCCTTCGCCTTCTCTTTCGTCTCTTGCGAGACGGCGGGACCGTGCTGGTGGCGCCGATGCACGCCGCCCGCGACGAGAAAGCCGAGCGCAGCGGCGCCGGCGAGCGCCCACGGCGAGGTGAGCGCGCGCAGGCTCTGGCGCGCGCTCGCTCGCGCGGCGGCTTCCACACGGTGGCGCCGCTCGGCGATGCGCTTCTCGACTTCGTAGATTTCCTGATCGGGCGGGATCATTGCGGCGGCCTCATTGCGGAGGTTCGGGGTCGCGCCCGCGCAGCTGTCGCAGGAGCGCGGTGAACGGCAGCTCCTTGGCGAGCTTCAGCGTGAACCCGCCGAGCACCGCCGCGGCGACGACATTGACGATGGCGGCGATGGCGAGCGCAATCGGCCAGGAGGCGCCGTGTCCCCACGCGAAGACGATCGCCGCGGCGACGAGTCCCATCCACGACGTGACGGCGAGCACCGCCGCGACGAGCACGCAGCCGAGGATCCACGCGAGGCGGATCGCCGCGCGGCGCGCATCGAGGACGGTAAGCTCGGCGTAGTCGGCGACGAGCTGGCGCGCCTCGCCAAGCAGCCGCCCGACAACCTCGCCCAGACTCGGCGCGTTGCGCCGAGCGCTCGGCTCGACTGCCGCCATCGCGTCTAGTCGCGGCCGGTGATGAGGTGCAGCAGATAGCCCGCCGCGAGCGCGATACCGAGCGCCTGGAACGGCTTCTCGCGCACGTATTCGCGGGCAGTCTCCATCCAATCCTGCGGCATCGCCATCAGGTCTTCGCCTCTCGCGCTCATGCGGCTGGCGTAGTCGCTCGCCACCGAGGCGGCTTTGTCCACCGCCTGGTGCGCCGACTGGCTCATGCGCTCGATGCGCTCGTCGTTCGGTGCGCGCTGCGTGCTCTTCGGTTCCATCGCTCTCTCCGGGAAAAATGCGTTAATGGAAAAGCAACCTCTATACCCGCCGTCGGCGCGCGGGTTCCGCGCCCGGCAGGTCCGTCGGCAATCCCCGCCCCTCGGTGTCCTTCGCTCCGCGCCCGACGTCGCGCAGCGCCTTCAGGATGCGCTTGCGGCGAAGAAAGCGGCTCTTCGCGGGCGCGTATTGCGGCTTGTGAGCCTTCATGCGGCGTCGCGCTCGGCTTCCTCGAAATCGTCCTCGCGGCTGCGGCGCTTGCCGCTCGCATCCTCGCTCTTGTAGGCGGCGAGCCGGTTGTAGAGCGTCTTCAGGCTGATGCCGAGCATGTCGGCCGCCTTGCGCTTGCTGCCGCACTCGGCGAGCGTCGCCTCGATCAGCCGGCGGCTCACTTCGTCGAGCGTGCTGCCCACGCGCACCGAGAGCAGCGGCGCCGATTCCGGCTGCGCCACGGACGCCGGCGCGAGATGCGCATCGATCACCTCGTCGGCGAGGATGAAGGCGCGCTGCACGTAGTTCTTGAGCTCGCGCACGTTGCCCGGCCAGCTGTGCGCGTAGAGCGCGGCGATGGTCGCCGGTGCAAAGGCCTTGCTGGCGGCCTCCGCCTTGTTCAGTACATCGAGGAAATGCTGCGCGAGCAGCTCGATATCCGTACCGCGCTCGCGCAGCGGCGGCATTGCGATCGGGAACACGTTCAGCCGGTGATACAGGTCTTCGCGCAGCTTGCCGTCGGTCACCGCCGTCTCAGGATTGCGGTTGGTGGCGCAGATGATGCGCACGTCCGTGCTGATCGGCGTGGTCGTGCCCACGCGCATGAAGGTCCCGGTCTCGAGCACGCGCAGGAGCTTCACCTGCAGCTCCTGCGGAATTTCCGTGATCTCGTCAAGAAACAGCGTGCCGCCATGGCAGCGCTCGAAGTAACCCTTGTGCTGGCGATCGGCGCCAGTGAAGCTGCCTTTCTCGTGGCCGAAGAGCTCCGATTCAATCAGCTGCGGCGAGACGGCGCCGCAGTTGAGCGGGAGGAACGGCGCGCGCTTGCGCCGGCTCATCTCGTGCACCGTCTGCGCGGCGAGCTCCTTGCCGGTGCCCGACTCGCCGATGAGCAGCACCGTCGCCGAGGTCGGCGCGACGCGGCCGAGCTGGTCGTAGAGCTTCTGCATCGGCGGGCTCGAGCCGAGGAGGTGCCCATACCGGCCGAGCTTGCGCAGCTCCTCGCGCAGCTCCCCGATCTCGGCGCGTAGCTCCCCCGTGCGTGGCACGCGGCGCAGGATCGCGCGCAGGCGCTCCACATCAACCGGCTTGATGAGATAGTCGGTCGCGCCCAGGCGCAGCGCCTGCACGGCGCTCTCCACGCTCGCATGGCCCGTGATCAGCACGACCTCGGTCGATTCGCGCGCCTCGAGGTCGTTCACCAGCTCGATGCCCTGCCCGTCGGGCAGCTGCAGATCGGTGAGCAGCACATCGGGCTGCAGCCGGGACATGTGGATGCGGGCCGCGCGCAGCGAATCGGCTTGCGCGACGCTGAAGCCCTCGCCTTTGGCAAGCTCGGTAAGCCACTCCAGCGCTTCGGGATCGTCGTCTACGAGCAGCAGATGGGGCACTTAGGCTCTCCGTTGTAGGACTTGCATGTTTGGCGGCCGTGAGCAGCCGCAAAATGCATACCAACGTGCGGGGATTTTTTTGTGCCGCGTGCTCAAGGACTTGGCGCTCCCCCGGAAACCGCCACTGTCGCCGCACGGCGTCAGTGCATTGACTTTTTTTCCGCAGGCACGGGTCATGCAATGCTCGGCTCGTCCGTCCGGGCGTTGCCCGCGCACCTTCCCCTCCTCCCCACCGCGGGCGCGCCCGAGACGGCGTTTATTGCTACTTCTTGCCGAGCGCGCGCCACATTGCCGGCGTGATGCTCTGCTTCGTCTTCCAGTATTCCTGCCACGGATCTTTGTCCAGCCGCGCGAGCCGCTTTGCCAGCGTCTGGACGCTGTAGCGCTGGCGCACGTCGTCGGCTTCGGCAAGCTCATCCCAGGCGAGCGGCGTGGAGACGCCCGCGCCCCGCCGCGCGCGCGCCGCAAATGCGGCGACGGCGCTCGCGGTCTCCGAGTTGCGCAGATAGTCCGCGAACACCTTGCCTTCCCGTCGCTCCTTGGACACTTTGGCGGTGAAGAGCTTCGGTTCGGCGCGCACCAGGAATTCAGCGATGTAGCGGGAGAACTCCTTGACCTCGGGCCAGCCGAGCTTGGGCGCGATCGGGATGACGACGTGCAACCCCTTGCCGCCCGTCGTCTTGAGAAAGCAGCGAAGCTTGAGCGCCTCGATGACGGTTCGCGTCATCTGCGTGGCCATGACGAGCTTGGGCCACGGCAGGCCCTCATCCGGATCGAGATCCATGGTGATGCGATCGGGATGCTGCACGTCGGGCCCGGTCGCGCCCCAAGTGTGCATTTCGACGGCACCGTTCTGCACCAGCGTGATGAGCGCGCTGTGCGAGTCGATGTAGATGTAATAACCCTTGCTCGAGCGCTCGCGCTTGAAGGTCTTCACGTCGCCCGGGCTCGCGCCCATGGCGAGGTGGCGCTGGTAGAAGCATTCCTTCTCCACTCCGTCGGGACAGCGCACGAGCGTCAGCGGCCGGCGCGCGAGATGCGGCAGGATGAGCTCGGCGACGCTGTCGTAGTAGCGCGCGAGATCGAGCTTGGTGAAGCCGATCGCCGGGTAAATGATGCGTGACGGATGGGTGATCTTTATCCCGTGCACGACGTTAGCTGACGAACCTTCGGCGCCCGCGGCGGCGTTTTTCTTTTTTTCTTCCGGCGGTTTCTGCGCCCGCTCCTCGCCCACCGAATTCGCCGGAATGTCCTCGCGCAAACCCATGAACGACGCCTGGCGCAGGATGCCGTCGTCGGTGCGCTCGGCGAACGCGACTTCGCACACGAGCTGCGGCCGCACCCATTGGATGCCCTTCTCGCGCGGCGGATTGACGAGCGGCGAGTCGGAACGCTGGAGCTTCGCGAGCCGCCGGGTGAGCGTATCGAGCAGGTGCTCATCGAACCCGGTGCCCACCTTGCCTGCGTACTTGAGCTTGCCGCCCGGAGCGTCGTGCACGCCGAGGACAAGTGCGCCGAAGCCAGTGCGCGAGCCACCCGGTGCCGTATAGCCGGCGATGACGAAGTCCTGCCGGCTACGGCACTTGAGCTTGATCCAGGTCTTGCTGCGTCCGGCGATATAGGGCGAGTCCGTGCTCTTGCCGATCAGGCCTTCGAGTCCCATCGCGCACGCCTTCTCCAGCACCTCGCTCGCGTCGCCGCCAAGGTGGTCGCTGAAGCGCACGGCGGCGCTGTCCTTGAGCGCGGCGCGCAGACGCTGCTTGCGCTCCTCGAGCGGCCGTTCGCGCATATCCACGCCCCCGAGAAAGGGCGCGTCGAACACGTAATAGACGATCTCGGCATCACGACCGAATTCGAAAGCGTTCTGCAGCGCCTGGAAGCTCGCTCGGCCGTTATCGCGCAGCACGACGATCTCGCCGTCGAGCCAGGTGTCGTGCAGCTTGAGCCCCTTCAATTGCCGTACGAGGTGCGCCAGCCGCTCCGTCCAGTCTTTGCCGCTGCGCGTGAAAAGCCGTGCGTCGCGCTTCGTGAGCCGCGCGAGCATGCGATAGCCGTCGTGCTTCACCTCGTAGATCCAGCTGCCCGTCTTGGGCGGCTCGGTGACGAGCGTGGCGAGCTGCGGCGTGATGAACGCGGGCAGCTCGATCGTCGTGCGGCCGTACTTCGCGAGGCCGCGCTTGGCGCGCGTCGCCTGGCGCTTCACGCTCTCGGGCCGCTCGGCGGTGATGTCGTAGCTCGCCCGCGCTTCCTCGTCGTGGCGCTTGATCAGGAGCCACGCCGGGCGATCCTCGTTGCCGCGCGTGCGGGTGAGAATCCACGAGCCGTGCAGCTTTTCGCCGTCGAGGCGGAAATGCAGCCGGCCTTTACGCAGCGCTTCGAGCGCATCGCGATCCTCGGGCGTCCAGGTGCCTTTGTCCCAGAGCAGCACTTCGCCCGCGCCGTACTGCTTCTCGGGGATCACGCCCTCGAACTCGCCGTAGTCGAGCGGGTGATCCTCCGTTTGCATCGCAAGGCGCTTGTCCGCCGGATCGAGGCTCGGCCCCTTCGGCACGGCCCAGCTCTTCAGCACGCCCTCGAGCTCGAGGCGGAAGTCGTAGTGCAAACGCGTCGCGGCGTGGCGCTGAATGTAGTAGCGCAGTGCCTTTGCCTTTTTGGCGGCAGCTTTGACACCACGCGGCTCCGGCGTGATCGAGAAGTCGCGCATCTCGCGATAGCGCTCGAGGCGATCGGCGGCCATGTGCGAAGCCGCCAGCAAATCGCGCGCCCGCGCAGTAATTGCTACAGGAGAAGAAGCAAGTCTTACAGGCCCTTAGGAGGCGTCTGCCGACGGCTACTGGGCACGACTACTGGCATGGTCTGTGCAGTAAATGGCGCAGAACGAAAGGATGCCCATGGGCCCGGCAATCGCATTACGACTGCGGCAGCACCTCACGCTCACGCCGCAGGTTCAGCAGGCGCTGAAGCTCCTGCAGATGTCCGCGATGGAATTCGCGCAGGAGATGGAGCAGGCGCTCGCGGCGAACCCGTTCCTCGAAGAAAACCCCGACGCGCCTGCGCCGCTTGCGCGCGAGAGCGGCTCCGCGGTCGACGATGTCATCGTGCCGCAGGAGCCGAGCTCGGGCGCGCCGCTCGAGCGCGACCACGAGGAGTGGGGCAGCCTCAACGACAGCCAGCCGACGCTTTCGCAGCACCTGCGCGAGCAGCTCATGATCTCGCAGATGGGCAGCCGCGATCGCGCGCTTGCCCACATGATCGTCGACAGCCTCGACGAGGACGGCTACTTCAAGCTCTCGTTCGAGGAGCTCGCCGCGCTCGTGACGCCGGGAGACGACGTGCGCGCGGAGGACTTCGCCCCGGCGCTCCGGCTCGTGCAGAGCCTCGACCCGGCCGGTGTCGGCGCGCGTACCCTCGACGAATGCCTGCTCCTGCAACTGCAGACCCTGCCTGCCGATACGCCAGCGCGGGAAGCGGCAATGAAGATCGTGCGCGGCAATCTGCCGCTCCTCGCCAACCGGGAATGGGCGCGACTGCAGCACGCGGTCGGGTGCGACGAGGCGACGCTGCATAAGGCGCGCGCGCTCATCCGCTCGCTCGATCCTCGCCCCGGTCACCGCTTCGGCGCGCAGGAGGCGCGCTACGTCGTGCCCGACGTCATCGTCAAGAAACTGCGCGACCGCTGGGTGGCGATCATCAATCCGGCGTCGCTGCCGCGGGTGCGGCTGAACCGCGCCTACGCCGAAGCCATTCAGAGCAAGGGCAGCTCGAACCAGTCCCTCGCCCGCCACCTGCAGGAGGCGCGCTGGCTGCTGCGCTCAATCGAGCAGCGCTTCGCGACCATCCAGCGCGTTGCCGACGCGATCGTCGCCCGACAGCGCGGCTTCTTCGAATACGGCGAGGTGGCCATGAAGCCTCTCACGCTCAAGCTCATTGCCGGCGAGCTCGGGCTGCACGAGTCCACCGTGTGCCGTGTGACGAACAACAAGTACATGGCGACGCCGCGCGGCCTGTTCGAATTCAAGCATTTCTTCTCGCGGCGCCTTGCGACGGAGAACGGCGGCGCGGCGTCTGCCACCGCGGTGCGCGCGGTGATGAAGGAGCTTATTGCCGCGGAGGATCCGCGCGCCCCCCTGTCCGACGCCGAGCTCGCGCGCCTTCTCGCGCAGCAGGGCTTGCGCGTCGCGCGCAGAACCATCACCAAGTACCGCGCGCTGATGCGCCTGCCGAGCGTGGACGTGCGGCGCGCAGACATGAGAAAGATCGCCTGATGTCGCGCATCATCTGTGGCCGGTTTGACCGCACCCTTGACGCCGACGCCGCGCTAGAAGCGCTCAAGCGCGAAGGCTTCGCGCGCAGCGAGGTCGACGCCTTCTACGTCGCCCCGCCCGGGCAGCATGCGCGCACGCCGATCGGCGGCGACGCGCAGGCGGACGCGGGTTCCCTCGGCGCCGGACGCTCGGGGCTGATTGGCGCGGTGGCCGGGCTGGCGGTGGGACTCATCATCGGCTCGCTCATCGGCGCGCACGTCGTGCTCCTCGCCTGCGGCCTGGGCGCGCTTGCCGGCGGCTTCGCCGGCGCCATGGTCGGCCTTCACGGCGGCGTCGCGCGCCAGGCGACGCGCGATCATCCGGTCGAGCCGCGCGGCGGGCGCATGATCGCCGTATGCGTCGACCGCGACGGCACCGAGCGCATGGCGATCGATGCCCTGCAGCGCAACAACGCACGCGACATCGGGCGCACCGAAGGCACGTGGCGCGACGGCTCGTGGCGCGACTTCGATCCGCGCCAGCCGCTCGCCACCGTTTAATTACTTAAGGTTCTGCTCGGCGAAGTCCCAGTTGAGCCGCTTCTCGATCACCGCCTGCACGTAGCGCTCGCGTTGATTGCGGTAGTCGACGTAATAGGCGTGCTCCCAGACGTCGATCGTGAGCAAGCAGCGCGCGCCATGCGCCATCGGCGTATCGGCGTTCGGGGTGGCCATCACCTGCAGTTTCCCATCCTTGTCGACGAGCCAGGCCCAGCCGCTGCCGAACTGGCCGTTCGCGGCGGCGGCGAACTTTTCGACGAAGCTCTCGTAGGTGCCGAAGTCGCGCTCGAGGCGCTGGCGCATCGCGCCCGAGGGTGCAGCGGCCTTCGGCGAGAGCGATTGCCAATAGAACGCATGGTTCCAGGCCTGAGCAGCGTTGTTGAAGAGCTTGCCCTGAGTCGAGCGCACAACGTCCTCGAGCGTTGAGCCGCGCACGTCCGTCTTCGCGAGCAACTCGTTCATCGTATCGATGTACTTCTTGTGGTGCTTGCCGTGGTGAAGCGAAAGCGTCTCCGCCGAGATCACGGGCTCGAGCGCGTCTTCTGCATAGGACAGCGGCGGCAAATCGAAGTGCAGCCGGTGAACTGCCTTGGCGGTCGCAGTAGTCATGGAAAATCCTCCTTACGGTTGTAAGGACAATCGACGCAACTTTCGGTCCTACGAAGCCTTAAGCCGCAGGTCGTTCTTCAGCGTTTTGACGCCGCTCACCTTCTTCGCGGCATCGAGCGCGCGACTGGCCATGTCGTGGTTGTCGACGAACCCGGAGAGCTCCACCACGCCGCGGTAGGTCTCGACGTTGATCGAGGCGGCAGCGCGTGCTCCGACGTTGGTGGCGATCGCGCTTTTCACTCTCGCGGTGAGCGCCGCATCGTCGCTCACTTCGGCGCGCTTCTCCTGCGGATTGGAAGCGCAGCCCGCCACCGCGAGCGCAATGCCGAGCGCCGCGAGGAGCGTTCTCACCGCTTGCCCGCCTTGCCGGGCTCGCGCGGCGCCTTGCGGCCAGCGCCGGTCTGCTTCTGGACGCGCTCGAGCTCCTCGGGCAGCCGCGCGGGCTCGTGATCGCCCGGCTGCATCGGGTCGAAGGGCCAGCGCGCGGGCTTCGGCTTGCCCTCGTTTACTGCTGGCGGTTTTCCCATTCGCGCACCTGGCTTTCGGCGTCGTCGCGAGCGCAGCCATAGCGCTCCTGGATCTTGCCGACGAGCTGATCGCGCTGCCCGGCCATGCGGTCGAGCTCATCGTCGGTGAGTTTGCCCCAGCGCTCCTTGAGCGCGCCTTTCATCTGCTTCCAGTTACCCGCGATGCGGTCCCAGTTCATGCCTGTCTCCGGCGAAGATTCCAGCCCGAGGATGGCTGCAAAGCCCGTGCCTATACGCTCGCCGGTTGCATCAGGCGGGCGACGGTGGCGAGCAGCGCCACCGGTTCCACCGGCTTCGCAAGCTGGGCGTCGTAGCCGCCCGCCATCGCGCCGCTCGCGTGCTGGCGCTGCAGCAGCAAATAGCCGTCGTGGCCGTCGCGACCGGGATCGGAAAGCATTACATCGGGTCGCCATTTTTCGAGCGCCGGCAGGGCCTGCTCGGAACGCTCCACCGCCCAAGCCTCGGCTCCCGCCATGCGCAGCACCCTGAGGAGGAGCTCGCGCACCTGCGGATCATCCTCGACAACGAGCACCCGGACGCCGGCGAGCAGCGGCGCATCGAGCGGGCGACCGAGCGGCGTCTGCGCATTGACGCGCGAGAGCTCGAGGAGCTTCGACATCGCCTCGCTCGGCGAGCGCAGCTCGGCGAGTACCGAGGTGAGCAGCGCATCCTTCGCCCGGCTCGCCTCTTCGGTCGCAATGCGCAGGCGCCGCTCGCGCTCATGCAGCCGCGCGAGCGCGCCGAGCGCGCGTCTGTGCTCGTCGATCTCGACGCAGACGCCGACGAATCCGCCGAAGGCACCCTGCGCCGCGCACCGTGGGCTGCCGCGTTCCAGCACCCAGCGGTATTCGCCGTCGTGGCGGCGCATGCGGTACTCGAGCGCAAAAGGCGTGCGGGCATCGAAGGCGCGCACGCAGGTGTCGAGCCAGCGCGCAAGATCCTCGGCATGCACGACGCGCGACCAGCCCTCGCCTTGCGCCTCCTCGGCGCTGAAGCCCGTGAACTCGAGCCAGGCGCGGTTTGCGTATTCGCACGACATGTCGGGTCGTGCGCGCCACAACATCACGGGTAGATCGTCCTCAAGCATCACGACCAGCGTGCTGCAGGAGCCATGCCGGGAAGTTCCTGTAGCGGGATATCGACGCGGGCATGAATGCCGCTCGGGCGCTTCTTACAACGGCCACGCAACGCTTACATAGCGCCGATAGGACCCCCAGGTCGGCACGGGCTTTGCTCTCCCTCCACTAGCTTCACTTTATCTCTATGGAAGGAGTGCGTTTATGTTGAGCTGGGCGCTGGCGTTTTTCATCATCGCCATCATCGCCGCAATCTTCGGCTTCACCGGCATAGCGGCCGGCGCGGCGGAAATTGCGAAGATCCTGTTCGTCGTGTTTGTGGTCCTTTTCCTGGTCTCGCTCGTCGCGGGACTGCTGAGAAGGCCTTAGGTCTTATCGCAGAGGAGATCCTATGCACATCAAGCTGCTAAGCATCGGCGCCGCCGTCGCGCTGGCGTTCGCGGGCGCCGCGCAGGCGCAGTCGAGCTCGTCCGCCACCGCGCAAGACCACAAGCCTTCGGTCGACCGCAAGGCGCGCAAAGCCGAGGAAGACCGCATCAATGCCGAGTACAAGGCCGAGAAGGCCAAGTGCAAGGACATGAAGGGCAACGAGAAGGCGGTTTGCGAGGCCGACGCCAAGGGCAAGGAGAAGGTGGCGAAGGCGGAGCTCAAGGCGAAGTACGACCCCAGCCCGGCGAACGAACGCAAGGCTGCCGAGGAGAAGGCGGAGCACGAGTACAAGGTGGCCAAGGAGAAATGCGACGCGCAGAAAGGCAAGGAAGAGAGCGCGTGCGAGAAGGACGCCAAGGCGAAGTACGAGCGCGCCAAGTCCGACATCAAGGCGAAGTACGCTTCGAACGGGCGTAAGGCGAGCTCGGGCTCCAGCGCCCGCACCCCCGCGAGCACCTCGGGGACCTCAGCGGCGTCGACGTCAGGCACGTCGAAATGAGCGGAGCGTTCCTCTCCGACATCCAGACGCTGCGCAAGCGTGCCCGGGAGCACATCGCCCAAGGGGCGGTGACTCCCGGCTACCACGCCGACCGCGGCGTGGTGCTCAGGCTGCTGAACGAGGCGCTCGCCACCGAGATCATCTGCACGCTGCGCTACAAGCGCCATTACTTCATGGCGAAGGGCATCCACGCCGAAGGCGTGGCGGCGGAGTTTCTCGAGCACGCCACGGAAGAGCAGCAGCACGCCGATCAGATCGCGGCGCGCGTCGTGCAGCTCGGTGGCGCGCCCGATTTCTCACCCGAGGGCCTCGCCTCGAGGAGCCACGCCGAGTACGTCGAGGGCGGCTCGCTCGAGGAGATGATCAAGGAGGACCTCGTCGCCGAGAGGATCGCGATCGACAGCTACCGCGAGATGATCAACTACCTGGCCGACGAGGACCCGACCTCGCGCCGCCTGCTGGAGGAGATCCTCGCCAAGGAAGAGGAACACGCCGACGACCTCGCCAACTTGCTGGAGGATCTCGGGGGCAAGCACTAGGCGTCCATGGCGCGCGGCTTGTGGAAGGGTGCGATCAGCTTCGGGCTGGTCAACGTGCCGGTCGAGCTGTTCTCGGCACAGAAGCGCTCGGCCGACATCGACCTCACGATGCTCGACCGGCGCGACATGGCCCCGGTCGGGTACAAGCGCGTCAACAAGGCGAGCGGCAAGGAAGTGCCCTGGGAGGACGTCGTCAAGGGCTACGAGTACGAGGACGACAAGTACGTGGTGCTTTCCGAGGAGGATTTCCGGCGCGCAAACCCGGAGGCGTCTAAGACCGTCGACATCGTGGCGTTCGTCGACCTCGCGGATATCGCCCCGATCTACTTCGAGACGCCGTACTACCTCGGTCCGGGCAAGCGCGGCGAGAAGGCCTACGCGCTCTTACGCGACGCCATGGCCAAGGCCGGGAAGGCGGGCATCGCCACGGTCGTGATACGCACGAAGCAATACCTGGCCGCTGTGGTGCCGCAAGGCGATGCGCTCGTACTCAACACGCTGCGCTACCACAAGGAACTGAAGCAGGCCGATGACGTCGACATCCCCGAGAGGTTGAAGGGGCATAAGCCCTCCTCCAAGGAGCTCGACATGGCCCTGCGGCTCATCGACGACATGGCCGACGATTGGAAGCCCGAGAAGTACCACGACACGTATCACGAGGATCTCCTCAAGCGCATCGAGGAGAAGATCGAGGCCGGCCAGACCGAGGAGATCACCGAGCCCGAGAAAGAACCGCACGAGCGCAAAGGCGCCGAAGTGGTCGACCTGATGGCGCTCCTGCGCAAGAGTGTCGAAAGCGGCGCGCGCAAAGGCGCGAAGGAAAAAGCCGCCGCGAACGACGACGTGAAGGAAGAGAAGGCAAACCACAAGCACAAGCGCGCGGCGCGCAAGCGTCGCGCCGCATAGGAGCAGCCATGGGTACCTGCGAAGTCTGCGGCAACAGCTACGACAAGGCGTTCTCGATCAGCGTCGCGGGCGGCGCCGCGCATACCTTCGACAGCTTCGAGTGCGCGATCCAGAAGCTCGCCCCGGTGTGCGCCCACTGCAACTGCCGCATCCTCGGGCACGGCCACGAGGCGAACGGCAAGATGTACTGCTGCGCGCATTGCGCCCGCCACGCGGGCGAAGCTGCGCTGCGCGATCGCGCCTGATGCCAAAGCGCGTCATCCGCTACGCGGTGGTGGGCTGCGGGCACATCGCCCAGGTGGCGGTGCTTCCCGCGTTCGGCAACGCGCGACGCAACTGCAAGCTCGCCGCTATCGTCTCCGGCGACGCAGTGAAGCGCGAGGAGCTCAAGAAGAAGTACGAAGTGGAGCGCGCCGTCGATTACGGCGACTATGACCAGCTCCTCAAGAGCGGCGACATCGACGCCGTGTACATCGCGCTGCCGAACAGCATGCACGCCGAATACACCGAACGCGCCGCGCGCGCCGGCGTGCATGTGCTGTGCGAAAAGCCGATGGCCGTGACCGAGGCGCAATGCGAGCTCATGGACCGCGTGGCGCGCGAGCACGGCGTCAAGCTCATGATCGCCTACCGCCTGCACTTCGAGCGCGCCAACCTCGAGGCGGTCGAGATCGCGCGCTCCGGGCGCATCGGCGAGCCGCGGCTTTTCACCTCTACCTTCACGATGACTGTCGTGCCGGGCAATATCCGCGTGCAGCGCGCGCTCGGCGGCGGCGTGCTCTACGACATCGGCATCTATTGCATCAACGCGGCGCGCTCGCTCTTTCGCGACGAGCCGGTGGAGGTGCGCGCCATCGCGGCGGGCGCGATCGGCGACGTCGAGGAGTCGGTAAGCGCGCTGTTGCGCTTTCCGAACGAGCGGCTCGCCTCCTTTACCGCGAGCTTCGGCGCCGGCAAAGTCTCCGAATACCGCCTCGTCGGCACGAAAGGCGAGCTCGCCGTCGATCCGGCATACGAGTACGCACGCCCGCTCGAGCATCGCCTGAGCCTCGAGGGCAACGTGGTGAGCGAGCGACGCTTCGCGAAGCGCGACCAGTTCGCGCCCGAGCTGCTCTACTTCTCCGACTGCCTGCTGCAGGGTCGCGATCCCGAGCCCTCGGCCGAGGAAGGGCTCGCCGACGTGCGGGTGATCCGCGCGCTCTACCAGTCGATGAAAAGCGGCCATCCGGTCGAGCTTCCACCCTACGAGCGGCGCGAGCGGCCGAGCCTCGAGCAGGAAATCCGCCGCCCGCCGATCGACAAGCCCGACGTGATCCGCGCACAGGCGCCGTCGGGCGGCAGCTGACGCTATCGTGCCAAGGAGCCAACCATGAATCCCATTGCGCTATTGATGATCGCCGGGCTCGCCGGGGCAGCGCCCGCCTGGGCGCAGGACAAGACGAACGACCAGGCCACGGAGGAAGGCCGGCAGAAGAATAACGAGTTCGTGAGCGATGCGACGCTGACCACCAAGGTGCATACCGCGCTCATGAACAACGTCGGTTTGAACACGCTGCGCAGCATCAACGTCGACAGCGACAAGGGCATCGTGACGCTGAAAGGCCGCGTCGACTCCGAGGATACCAAGCGGCGCGCCGAAGACGTCGCCAAGCGGGTGAGCGGCGTCAGCGCGGTCAAGAACGAGCTGCGCGTGAAAGGCGGCTGATGGACGCGCCGCTGCTTTCGGTGCTTGAGACGCGCGATGGCGTGTGGAGCGTGAACGAGCGCGGGCCGAGCCGCGTCGCCATCGCGTACTTCCCGAGCAAATGGGGCGCGATGAAGCACGCCGTACGCGTGGCGCTGGCAAAGCCGCGCTGTCGGGTCGCGCTCGTCGAGCGCGATGGCAGCGTGCGGCTGGCGCGCGATTACGAACAGGGAGCCGAGGATCATCAGGTCGAGGTCTAACATGGCGATGTCCACGTTCGCGTTCATTTTCGGGTTCGGCTATCTCGCCGCTGGCCTCCTCGGCCTCGTCCCGGTCATGCTCGCGCCGCCGCCGATCGACGCGCCGCCGACGCACTTCACTCTGCTGTACGGCTATCTGTTCGGCCTGTTCCCCGTGAACATCGTCCATTCCGCGATGAACATCGCCATCGGCGCCTGGGGACTCGCGGCGTGGTCGGCAAGAGCGAGCAGTGCAGCGTACGTGCGTGTCCTCACCGTGCTCTTCGGCGTGCTTGCCGTGATGGGCATGCTGCCCGTGCTGAACACGACGTTCGGCCTCATGCCGCTCAATGGCCACGACATCTGGCTGCATGCCCTTACCGCGCTCGTCGCCGCGTATGTCGGCTGGCGCGAGCCCGCCGCGGTGCGCGAGCGCCGGCACTTTGCCCGCGATCGGCGCCAGCGCATGATCCCGGTCGCATTCGAGCGCCGCTTCGGGCTCGCCGACCGGCGCGAGCACCTTGGCGGCATGTCGGTGGCGTGATTTGACAACACGCAGGACTTTTTCCTCGCCGCCGCAAAGGCGTAGTTCCTAAAAGGCAGTAAGTTCGCAGCCGCGCCGAGCCGTTCTGATCTAGCGTGTGCGATCAGAAGGGAGGACGCTCATGAGTTTTCAATCGTGGATGCTGTGGCCGGACAGCGTGCCGCTGTCGGTGCTTGTGCTGCTCGTGATCGCCATGGCGTTCATGTACGCCGCGCGCCGCCCGATGCACGAGCTCATCCGCTCGCTTGGCCACATGGGCGGCGGGCCGCTGCGCATGGCGGCACGCTGGCTGTTCGCGGCCGCCGGCGAGATCCATGCACGCAACAAGGCCGTGCTGCTCGCGCATGGGCGGCACGAAGTCGCCAGCCGCCTCGAGCGCGAGTTCGAGCGCCTGGGCGCCATCGTGACGCGCGATCTGCAGGGCTATCCGACGCTGCAACGCAAGCTCCTCGACGAAATCACCAAGATCGAGGAGGACTACAAGAAGTGCGGCGAGGTGCCCCCTTCCCCGCCCGACTGGACCGAGGCGGTAGCCGCGGTCGCCAACATCAAGTCGACCGGCAGCGAGCTGGTACTGCGAGTGCTGGAAGAGATCAAGCGCTCGGTCGCCGGCATCCATGAAAAAGCGCTCTCCGAGTACCGCAAGGCCTACGAGACGCGCCACAAGATCCTCGAAGGCTTCATGCCGTTCTGGCGCTCGGTGGACAAGAACCTGTCGCAGGTAGAGAAGAACCTCGCGAGCCTGCAGGCGAGCGTCAACACCGTCGATGCGCACATGGCGAAGTACGAGCACATCAATGCCGGCACCGACAAGGCGCAGCATGCCCTGACGGTCTCTGCGTTCACCCAGTTCGCCATCTCGCTCCTCGTCATGGCGATCGCCGCCGGTGGCGCGTTCATCAACTTCAAGCTGATCGCGCTGCCAATGTCCGAGATGGTCGGCGCGGGCGACTACATCACGAGCGCGCTGCGCACTTCCGAGGTCGCCGCCCTGGTCATCATCTTCGTCGAAGCTTCGATGGGCCTCTTCCTGCTGGAAGCGATGCGCGTGACGCACCTTTTTCCGCGCATCGCGACGCTGAACGAGGTGCTGCGGCGCCGGATGCTGTGGATCGCCCTGGTTTTGCTCGTCACCCTTGCCGGCGTCGAGGCCGCGCTTGCGCTCATGCGGGACATGTTGATCGCCGACAAGCAGGCGCTCCTGCAGTCGCTTTCCAACGTGCAGGCGGCGCCCACCGACGGCTGGATGGGGCGCATACCCACCGCCGGCCAGATGCTGCTCGGCTTCATCCTGCCGTTCGCGCTCGCCTTCATCGCCATCCCGCTCGAGTCGCTGATCCACGCCGCGCGCACCGTGGGCGGCGTGCTGCTCATGGCGTTCGTGCGCTCGCTCGCCCTCGTGCTGCGCATCGCCGGCCAGATCCTGCGCCAGACGAGCCGCGTCCTCATCCGGCTCTATGACGTCGCGATCGTGGTGCCGCTCCTCGCGGAGCGGCTGACCAAGGCAGCGCGCCACCCGCGGCGCCGCCACGCGCTCGACCTGGACGACGCCGAGCGCACACACGCATAGGGGGACGCCATGGACAGACGCCGCTTCGTTCTCTCGACCCTTGCCCTCGCCGCCGGCGGCTGCGCTGACCCGCGCAGCCATCGGCAGGCCGTTTACATGCTCGTGGATACGTCGGGCACGTACGCCCAAGAATCCGGCAAAGCGCTCCTCATCATCAACTACCTGCTCGGCACCCTGCAGCCCGGTGATTCGCTCGCCGTCGCCCGCGTGCGCAGCCGCAGCTTCAGCGAGAAAGACATCATCGCCAAGGCCACCTTCGACACGCGCCCGTCGCAGGCGAACGCGCAGAAGCGCTCCTTCCAGGCAAAGATCGACGCCGCCTTCCGCAACGTCAGCGGCAGCGCCTACACCGACATCACGGGGGGCCTGCTACAGGGTGCCGAATTCCTGACCGAAGGCGGCGCGGGCAGCAAGACCATCATCATCTTCTCCGACATGCAGGAGGAGCTCGACAAGGCCACGGTGCGTAACTTCCCGTTCAGCCTGAAGGACATCCGCGTCATCGCGGTAAACGTGGTCAAGCTCAAGACCGACAACGTCGACCCGCGGCGCTACCTCGGACGTCTCGACGAATGGAAGGCGCGGGTGCAGAAGGCGGGCGCGGCCGAGTGGCGCGTGGTCAACGACCTCGACCACCTCGACCGCATCCTGACGCGCAGCTAGCTACTGCGCCGGCTGGCGTACCGACGTCGGCCGGAAATCGTGGGTCAACTGGTAGACGAGCGCGGGAACCATCTCCTCGCGCGGATTCGAGCTGCCGACGGCGCCGCTTATGCCGTGCTCCGCCGATACGTTTACGCTGCTCAACTGACGCCGCGCCCAAGCTGAGCTGCTCCAGACGCTGGCGCCGCTCGCCGTTTCCATGAGGCGCGTCGAAATGTCGCCTCTTAGCTCAGTACGCACGCCGCCTTCGAGCTTCTGCAGGTCGGTGACTTTGATGTCCGTGCGCGGCTCCGAATAGGCGATCTCGCCGACGAACACCCCCGCGACGCCATACTTGTGGCCGATTTTACGGAGCGCGTCGACATCGAGCTGCCGCGCCCCGATCGCGGCGAGCACCTCCTGCCGCTCGCCGAGCTCGATGAAACGCGTGCCCGGCTGCGCCGCCTGGATCTGCTCCTGGAACTGCCGCGTGGCGTGCGCATTGACGGCACGCTCCGCGTTGGAAGTGAATTGCACGATGCCAACCGTGCCGTACCCGCCGAGATCCATGCGTGGCGGAACCGGCACGAGCACCGTCCTCGAGCATCCTGACAGCACGACGAACAGCAGCGCGGCGATTGCGTCGGTCCTGCGCATGGCGGCCTCCCCTGTTATGGTGACGCGGCTACGTTACAGGACACCCGCGCCCGGGTCCGTGAGAATTGCCCGCCGCGCTCAAAAGCCCAGGGTGCGGCTGGCGAGCGTGGCTCCCTCGGAAAGCGACTTCAATTTCGCCCACGCGATCTGTGGATGCGAGCGCCCGCCGAACCCGCAGTCGCAGCCCGCGATGACGTTGTCGCGTCCAACGCGCTTCGCAAAGCGGCGGATGCGCTGCGCGACCACTTCCGGATGCTCTACCACGTCGGTGGAATGGGTCACCACGCCGGGAATGAGTATTTTCCCGTCGGGCAGCTTCACCACGTCCCACACGGCGTACTCGTGCTCGTGGCGCGCGTTCGCGCCCTCGATGAGATACGCCTGAGCCTTCACGCGCAGCAAGAGGTCGATCACGTCCTTGAGCTCGATGTCGAAAGCGTGCGGCCCGTGCCAGCTTCCCCAGCACAGGTGATAGCGCACGCGGTCCTCCGGAACGTTGCGCAGCGCGTGATTCAGCGCGTCGATGCGCACCGCGCTCCTGGTGCGAAAAGCTTCGAGGCCCATCGGGATGCCGATCCGGTCCCACAGCGCGACGAGCCAAGCGTCGTCGATCTGGAGCACCACGCCGGCCTTGACGATTGTTTCGTACTCGATGCGCATCGCCTCGGCGAGGGCATAGACGAACTCCTCCTCGCTCTTGTAATACTCGTTTCGCCTATAGACCTCGAGGCTTGCGGGCGCGGTGGACGTGAGGAAGGCGTCCTCCAGCGGCACGTTCGCCTTCAGCTCGGCGATCTCGCGCTCGAGCGCGTTTTCGCCTTGGTAGGTGATCGGGCTCGTGCATACCCACAGCGGCCGAACGCGCTTGATCTGCTCGCCCGGCGCATAGAAAAGCGTGCCCCTGTCCCCCGCATATTTGTAGAAATCGGCGAAGGCCTCGCGGTCCCTCCCCTGCGCGATCAGCGGCACGGCGCCCGGCTGCGGCGCGCGCGGCTCGAAGCCGCCGAAACGCCCTTCCACGTAGGAAAGCCAGTCGCCGCCCTTCGTGTACTCGCCTTCGTTGATGAGATCGAGGCCGAGGCTGCGCTGCTTGGCGACGACCGCGGCCACGGAGCTCCCATCAACGAGCGGGAGGCTTCCCACATGGGTCGTGAGGATGCGGTCGATGCTGCGCTTCATGCTTTTTGGTATGGTACGGCTTCCTTAGGAGGAGAGAACATGCTTCGACTCATCGCGGCCGCAGCGCTCATCGTTCCGCTCGCCGCACAAGCGCAGCAGACCATCAAGATCGGCGTGCTGCTCACGCTCTCGGGCCAGTTCGCCGACGCGGCCGCGCAGATGGACAACGGCATCAAGACCTACATGAAGCAGCACGGCGACACGGTCGCCGGCAAGAAGATCGAGATCATCCGCAAGGACGTGGGCGGCCCGGCGCCCGATGTGGCGAAGCGCCTCGCGCAGGAGCTCGTGGTGCGCGATCACGTCGACATCCTCGCCGGCTTCACCCTCACGCCGAATGCGCTCGCCGTCGCCGACGTCTCGGCCGAGGCGAAGAAATTCATGGTGGTGATGAACGCGGCCACCTCGATCATCATCACCAAGTCCCCCTACATGATCCGCACGTCCGTGACGCTGCCGCAGGTGATGGAGACCTTCGGCACCTGGGCGGCGACCAAGGGGGGCCTCAAGCAAAGCTACACGATGGTCACCGACTACGGCCCGGGCCACGACGCGGAGGCCGCTTTCACGAGCGCGTTCAAGGCGGCGGGCGGCAGCATCGTCGGCGGCGTGCGCTTCCCGGTCGCGAACCCGGACTTCTCGGCCTTCGTGCAGCGCGCGAAGGACCTCGCGCCGCAATCGATCTTCATCTTCATTCCCGGCGGCGCGCAGCCGGCAGCGCTCGGCAAGGCGATGGCCGAGCGCGGCATCGACAAGAAGCAAACCAAGGTGCTCGGCTCGGGCGAGACGACCGCCGAGGCGGCGCTCAAGGCGATGGGTGAGAACGCGCTCGACATCATCACCGCCTGGCACTACGACTACACGATGGACAACCCGCTCAACAAGGCCTTCGTCAAGGAGTTCAACGCGATGCACGGGCGCAATCCCGACTTCTTCTCGATCGGCGCCTACGACGGCATGCATGCCATCTACGAAACGCTGAAGAAGACGAAAGGCAAGACCGACGCCGAGGCGATGATCGGCGCCGCGAAGGGCCTCAAGTGGCAAAGCCCGCGCGGACCGATGATGATCGACCCCGAGACACGCGACGTGGTGCAGGACGTCTACATCCGCCGCGTGCAGAAGGTCGGTAACGACTACGTCAACGTGCCGTTCGACAAGATCGCGCAAGTCAAGGACCCGGCCGGCGAGCGCCGCAAGCAGAAGTAACGGGCGGGGACAGGCTGAGAAAATAATCATCGACCTGTCCCCCGTTTAGATGTTCGCCTCCCTCGCGGGCGTGCTCTTCGACGGGTTCGCCTACGGGATGCTGCTTTTCCTGCTCTCGGTCGGGCTCTCCGTGACGCTCGGCATGATGAACTTCGTCAACCTCGCGCACTGCAGCTTCGCGATGGTCGGCGGCTACGTCACGGTGAGCCTCACGAACCGCTACGGCTGGCCGTTCCTCGCCACGCTGCCGATGGCGTTCGTCGCCGCGGCCGTGGTGTCCGTGGTGCTGGAGCGAACGCTCTATCGCCGCCTCTACCGGGCAAGCGATCTCGACCAGTGCCTCTTTACGATCGGCATCGTCTTCATCTCCATCGCGGTGTACGCGTGGTTCTACGGCACGGTCGTGCAGTCGGCACCGATGCCCGCCTACCTGCACGCATCGCTCGAGTTCATGGGCATGCGCCTCGCCACCTACCGGATCTTCCTCATCGCCATGGGGCTCGCGATCGCCGCGCTACTCATTTTCTTGCTGGAAACAACCCGCTTCGGCGCCCAGGTGCGCGCCGCCGTCGATAACCAGCGCATGGCGCGCGGCCTCGGCATCGACGTCGACCGCGCGTTCATGATCACGTTTGCGCTTGGCGGCGGGCTCGCGGGCCTGGGCGGCGCGCTCGCGATCGAGATCGTGGGCCTCGATCATGCGTTCGCGCTCAACTACCTCGTGTACGTATTGATCGTGGTGGCCGTCGGCGGCCTCGGCTCCATCGGCGGCTCCTTCGCTGCGGCGCTCGTTCTCGGCATCAGCGACATGGCCGGGAAGTATTACTTCCCCTGGCTTGGCGCCTTCCTCATCTACCTCGTGATGGTCGCCCTCCTCATGTGGCGCCCGGTGGGCCTGTTTGGCAAGCGTTGACTATTTCCGGGCGCAGGCCCGCGTGCGCCCGCTCGAGATCGCGTTCTGGGCAGCGACGCTCCTTCCCTTCGTCGTCACGCCGGACTATCTATCGCTCGCGAGCCAGATCGCCATCACCGCGCTCTTCGCGCTGTCGCTCGATCTCCTCCTCGGCTACGCCGGCATCGTCTCGCTCGGCCACGCCGCGTACTTCGGCTTCGGCGCCTATGTTGCGGGGCTTCTCTCCAAGCATTACTGGAGCGAGCCGCTCTCCGGCCTCGTGATCGGCGCGGCGGCGGCCGGCGTGCTTGGCTACGCGACGAGCCACGTGATCGTGCGCTTCCGCCACCTCGCGCTCATCATGCTCACTCTGGGGCTGGGACTCCTCCTCGCCGAGGCGGCGAACAGCGCGAGCTGGCTCACCGGCGGCGCCGATGGCCTGCAGGGCGTGAAGATGGCCCCGCTCCTCGGCTTCAAGTTCGATCTTTACGGGCGCACGGCCTACGCCTATTCGCTCGCCGTGCTTTTCCTCCTCTTCCTGCTCGCGCGACGCATCATTCACTCGCCGTTCGGCCTTGCGCTGCGCGGCATCCGCGAGAACGCGCTGCGCATGCCCGCCATCGGTGCGCCGAGCCTCGCGCATTTGCGCAAGGTGTACACGATCGCGGCCGTGCTCGCCGGCGCGGCCGGCGCGGTGCTCACGCAAACCACGTCCACCGTCTCGCTCGAAGTGCTCTCCTTCGGCCGCTCGGCGGACGTCCTGGTCATCCTCATCCTCGGCGGTGCGGGACGCCTCTACGGCGGCATCGTCGGCGCCATCATCTACATGGTGGCGCGCGACCAGCTCGCCGGCATGAATCCGCAGTACTGGTACTTCTGGATCGGACTGCTGCTCGTCGCGGTCGTCATGTTCCTGCCCAACGGCATCCTCGGCGGCCTGAGTGCTCTCGGCAAAAAAGCTCAATAAGAAGTTCGGTTCGCTCGTCGTGGCGCAGGACGTCGCGCTCGAGCTGCCCGCCGGCGTGCGCTATGCGCTCATCGGCCCCAACGGCGCCGGCAAGACGACGCTCATCAACCTGCTGACCGGCATGCTGCGACCCGACAGCGGCGAGATATCGCTCGCTGGCCGCGACATCACCGGCCTGCGACCGGAGGCGCGCGTGGGCGCCGGTCTGGCGCGCACATTCCAGATCAACACGCTCTTTCCTCGCCTGAGCGCGCTCGAGTCCGTGGCGCTCGCGGTGCTCGAGCGCGAGCGCCACGCGCACAACTGGTGGCGCGCCCTGCCGGCTTTCGAGCCCTGGATCGAGGAAGCGCACGGCATCCTCGAGCGACTGGGCCTCGCGGACGTCGCACACCGCGTGACCCGCGAGCTCGCCTATGGGCAGCAGCGCCTGCTCGAGATCGCGGTCGCGCTCGCGACACGCCCGCGCGTGCTCCTGCTCGACGAGCCGGCCGCGGGCGTCCCCAAAGGCGAGAGCGCCGAGCTCTTCACCGTGATCGCCGGCCTCGCGCGCGAGCTCACCATCCTCTTCATCGAGCACGACATGAACGTGGTGTTCCGCTTCGCGAGCCGCATCATCGTCATGGTGGGCGGCCGCATCCTGCTCGAGGGAACGCCCGACGAGGTGGCGCGCGATGCGCGGGTGCGCGAGGTCTATCTGGGGAAACATGCTCGAGCTGCGTGACCTGCGCGCGGGCTATGGCGACGCGGTCGTGCTCGACGGCATCGCGCTCGCGCTCGACGAAGGGGCGAGCCTCGCGGTGCTCGGCCGCAACGGTGTCGGCAAGAGCACGCTTCTCCTCACCATCATGGGCTATACGCGCCTGCAGCGCGGCGACGTGCTGTGGCGGGGGCGATCCATCCTGCGGCTCGCGCCGCACGAGCGCGCGCGCCTCGGCATCGGCTGGGCGGCGCAGGAGCGCGAGATCTTTGCCTCGCTCAGCGTCGAGGAGAACCTCACCGTCGCCGCGCGCCCCGGCGACTGGGACTTGGACAAGGTCTACGAGCTGTTCCCCCGCCTGCGCGAGCGGCGCGCGAACCGCGGCAACCAGCTCTCGGGCGGCGAGCAGCAGATGCTCGCGATCGCGCGCGCGCTGATGCTCAATCCCGCGCTGCTCTTGCTCGATGAGCCGCTCGAGGGCCTCGCGCCGATCATCGTCGAGGAGCTGACGGCGGCGCTGCACAACCTCGCTGGCGTCGCCATGATCCTCGTCGAGCAGCACGCCGAGATCGCGCTTTCGCTCACCGAGCAGGCCGTGGTCATCGAGCGCGGGCGCATCGCGCACCGCGGCGCCTCGCGCGAGCTTTTATCGGACGAATCCCTGCTCGAGCGCTATGTCGGCGTGCAGGCGAGCGAGATGTAGAAAGTATCGCCGGCCGACGCGCGAAACGCGGCGCCGTCCGTTTCAGCTCGGGATGTCGACCCTCGTCAGCGTCC
>Ga0075426_10000068_pt1 | contig 65706 bp, 68 predicted proteins | sample SoiMethybrSBSTD5_FD_75304 | JGI IMG/M metagenome (GOLD analysis project Ga0075426, IMG submission 75304) | Bulk soil microbial communities from a Populus tree surrounding site in Tennessee, USA - Soil MetaG P. TD hybrid SBSTD5 | ecosystem: Environmental > Terrestrial > Soil > Tree plantation... | reverse complement strand
GAGGACTGCGTAACTTGACTGAGTCTGAGGCCTCTCGTATCATCATTGCTTACGAGCCCATTTGGGCAATTGGCACCGGGCAAACCGCGACTCCCGAAACCGCGCAGCAGATGCATGCCTACATTCGACTGCGAATCAAAGCGATGTTTGGAGGCAGCCTTGCGGATAAAACCCGGATACTTTACGGCGGAAGCGTCAAGCCAGACAATATTCTGGCCTTGATGAATCAGGCCGACATCGACGGTGCGTTGGTTGGAGGAGCGAGTTTGGAAGCCGATTCGTTTGCGCGAATCGTCCACTACAAACAAAGCAATTAGGAGTTGTGAAGTGCTTGGGATAATTCTTACGGTTTTGTACATTCTGGCTTGTTTCGTGCTGATAATGTTTGTTCTTTTGCAGCCGGGCAAGTCTGACGCAGCGGCGGTGTTTGGCGGCGGCGCAAACTCATCGGCATTTGGACCGCGAGGCACGCAGACAGTGCTGGCCAAGGTCACGATCACAGCGGCGATTCTGTTTTTTCTGATCGCATTCTTGTTTTCGATTCCCGGGCTCTTCGATAAGAGATCTTTGGGTGAAGGCGTTGGTCCTGCTGAATCGGCGCCCGTGGTTCCGGCAACTCCGCCTGAACAAAGCGCGCCGGGTGCTGCTCCGCCTGCAACTCAGCCGAATGCCGCTCCCGCGGGAAACACGAACTCAAGTACGCAAGCGAAACCGGCTGCAGCGAACAATGCAGCGAAGCCCGAAGCCGGCAAGAAGAAGTAAAGTGCCCGATGCGATGCGTTACGCCGAAGTGGTGGAACTGGTAGACACGTACGTTTGAGGGGCGTATGGGGCAACCCGTGGGGGTTCGAGTCCCCCCTTCGGCACCAACCTTTTTGAATTACTCATCCAAACTTCGTCGCAAGCACAGCTGACTCGCGCAAAAAGCGATTCGCTCATCCGATCCTTTCGAACATATGAGCGCTGAATCCAATATCGAAACAAAAACTGCGCGACTGCGGTTCGCGGGCGGCGAAGCTTTCGTTGCCGAGTCGCAAAGCGGCCACGCGTTGGTGACCAGCTTCGGTCATGAGTTGACCGCGCCTTCACCAATGGAGCTCGTGTTGATTGCGCTCGGAGGATGCACGGGATCAGACGTAATTTCGATTCTCGAAAAGAAAAGACAGAGGGTGACGGCTTATGAGATCGAAGTTCGCGCGGAGCGTCGCGCTGAACATCCTCGCATCTACACTCGCATCGAAGTGATCCATCGGATTCGCGGCAATAACGTTGACGCGAAAGCGGTCGAGCACGCAGTCAACTTGTCGGGGACAAAATACTGCAGCGTATCTGCGATGCTGAGCGCTTCATCTGAGGTCTCAATGCGCTTCGAGATTGAAGCTGAAACTTAAATTTAAAACAGAAATCGTTATACTTTGCCGCGCTCAAGACTAAGCTTTTGGCATTCTGGACTGTAGCGTCGTTCGTTTCATTCCCAGCCTTGCTGCAAGAGTCGGCGTCTGCAGTTGCTTTTATGGACACGGCTTTCTATCTTAGTATTTGACCATTTCTACTGCTTTACATTTCCAGCCAAGCGAAGAAATCCGCGAGTCTCTCTCAAGCTTGCAGCTTGGTGACGAGATTATCGACGGGATTCGCCGTGCACTGAACGAAGACATTGGCACGGGCGATGTAACCACGGATAGCATCGTGACCTTGGAGGCGAGGGGTGTCGCCCGAATAGTTGCCAAAGAGGATGGCGTCTTGTCAGGGTCCTCTGTGGCTCAGGCTGTGTTTCTTTTGTTGAGCTCTCATGCGTGTTTCAACTCACCGCTCTCAGACGCAGCCAGAGTCGTTTGCGGACAGACGCTGCTGGAGGTGACCGGCCCGGCGCGTGCACTCCTGGCCGGGGAAAGGACAGCACTCAACTTTGTCGGTCGCATGTCGGGAATCGCGACGTTGACACGACAATTTGTAGAAGCGGTCGCCGGAACAAGAGCGGTGATTCTCGACACACGGAAAACGGCGCCTGGCCTGCGGGCAGTTGACAAACTCGCGGTACAACACGGCGGCGGCCAAAACCATCGCTTGGGTTTGTACGACATGGTGCTGATCAAGAATAATCACATTGACTATGCGGGCTCATTGAGCGCCGCGGTGTTCTTTGCGCGAGCGGGAGGGCACAATTTGGGAATCGAAATCGAAACCCGAACGATCGAAGAGGTTCAACAGGCATTGGATCTGAGAGTCGATCGTATTCTGCTCGACAACATGTCGCTTGACGAACTGCGTCGAGCAGTTGCGCTTTGTGCAGGACGCGCAAGGCTGGAAGCTTCGGGAAAGGTGAATCTGCAAAATGTCCGGGCGATAGCCGAAACAGGTGTAGATTTCATTTCTGTTGGCGCGCTGACTCATTCTGCCCGGGCATTTGACGTCAGCATGCGCTGGATCTGATAAGAAGCTGCAATTCAACGAGCAAGGGGGGAAGCAATGATTCCGGCACTGGCAGACGAAACATCAGCAAGTAAGCTCTACCTCAAACTGCAAGACATGCTCGGCGATGTCGCGCCGGCTTTCGAATTGAAGCTCAAGGCGGATCTCGCCGCTAAAATCAATCTTCTCAAGGTACAGAAGAATGCCGTCATTCTCGGCCACAACTACATGGAGCCGGCGTTGTTTCATTCGATACCGGATTACATCGGCGATTCACTCGACCTCGCGCGCCGCGCGGCAGCAACGAATAAGGACATCATTGTTTTTTGCGGTGTCAGGTTCATGGCTGAGACTGCCAAGATTCTCAATCCCAAAAGGACCATCTTGCTCCCGTCACTGAAGGCCGGTTGTTCGCTGGCCGCCAGCATCACCGCGTCGGACGTGCGCGGTTTAAAGAAGAAGTTTCCCGGCGTCCCGGTCGTTACCTACGTCAACACTTACGCTGACGTGAAAGCCGAGTCTGACATTTGCTGCACTTCTTCCAATGCGGCTGCTGTGGTTGAATCGCTGAATTCCGACACGGTTATTTTTCTTCCCGACGAGTACTTGGCAAAGAACGTCGCGAGGGAAACCGGGCGGCACATAATCTTTCCGACAAAAGATCCCCGAAACGGTTCGGCCTCGGATTTGGATTATCAAATGATTGGCTGGCAGGGCCGCTGTGAAGTGCATGAGAAGTTTAGTCTGGATGACATTGCCGATATTCGAAGACAGTTTCCGGACGTGGTAATTCTCGCGCATCCCGAATGCAGTCCGGAGGTGGTTGATGCGTCGGATTACTCAGGCAGTACGAATGCGATGATCAAATACGTCGAGCAAACCCACGCGCCACGTTATCTTCTGCTAACGGAGTGCTCGATGGGTGACAACATCGCCGCGGCCAATCCGGAGAAAGAGATGCTCCGCCTCTGCAGCGTGCGCTGTCCTCATATGAACCAGATTACGCTTGAAGACACATTTGCATCTCTGAAAGAGAACCAACACGTCATAGAGATTCCCGAGAGCATTCGTTCCAGAGCAGCCCGCGCCGTCGAAAGAATGATCGCCATCGGCTAAGAATCTAGGTGCGAAGTGACGAGCATGCTCGACGGTGGTCAATACACAATCGATATGAAACCGGTTCGAGCGTTTAGTGTTTGAGTGATTGGTGGAGCTGAGGGGATTCGAACCCCTGGCCTCGTGAATGCGAGCCATGGTAGCCCACTCTTCACCTAACCACACGCAGTGATGCTAACACAACATCTACAACGAGTTGAAGCCATCAGCCGGAAGATCAACATCACTGCGGTTCACTGTGTTTATTTGAAAAATTGTCACAAGATTGTCACAGTGATTGCGAATCCGATGCGAGGGGGTTCTGATGGAAAGCGCAAGCAGACTAAGCGAACAACAGAAGGCCATTCTGCGATGGCTCCTACAGAAAGTGCGAACGCGGGAGGACAGGCACGACAGCATATCGCGACTCGTGCTACGGGCTGGCATTGAATGGCGACCGCGCGTCGCCGACAAGGAACGCGAGAATTGCTCACGAGCATCGTTGTGCCGCGCGATCGAGCGACTGGAGAAGAGAGGTCTGATCAAACGCGTGTATGGGCCTAAGCACCGCCGCACAATAGCGCTCAAGTTTACCGGTGATGGACGCAGGGTCGCCGAAGTGCTTAGTGGTTAATAAGGGAAACAGGAACAACGCGTAATGGTTAATAAAACCCCGTGCGGAAGATCGCCTGAACGAACCCTGGGTGTATTCCTTCGACTAGTATTTATTGACCGTTTTTCGAAAAACGTGGCCAAAAGATTTAGGTAAGGAGGTCGAAGATGGGCACCGGTTGGTGGCGCTATTGGCGCAGCATCGGCTATGTAGCTAAAAGGGGCGTTGAGGAATGCATCACACTGAACCTGTCGTGGATGTTACAGAACAACTATCTCGCCTTAGGCATTGGACACGTAGGAAATCACGCAATCGTATGGAGGAATTACGACAACCTTCCGGTCTATGCACTGACCGCTGACCTTGAGCGCGTTTCACCACACGGAATGCGGTTCTATCTGCGCAACACTGATCAGGTCGTTCACTTGGATGCGTCTGACTGCCGCTTCGGGGGAGTGCGTTGGTGGTTCTGCTGTCCAAAGTGTCGGCGTCGCTGCACGAAGCTACATCGGCCTCGAGGCTCGGTGTTTCTGTGTCGTATTTGTCACGATCTCACTTATGAGAGTTGCATCGAAGGAAAATCGACGACGGCATTCTTGGCAGAACTGGGTGCGCAAATGGGTCTGAGCGTGGCTGAAGTAAAAGAGAATATCGCAGAAGACACTCGCACGCGTAACAAATGGAGGCGGAAACGAGACAGGCAGGGCGTCCGTAGATTGCAGGACCCACAGGAAAAGAGTTTGAAACGCAGAATGCTGGAGGCCAAAGTGGCGAATGACCTCTCCAAGAGTCTAGGAAGGTTCTAGGGATGACCACCGATCGGCTTATTTATAATCAGAGGGTCGGGGTTCGAATCCCTTCGCTTCATTGTTACGGGGAGGCATAAAGCACATTTAGCGGATGGTGGAATATGTTGCATCACTTGCTAGCAAACGAGTACAACACTACGTCCTGTGAAGGGTTAGTCATAGCTTCACAGTACAATAGTGAATAACCTTGTCAACGTAGGATGTGTGGATAAGAACCTATTCCTCGTACGCCGCAAGCAACAACGGTCCAACGTAGTTGATGTAGTAATTACCAAAGACGGCAGCGCAGAGTGCTTCTGCTGCGTGATCGGAAGTGACAGATTGTGTCGTGGCCTTTCCGTGTGCAAGATCATTGCGTAGCTTTCGCAAACGGTTAAGGGAACCGCGAATTTGGTCGGAGAGTAGTGGAATATCGCTACCACACAAGAAGGCCGGTAGAAGAACGTTGAGTTGATGACTGTAAGTTGCGGCGTCCTTCATAAACTGATCGATATTCTCATTGGAAGCTTTTCCTTGAAGGAACTCTTGTATTAGTTTTCCAAGCAATGTCTCCACAGAAGCGTTCGCGGCGAGAACGGCTCCGTGGTAGCGGTCGTCGATGTAGTATAGGAAAGCATTTACGAGATATTCCCAGCCAATATCGTTGGCTTTGTTCGGAAGCCAAGTTACCCCAATGTAAATATTTGCTTTATCAGGGTAGGGTGGCTCGCCATGGGGAACACCATAGAAACTTGCTTTCTGAGAATTGATCCGGCGGATAAGGGGATTGCTGTATATCTCTACTGGCTGAACGCTTGCTCCAGCCTCCGTGCCATTGTTTAGCCCGTTGTAATTGATGTTGAGTATTATCGCATTTTCGGGAATACCAGTGGCGACAAATGTGACTTCGGTTATTTCATTTGCACATAGGTCAGTTGTGAGTATTGTTCGGACGGCTCCTATCGCGCAGCAAATTTCATCAATCGCCGTACGGTCGTCCTTTTTGATCGACTTGAGGGTAGCGTTCCATAAATCAATCTTGTTTCCGCAGTCCTTGCACTGAAAATTGAGCCTGCCATTGAAATAGGCGCCGATGACCAATTGCTTGTCGTCAAACTTGTAGGCGTGCCAACAATGCTCACAGTAAATATCAAATCCCCCAACCTCCATTCTCATTCCCTTTTGACCTAACTTCTCGCCGTTCATAGTTCCCTCTTGCAAAGGCCGTATCGTGTACAGACTTTGTTAGTCAAGATCGCTTGCCAGCCCCTCTGCCTCTGCAATCGCCTCCTCCACTCTCTTATAAAATAACGTCGGGCGCACGATAACGACGCCTTATGTTGAGCACGCAAAGGGGCGTGACACTCGAGTTGTGCCTAGATATTTCCTCTCGCTGCATAGATCTGCGTTGGCGCGGGCCTTGTCTAGCGGTACATAAGGACTCGTTATCGGATGACCAGTCCTTTGAACTAGCAACTAGCCTCTGCGGTCGCTGTACTCGTGTGCTAGGTCTCGGCTGGGGTACTTATTCTGCTGGCGGTTCAAGCGGTCCGGCCCACAAACCAATTGACGATTCCACTGGAGACCACCATTGATCGCTTATCATCTTAGCCTAAAGCGAAGAACCATTACTAAAGATTTCAACTACTGTCGGTGATGGAAAACCGCGGACGTATGGAGAATAGCCGATCGAGCCCTTAAACCAGTAGAGTTCGCCCGGTTTTGCGGTCTTCAAAGTTGGCTTATCTTTTGTCCATTTCATAACTTGAGTATAGCAGGGGTAGGTCGCATTTCCCTCGCCTTCCGGCTCGGCCCACCCCACCGCCGCCTTTCAAACCCTTTGTCTCAACGTTACTCGCTTCACGCTCCTCTCAATGCAAGAATCTAGGAAGGTTCTGGAATGATCACTACCGACCGGCTTATTTATAAAACGACGAACCTCGTAGCGAACGCGCGGTTGCGTGCACAGTGTCTTCCTACTCGCTCTTCGCAGATAAAAGGTTAGCTTCCGACAACTTCCGGGATCCACTAAGGAACATGAACTGATGCCAGCCAAGTCCAATTGTCTTCTCCCGAGGGCTCGAATAGATCCCAGATGATCGCGAAACTCCCTGATTTACCTGATGCCCACCTGTGGACGAGCGACGCGATGAGTGACTCAGGCACCGCGAAGTTTAGGTTCTGACCTTCCGTCAACGACCCGACCGCGATGCCGACAACTTGGCCGCGCGAATCGACAACAGGTCCACCGCTGGAACCACGAGAGATGGGCGTTAAGATCTGCAGCAAAGGTCTCCCATTGAAGACTCGCAGCCCGGCTGCAATGATTCCCGGAGACATTGTGCCTGATAATCCCTCGGGGCTTCCGAAGGTGTATATCGTTTCACCTATCACCGCCTTGTCTGCCGCTAGTGGCAATGTTGGAATTCCTGCTCGTTTAGCATCCAGGACTCCAAGTAGGGCGAGATCAGCGCGTTCATCAATTGCAAGGACCGCTGTTATACGGAGTATCCGGCTCCCTTTGATCTGACCACCGACGAGTCTTATCTTTCCCTTCTCCATGTTCCTTATAACGTGGTAGCTAGTTACAACGATGCCGGGCCGGCACAAGGAACCCACTAGCTTGAGTTGCCTCGTCATCATTCTCACATTCGATCGTGACTACAGAAGGTAGGATTCGTCTTGCGATCTCGGGGCAGCAAGAGTGGCTGGCGAATGCGTGGCTGTCTTTGCCGTTCTTGTTTTCTGAGAGCAGGTAACAGGCGTTCCTATTACGGTGACGATATAAAGAGGCAAAACTACAAATCGGGCCGGGCCGATTCGCGGTCGAGGGCTAGTGCTGCAACGCGATACATGACAAGTACGGAAGTTGATGAGAGCGAATCGCATCTCTTCTCGATGACGGCGGCACAGGATGGCGTGACGTTAGAATCCGTGAGCTACCTACTCCTGTCTTGCTAACGCGGAAGCCCATAACGGGACAAACGCCAGACGATCGTGGCACGCTTACCGTCACGGTTGAGGATGAGTCCTATAAAGTATTGCGGGGAATCAAGGTAACCGCAACTGGACAGGACATTAATCGATGATCACGTCGCGAGGCCGGTGCGCCGCAGAATTCCCTGAAACCGAGGTTCTGACCTTACGGACTCAAAAACAGGGTTCACTTTGTTCCACAGCACCCAGGGGTCTCGTTCCTCGCATCCGGTCAGCAGCAACTCAAAGGCTCGGTCCTTTTCTCCAAGGTGAAGATAAATCTGCGCGAGGCTGGCCGGTGAGACATAAGCGTAACTCTTTCCGTCTTGCAGTTCGTCCAGCACCGCCTTTGCTTCAACTGTTCTGCCCGCAATCGCGTATCCAAGCCCCAACCCAGCCAGGTTCGCCGAAGAGCGCAATAGCGCCACAGAGTGTTCGTATTCCGCAACGCATTCTTCAAACATCGATTTATAACCATAACTCAGCGCCAGAAATTGCCGGGCGCTGAAAAAGTTTGGCCAGCTCGATAGTTCTTCGCAGTTGCGCGATCGCCTCATCATAATGCCCGGACAGAAAAGGAAGCAGCGCACTGTTGAAACTGACCACGATCGAAAGTGGATCAATCTCTTGCGCACGCCTAATCTCTTGCGACGCTTCATCGAATCTGGCCTCCTGCATCAGAAACAAAGCGAACCATTGATGAGCGGTCGCGTAGCCGGGATTAAGCTCGACGGCCCGCCTGTACTCTCTTTCGGCCGCTGCGCGGTCCCAATCGTAATGCAGCGTCGCCCACGCAAGAGACGCGTGGGCCTCGGCCAGCACATCGTCGACCTCGAGCGCTTTGGCGGCGGCGGCGGCGGCCTTCGGGAAAGCTTCAGTAGGTGGAAGATAGATCCAGAATCCGGAGATGTTGTAACAATCGGCCAAGCCGGCGTAAGCCAAGGCGTAATTGGGGTCTCGGGCTATTGACTGGTTAAAGCACTCGACTGCTTTAGCCAGCGCTTCAGGCGACCGCTTGTTCCAGAAGTAACGGCCCTTCAGATATGATTGATAAGCTTCGCTGTCCCTGGTGTATTGCTTCGACAGGATGCGACTCTCCGCGCTGCTTAGCTTCAACGTCAAAGCAGCTAACAAGTGCTCAGACACGCGATCTTCGATTTCAAATATGTCGGTGAGCTTCTCATCGAACTTCTCCGCCCACAGAGCCGCTCCCTCTTCTACGCTGACGAGCTGCACTGTTACTCTGATCCTGTCGCTTAACCTTTGTATGGTTCCGTCGAGCACCAAGCCCACCCGCAATTCTCGTCCAGCCACTATCGCGTCTTGATCGAAGCCCGAGTAGCTCAGTACTGCGCTAGTTGGTCGCACGATGATCCGACGGATGTTGCTCAGCTTCGTTATCAGCGCATCCGCAAGCCCCATGCCCAAGTACTCTTCAGCGGCCTCTACACCGAGAATTTTGAACGGGAGTACAGCAAGCGATATCACCGCCGTCAACAGGCTAAGCCTTTCATCGCTTGGTGTAAGCTCGTCGATCTCTTCTTCAGTGACGATCCGCACTCTGGCGCGGCGTCGTACCAACACTTCTTCACCTTCGAATTGCTTAACGCCGGGTGTGAAACGGTAGCCCCGCTTTGGCATCGTCTCGATGTACTGAGTGTCCGTTGAATTCCCGCCCAGCAGTTTTCTCAAGACGGAGATGTTGCGAGCCAGGCTTCCTTCTTCCACGAAGGTGTCGGGCCACACTTGCTTAATCAACTCGTCCTTATCAACCAGATGACCGCTGTTCTCGACGAGGACCAACAAAGTATCAAATGCTTTCGGCGTAAGCGGTAACGGCTTTCCATCACGTAGTAAGAGTCGTTCGGCTACTTCGAGTCGAAAAGGACCGAATTCGTAAGTTGAGTCCTTGCTCATAAATCGGGGTAAGAAATTGTCAGAAATCTGTAAGAGCGTTGTAAAGACTTCTCGACTCGTTACGGAGTATTCTCCGGCACGTTGTCCGCTGAAGCCTTCTCGTAGCCAGGGGATGACGTCGGGGTCATTGTATTAAAAGGTTCCTGCTCGCACAACTGAGCGTTCCGCTGGAGGTATGGGCTGAAAACGAAAAGAAGAAAAGAGTTCACCATCGAGATCGACGAAGTCGTCGTTCGAAGGACTGCGGAATTCACTCTCGGTTGGTGCGCGCGATGCGGTGAGCGAGTGCAGATGCTCACCGCAAACAGAGCTGCCGCAGCAGCGGGCGTAAGCGCCCGAACGATTTATCGCTCTCTGGAGGCTGGCGCGCTTCATTTCACGGAAACACCGGAAGGATTGACGCTCATCTGCGTTAATTCTTTACCCAAATGAGCGCGACGCGATAGGACGAAACACCCCACAGTTCTGATGTCTTACTTGGAAGGAGAATCGCCATGTTGAAACCTCGCACGATTTGGTCAAGCTTGTTCTTACTAATCTTCTGTCTCGCCAACGTGCGGGCGCAGAGTGACATCGCAAAAGTCGATAAACCCGATCCTCTCACAATCACTGCGTCTTCGTCGGGCGAGCGACTGCGTTTCACTGCTCCATCTTCTGTGGTGCAGATCAGGCTCGAGGTCTACAACACAATCGGGAAGAAGCTCTTCGACATTGAGGTGCGCGGAGGCAATGTCCTCGACTGGCACTTGCAAGACGGTCAGGCCGAGCCGCTCGCGGATGAAACCTACTTGTGTGTGCTCACAATCAAGAGCCTTTCAGGAAAGCTTGCTCAAAAGATCGGCTCGGTGACGGTAGAAAAGAATTCAGCCTCTGTGCAGCCGGTGGATACTTCCCAAATCTCAGCCTTGCAGTCGCAAGCCATCGGACCTGTTGAGGAGAACGCTTCGGTGACTGTGCTGAAAGAGGATGAGAATCAAACCACAACGGTACTCGCGCACGATGGGCAAGATGGGCAGGTTACCAGAGGCAGAGGCGCGCTGTCGTTTCGAATCGGAGACTTCTACAGCGGCAAAGACATCGAGCAGATGCGCCTGACACCGGAAGGCAATCTCGGAATAGGCATAACACATCCGCTGGTCAGGCTTGATGTAGATGGATTGGTTCGAGCGAGCCTTGGGATAGTCTTTCCGGACGGCTCGATTCAGTATTCAGCCGCCACAAAGACTTTTGGTCCCAAGAGCAGCCAGCCTGACCCGACGTTTCAAAGCCTCCAATCTAAGTCGGGAAAGGGAGGACAGGAGCACATAGACGCAGCAGGGACGGGCACGCTGAACTTCATACCTAAATGGCAGGAGACGGGCGGCTCGGGAACGCTGCAAAACTCGTCAGTATTTGATGACGGGTTCAACCTGGGAGTAGGCACGTCGTCACCGGGAGGAGTATTTGACCTGCAGAGAGGGAGCTCATCCGACTTACTGCAGAGGTTTTGGAACACCGGGGCAGGAGGGGCGAAGCTGAGGTACGTGGCATCAGTAGGAGCGACCTCACAAATCCAGTTGACTGACTTGAATGAGTGGCTGATGTCGATAGCAGGGAACAATTCGATAGGGCTGCAGTTCAGAGTGCGAGATACAAGTGATCCGAATGACGAATCCACGCTGGCGGCGCGGCCGAGGATGAGTATTCTCAGGAACGGCAACGTCGGCATCGGCAGCACCGTGCCAAGTTATCCATTGAGCATCTTCGGTTCCGCAGGCTCGGCCCAGAATCAGGGCGTGCTGGAGTTGTTCAACAGTGTGCCGGACACAGGCCTCCGGCTGCGCAACACTTCGGTTGATAGTAGATTTCCCTTAACCTTCTTCGGGCGCACCTGGACGCTCTTCTCTTCGGGAGTCGGCTCAGGAATCGGTGTTGGCAACTTCAACATCTTTGACGCCACCGCGAACGCCTCGCGGTTCTCCATCGATAAGGCGGGCAATGTTGGCATCAACACAACCCAGCCTTTGGCTAGAGTCGATATCCAGGGCGGCGCAGATAGTGACGGAGGTAACGATCCTAAAGCTATGGCTTTCTCTTATAGGAATGGCGGCTTCCGAAACTGGATTCGCAGCAGACACAATGGCGGTGATCTTCAGGCAACGCCTTTGATTTCTTTGTCAATAGCTCAACAAGTTCATCCGGCTCGAGCGCGCCTGGAGCCGGTAATCAACTGGTCATGTCTCTGGACGGAGGCCGTGTCCTTGCTAATGGCGCAGTGGTCGTGGATCAAGCTGGAACTAATAACGGCTCGGTCAATCCTGGGCTGACCTTTGGAACCAACAGCGGCGAAGGCATCTCTTCAAACCGCACGGCTGCGACTAATTAATTTGGTTTAGACTTCTACACGAACTCCACTCCGCAGATGAGTATCACCAACGGCGGCAATGTTGGTGTTGGGAATACTAATCCTCAAGCGAAGCTGGATGTGAATGGCAATCTCAATGCCAATAATCTGCCGATCGCTATGACCGCATCGGGAAACGATAACGGTCATTGTTCGGGTGGAGGCGACTTGGATCAACTAACCATCAATGCGCCTGGACCCGGTTCTATCTTCGTCTCAGCTTTTTTGACCTTTTCGGGTAGTGACGATACCGTCGATTTTTCATTGAATGATGTAACTGCCGGAACGACAATTACTACAACCCGGGGCAGTGTTATTTCGCCTGCTCCAGGTACCACCTTGCAACGTACGTCAACCATGCCACTTAGCTGGTCTATAGATATCCCAGCCGGGCAGCGTACACTCAAAACTAGCTGGCAACCCGTGTTGAATGGTGGGTGTATAAGCCAACATGCCCTCACCGCTGTTTATCTTCCAAAGAAGCAATAATCTGACGGCGATTTTATCTGACTAAGCAGTACGACACCACTGAGTCTACTATGAACGTCACATGGACGTTTTGGCGCCTCAAAATTTCTTCGTGTGAGGCTTCTTCACCGGCTTCAGACGCTATGGCTTGATCACCTGCTCCCGCCCGTCTTTGTTGACGAGCTTAACCAAGGTGTTCGCCCCGCGCGCTAGGATCTGCACATATGTAGGGTCTGACTCGCCACCTAGCACTTGTGCCGATCCGTCTTCGGTCGCCGCGAGTTTGACGTTGGGGTGGCCCTTCGAACTGTAAAGCCGCAACATTACTGTCTCCGGATACCCTGTCGTCCCATCAGGCATCTTGGCGTTGGGACTTGCTGGATACACCTTGAGGTCGGCTCGCACTTTGTCTTTTTCGTCAACGATCTCAAGAGCGCGACCACGCAGCACCGGTGCCACGGCGTCAGCTTCGATCCGCCGGATTTGTGCCAGCAGGAATAGCAGGAGCCCGAGGTTGATAATCGTGAGGGCGATGAAAAGTCGCTGAATCTTCATAGAGTTTTCTCTTAGACCCTAGACATTAGAATTTGAGTTACCACAGTTGGACGCGCCTGGCTCAAGTCTTCTTCCGGCGGTTTGTAGTACAATCCGAAATCATTTTCCCGTCGAAGGTTTTCCAGCGCACAACTTCGGCTAGAGAGAAACTCTGCGTATTGATGCAGCCCGTTTCGCTCTCAGTCCAGCGTTCGATCTTTCCGGTCTTCACGTCGAGCGAGGAGATGTCAAGGGGCCGCGCGCCGTATAGCGTTAGGCACTGGGCCTGCCGTTATACACGTCTGTGCTCAGGTATCGCAGCCCCGAGTCGACGATGATGGTGGCCACCGTCGCGCGAGGGCCTAGCTGCCTAGCGACGCGGATCGCCGCGACGACGTTCGCGCCGGAAGATGCGCCCGCGAAGATCCCCTCCTCGCGCGCCAATCGCCGCGTCATCTCCTTTGCTTCCTCCGTTGTCACGGTCTGAATTTCATTGACGAGTTCAGGTTGCCACAACGGTGGAATGAACCCAATGCCAATGCCTTCGATCTTGTGGGAGCCGGATGGCTTCCCGGACAGCACGGCAGACTCCGCAGGTTCGACGGCGATGGTTCGGATGCGGTCGTTGTGTTTCAGCAGGGATCTCGTGACGCCATGAATCGAGTGCGCCGTGCTGACCGAATGCACGAACGCATCGACCTGTCCGCCGGTCTGCTGCCAGAGTTCGTCGCCAAGCGGAAGATATCCTTCAATGGCGTCATGGTTGTTGAGTTGATCGCAATACCAATGGCCGGGCCGCAGACTGATCTCGGAGGCAGTGCTGATCATCGCTTTGATCAGCGCTTCGGTGATTTTCTTGTTGTCGCTCGGCACGTCTGTGATGCGCGCACCGAACGCCTGCATCGTGCGCCGCTTCTCATCACTGAATGCGTCGGAAAATACGATCTCCAGGGCGTACCCTCTCGCCGCGCAGACAAACGCCAGCGAGATGCCGGTGGTGCCCGCGGTGTACTCCACCACCGTTCCGCCAGGCCGCAGGCGCCCGTTGGCTTCGGCGCGCTCGATGGCCGCCTTGGCCATTCGATCCTTCATGCTCCCGGTCGGATTTGCCCATTCTAGCTTGGCAACGATGCGCCCGCAGCCGGACGGCACGATTTTCTGAAGTTCGACGAGCGGCGTGTTGCCAATCGCGCCAAGTACGCTGTGTTTGGTGGTTGTCATCATCGGTCCTTCCGTGCGCCTAAATGCGCGCTACCGCGTCACGCCAATCGATCACGGCGGCGAGCCACCGCTTCATTAAGGTTCTTATTTACCCTTTTGCTCTGGACGCTGTCTGGCCTGTATCTCATCGAGAACCTGTTTAGGGGCTACGTCACTTTCCAACAGAGCCAGCTCAGGAATTTTCCCGGTCTCGATACCGAGGTGGTCAGCGATAGTGGCCACAATGGTAACGAGGTGAGTAATCTTGTGCTCGGCCAATAGGTCAATCTGCAGATCAAGGTCCGCTCGCTTGTCGGCTACTTCTCCGGCGCGATTCTGGCTGATGAGTACAAAAGTAGACAGAAAGATCGCTTCCAGAGATACAATCAGGGTCAACAGTCCAAAGGGAAATGGGTCAAAGGGTTTAATGCTGGTCCATCCCAAATTGATGATGATCCAGAGGCCAAACCACATCATATGGATGTAGACAAAGATCATACTGCCGGAAAACAAGGTGAGTGCATCAGCCGCTCTATCCTGGGTACTCTTGTTTTGTTCCTCTTCGCGGCGCAGGTCCACCATCGTGATGATGTTGCGGTCAATGACGCCCAGCATTTCCGGCTTGTCCTGCGGGGCCTCTTCGACTGGGCGGTGGCGATGTGGATGTACTAGGGTCATAGCAAATTCTCCTGTAGCGGGCACGAAACCTTGGGAGAGGCAAAGTCGATAGCAGCATTATCCATATCGACGCAGAGACTGCCAATGTCCGTTAGGCCCTCGGCTAACATCCGGTCTCACTCTTGCCGGGCTTTCTCAGTGCCCTCGCGCTAGTTTTTCTTCCTGCTGCCCGGCGCTCTAGTTTCGGTAATTATATCTTTAACTAACCGGTAAGCGCATTTGGGCTGGGATTACGATTGTGCGCCTTGATGTCAAAGATTGTTGACTGAAAATCGCCGAATAAGCGATTCCGATCAAGACCGGTTTACCTCCCAATCCTCAAGCGCGAGGCGCGTAAAATTGGTCTGAAGGGAATGGCCGATCACCGCCGTCGCCACTAATATAGCCGGTTCAATAGCATCCGATTCGAAACCGGCCCAGGAGATTTTGAGAGCAGAAGAGACGGTGTTAGCATTACACGCGTTGTAGGATTCACTCGCAGGCTCAATCTCCGTCTCCGATGCTTAAGGACTATTTAAAGACCTTTTTGTTAATCGCTTTCGCCGACTTATTTGCTCTTGCCTTCATCTTGGTCTTAATTCTCATCTTTACCAAGGGGGACGCCCAGATATATTTCTCGTACCTTACACTTCTAAAAACTACGATAGCCATCTTTCTTATTGTTGCCTCCTACCAGACACACAGAATCGTCTTGCGCCGGCTACAGCGTTCGGAAAGGGAGGCGTCACGACTCAAAGAGCTCGCGGCAAAGGATGCAGAAGTGTGGAGAGCAACGGCGCTCGAACGGAGTGCGGGCTTCCCGACGTTGATGAACGCAATTAAAGAATATGATAGAGCCAGAGACGAGGTGGTAACCAATTCCCTGATTGAGAAAGCCCGTCGTGCCGAGAAAACCGGCGAGATAGTAAAGGAACAAACAGCCCGGAGGAGAGAAGCGGAATTTAACGCTAAGACCGCGCAGGCGCTACTTGATTACTATGAATCCATCGCGCCATTTTTGCTTGACCTAAAGAATGACCTATTAGATACCAAGGGTGACGAAGATATTTTTCGTGATTACGATGAAGAAGAGCAGCGCGACCCGGTTATCGATTATCTCACCAAGGATGAATTCAGAAAGCTATCCACCGTTGAGAGGAATCAGCTTGCACTCGATAGATTTTGGGAACGACCAAAGTCAAAGCGGTTACAGGGGCGGCTCTACGAGCGGTACATAGGGTATTTGTATGAAAAGGATGGTTACGCGGTTGAGTACATTGGAATATTCAATGGGTTAGAGGATTTGGGCAGAGATCTGATATGCAGCAAGCAGAATGACTCTATCGTGATACAGTGTAAAAACTGGTCACACTTCAAGACGATTTATGAGAAACATATACTCCAATTCTTTGGCACTGTAATTCAATATAGGCATTCGTATCCTTCCAGGAATGTTACGGCAATTTTCTATACGACGACGCGGCTATCAGACTTGGCTCGCCAGTTCGCCAACGAGCTTGGCATCGAGTTGAAGGAAAACCTCAAATTCGATCAACCGTATCCCTGCATCAAATGCAACGTTGATCTAACGACAAAAGAGAAGATATACCACCTTCCCTTTGACCAGCAGTACGATAATACCAAGATAGTGACCGAGGGAGAATTCTATTGCAGTACCGTTAAGCAGGCGGAGGAGGCTGGTTTTAGGAGAGCCTTACGCTGGCGAGGTGGCATACCACAGCGTCAGGCCCAGCCGCAACGCTAATGCTACTCTGTATTCTTTGAACAAATTATTCTTATCTTGTTTCTTAAGGCGCTCTGCAACGGTTAAAACGTTGTGTCCAACCTTAGCTAGAATTATCGTCTGTCAAGACGGGAAAAGTTGCGTGAGAGGTGTAACCCTCCCCTTTTTAGGACCAGTCATAACTAGAGACTTCCGGGTTTTGGGTTAGTATGGTGACATTGTATCGGCTACTGTTAAAAACACCCGCCCACACCGGAAAGCACCTCTGTGTGATCGCTGAGCTTCTCGAATGCATCGTAACCAAAGGCATCGGTAGTTCCAGTCAAAAAGAGAACAAGTTCCTCCGGATTTCTGACCGGTAGCGTTTTGAGCAGGAGCACATCAATCACGCTGAAGATGGCCGTCGTTGCGCCGATGCCCAGCGCGAGCGAGAGCACTGCGACCGTTGTGAATCCAGGACTCTTCAGCAGCAAGCGCAGGCCATAGCGTAAGTCTTGCCACAAATCTCCAAGCATATTGCTCCTCCCGTTCGAACCTAAAACGACAGGCTTACTCTTGACCTGATATTCAACTCGCCGTAGTTCGGGCGTGAGCCAATCCCGATCATGACATTGGATTGCCACATCTGCCTCACCGCAGAGGTGCCGGAGAAAGTGGAAGATGAGAAACTTATTGTGATGCTTACCTCAGCCATCTCTTCACCCCGCCCTGATTGAAACACGCTTCTTGCTTGCTCTCACTGAAGCTGTATGTGCCGTCGTTACATTCTGCCGTAGCTCCGCTGAGACCTGTGTTGGAATTCGCAGGCCGATGGGTCCAATGTCCGAAGAAGCTGAACCAATGGTGAGCGCTATGCTCGCTCCCGTGAGAACTTGAATGGGAATGCGAGTGGGAATGGAAGTGAGAATGGGAATGCGAATGCGAATGGTGTCCCGCGTCTACTCTCACCGCGAGGTACGAGCAAGCCAGGACAATAGCGAGCACGACTGAAGCAAGCGTTTTCTTCATCGTCATTGCCTCCCCGAGAACCGACTATCTTCACAAACAACCACCAGATCCAGCCATCGAGTAGTCTAGATGTCCCTAATTCGGGTTCTCTGCTTCCGCTATGTTAGGTCGGTGTCGGTTGGAAAACAATCGCGGAGAGGTGCTTGCAATGGAACCGAAGAAGCGAGTCAAGGCGGAAACTCGGGCTGAACAGGTTGCTCAAAGCATTGTGGCAAGGGCCGAGAAGGGAGACGTCCGAGCGGCCGCTGAGCCTGCCGATCGCACAGAGGGCAAGGCGACTCAGCGAATTGACATGCAGGAATCAATCGAAGCACGTGAACGCAAACGCCAGGTATGCTTTCTGGTTCACACGATCAAGACGACACAGCAGCAGGTCGGTGGAGAGGTCAGCGTTGAGAATGTGTGGGCCGTTATTGAAGCACGGGAGATGGAGTTGTTCCAGGAAAACGTCCAAGATTTGCGGCCGGCCATCTTTGCCGCGCTTGGCGTCGGTGACGAGAAGGCAATCTAACAAGTCCGGTGTCTCGACTCAAAGAGTCTCGGGCATGCCACACCGTTCAAGCTCCTGTACTCCTGGATTTCCGAAGGTCCTTTAGCGTAAACAGATTCTATGACGCATCAGTCTTCTTCTGACTCTCTTAATATGGTGGCGATCGCGCATCAAGCAATGATTGACGCCAGCTTTGAACCGGATGTGCCGCGCGCAGTATCAGAGGAATTGCGCTCATTGAGTCAAGTTCTCAATCCAATTCTCCTGACACGGTGGCGCGGGACTTGCGCGCATTGTTGTGGTCGTCGATTGGACAACCGCGAGTCTCGTGACCTCGATCAAGTTGAATACGCAGAAGCCCTGCCCAACGGCGACGTTCGCGTGATGGTTGGAATCGCGGATGTTGATGCTCTTGTTCACATACACACGGCGATCGATGCACACGCGGCGGAGAACGGTACATCTGTGTATACCGGAATCAAGACCTTCTCGATGCTGCCAGAAGAACTATCAACCGATATGACTTCGTTGGTTGGAGGTGCTGATCGGTCCTCCATTGTTATCGACATGGTCGTGGCGAACGACGGCACCGCGAAATCAAGCGATGTATATTGAGCGAGAATCCACAATTATGCCAAGCTCTCCTACGAAGCTGTAGGAGCTTGGGTTGATCAAAACGCCGGCGAGATCGCGAATGCTGATCAAGGCCAATGCTCGCACGCCCTTGGGCGAAGTTTCACCAATCTAATTGTCTCCGCCGTCGTCACTGCTGCCGGTTTCGCCCATGAAGCCGGTGACGGCAATGAAGGGAGCAGCCTGCGGAAGGGGCGTTGGCAGCGGAGTTCCGTTGACTCCCGCTACTCGCATCAATATCACCGTCCCAAAACAAGTGGCCGGAGGAGTGAACTTGGCCTCGATTTCTGCGTCTCCTTCGGCGCTCAAATCGACCGCGCCCGTGGTCGCAACGACCATTCCGCCACTGCCTCCACAGACCAGCGAGGCGGCGATTTGTGTCACCGGACCCGTTGTTCCCGTAGCAGCAAGCAGCAGGCCTTTGACCTCGATCTGCAGCTCTCCGTGAGGTGTAACAGTCGCCTTTCCGCTTTTCAATACCCATGCCGCCGATCCGCTCGGTATCCCCCCGATGGTGAGTCCAGGCGTGGAACCGATCAGTCCGGATTTGAAGCTGCTCTGTTCTGACTGTCCTGACTGTTTTCCGTGTTTGTCGGCGAAAGCCACTCCGACCAGCAGCACGCAAGCGAGCATAACCCTGATCAGTATTTTCATGATTGAGCTCCTTGAAATTGATTTGCGGGGTGCGGGTTGGATCAGAGGATGCCTGCTACCCCTTGGGCAAGCTGGTCTCGAAACTTGGGGAGATTCAACTTCTTATCAGATTATCTGATCGCCAATGCCGAAAAGCTCACTAGCATCGGCCTGGCTATAATATGCCCTTGGACGAACTATTCCAAGCCCCAACGGTTTGGCATGTGGCAGAATGTATGAGACTGATTGTGCGATACTCTCTCCGGCCCACGCCTAGTCGAGATAGAAATTAAGTCGAGATAGTTATTCTGAAGCTGCCACACCGTAAAAAGAGCGAAAGATTGCTCTACACTTCCTATGAAAGAGTAAGAGAGTACAAGATGCACATCTCAGCGGACGTAGAGCCCGATGGATTCTCCCTACCTTGTCCTCATCCAGCCTCTGTGCCGACCGTGGCTTCGGTGAGTGCCCGCAATGCTAAAAAGCCTTGGCGTGGGACCGTGACCATCAAAGCGACCGTCTCGAGCATCATGGCCGTTGATGAACTTTCCAGATTTCATGCTCAGGCCGCGGCCGTGTCCGCGTCCTTGAGCTAACCCATCTGCCGGCAATAGCAAGGCCGCGCCGATCACGATGATAGCGATCAACAGCGCGGAAGCCTTCATCAGAATCGATTTCATCATTCCCTCCGGCGAATTCTTATCGCGGTGCTCCAGCCTAATCCGGACTTAAGATTATGCTCTCATTGCCAGATCGTTTCCCAAGAGCACCCGATCGCGTAGTTGCCACATCCAGAAGCAAAGCAGGAGCTGTTCAGTGCGTCGGCGCTCCAAACGGACATGCCAATGCAACTGATCCCTGCTCCGCCACACCATCCAAATGTGCAGTTGGCCCAAGCTCGGATGCGCGCTGGCCCGCCCTGAACATAACTTGCCAGAACGGCCCTGACGAGCTTACTAGAGCTCTCTTGATTCACGTCAGCAGATACCTGCTGTTGATCTAAGGGAACACCCAGGTCGACATTTGTAAACATCCCAGGCTCAGCAATGGCCGGCTGAAGCACGCCGTTGTAGACGGGGGCCTCATACACATCATCCCAAGCGTAAAGATTAGGGTCTGGCATTATCAGGACTGACTCAGCCACGTACTCGCCGACGATGTTGTTGCTATTGTCATACAGGTCGGCGATAACGGTGCCTTGCCATTCCATATCAAGACTGAGAACTGGCACGAAGATTATATCTACATAGTCGCCGCTAATTGACGACTGCTGTTCGAAACTGACGTTCTGAAACACTCCTCCGCGAGTGTTGAGCCTTGCCTTTAATGAACCCAGTGAACCGTTGATGGCGAATGACTGATCAATCTTTGGCATTCGCTTTTTATCCTCGAAGAACTTGAGTGCAGCGCTTACACTTCGGCTGCTCTCTTTGAGCTTTCTAACCTTGTCGGCGACTTCAGCCCCTTTCTTGATCTTGTAATCTTTACCGGCCCTTCGCAGAGCAGGCTTTCCCCGCTTCTGTGGGTTGATTTGCAGCCTGTGTGATTTTGTTGTTTGAACTGCCGCGTCAACGCAAGGACCGACCAGCACTGCGTGGCCGAAGGAAACTAGGATGGCTAGGGAGATGGCTATGCGGTTTGTAGAGACTTTCATGATGGAAACCTCCTGAAGTTGAGTTGCTTTGGCAACTACTATACCTCGGCAAGCTCAACTGTTTTGAACAGTAAGGGCGTTTGCGGATCCGCTAGCGGGTGTAATTTGTTCGCTCAACGTATTGGACTAATACAAAACGAATTCGAATTAGGCAAGAAGGAACTCTTGATCGGCCGATTGATGAAGCCGGCTCCAGACACTCGGTTGTGATGTGAACCTCTGTGGGCGTGCTGGATCTATGCTCGTTCCGACTCAGCTAACAGTTCTCTAACTTCATCCATCTACGAATCCAGATGCACGGGTTTGTTCATAGCGCGGTGGGCTCCCGCCCAATCGCGCAATTTCGATCCAAGTGCATTTTGACGGCTAGCGCTATTGCCTGAAAACCACCAACAATTTTGACGCGCACCCTGCATGATGTTCATGTTCATTAGCAACCGCGCGTGCTTGCCAGATGTTCATCTGCTGCACATCGATTACGGTTCTCCGGGGAGTAAACGGGTTCCGGTCTTAGCAGACTGCCCGAACCAGATTCATCTCACACATTTCCTTACCTCTTGGTCTCGTCTGGAATCATTATCTCAGAACAGGGAGATTGCTTTGATGATTAACCCGATTCCGGCCAGCCCAAGAACAATGCTTGTAAACCAGATGGGCCTTAACTTAACGAGGACAGCTATAGCTCCAAGCGCAGTCGCTACCTGAAAGATTGTCACGGCATAGGCGCAATACTCGTGAACGTGCATCGCATGTTCACTCGCCTCGGTCTTCGCGTCGGCCTCTTTGCGAATTCCTTCTTGCTCTCGCGCATAGCGAGCTTTCTCATCCGGATTCTGTGTAATTGCCTCCTTTATGCTCTTCGCTTGATAGTATGACCACTGGTCTGATGACTCGACTCTAAATAGAATTGCACGGTCCGATTCATGAGTTGAGACAAGGCTACTGACGGCTGCGAACACCGCAAAAAAGAGCAGTGGTGAGTGCCACCTTCTCTGCCCAGGTGACTCTGTGTGCATGCTCATGAACGATATCCTGGAGATGTTCAGTCGGAACCTCTTGTTCTTCCATATTATACTGAGTAGATTGTTCTACTTCCTCCAGTTTCAGCTTGTAATTAGTTTCCGCGTCGTCCTGCCAACACTGATCGAGTGGACACGCAGCACCCTTGTCCTGCCGCCGCCAGGGTGCTGTGAGAGTGCATATTGCTTTCTCCGTCCGCAGTTCTTTAACGTCACGAACTTCTTTGTATATCGCGATAGTTTATATCAGAACCAGTTGCAAGTAGAGTCGTGCTGAAGATGATTCCGGGAGACGTGATGGGCGAGTGTCGCCAGAAGGGCCAGGACGCCATGGCCGGGGGGAAACCGACGAATTGGTTCGCCGCGGGCGTCATCATCGCCGTCTCGCTGTTGTTGGCGACGCTGTCGGTTGTGCTCGTCGTGCGATTTCTTCGGGATTGAGCGACACGCCTCAAACCTTTATGCTGTGGACGCATTACTACAAGCAAACTGCGCAGGGACTTGCCGCCGCGTTCTACCCTGTTCGGAAGCTCCGAGTGAGGTAAAAACTATGCAACGAAACAAGTCTGGTCGTTGGGTCGTCATTTTGGCGGTCACCCTTCTCCTGTCTTTCGCCTCGTGTAATCACGACAAGACGGACAAGAGGGACAAGAGAGACAAGACCGGAAGGAGAGAACAAGAGCAAAGCCATTCATCGTTCGCTCGCGATTGGAATCGCTTCCCTGCAATTATTGAGCGCACTACGGGCGCCGAAGTGATCGCCCTTGGCGATGTTCACGGCGGATACGAAAGGCTGGTCGCGCTCCTATCTAGGGCAGAGTTAATCAAGCCAGATGGACAATCACCGGCAGGATACTCGTGGTCAGGCGGAAATCGATTGCTCGTCAGCGTCGGAGACCTGATAGATAAGGGTGACCATTCAATCGAGGTCCTAGACTTGATGATGACGCTTGAAGCACAAGCGCCCGCCTCGGGTGGCGAAGTCATCGTCACGCTGGGGAACCACGAGGCGGAGTTCTTGGCCGATCCACAGAAGAAGGCTCGTGAATTCGCGGCGGAACTACAGAGTAAAGGAATAGACCCCCTTGTGCTCCCGAACGGACAAAAGCCTTACGGGGAATGGATGATGAATCGTCCGCTCGCAGCGCGTGTCAATGATTGGTTCTTTGCTCACGCCGGAAACACGTCAGGTAAAACAATAGACGAATTGGCGGCAAAGTTTCGGCGTGAGGTGGACCAGGGTAGTTGGCGATCTCGTTTTCTAATCGGTGATGATTCGTTGCTTGAAGCCGAGAAGTGGTGGAAACAGAAAAGCCAAACCACAAGGCTCCTTGACGACTATCTCAGAACACTAAACGCCAGGCATATCGTTTTTGGTCACGATCCAGGCGCGTTTCACAATAAAGGTGAGATCGGGCAGGAAGAGGATGGCAGAATCTTTCTCATAGATGTGGGCATGTCGCCCGCGATCGACTATAGTCGCGGCGAATTACTCCTGATGTCAAAAAATGGTAATAAGCAGCTAGCGGTCAGCCTTGACGCTGAGGGGAAGAAGAGGGAGGTGTGGCGCGGTGTTGTTGCAGAGCCAGCAAAGTGACCAATTGGGAGAGGTGCCAACCCGCTCAACAACGGAATTTGATGTTGCCGAATATGTACGGCCTGGTGATGACATTCGCGCGGGCGCAGTCGTTGTGAAGAATGCGGATTGATTATTTCAAGAACACTTAGAAACTTAAGTCAGAATTCTCCAAAGTAGGGATAGTTCTAGACTGCCCCTTTGCCCGACGGAAACTAATGGCGGCCATTGAGCTTTTCAAGGACCCCGACAGCAACCTCCGCTTTGTTTTCGTTTGCGCGATGTGGATAACAGGGTTTGATGTTCCGAGCTGTTCAACAATCTCTCTGGACAAGCCAATGCGAAATCACACGCTTATGCAAACAATCGCAAGAGCGAACCGGGCTTAAATGGTTGTCTCATTTTTGGGGTTCACTCCATTTCCTATTCATTCACCAGTAAACCTTACGCACCATGGGGCTACGGTGCTTCGTAAATTTTCTTGCTGCCGAATCCAATTCTGCCACCGATTACTGCGCCAAATAGGGTGCCAATTAACCCGCCGACGAATTTGCCAAGGCCCGGGTCTTCTCCATACTTGTCTTTTGAATCGGCGATTTGGCCTAAGCCGATACCAACGGCCAGTCCTATTCCCGCTCCGATCGCGCCCGAGACAAAACGGGGCAGCTTCGACCGCACTTCCTTTATCTCGTCTCTACGCAAATCAATAACCTGGCGCATCGCGTGCGGCACCGTCACAACGATTGAAAGCGAATCAACAGTGGTGAGGTCCAGTTTGCCTTCGTACTTCTCACCCTGTTTAGTCTTGATGACTATCGTCGATCCAATCTCGAGGATTCGAACGTTGTTCCAGTCGTTAGTATTATTCTTGGCAAGGGCAAGTTCGGACAACACACAAACAGCTATCAACACCGCCAATGATCTTCGGTAGTTTCGCATCACGAGCTCCTTTCACATTCGAGCCGAGTCTGAATACTCTGTGCAATTCGGGGTTCGAGCCTCGACGCACGCTATAGCTAGTGCAACGGCGATACCAAAACGTGCGGTCGGCGCAGAACCTGAGAAAAGCGCGAGGATGCGCGAAGAAGACGAATTACTTCTGACTAGCAGGCGCAGTAAACCACCTACAATTGTCGGCGGTTCGCCGCGCAACACTTTTAAATTTAGTTTCCAAGTCACGTTTAGAAGACAGTTTTGAGAGACACAAAGCCCGCTCATCGGTATCTCGGTTCATAGTCTCAGCGCACATCCGGCCCCAAGACACACCGGACAAAACTGAGACTGCCGACCATGGTTCTATCTGCAAGATAAAATCTATCTTGCACAGTCACAAAGTAGGATACACACCACAATCAAGGTCAAAGAACTCTATGTGCGCTGTTGCGCGTCCACAGCGATATTTGTCGGCGGCTGAACTGCGCTTGCGCCATAACAACTCGCTACAGAACGCTCATTTTGTAATGAGTCGCCAGAATATCCCGCAATAGAATCCATCCTTTGCAGCGCAAGGGCGCAGACCGCCAATGGTCGTAATGTAAAGAGTCCGCGCGAGCAGGAACCGTGACCCAGCGCAGCGAACGATGTGCGACTCGGTCGTGACTCACACGAGCAAGCAAGAGCGCGATCTATTAAAAGCCATACTGTTTCCCGCAATTGCGTGAAGGAGTTGTGGGAATGCAAGGTGCCCGGCAAGCCACCGATTGTTACAAAACTTGGAGACCGTCGCCCGAATACCGGATATAATTACAGACTTATGAAAAACCTCTATGTAGTCTCAATTTCAGCTACGCAGACCAAAAACAGCTCGTGGACCTATAACTACAGTGCCGTCATTCCAGTTACAGCCTCTTACGAACGAGCCGAGGAGTCCGGTATGATGAAGGCACTGGAGCTATGGCCTACCCAAGACGGTTGGAGCAATCACGGGGTCAAGGCGGCACTCGTGACGGACGCAGCGAACATTTCTAATCGCCTTCTTGAGGAGGATGACGATGAAGAAGTCACTTTTATCATGTGAGGAAAAATGATTCCTTCACAATCCTACAAGCTAGTGAAAGACAGTATTGTCGGGTTTGCGCCCAATTTCTATCATAAACGTCGGCTGGGCGCTACAGTGAAAATTCGAAGGTTATATGGCGAAGCGAAACGACGAGGTAATAGTGAAGGATGCGCTGTTGGAGCATCTGCAAAAAGCTGAAGGCAAGGAATTCAGAGTCATCGGCGAGGATGTCCCGAACAGGACAGGAACCAAGAACTTTGACTACCTGGTTCGCGAAGAACCAAACCGCCACACTCTAGCGATTGATGTTACGCTCATCGCTGATCATCCGCACGAGTTTGAGTAAGAGTCGATTAGGGTTCATGCGGAAGAGACGATTCGTCATGCATTGGACGAGCAAACCGTCGGATTCTTTATCGAGTTGCCTTACAGATTTGCGCGATCAAAGCATGGCGTTAAGCGCGAACTGCGGTCTGTCGCGGACAGACTCTATGAAGCATCGAAGTCACTAGAATTGGATCAAAGCACGGAAGTCGAAAGCGGGCTCGGCACGTTCGAAATCAAGTATGTTTCTGCGACCGAAAAATTCATCCTTTTCCACTCATCGGACCCGACCGGTTCTTGGGGCTGTCATGACGATGATGTTATCCAAATGACTGGTGCCTTGAGAAAACGACTCAACGAAAAGAATGAGCAGCTAAACACAGATGCAGACAGGAAGATCGTAGTGTTCGGCAGGTTAGCAGGAGTTGTCGAACGGGAAGCGATCGCGGAGGCCGTCGGGTCACTAAATGGAGAGTTTTTGAATGTTGACGAAATTTACTTCTGCTACGGAAAGGGCAGGGTAGAACGGTATCGATAGTCTGTGAACCTAATCGCGCTTACATCACAATTCATGGATTCCCCAGGGCTTGTGACTCACCAAGCAACCGATCAGATTCATCCATGACGAATCTGTGGCAATCGCAAGCACGCCAAACCTCAATTGGACTCGGAACGCCCCCCGGGAGTATCCGAGACACCATCATCAGTCTCGATCAATCGGGTGGCCTGACTCCCCCACGTCTTCTTGATCTGCCTCATAGAAACGTGGTGAGGCACAGACGACGATGAACGCAAGTTCGCCTGGGCGCTTCGGGATAGCCTGGCCGCGATTGCGTTGTTCGACCGAATGTATGACAGCTTCAAGAAGTTTGTTGACGGATAATCACTCGACGCTGACTTTCAATCTCACGACAATGAGTGACCTCATCAAGACAGCAACCCGTATCAGAGGTCTAAGAATGCGCGAACCGTGCGCGTAATGTTCACTGTCTTGGGGCGCAAGTAGCAGAGTCGTTGAGCGGTAATTCACCGGGCGAGTGGCGGAAATGCGCCACCAAAAAAGCCCGAACCTCACGGTACGTGACAGTTCCCAGCCTCGCCGGCAGAGGACAAGGCCTCCCGTTTTTCCTTCATCGCTGCTTGAAGATAGCCGTCAGGCCAGCCGCGAGCTCGAGTCACAGTAACGTCGTTTAACAAGTTCGTTACCAGAGACCGCCGATGGCCGGTATGGCAAGCCCTCGGGAGAAGCAATCTTCGTCAGGTACGCTGAAGATGTATTCCTCCCGTGGTCGCGTGAAAACAAGCGCTCGTATGTGAATGACGAATACCACATCGAGACTTTCAAAGACTACTTCGGCAATAAGAGCTTTCGAGAGATTACTCCAATGCTTCTAGAAAAATTCAAGCGAGACCGCCGACACGGGAAGACCAAGTACAAACGTGAACGACGGCCGGCATCGGTGAATCGAGAGCTTCAATTGTTGTCGAAGATTTTCAACCTCGCGATTCGCGACGGTCTTACAGACTCGAACCCGTGTCAGAAGGTCATGAAATTGCGCGAGGACAACCAACGCAACAGATACTTGTTGCCCCAGGAAGAGAAGCAACTCATTGCGCAGTTAGCCGGGCCGCGCGCGCACCTGAAGCCGATCGTCTTACTAGCGATCCACACGGGAATGCGCAGAGGAGAAATTCTGAAGCTGCGTTGGACCGAAGTGGATTTTGTCCGCGACCTGATCTATGTCACTTCGACTAAGAGCGGCAGAGATCGAACGGTTCCGCTTAATGACGTTGCTCGAACCGTATTGACTGATTTGAAGAAGCAGTCGAACGGTTCTGCATCAGTGTTCGTTTGTGACAAGACGGGTAAGGCGCCGCTCGACATCAAGACCGGGTTCGCGCGAGCACGTGAAGACTCGAAGATCGAGGGCTTCCGTTTCCACGATCTGAGGCACACGTTTGCAACGCGGCTTGCGGACAGCGGAGTAGATCCTTTCACGATTGCCGAGTTGCTCGGGCACGCTGATCTTCGAATGACTAAGCGGTATACTCACGCGACGGATCAGCGAAGGCGAAGCGCGGTCGCAATCCTCTCGAACTACTCGCGAGAGGAAGCAAATTGTCACAAGATTGTCACAATGCCCAAACGGAAGGCGGCCAGTTAGAGCGCTAAATGTTTGAATGATTGGTGGAGCTGAGGGGATTCGAACCCCTGGCCTCGTGAATGCGAGCCACGCGCTCTGCCAACTGAGCTACAGCCCCGTTCGATTGCGCTGAAATGGTACGAAATCGCTTTTCGCTCTGTCAAGGAAATCACTTCTCAGTTAACGCACTGTTGGATATTCGCAATTCAAACTCGACGCGCTTCTCCCGCATCACACATAAGAACAGCTTTTGATTCAAACAGCGTCAGCGAATTCCTCTGTTGTTCTCGAATTCCTTTTTTGCTATGTTGAAAAGTTGTCGTGACCGCCAGAAACGCAACAATGGGAGCGCTGGCTAACTTTCGCCGAGTGCGAAGAGTTGCAGGCGCCTCGCTGCAAGCGGGAACAGGGTCTATCGAACGGGAGATTGGGTTGAAAGGTAAAAATAAATAATGAGCGCACACGAGGTAGGTGGGATTGCTTACAAACCGTTGGCGGATGCACCGGGGTCGGTGGAGATAGAGCAGCAGCTTGAATGGTACAGGTTGATGCATCTTGGAAGGCTGCTCGACGACAAGGCGAGAAACTACTTGAGACAAGCTAAGGGCTGGTCCTATCACGCTTCGCATGCGGGACACGATGGGATTCAAATCGCTCTCGGTAGCGCGTTTCGGCCCAACAAAGACTACTTGTTCCCTTACTATCGCGACATGCTTACGTGTCTTGCTGCCGGAATCAGCCCTTACGAAGTTATCTTGAACGGATTGTCAAAAGCCGGCGATGTCGCGTCCGGCGGCCGGCACATGAGCAATCATTTCGCGAAGATCTCGATTGGTATCTGGAATGTCTCATCGGCAACCGGCAATCAGGCACAGCACGCCGCGGGACTTGGACGAGCGGTGAAGTATTACGATGCCGACTCGATAGTCTTTTGCAGCCAGGGAGAATCTTCGTGCTCGGAGGGATATGTTTTTGAAGCGCTCAACGGAGCGAGCCGCGAGCAGTTGCCGGTTATATTCGTAGTTCAGAATAACGGCTACGGAATTTCGGTTCCGGTTGCAGAACAGACAGCGAATCCAATCGTGTCGGAAAACTTCCGCGGGCTGCGGGGCTTGACCATCATTAATTGTGACGGCACGAATCCCTTCGACGCAGTGAAAGCCATGCGCCGTGCGACCGACATTGTTCACGGCGGAGGCGGACCCGTGCTCGTGCATGCCTTTTGTGAGCGCATCTATGCGCATTCGAACTCAGACCGACAAGAGTCTTATAGAAGCGAAGAAGAGCTCGCCGAGGTGCGCACGTATGATCCGTACGAGCGGCTTCGTCTGCATTTGCTCAACGTTGAAGACGTTGAAGAAGTGACGCTGCTCGCACTCGAGGAAGGGAATAAGGCGCAGGTGACTGAAGCCGCCGAGAAGGCCGAAGCATCACCCGATCCGGATCCAAAAACCGCCACGCTGTTTGTCCTGCCTGAAGAATCAAAGATCGATCCATCTGCTTTGTCTCCCGAAGACGGCTCGCCGTTGACCTTGCGTGAAGCGATCAACCAAACGCTGAAGCAGGAATTCCATCGGAATCCAAACACATTTCTTTGGGGTCAGGACGTTGCGTCAAAAGAAAAAGGCGGCGTCTTCAACGTTACAAAGGGTATGCAGCAGGAGTTCGGTCCTAGCCGAATCTTCAATGCGCCGATCGCCGAAGATCACATAGTCGGAACTGCGAATGGCTTCGCACGATTTCGGGATGACATCTGGGTTGTCATCGAAGCGGCGCAGTTTGCCGATTACTTATGGCCCGCAATGGAACAAGTCGTCGACACTTCGCACGACTACTATCGCTCCAACGGCCAGTTCGTACCGAACATCGTCGCCAGGCTTGCCTCGGGAGGTTACATTTCGGGAGGTCTGTATCACTCACAAAACCTTGAAGCGATCTTCACCGCGCTTCCCGGCTTGCGAGTTGTTATTCCGGCGTTTGCCGATGACGCAGTTGGATTGTTGAGGCACGCGATGCGCAGCCGGGGCATAACTTTTTTTCTCGAGCCCAAGTACCTTTACAACCAGATGTTCGCGAAAGCTCCGAATCCGGGTGAAAACTACGAGATTCCTTTCGGAAAAGCGCGAGTGAGAAGGGAAGGCAGCGACCTCACTCTGGTTACTTACGGAACGACCGTTCATTGGTGCTTGCGCGCGGCCACGCAGTTGATGGATGAGCACGGCATCGAACCAGAAGTGATCGACTTGAGATCGCTCGTTCCATTGGACACCGAGAGCTTTGTTGCTTCGGTGCGCAAGACGTCGAGAGCGCTGGTCGTGCACGAAGACAAAATGTTCTCAGGCTTCGGCGGCGAGATCGTCTCGCAGATAACCGAAAAATGTTTTGATTGTCTCGACGCGCCAGTGCTACGAGTCGGTTCCGAGTACAGTCCGGTTCCTTTCTCAAGGATATTAGAGCGTGAAGTGCTTCCGCAGGTCGACAAAATCGTCAACAAGGCGCTTGAACTGTCCCGCTATTGAACGCCCTGCGTCGCGGTGGGTAAAGTTGATGTTGACGGTGGATTATCAGGCGCGATTTTTTGTATAATCCAAATCGAATCGTGTGGGCGCAGGAACAACCACTATCAGAACAAGGGTTTTCGGGCAGTGAAGAAAATAATAGTCCTTCCGTTCCTGATCCTGCTGCTTCCCATTCATATCGAAGAAAGCGGGCGAGCCGATGTCGGTTTGACTTCGATCGACACCATCGAAGCGCCGAAGCAGCTTCAAGCTCTGTCTGACTACATCGACATCATTCGCGCTCACGGAGAGAACCCCGATGATCAGGGTGTCTTGATCGAAACTCTGGATCGTTCTCAGGTGCTGGCCGAGCACAATTCGAACGTGACGTTTAATCCTGCTTCGGTGATGAAGCTCGCAACTTCATTCGTCGCGCTAGCCAGGCTCGGTCCTGACTATCGCTATCGCACTAACTTTTTCGCAGACGGCTCGCTTGATTCTTCCTCGCGCAAACTTGAAGGCGACCTCGTCGTCGAAGGCGCGGCCGACCCGGTCTTTAGTCTTTTCGATGCGCAGGAAGTGGCATCTCAACTCTCACGACTCGGCGTGTCGCGGGTGACCGGTGCGCTTCGGATCGCGGGCCCGTTTTATTATTTCGCAAACGGATATCATTCAAATCTTTCACAGGAGACTTCTGCCGCGAAGCTGCGCGATGCGCTTCAAAGAGCCGGAATCAGAATCGAAGGCGGGCCCGCTTTCGGCGATAAGGCGGGTTCGATATTGCTCTCGCACTATTCAGATCAGTTGCTCTCAATCCTGCTCTTTCAGAACGCACACAGCAGCAACGCGATCGCTGAGGTTGTTGGAGCTTCGCTGGGTGGCCCGCAGGCGATACAGGAATATCTCGTCAAGCACCTCGGCATCTCCGAAAGCGAGCTCTTTGTAGGGCGCGCATCGGGGCTTGACTTCAATCGCATAACCCCACGCGCCACGCTGAAGCTTCTTCGGGCTCTGATCACCGAGCTTGCAGATCATTCATTGAAACCCGAAGACGCGATGGCGGTTGCGGGTATCGATTCGGGCACGCTTCGGAACAGGCTCATGCGCGACGACGTGCGCGGCTCGGTCATCGCAAAGACGGGCACGTTGAACTCGCTCGACAATGGCGTGAGCACTTTGGTTGGGATCGCTTACACTAAAGCGCACGGGCCGGTTCTGTTCGCGATGTTCAACTCCGGCGGAAATGTTCGCGCTTACAGGCGGCTTCAGGATCAATTCGTCGAGGAGATTATCGATGAATCCGGAGGCGCGCTTCAGGTTTCGCGAAACGCGGACGCGCTCGCCGATTTGACGCGGCATCCGATTGTTCAGGTGCTTTATGGAACAGGCAACCAGCCTGTTGAAACGGCAACGGACTGAAGCTAGTTGAGTCGCGGCGAAAATTTCGAAGCCAAGGTTGACTCGCCCCATCTTCCTGGAATCTTCATCTCGCAATCCGGACACGCGCCCGCCTTGATCCGATTCTTCAAGACTCTGAAACCGTAGCGCTCGATCAGAGTGGCCTTGCAACTCGGGCAAAACGTGTTCTCGTATTTTCCAACTCTTCCTGGCAGATTGCCCGCGTAAACATAGTTCAATCCAGCGCTGTAACCGATCTCGGCTGCGCGAATCAAAGTTTCGACTGATGTGTTGTCGGGGCCGGTCATTTTGTAGTCCTGATGAAAGGCGGTGACGTGCCACGGAATGTCGGGCGAAACGTTCGAAATGAAATCAGCCGCGCGAGTTATTTCATCGATGCTGTCGTTGAAGCCCGGAATCAAAAGAGTGACTATCTCGAGCCAAAAGCCCCGCTCGTGAACCATCTTGATCGTGTCGAGGACGTTCGACAACAAGCCGCCGAGCTTTCTGTAGTTCCTGTCATCGAAACCCTTCAAATCGATCTTGTAAAGATCCACCCACGGCCGAATGTAATCGAGCACTTCAGGTGTAGCATTCCCGTTTGAAACGTAGCCGCAAACGAAGCCCGCCGGCTTTGCTTGTTTGAAAATATCGACCGCCCATTCGCTCGTGATCAATGGTTCGTTGTAGCTCGAGACGACCAGACGGGCGCCCGATCGCCGCGCGATGCCAACCATTTCTCGCGGCGTAACTTCCATCGGAGGCGAGACGGCTTTCGGATCGCGAAGTGCTTGTGACGTAACCCAATTCTGACAGTAGCTGCAGTGGTAATCGCAGCCCAGCATTCCAAATGTCAGCGCGAGCGATCCTGGATACGCGTGAAAGAAAGGTTTCTTCTCGGTCGGATCGCATTGAATCGCTCCGACGTAGCCGCTCGGAACCATCAGCTTGCCGGCTTCGTTGTAACGGACGCGGCAAATGCCATCAAGTCCCGGCAGGATCACGCATCTGTGTCCGCAAGCGAAACAACGAACGCGTTCGCCTTCAAGCTGTTCGCACAACTCGCCCTCAACTGTCTTAGTCTTTAGAACCTCTTTCAGAGTCTGTACTGCCACCGTGTGATGCCTCTCGTCTAAAACTTGAAAAACAATTTTATCACGCTCGGCCGCGCACGGCCCACTTTGAGCGAAAAGCGAGCTTCACGATTCATCTTCGCGAATGGTACATTGGTTGACTAGAAAAAAGGGTCACAAACCCGGAAAGATCGCTCCCTCTTAAATGAAACTTAGAATACTTCACCACGATCACTGCTTTGATGGGTTCGCGTCGGCCGCCGTGTTTTCTCGTTTTTTCACTGAGAGAATAAAGCCCGATGCCGAGATTTCTTATACCGGGCTCGCGCACAAACCGAATCAGAAAGTGATTGAAGAAGAATTGTTCGATGGAGACGAAAACGCTATCGTCGATTTCAAGTACAGCCCATCGCCGAGACTTACATGGTGGTTCGATCATCATCAAAGCGCGTTCTTGTCTCCGCAAGACGAAAAACATTTTTTGACTGGAGATTGGCCGACAAAATTCTACGATCCAAATTATAAATCCTGCACGCAGTTCATCGCCGACACCGTAGCGGCAAAGTATGGCTTCAAACCGAGTGACTTGGACGAACTCATTCGATGGGCCGACATCATTGACGGCGCTCAATATAAAGATGCAAAAACCGCCGTCGAGTTGAAGTCTCCCGCTTTGCAACTGATGCTGGTCATTGAAGCGAGCCGCGACGCGGCAGTGATGCAAAGAATCATTAACGGCATGCAGACACAGCGGCTAGCTGAAATCATTTCAGACCCGTTGATCGATCGACAATTTCGACCGCTGTTCGAGCGTCATTTGAGGATGGTCGATATAATACGCGAGGCCGCCGACTTGCGAAACGGCGTTGTCTATTTCGATCTAGGCGCTCACGATGCTGAGGGCTACAGCAAATTTATTCCGTATCACTTGTTTCCCGATTGCGTTTATTCGGTAGGCGTCAGCTTGTCCACGAGCCGTTCGAAGGTTTCGGTCGGCTTCAATCCGTGGAGCCCCGAGCCTCGCCGCCACAACCTGGCATCCATCTGCGAGCGATTCAACGGCGGAGGCCACGCCGTTGTTTGCGCGATATCATATCGGCCCGACGAAATCGAACGGGCTCGCGATGTTGCGAAGTTAATCGCGGCCGAGCTTCGCGGCTGATGTCCAATTTCCGTCACGAAAAAAATCAGTTACTCAAACCTCAGGAGAACGGCTTGAGCTGGCAAGATGAAGTTGATGAAGTCAAGCGGCGTGTTGAGCTCGCGAAAGAAATGGGTGGCGCCGCGAATGTCGAACGCCAGCACACGAGCGGCAAGCTCACCATCCGCGAACGTATCGAGCGCCTTGTTGATCCGGACTCGTTTCATGAAATCGGAGCGCTCGCCGGAAAAGCGACTTACGAAGACGGCAAACTAGTTTCCTTCACTCCTTCAAACTACGTTGTGGGAACCGCTCGCATTGATGGCCGCCGCGTTGTAGTTGGCGGCGATGATTTCACCGTGCGCGGGGGAGCCGCCGATGCGCGCATCGGCGACAAAGCGGGCTACGGCGAAAAACTCGCGCGAGAATTGCGCCTGCCGGTCATTCGGCTTGTCGACGGCACCGGAGGCGGCGGAAGCGTCAAGTCTCTCGAGATGATGGGCTACACTTACGTTCCCGCGAATCCATCGTGGGACATCGTTGTTGCGTTGATGTCCGAGGTTCCGGTGATCGGTGCGTGTATGGGATCGGTTGCAGGGCTCGGCGCGGTGCGAGTTGTAAACTCACATTTCTCTTTGATGGTGAAGGGAACAAGCCAACTGTTCGTCGCAGGTCCTCCCGTCGTTGTTCGGGGCGTAGGCGAAAACGTAACCAAGGAAGAACTAGGCGGCGCTCACATTCACGCTCACGGAAGCGGAGCGGTCGACAACGAAGTCGACAGCGAAGACGAAGCGTTCGCTCAGATTCGCCGTGTGCTTTCTTATCTGCCTTCGAACGTCTGGCAAGTCCCTCCGCGAACTGGAAGCTCCGAGAATCGGGACGATCCTCAACGCCGTGAAGAAGAGTTGCTCTCGACAATACCTCGCGATCGGCGGCGCGCTTATGACATCAGGCGGCTGTTGAATCTCGTACTCGATCGCGATTCGTTCTTTGAAATCGGACGATACTATGGCCGGCCTTCGGTTGTGGGACTCGCGCGCTTGAATGGCTATCCGATTGGAGTGCTTGCTTGTGATCCTCAACAGGGCGGCGGAGCGATGAACGCACCCGGCTGCGAAAAGACGACTCGCTTCGTCGACTTCTGCGACACGTTTCATCTTCCTGTCGTAAACTTTGTCGATCAGCCGGGGTTCTTGATCGGCACCGCCGCCGAACGAGCGGGCACCGCGCGTTATGGAGTGCGAGCGATGGCCGCCGTTTATCAAGCTACGGTCCCCTGGGTTTCAATAATCTTGCGTCGCGTGTTCGGTGTCGCGGGCGCGGCTCACGGCAACGCTCAAGGATTGAACTTCCGATATGCGTGGCCGTCTGGAGATTGGGGTTCGCTGCCGATCGAAGGCGGAGTGATGGCGGCTTATCGGCGGGACATCGAAGCTTCACCTGATCCGGACGCGCGTCGTCGAGAGATAGAAGAGATGCTCAACCAGTTGCGCTCGCCCTTCAAGACTGCCGAGGCATTTGGCATCGAAGAGATCATCGACCCCCGGGACACACGTCCTCTTTTGTGTGAATGGGTTGAGATGGCTTACGACGTTCTGCCTCAAGACCTCGGTCCAAAACGTCGCGGCTGCCGCCCTTGACTCCGTTGTAGAATGTAATGTCACGATTGGATGTTTGGCCGGTTGTTTAGGTGACCGCTTGTGTTGAACACAACCAAATCGTCTAATAGAATGCCAATATGAAGACTATTGCGATCAGTATTGATGAAGACATGCTTCGGCGTATTGATCGGCTAAGCGTCGGTGTCAATCGTTCTCAATTGATTCGGAAGGCCGTGCAGAATTATTTGACCCATCTGGAGCGAATCGCTGAAGAGGAGCGCGAACGGGAGATCTTCAAACGGAACCGCCGTCGCTTAGAGCGTCAAGCCATAGCTCTGGTAAAGGAGCAAGCCAAGGCATGAGACGAGGCGAGATATATCGAACCTCAGAAAAGATTCCCGAGCGAGGACATAAACCCGGATTCTATGCCGTGGCGTCTCGTAATTTTGTCGCTCTGAATGAGGATGTCTCGACTGTCATTTGCGAGCCAGTCTACAGCGAGATCCTGGGCCTTCGCAGCGAAGTGCTACTCGGTGCCGAAGAAGGTTTGCCGCAAGACAGTTCGCTTCGATGTGACTTTTTGACGTTGATGTTCAAGAGGAAGCTGACGCACTTCGTCGGGACTCTCTCATCTGAGAAACTCAAGGAGCTAAACCGCGCTCTTCGATATGCCCTTGAACTAACCGCGTGACGGGTGCGACCGGTGGCTAACGTTTCGAAACTGGCCGCGTTCGAACACGACACCTCATCGCTCATCAAACGTCCATCGAGTTGCGGTCGCGACGAACTCTCCGGGAGCGGTGCTGAATCCAAACACCGTCATCGGTCTAACGCGGTAGAAGGGCTCGCTGAAGCCTTCCATATCCCAATTGTATTTCGCCTGGTATGCATCGCCGAATCGACGGCGCAATTCTGAATCAGTGATCAATCGTGCTTCGCCTTCGAGCACGATCTGATCATCGCCGACTTCGCAGCCGATGACGCACTTTGCATTGGCAACCAAATTCCGAGCCTTGCGAGATTGATCTCCGGTGCTGAAATAAAACGCATCGTCTATGCAGACGCCCCACACCGGCATCGCGTGCGGGTTGCCGCCCGGTCTGGTAGTTGCCACCCAGTAGTTGCGCGCTTTGCTCAAGCGTTCGGTCGCCCAGCTCCAGGGCAACAGACCCTTGCCCTTGTCGGCGTCCAGAATTCCATAGCCCGGCATATGGGGCCGGCTCGCTTTGGGTTCACTCATTTGTTCTCACCCCTACTTCTTCCGACAAGTCGCCAGCCAGTCCCACGGATATGGCTCTTTCATCCATCTCGGCGGGTTGTCAAACATCGCGCTCCACGAGTACTCAACCTTCTCGATATGGTCAACTTCAAAGCCTACACCGTTGAGCGCGACCAGCAATTCTTCTTTCAAGAAGTGCTTTTCGAGCCAGCCGTCAAGATTCAACACACCCCTCGCAACATCAAGACTGCGAGCGTCCCTTGCCCCGAGCTTGATCCCAAAGCCATTCATACGTCCATTGCGTGTTCTCTCCTTCCAATCGAACAAACGGCTGGTTGAGAACAGAGCCGACTCGAGCGAAGGAACTACGATCAGGAGATGTCCGTGCGGCTTCAGGTGTTGAGAGATAGTTTCCAATGCGGAGCGTCGCTTTCGCAGCGAAGGCTCGAGCAATGCGTTGATGCTGATAGCAAAATCGAATTTGTCGAGTTTGGAGTGATTGGTGGAAAGATCGAGTCTCCAGAAAGTCACGTTTCCGAGCGAGGCACATTTACGTTGGGCCACTTGCAGACACTTTTTGGAAATGTCGACCGCGCACACGGCCTTGAACTTCCGAGACAACAGCGGCAAGTACCTCCCAACGCCACAGCCGAAGTCGCATGCGGACGAGTCCGGTGAGCTAAATCGATCTATATGACCGCGAATGATGTTGTTTCGATCACCGGTCAGGGTGTTAAAGATTTCGTCATCGAAACTGGATGCGACGGAGTCCCACGATTGTGCGCTCATATTGATCCTCCAATCACCGAGCAACACTCGGTCGGGTGGCCTCAGCGATAGTTACACTATTGGAGTTTGGAGCCGCGTTCTCGGGGGTTCTACGAGTGAGGTAACGCGTGTTATGAAAAGATGACGGAAGATTATTACACGAAGATCCGGATGTCAACACGTATCAAATTTAGGTGGCGTCCTAATTTGAAATTGCCTCATTGCCGTGTTCGCAGGGGCTCACTGTTGAGACATTGATTATCAGGCGTTCTGTTGACTTCAGAGTCGTAGCCCATAGTGGTTGTCATATCCATCCCGACAATAACAAACCAGTTTTGTGCATTGGCCACTATTAATAACGGTACTAGAACACATTTGAGATTCAAGGGCGCCACGCAATCGATTCAACTTTGGACTCACCCACGCAATCGCTCTTTCCAATATCCGGGCTTTCAATGCTGATGCATCACGGCTCCGATGTAGATTCGATCCTTCTCAAGTTGATGCAAGATGGTGAACGGAAAGCCTATGACAAGACGCTTGCGCATGTCATCTCTCTCTACGGGGCCCGCGTGTGGGAACTGCCGAATTCGCCGCGTCGCATCTACAACCGCTTCAAAGAAACTCCCAGCCGAGACCTTCCTCTCTTTGCTCGTAGAAACGCGCAGACTCGAGCATCTCTTCGTATGCTTCCGGATGGAAGACGATCTTCATCGCTCGAGGGCCTTGCGAGCATTTTGGAGTGCCTCATCCGAGTCAACGCCCTCAACCTTGCCGGTGCGAAGCTCCTCCAATCGTCGTTCCGCCTCCGCGAACCATAGAGCCTCAACGCTGGTTTCAACCTCATCATCGAGACTGGAAGCAAGTTGCTGTGCAAGGCGAACCCGATCCCTTAGGGGGAGCCTCATCGCATCCACGATGATTTCGTCGTAGGGAGTAGCCATTTGTGATCCCTCGCGTTTAAATCTGCAAGTTAGAATAGCAGAGGAGTCCAGCGCGTCGCATCCGGATTGCTACAGCAAGTTCATCGGCTTGGGATTGCCTGAGTCGCTGTAGTCATAGAACCCGCGGCCGCTCTTTCTTCCGTACATCGGTGATTCTCTTTTACGCCAACAGGCTTTGACTGAACGTCATACCAAAACCACATACTCACTCGAGACAAGTCCGCTTGCGTACTGGCGGGTGTTGATATGCTTGAGTCGGATGTCGTGCGGCAGCGTGCCGAAGAGCGGAACTCCATCGCCGATCAGAACAGGAACACGAGTAATAATGAGTCGTTGAATGAGACCGGCTCGAAGAAACCGCTGAATTGTGATCCCTCCATCAACGTAAATGTGGTCGATCCCTCGAGCAGTTAGCTGTGAAACGATATCGACGGGATCACCCGACATATGCTCTACCACGGCTCCTGGCGGCGCAGCCGCGAGCTTGCGAGTGCTCAGCACAAACACAGGCTTCTCACCGTAAGGCCACTCGTCAAAGGCCAGGACGGTCTCGAAGGTCTTGCGCCCTATCACTAGCGCATCGACCGTTGCCATGAATTCGTCATAGCCGTGAGGTTCGCCGCCGCCGGGAGGCAGCCAATCGAGATCGCCATTCGCTCTTGCGATGAAGCCGTCCACGCTCGTGCCGACAAAGACTGATACTTTCATGAGTGAGTCCTTTAGAAGAGCTGCTGTCGGTTTGTTGATTGGGCACAGCGTGCGTCATTACGAGAACGAATCAGGTGTGCTCGACGGCTTGATCAAAATGTGCCGCCTACTTCTTCTTACTTTTTGCTGACGCTTTTTCGAGATTCTTCTCTACCCTGAATTTCACAATCCTGGTTATCAAGTCATAAGGAATCGTTTTGTCGAATGGGAATCTCACTGTGCCCTTTGATCCTTCGTAAGCAGATAATTCTTTTTTGAATTCCTCTATTGCCCTTGGCGCGGGATAGAAGCCGATGTGATTTTTGTAAGCTCCAAAGTGAACAAGGTTTCCTTTCAGTGTGAAGGTCGGGATTTGATACTTGATTGCTTCTTCGGCATCGGGCGCCGCTTTTCTGATCGTCATCCTGATCTTTTGCAGAATCGCCTGGACCTCTTTCGGAAAGCCCGCGATATATTCATCTATGGTCTTGGGCGATGTCTTATCAGCCTTCATTCTTCTCCTTCGGCGCCGGAGCAGTTCGCTTCACTCGATAGAATTCAATGGTTCGCACTCGTTAGTATCGAATTGAAAAGAAAAGGCAGTGTCGCGATGCTCTGGCCGCGATACTGAGGGCGAAACGCAAACATTATTACGCGGCCTTTGCCGCGCTTGACTTCGACGATTGCTCCCTTGTTCGCGAGTTTCTCGCCGCCAAGAAGCCAACCCGATAATAACAATTGATTTGCATCGGCGAATCGCGCGATCACTTTTGCATCGTCGCTTGTAGGTTCAAGCGCGATCGAGCCCTCGACCCAAGCGATGCTTTCGTCACTGCTCGATTCGAGCATCGGCGCGTCTTTCGCGATTGGGCTGTTCGTATCGACTTTGATCTTGAGAATCGACCCGGGGCAGTAGAAATCTTTGGCGGGCACGCCTTCAAGAGTGTTCTTCACCGGCACGCCAAGATGATCAATTGCAAACTGCGAAGCTTCGTTGAGAGTGATGATTGTGCCGCCGTCTTCGACGAATTTCTTTAATGCCTCGACTCCGGCTCGCCCGAGCCCACCGCTGATCTCGGCGGGATAGCGTTCTTTTGAAAGACCGTTAAATATCTGCTGCGAGCTTTGGGCGGGAATGATTATGCAGTCAAATCTGGATCGGAGATCACCCAGGGCGTGAGCTAGATTCTGCGCCGATTCCTTTGTGAAGTTGCCAGTGATCTGACCCCGCTCATTGATCTGGCTGTTAACTCGGGGCGCGGACTTGACCTCGCTCCAAAGCATGATCGCAATGTGATCTCCCACGTGCTTGCTGGTCGCATCTGCCATGCGCTTGGCGCCATCGGGCGTCAGGGAAAAATCAATCTCGTAACTCGTCCCACCGTAGGGGGATGGCTTTGCGGAGAGATCACGCATATCAAGACCGGTGATTACGGCATTCTTCCCAACAACAACCCACCCCTCCTCTGTCGACCCGTTCGCATCAGGGCGCGCACGGTAGTAAGCCGTTTCCCATTGGACAGAGTACAGATCCCCTCCCGACGGTGCGGACTTGGCTGCGGCTTCGGCCTCCTCTTTGGTCGGGTAAGGGACCTGAGTACCCTTTGCGACAAGCTTCAGTTCCAGATTTCCTGTGCGTAAGTTGGCGTCAACCAGAGAAGTGTAAGTTATTTTGAAGCCCAGCGATTCAGTTCGGTCTTTGTACTGATCGAATATCCATCGAGTCCAACCTTCATCCATTGAAGCTGCGTAACTTCTATAGAGTCCAACACGAGGCTCCAACAGATGGCCTACGCCGTGGCCACCGTTGTATCCAAAGCCCGTTGCCTGGGGTAAGGCGAAGCGACTGTCGATGCGTTCAACGTTAACTCCCATCAGCAACGGAAGAGTCTGCGCAGTGACATCGTAGGGACGACGAGGTGGCCCGTTTGGATACTCGCGCAGGTCAGGATAATGCTGACGTTCGAGTAGCGCTTTGGCGAACGAGCCATAAGGCTGAGCCATCAAAATGATCGCAGTCGCTGCCGGGTATTGCTTGCCATTAGCTTCAAATGTAGATCCTGCATGTGTAACTTCTACTCCACCGCGATTAAGAATCGCTTGAAGTCTCATCTGGCCATCAAACTGCCATCTGTTATTAACATCAACTGGGGGGATTAGGAATGCGAAAGGTTCACCAGACTTTCTCTCGCGCACGGCGCCTTTACCCACTCGATAGAAGTCTCGCAGCCACCGCTCGCGATAACGCGCCGCGTTGCGCATCAACGCGAATGCTCCCGCTTGCATGTAATCAACTATGTTAGCCAGCTTCCATTCACCGCCCGGCCACACTAGAGGGAAGTTCCAGCTCCGAACCTTTGGATCGACTCCGATCTGCAGAGTCAGCTTGTCGAAGGGAATGTTAGTCGGCGAAGCGATTCTTGCTGAAGCAGTCTCGCTCAGAATCCTGATCCCGCCGTGATAGTGCTGATACGCTCGCGACGGAGACCACGCGTCGTAGACTCCGTCTATCACTACTCCGGCTTTTCCTTCAGCGGTCAATTCCCACGCCATCGTCGAACCCATAAAGTTCACGCCCGCTTGAATGATCGGCGAAACGTTCGGCTCCCATGGATCAACGTAAGGCGGAAGAAAGAATCGCGAGCCGGTGTCGCCTTGCTGATGAATGTCGTGGACGATCTGCGGATGCCAGACGTTGTGAACCTTGTCAACGGTAAGCTGGGTTTCGACTTGTGTGAAAGCGTACCAGTCTCGGTTGTTGTCGTGCCCGGTGTAGTGATGATAGAGCTCCGGCGGACTGGTTCCTTCAGCGGGAGTGCCCAGCGTCTTGTCATACCAGTTCTTTACTATGTCGTTGCCATCGGGATTGAGCGAGGGCACCAGCAGCACAATGCACTTATCGAGAATCTCTCGAGTCTCAGAGGAATCATCCGACGCGAGCTTGTAAGCGATGTTCATCGACAGGAGATTGCCGCCGACTTCGGTCGAATGAATCCCGCAAGTAATCAGCACAATCGTCCGGCCTTCAGCGATGAGCTTCTCGGCTACGGCATCGTTGCTGTTGAACGTGCGCGGGTCGGCGAGTTTGCGTTGAATCTCTTTGAAGTGTTCGAGCTTCGCAAGATTCGAAGGAGATGAGATGGTCGCAAGCACGAACGGACGGCCAAGCGTCGTCTTTCCCAGTTCCTGAAACTTGACGCGATCGCTCGCGCGTTCAAGCCGCTTGAAGTAATCGACGATCTGCGACCAAGAAGCGAGCTTGCGATCATCGCCCGGCGTAAAGCCGAGCACGTCACGAGGCGCAGGCACTGTCGCTTTGATTACTGATTTTTTGGAATGTGCCGCGCGTTGAAGCTGGGGCGAACTCTCAATTGCCAGGGCAATGCTCGAGACGACAGCGGAGAAGAGAAGTGCGGTGACGATCTCTCGCAAACATGCGTGGTCAAGCCGCTTCATAGAGTCTCCAATCAAGACATGGCATCGCATCGAAGCTCAGTCTAACGAGGTAAGTCGGTTGGCTTTCGACTACTCGGTCACTCGATAAAATATTGCGCCGCCGCCAACTGCCCAGATGTGACCGGCATCCGCTCCGGCGATTCTCGAAAGGGTCACGCTCTGCTCGAAGACCTTTTGCTCGCTCAGCCAGGTTCGTCCACCGTCCAGGGTGTGATAGATGTACTGAATGTCATCCGTCACAGTCCACCCCTCATTCGGCGTCAGGAAATAAACATCGCGGACTCCGCCGTTGGCGACCATCCATTGCCTGCGCCAGGAGGTTCCTCCGTTTGTGGTGACGAGCATTCGACCTGCCTGAGTTTCAGTTGCAGAAGCCGCCGCGAATCCATTGTCCTTATCAAGAAACTGTAGCCCTCGCACAGCGTAAAGCTTCACACCTTCACCACGCAGGTCGACCGGGCCATCCCCCATTTCAATTTCAGTTCGCTGAGTTTCCCACGTTCGGCCCGCGTCGGTCGTGTGGTAGATCGCGCCCTTTGACCCGCCCGCCCATCCGGTGCTCCGGTCGATGAACACGATGCGGTAGATCGACAGCGGAATGTTGTATTGAGACTGCCATGTGGCGCCGCCATCTGTGGTTGCAAGAATCGAGCTCGGGCCGCCGATGCCTTCCTCTTCACCGGGAGGCGGAGTCGCTCCGCCAATCCAACCGTTATCGGCGTCCGTGAAGAACACCGTCGTGGGCACTTCTTTTTGAGCGAGCCTCGTCATGTTCCAGTTCGAGCCACCGTCGGTGGTCTTCAAAACGACGCCGGTTCCCCCGGAATCGGCTCCCACAGCCCATCCCAGGTCAGGGCTCACAAAATGAATTGAATTCAACGCGTTAATCTGAGTTCCAGGAAACTGGAGCGCTTTCTCGGTCCAGTTCTGCCCTCCATCGGTCGTTTTGAGAATGACTCCGACGCGATCGTCGCTCTTGGTGCCCGGCGTATCGCCACAAACGAACACAACGTCAGGTGAGACTACTGAAATTCCGCTGTAATAAAACACGGCGAGATTTGCTCCGCTGTACTTCAGCGAAGCCGGTGACCTGTACTGAGCTACCCATCGCCCAGGCTTGGTCGCGGATTCATTTGCGTTCGCGTTCTTTTGATTGGCGTTCTTCGGCGCGGTCCTGCAACTCAATCCAACGGCCGCGATGCATGAAACTAGTGCAATCGCAGTCGCGCGGTTAATTAATTTCATTGAGGCTCCTGAATCGCCGAATTTAAGATCGTGATATTAAATGATCGAAACAGAGAGTGACAAGGTGCACCACGTTTGCGTATCCAACGCGGCTGTTTGTTGACACACTTTTGAGTGTCACCTATTCTTGAATGTTAGAACCCCGAGCTGTAAGAGGCTCCAACCCGTTAGTCGCCGAAAGGATCAAACATGCCCGGTGAAGTAAACGTAGCAAAGGCTGGTCTCGAAGGAATAGTCGCTGCCCAATCTCGAATAAGCGATGTCAACGGAGAAGAAGGCAAGCTGATTTATTCCGGATACGACATTCACGATCTCGCCGAGCATTCGACATTTGAAGAGGTTGTGTACCTGTTGTGGAACGGCCAGCTTCCAATGCTCGCGGCGCTCGACGAATTGAAGCAGCAACTCAGCGCCGAAGCCGGGCTTCCCGCAGACATCATCGATCTCATCAAAGCGATTCCGAAATCCGCCGGTCCGATGGATATGCTTCGCACAGTCGCGTCGGCTCTGTCCTTCTTTGATCCGGACGGCGGCGATATGTCTGATGAAGCCAATCAGCGCCGAGCCATTCGTTTAACGGCCAAGTTTCCAACCATCGTTACAACCTTCCAGCGCGTTCGAAACGGACAAAAGCCGATCGAGCCTCGCAGAGAGCTTTCAATCGCGGGCAATTTTCTTCTTACCTTGCGCGGCGAATTGCCGGACGAAGTAGCAACTCGCACGATGGACGTAGCATTGATCCTTCACGCCGATCACGAGCTGAACGCGTCGACGTTTGCGGCTCGGGTGACGGCAGCGACTTTGTCGGATATGTATTCCGCGATAGTGTCGGCGATTGGAACATTGAAGGGGCCGCTTCACGGCGGCGCTAACGAAGGTGTGATCAAGAACCTGCTCGAGATCGGAAGCGCCGACAAGGTCGAGCCGTGGCTCAAGCAAGCGCTCGCTCAAAAGAAAAAAATCATGGGGTTCGGTCATCGCGTCTATCGCACCGAAGATCCTCGGGCAACTCACCTTCGCGAGATGTCCAGAAAGTTGGGCGAGCGGACCGGCGAAAAGAAATGGTACGAGATGTCTCGCAAGATGGAAGAAGTTATGATGCGCGAGAAGCATTTGAACCCGAACGTTGATTTCTATTCGGCCACGACATATTACGCGCTCGGCATACCAACAGATTTATTCACGCCGATATTCGCTTGCAGCCGCATCTCAGGGTGGACGGCTCATGTGCTGGAGCAATACTCAAACAACCGTCTGATTCGGCCTCGCGCCGAATATGTCGGCCCTCGCGGGTTGAAGTACGTTCCAATCGCTGAGCGCGGCTAGTAGTCTCCTTACAACTGCTGCGAATGACCTATTGCTTGTCACGATTGAAAGAAAAGTTGTCCTCCATCGTACACATCGGCTAGCATCTTCGATTTACACAAACCCAGAAGCTCCTATGAGGATTTGAAATGAAGCAGCTTTGCTTTCTTGTGTTCATAGTTTTGTTTAGTGCTTGCTCAGTAACAACCGCCGGCGGCGCAGAGGTTGGGATAACTCGGGATGGGCCTGGGGGGATTGAGGGCAACTGGCAAGGCACGCTTATCGCCTCGGTCGGAAGGCTGCGTCTCATTTTGAAAGTGTCCAAAGCAGCCGACGGAAGCTACACCGCGACGATGGACAGTCCGGATCAAAGAGCGCCGAACTTGCGCGTAGACACCATCACCTTCAAAGACTCGTATGTGCATTTCGAAATGAATGACATCGACGCGAGCTTCGACGGTGGTCTGAGCAAGGACGGCTCAGAGATCGCCGGAGAGTTTTTGCAGGGAGTGCTTTCTCCGCTTGTGTTGAAGCGCGAGGGCAGCACAGCACAGCCGAGCTCAGGCTTCACACGCGGCCGGATAAAGTTTGAGCCGTGCAATATTCCTACGCTCACTAAGGATGCAGGTTGCGGCAAGTACGAAGTCTTCGAAGATCGCGCTGCGAAGTCCGGACGCAAGATCGCGTTGAACATCGCTGTGCTTCCGGCGCTGTCGGCGAAGCCCGCGCCCGATCCTGTATTTGTGCTTGCGGGAGGTCCTGGGCAAGGGGCGGCCGCCCTCGTGAAGGGGAGCGGCGATTATCTGATCAAACTTCGCCGCGAGCGCGACCTTGTGTTCGTGGATCAGCGAGGCACCGGAGAATCGAATCCCTTGAATTGCAGCCGGCCGGGTAACAAAGACGAGATGTCTCCTTATTTCACCGACACTCTGAAGCCGGAGAACTTGCGCGAGTGCCGCGCCCAACTCGAGAAAACCGCGAACCTCGCTCTGTACACGACTTCGATTGCGATGGACGATTTGGACGAGGTCCGCGCGGCGATGGGCTTCGATAAGATGAATCTGGTGGGAGGGTCGTACGGAACGGCCGCCGGTTTTGTGTTCATACGCCAGCACGGAAACGGGGTTCGCGCGGCAGTGTTTGAAGGAGTCAGCCCTCCAGGCGCGAAAATATATTTGCCGTTCGCGAAAGGAGTCGAGCATTCGCTCGAAAGAATGTTTTCCGATTGCGCGGCGGACAAAGAGTGCAGCGCCTCATTTCCGAACGTGCGAGCGGAGCTGAAAGAACTGAGCGCGAAGCTTGAAAAGCAGCCGTTGACATTCGACGCGATGAATCTGTTCACCAGCAAACGCGAGCAGGTGACTCTTACGCGAGATATGTTTGGCGAGCAGATTCGGTTAATGCTCTACGTACCGATTTATTGGAGATGGCTTCCGCTATTGATTCATGAGGCAAACAAAAACAACGCAGGTCCTTTCGCATCGATCGCTTACATAAACGTGCGCGGTCTCGCCGGTCAAATTGCGGTCGGCATGGCGCTTTCGGTCGTCTGCGCCGAAGACATTCCATTCGTGACCGAACAGGAAATCAAGAGCGAGACTTCGGGTACGTTTTATGGCGACTACAGGTTGAGAACTACGCTCAAGGCCTGCGAGCAATGGCCGAAAGGTAAAGTGGCGCCGTCGTTCAGCCAGGCAGTGAACTCCGATATTCCAGTCCTGATGATCAGTGGAGATCTGGATCCCGTGGCTCCTCCGTGGGCGGCGGCAGAAGCAACGCGCTTCTTGCCGAATAGCCGTCAGATCACCATTGCGAACACAGGTCACTACTTTCGCTTCCCGTGTGTCGATGATCTGTCTTCGGACTTCCTTTCAAAAGGTTCAGCGAAAGGCTTGGATGATTCGTGTGTGAAGGAAATCGAGCGGCCCCCGTTCATGACCAAGCTTCCATCGCAATTGGCAAAATGATCCAGTGGCAGACGCCTGAGAGTTGATTGGGCCTGGGTGTCGCTCGCGCTTCTGTTAGGAAGCTGCAGAGCCAAGGGGCGGATGACCGAAAAGAATAAAGCCCGCCAAACCAATGGAGCCAACACGCCACTTACTGCTTTGTTCTGGGCTTGTGTTCTCGTCGTCGCAGTAGTTCCACTCGTGTTTTGCACGATCATCTATCGAATCTTCGTTGTGCCAAAGTTCGCTGCGCTTCTCGTGGGCGCGGCATTGATTCTATTTCTAATGTGCTTTTCGGTAATCAAGGAACCTCGATGTCTCGAGGTTTTGAAGTCTAAACACGTCCTGTTCGCTTTGGCTTATATCGCAGTGTGTTCTATCTCGACTGCGTTTGGCGTTTCGCCGCTCGCTTCTTTCTTCGGAAGCTTTCAGAACGAGATGGGTCTGCTTTCACGTCTCTGCTTCATTGTGTGCTTCTTCGGTTTGATTGTTGCGATTGGCAGCAGCAGGAAAAGGTTTATCATCACAGTCTGGTTGATCGCAGGAATAGGTTCTTTGATTGCAGTATATGCATTCCTGCAGTTCTTCGAGTGGGATCCGTTCTTGAAGTCGAGTGTTTACACCGAACAGTCAGTGAGCGGGCAGGTTGTGCGGGTTATCGGTACTTTAGGTCACGCGAACTATCTAGGCAATTTCCTGCTTTACACAACGCCGCTGACTGCGTCGTTGGCGTTGGCTTGGAAAGGTCAGGCGCGTCGGTTAGCGACCGTCGGAGCGGCGCTCTCGGTTGCCGCAATCATCTTCAGTGGAACTCGAGGAGCGTGGCTTGGCCTGGTCGTAGGAGCGGCAACACTCGCGTACCTGGAGTCACGCAAGCCCAAGACACGGTCTGCAAAGAAGAGAAAACGTGTTCGCATCCGTATAGTGATCGCGCGCGCGGCGGTCCTGGTATTTGTAGTTGCGATCATTCTGAGCCCGGCCTCACGCGATGTAACTCGACGCGCTCGATCATTTGTTGAAGATCGCTTCACCGGCGCCGGTCGCGTCCTGCTTTGGCGAGATGCGGTCGCTATGGTTCCTCGCTTCGCGATCGTGGGGTGCGGGCCGGAAGCATTCAGCAGGGAGTTTCTCGGGTACAGATCACTCGCCCTCGCGCAACTCGCGCCACAAATCAACAATGAGAGCTCGCACAATTCTTATCTGGACTCGGCGATCTTATTTGGACTTCCCGGCTCAATTCTGTACGCGGCGCTGATAGTTTCTTCCTTCTCACTTTTGCTGCGAGCGAGAAGTCGTTCGGCGGATCGAAGAATAAACCTCATTCTTGGAGGATTGATTGGATCGCTTGCCGCCGTAGTTGTTCACAACCTCTTCATCTACGATCAAATTCCCACTGGATTGTACTTCTTCATTTTCAATGCGCTCGCCTTGGCGGGATCGAACATAAAAGAAGGGCGCACTGACAGCGAAGAACATCCGCCAACCGTCGTTTCAGCTGGCGTCAAGTTGTCTGGGATTGTGTTTGCGGTGCTCTGCGCGGCCCTGCTGGTTGCCGCTGTGTCGGCGTCTGTTTCCCTCGTTCAAGCCGATGCTTCACTCGAACTGGCCATGGCTGCGGCGCAGGATGGCGACTATCAAAATCTGACGGCTCACGGCCGGCGGGCGATACATAGCTTCGATCCAACTGGAGCGTACAATTTTCAATACGCCAGCGCGCTCATATCATGGGCTGACACTGTGGCGGCAAGGCATGGAGGGACGCCGCCGTCAATCGATTTGCGAAAGGAGGCTCTCGACGCGGCAATCGAGCAAGCGCAAAGTTCCCTCGCTCACACACTGATGCCTGACGCGAACTACGCACTACTTGGGTATCTGGAACTAAGAAGAGGCGACAAACAGAGGTTGAGTGAGTATGCGGCAAAGGCGATTGACTCGGATCGATATCTTTTCAGCGCGCACTGGCTTATGGCAGAAGCTCTTATCGCGTCGGGCGACCAGGAAGCCGCGATGCGCGAGGCCGAGTTTGCGCTGCTACTTAATCCTTCGTCGAGCGAGGCTCGATCAGCTCTGTGGCGCGCTCGCGGTGAAACTCCAGTTATCGACCCGAAGAGGCAAGCACTGGTCGAACGCGTAAGGCTGTTGGTTGAGCGAGGCAATTTCACAAAGGCCGAGGATGCGCTGCAGCGAACGCTCCGGAAATCACGAGGATTTTGTCCGGACTGTTACCGCGAGCTCGCGTTAATGTACGAAAGGTCAAAGCGCGATGATGATGCGATTAAGGCCTGGGCAGAGTACTCTCGCCAGGCTCCTACCGAAGCAGAAGCTCGAGCTGCCGTTTCAAGAGCAAACTCACTCAGGAAGTAGTGACGAATGTGAATTCGGCACAGACGGGTACGAAAAAGAACCGAGCGCCAAATCCTTGTCGTGATAACACGAACAAGCCGGCCTTGTTTTACTTTCTTGCCTTAAACGGAATCAGTAATTTCGCCGGTTCGACGGCTTTTTCGGATCCACCGGCGCCACCGTAGCGACACACTGACAGTTGTTGTTGGACATATTCCTGTCACTAATCTGGCATATGAACTTGTTCGAAAGCTTCTGCACGTAAGCAACACCCGCGCCGACGCCGTTGTTGGCTGAAAAGTCCCACTCAATGTGGACCTGACGGTCACCCTTGGTTCCGTCTATGGTACTGATGTTGCCCCGGGTTGTTATCGTTCCGGTTCCTGAGGCGATCGGAACGCCTCCGCAGCAGAAGTTGTAGTCTCCATTCTGAGTAACCGTCACGAACTTCGTCGGATTAGAGTCGTCCTGTATGCAGATGGTGCCATTCACCGGGATCAATGCACTACTGCTCGAGCCCGTTGTGACCGTCTTAGCGGATCCGGCCCCACTTCTTGAGGAAGTCCAGATAACAACCAGCATAGCGATCAAAAAAACTCCTAGAGCCAAATCGAGGCATCGTCCTGCTATCAGTTTCGCTTCATCGCGTGAGATCTTCATGCGTTTCTTCTCCGTAGTCTCAGCACTTTTCGTTGGGAGATTTGTGTAGCAGCGGGCGCACTATATAGCCACCCGATTCGACAAGTCAAGAAAGAATTTCCGCTGATTACGCTTCGGTTCGCTCCCTTAATGGAAGGATGAGTAATCGGTTTCCGCCTGGATAGGACAAGGAGAAGTAATTTTGATCGATCGTGCTTCCTCGAGTTGACTCTACTCAACACGTTCGGTTCTTGATAACAAGACTCGGGTTGCGTCGAATCGACCTAACCGTTTCATAGCGGACACCGCGCGTTGGATCGCCGGCTTTATGTATTCTACGTAAGAGGAATTACCTTTTGCTGCCTGTGAGGAGTAAGTGCCGACGGCTTTCAACATTCGTTGCACGACCATAAGCTCGAGTTCGTTCTTGAATTCGTCGATGTTGATGACTGGAAATCTCGATTCAGTTTTCATCGCAATGAAACGCTCGACCAATTCGGTGACTGCGTCACCGGAGAGATTTGTATAAGGGTCGCTAAGCAGAGAAACCAGGTCGTAGGTAGCCGGTCCCATTCGCGCGTCCTGATGGTCGATGACGAACATCTCCCCATCGAGCATCATTAAATTGCGTGCGTGATAATCGCGATGCGCAAGCAGTCGCGGGCGGGCGGAGATTTGCGAACAGAGCTCCTTGAAATCCGCCTGTACGGCTTTTGATTGAGCCGCGTCCAATCGCATATGAAGATACCGATTAAAATAATTCGCGAAGAAGTATCCAAGCTCCCATTTTAGTTTGGCCTCGTCGAATGCTAGATGCACACAGATGGAATCGGCTCCCAGAGCCAGTTCTGTGGCATCTTGAATTTGAACGATTAGCTCGATCGCTCGAACGTACGCCCGCCTGGCTTCAGTGTCGGTATGATTGCCGAGCCACTCCTGCAGCTTTAAGTCGCCTACATCCTCGATCAACATCAGCCCATCGGCGCCCGAAGTCTCGAATATTCGGGGAACCGGAAGCTTGGCTCTTAAGAACAATTCAGTAGCTTCAAGGTGGGCGCACGGATTGTTGGCGAAGGTCAATTTGGCCGAAGCGTCCGACGCTTCCGCGCGCTCAAGACAATCGATCGCGCGTTCCTTTTCGTCAAACGATTCCGGATAGTGGGCGACTATAACGCTCGATCCCCGGGCCTGAACCCGAAAATAAGAACGAGTCGACGCGTCTCCGGCGAGCTTGGTAATGGACAGCGACTCCGCGGGCGCGCTCAAGTGGCGCGCTGCAAGAAGCGACATCGCAAACATCGGCTGAGGTTCAATTTGTGAAGCCATATGAGAAAGTCGAATCAAATCGGAGCGATGATGTTATCCCCCATAATTTCACCGCGCTCGACTTGCGAAACAACATCGCGACGGACGACTACTGCGTTTTCGATTTCACTGTGAGCCGGAATGGTTACGCTCTCACCGAGCACCGAATTTCTGACGCGCGAGCCTCGTTCGATAGTGACGTTGTTCCACAACACGGCATCCTTCACACTGGCGCCGTCTCGGATGATGCAGCCTTCTCCCGCGACTATTGACCGGTCTTTATTTCGATTCAGCCGAAGGCTCGCTTCGAGATAGCGGCTGATCGTGCTCATCTCGTACCAATCGGCGGTTGAAATATCAGCGATGACCGGTTTGCCTTCGGCGATCGCTCGAGGATAGACATCGATGGTCGAATGTGAAAAACGATTTGCTGGAATGTAGTCGAAAACATGCGGCGACAGCACCTGAATGCCTGTGAACATGAGCGGAACGCCGTCCAGCTTTGCACTCGCACCTGCGCGCTCCGCCAGTGCGGCCGCTTCGGAAGAAACGGAATCGGGAAATCCGGCGAAACGAGTAATCCATCTACGTTCATCGATCTCAACTATGCTGAAGTGCTCGAGCAACGAATTCTTTTTCAAAACGAGAGTAGCGAGTGCCTTTTGTTCTCGGTGTTCAGCGACCGACCGGCCGAGGTCGATGTTGGTGATGATTTTTCCATTTATTACAAGAAAATCATCCTCGAGCAGCGACTCACGCACGGCATCCAATGCGCCTGAAGTTCCCAATATCTGTTCTTCAAAAGAATAGGTGATCCTCGCGCCGAACTTTGAGCCATCTCCGAGCGCGCGGCGGATTGACTCGGGCTGGTGATGCAAATTGACTATGATGTCGCTGATGCCATGCGAGACGAGGTACTCGACCGAGTAGGTGATCAAGGGGCGACTGAGAAAAGGAATCGCCGCCTTGGTGCGATCTTCAGTGAGCGGCCAAAGCCTGGTCCCGAATCCGGCAGCTAGAATGAAAGCTTTCATCTTAGTCAATTGTCATCGGTCGTTAGCCCTTAGCCGGGTTCTTGAATGCGAGCTTAACGACTGCCAGCACCAATGACCAAAGACTAATGACCGCTGACTATTCGAAAACCAAATCTTCGACTGGAACTCCTCTTTCTCGGCATCGTGATGCCTGCAACTCGGGATAACTTTGACGAACCGCGTCCTTTGCGGAGAATCCAGCACCTTCGAGGACTCGGACGATCGCAGCTTCGTTGCCCTCGATTTCAATGAAGTTGCCCATCGGCGTTTCGTCGAGAACAACGTGTAGCTTGTGTTCATCGACGACCGTCTCGTAGACGGTTCGATATTTTTGGTAGCGAAACGAACGATGATAACCCAGCCGCGCGAACAACTCGACCGCGCGTTCGGGCGCGTCAGTCTCGAACTCGATCTCCTCGCGGACTTTCACCGGCGATTGATCCTGGCGCACGGCGCCCTTGTAAGTGATCCACCCTTTTCCGTTGACCGAACGAACCCGCAAGGCCTCGCCTTGACGGAAAAGCTTCCTGCGAGGCAGATCCAGCAACCAGTTGTCCTCGAAGTGACGCGGTTCGACGATTCTTAGCTCGAAACCTGCTCGGCTCAAGCGATCGAGATCATCACAGGCGAGCTTCACCTCCGACTCAAAAGTTCTGCTCATACAAATCCAGCGCAAGAAAACATTTCCGACTGCGCAGTGATTATTCCTGTTGGACACTAAGAGCGTCAAACGCGGCCACAGAATCGGAAGGCGGAAGGCAGAAGCCAGAAGGCGGAAGGCGGAAATCATCTGTTGATTGATTCGTGATTTCCGATGATGTAAGTTTGTCGCGTAATCGGGCGCTTCTGTTTCACGCAAACAAGTTTTTGTTATCGACTTATTTGAGAGAGTCTCGATGGCGGTTAGCCACAAGCGTGCTTCAAATCTGGCAACAAATTTCGCCGACAACCTGTGCCGATGGGATGGCGTGAGCGCGCCGCGCTACGAGGTGTGGTTCCTGACATTGAATCATCGAGCGTCGCAGCGTGGCTTTTGGTTTCGCTACACACTTGAATCGCCGACGGACTCCACCGATGGCCCGAAGCCCGGTGCATCAGTGTGGGCGGCTGCCTTCTTTCGCGAGGCGCCCGATTTGAACCTGGGAATCAAACGCAACTATTCAATCGACCAGTTCTCGTTTGATGGGCGAGAGGATTTCAATTTGACGATTGGCGAGACTTTATTCTCATCTTCCAGGGCGAAGGGAAGAATTGAAAACGAAGAACATTCGATCGAGTGGGACTTAACTTATCTACCTTGCGAAACGACTTACCATCACCTTACGCAAACGCTTGTGCGATTGGCGAGGCCATCGTCCTTTGTATGCTCGCCGAATTTGAACACGCGATTTCGCGGGACGATCAGTGTCGACGGAAAGAAACTAATTCTAGAAGACGAGCCTGGCTGTCAATCGCACTTGTGGGGACGCAAACACGTAGATGAGTGGGTATGGCTGCACTCGAATGCCTTTGAAAAGTATCCGGGCACGGTGTTCGAAGGTCTGGCGGCGCGGCCGAGACGAGCGGGACAGATGCTTCCGCCTCTGCAGTCTCTTTATCTGCGACACGAAGGCGAAGAGCACCGCTTCGTCCGCCTTCGATTTGCCGAACAGTGGAAATGCCGGCTCGGAATGGGCTACTGGTCTTTCTCGGCGATGAACACACGAGTACGAATCGAAGGCGCAGCGCAATGCAGGCTTCGCGATATGATTCAAGCGCAATATCACGATCCGGATGGCGAGCCCCTGTATTGTGTGAACAGCGAAGTGGCGAATCTCAGAATAAGATTATTCAGGCGCGTTCACGGAACGCGGTTTCGACACGTTGAAACGATCAAGGCATACGCTACGGCTCACATCGAGCACGCATCGCGTATCCGGGACGAGGGAGTTAAGTTGGCATTTTCTCCAAATGAAAGGCCAGATGTTTAGTTTAATTCATCTCCCTCGACTATTGCGTCTCTGATCCTACACTCCCGATCACGTGAAGACAGGCTCCTCGGTTGAGTGTCTCTCTTTTATCTCGTCTGAGGTTCTTTACCTCTCTTTTTAATTTTGCTTCGTGACCAAGTTCTTTACGAGGTCAGGTGGCGGCTTCCTTTTATCTCTGTCAGAGGCTGACTTACTTTATTTCTTCGTCGTTCGCCTCTTTCTTTTTACTTCGTCCGTTACGGCCTAACGCTCCGGTTGACCGGGCGCGGCATGTTGCATTGAAGTAACGCTACGAAACTCGCTTGTCGCGCTCCGGTCGAACCGATTGTTAGGCGGCGGCTAGTGATTTACAAAACCTTTAAGGTCATCGTATGAGCCGTTGAATATGTTGGTATCGACTGTACCTACGCCATCTACAGAAGCTTGATCTGAATATTGCCAAAAAGTCCACTTGCTCCACCCTTTGGGCATACTTTTGGGAACATCAGAAAACTTGGCAACCCATAAAGGGTAATCACCAAACTCTTCTGTCATATGTGCATTCCAAAAATGTGCAGTTGTATAAATAATTGGCTTACGTCCTGTCAATTGTTCCACTAACTGAAGCCATACCCGAACCTGTTTTACAAGGGTGGCATCGTCAGCTTGTGTTTGACCCACAACATCATCTTCTATATCGAGAATTGGAGGCAGATCACTAGGCTCAAATCGGACAATCTGAGCAAAGTGGGTAGCCTGAGCAGATGCATCGGTGCTATGAGTGAAAAAGTGGTATGCGCCTCTGATAATTCCCGCTTCTTTCAGTTGTTGCCAATTCGTATCGAAGTTCTTATCCTTAAAACCTTTCCCTTGTGTGGCTTTTACCATCACAAATGAGATGAAATTCTTGTTTATCTTATTCCAGTCTATATTTCCATTATGTTGACTAATGTCGAGGCCAAAGGCTTTACCATTAGGGTTGGGCTCAAATGACTTTGGAGTACTCATGGTGATAGGAGTTACATTTAGTTGAGGCTTTGAGATCAATTTGTACCCGGCTATTGTCAATGCTAAACAGGTCAAACCTATTACTGTTATTACCAGCCAGAAGCTTGGAGAGTGCAATCGCAGCCACATATACCTGCCTTCAAAAATTTTGGTTAAAGTGGAGTTAGGTGATTTATTCTGGCCCTGATTTGTAGTCGATAAAGTGGTACTACGTTTTCTTCTCGCCAGCTCTTCTTTCACTACTTTGACAAGCCGTTTTACATCATAAGCCCAGCGAGAGTCACTAATCTCGATAGCATTTTTGCGGGCCAATGTTGCAAGAGCCTCTGGAAGGTTTTGCTGACTTGGCATACTCGCCCCCTGAACGAGTACAGGGATAACTCGAATATTGCGGTTGAGGGCAGTCGTGATTTCTATATGCACAAAATCTTCGGGATTATCCAAACGACGATGCCCAGTTGTATCGGCTACTGTAAGCCATTGCCTACCAACCAAGGCAATCAATACATCGCAAGAACTAACTGCTTGCTCGATTACTTGAACAAAATCTACTCCAGGCTCAATGGTGTCTATATCCATAAAAACTTGTTTGCCAAAGTGTTTTGCCAAGCTATCAAATAAACGCCCAGCATAACCAGATGTGTCCTCTCGGCGATAGCTGATGAAGATATTTGCGGTTTGTTTCCGCAGAAACCAAGACATACCCATTTTCATCTTATCCTAATAATCTCACATAATTCGAGCAACTCTCGGGTCACAACCGATCGACTGGGCTGCGTACTCCTCGCCCTCCTTGGTTTGGGACATGTGCATAAATCATCGTGGTATTTAGGTCCTTGTGCCCCATCAACTCTCGAATGGTCCGAATGTCGTAACCAGCCTCAAGAAGGCTGCTGGCGGGTATGCAGGGGCTAATGATCTGCACGGGACTCCGTCACCGGCGCGACTATACAACCGAGGCCAGATCACAATCAAGCGCGAGTTGCATCACAAAGTGTGTGCTAACCGAGCGGGCGCTGGAAGAGCCGGCTCGTTTTCCGTCTGCCATTAACATTTTCCATTTCAGTTTAGGCTGCCTTGGATCATTCGAACCCAGACCGATATCTCATTAAGCTCTTTCAAAACTGTACCGACCGTAATAATCTGTTCAGGTATCTGTTTTTCACCATGCGATCGTTTTTCAAACTAATTCTGAGCCTGTGCCGTCTAAGCTTTATGACTGAAACAGTCACGTCGAGAAGGCGGATTCTAGAGGGCCCGGCAGCCCAGCGGGCTCGGAAATCATCAACTATATTTCTAAGGCAAAAACGAGGATGTTGACTATGAAACGAAAGACCAGCCTCACCAGCAGGTTCGCAAGCTTACGAGTCGCTTCAAGCGCGCTCGCGGTTGCAGTGGCGGCGGCGCTCACGCTAGGTGCGATCATTCCGGCGGGAGCCGATACGAAATCAAAAACAAGCTCGAGCCTGAACGAGAATCAGAAGATCATTCATTTGCTGAACCGCTTAGGCTACGGTCCGCGTGCCGGCGACGTCGAGCGGGTAAAGCGCATGGGGATCGACAAGTACATCGATCTTCAGCTTCATCCCGATCGCATCGACGATTCCGCGATCGAAGCTCGCCTGGCGAATTTCCCTTCGCTTCGTATGAGTCTGGCGGAAATTCAAGCGAAGTATCCGCCTCCGAATCTGCTGGCCCGAGAGCTTGGGTTGAAGCAAGGCAAGAACGCGCAGATTCAGCCGCCGCCTGGTGAAGCCGCGGACGAGAACACCAAGCGCGAATACCGTCAGCAAGTGATGGCTTATTATCAGGAGCACGGAATGAAGCCGCCTCAGTTTTTGCTGCAGGAGCTTCAAGGACAGAAGATTGTTCGCGCGGCCTACAGCGAGCGGCAGCTTCAGGAAGTGATGACCAATTTCTGGTTCAACCACTTCAATATTTTTTGGGCTAAGAACGCTGACCGCGATCTGACCACCGATTACGAGATGAACGTAATTCGTCCTCACACGATGGGGAAATTCAAAGACTTGTTGATGGCTACGGCGAAGAGTCCGGCGATGCTTGTGTATCTGGACAATTTTCAGTCGACGTCTCCGGATGCGCAGATGCCGCAGCGTCGCGGCGGGCAGTTTCAGCGAAGGCCGGGCGCACTCGGCGGATTCGGCAACCCGGGATTGGGTCGTCCGAATGATCCGGCCAATCGAGACATGCAACGCGATCAGATGACGCCTCAGCAGCGGCAAGCGCAAGCTGCGAATGCTCTCAAGAAGCGCAAGCCGGGAATCAATGAGAATTATGCTCGCGAAATCATGGAGCTTCATACGCTTGGCGTTGAAGGCGGCTACACTCAGAAGGATGTGCAGGAAGTCGCACGTTGTCTGACCGGATGGACGCTCGATCGTCCGCGGCAAGGAACTGAGTTTGTTTTCCGGTCGTGGATGCACGACAACGGTGAGAAGACGGTGCTCGGGCAGAAGATTCCCGCCGGTGGCGGAATTAAAGACGGCGAGATGGTGATCGATATACTCGCGCATCAACCCGCTACCGCGAAGTTCATTTCGACAAAGCTTGTGCGACGCTTTGTGAGTGACACTCCCCCGCAGTCATTGGTCGATCGCGTGACTGCTGTTTACATGAAATCTGACGGCGACATTCGAGAGATGCTGCGGACGATCTTCACTTCTCCGGAGTTCAACTCGAAAGACGCGTATCGAGCGAAGATCAAATCACCGTTTGAACTCGCGGTGTCGGCGGTTCGAGCGTTGGGCGCCGATCTGAATTCGCCTCAGCAGACTGCTCAGTTCATCGCGAAGATGGGCGAGCCGCTCTATTTGTACCAGGCGCCGACCGGCTATCCCGATAGAGCCGATCAATGGGTCAACACCGGTTCGTTGCTCGAAAGATTGAATTTCGGGCTCGCGCTCAGCACGAACAAACTGCGTGGAGCGGCGTTTGACGTTAAGCGAGCGGTAGGCAGTGTTGACATGGCCGACCGGCAAAGAGTGATGGATCAGGCAATAGTCTCTCTGTTGAACGGAGATGTGTCTCCGCAGACGCGAGCCGTGTTGGATAAGCAATTGAAAGAAGGCGTGCCGGTGAAGGGCGAACTGGGAGCCGTTCCGCCGATTCCAACTGGTGAGGAAGTTATGGCGGAGAACTCTATGCAGGCTCTGCCGCCAAACACTGGAGCCGGCAAGGGTCAGAAGGGAACCGGAAATACCGAGCGGTTGGAAAGACGATTTGGCGTTGCGGACAACGCGGGCCCTCAGATTGCGATGTCCGCTGACGATCTCGAAACGGCAAAGGTTTTCGGCTTGGTGCTCGGAGCGCCCGAGTTCCAGAGAAGGTAATAAAGCTTGTAGGGGTGGCCCTCCGTGGCCGCCCCTCAGTGGCGGGCTGCAATGTGATTTGAGGGGCGGGCACGGAGGCCCGCCCTTACAAGCGGAGATAAAATCATGGCAGTAACACGAAGATTCTTTCTCAAGTCGTCAGGTATAGCGGTCGCAAGTTTCGCGACGGTGCCGTCCTTCCTGAAGCGAACGGCGTTCGCACAAACTTCTGCTGCGGCAGGCAAAGATCACCCGATCGTCATCGCGATCTTTCAACGAGGAGCAATGGATGGCATATCGGCGGTGATTCCATTTGGTGATAAAAATTACTACAACGTCCGGCCAAACATCGCGATAGCGGAACCGAAGAGCGGTAACGCAGATGCTGCGCTTGATCTGGACGGCTATTTCGCGCTTCATCCGGCGCTTGCACCATTCAAACCGATCTACGACGAAGGGCACCTTGCAGTCGTTCAGGCCGTCGGCTCGCCGGACAACACGCGATCGCACTTCGACGCGCAGGACTACATGGAATCCGCGACTCCGGGCAATAAGGGCACTGGCGACGGCTGGCTGAATCGATACATGCAGGCGAAGGCAGACCCGAAGGCTTCGCCGTTTCGAGCGGTGTCCTTCACGGCGAATTTGCCGCGCACGTTGTTGGGTCCCGCGCCGGCTATTGCAATGACCAACATTTCGGACTTTGGCGTTCGCGCAGGGCAGGGAAACGGCCAGGTCGCGAAAGGCTTCGAGGAACTCTACTCATCGAGCCTCGGCGATGCGCTTCACGGCACCGGCAAAGAAGCATTCGAAGCGGTCAAGATGTTGAAGAAGGCGAACCCGCAACAGTATCAGGCGGCTAATGGAGCGAGCTATCCTCGCTCGCCTTTCGGCAATGCTCTTTTGCAGATCGCGCAGTTAATCAAGTCTGATGTCGGCATCGAAGTGGCCTTCACTGACGTTGGCGGCTGGGATACTCATGCGAATCAGGGAAACTCGCGAGGCCAGTTGGCAAATCGCTTCCAGGACTTCAGCCAGGGAATCGCGGCGTTGTACAAAGACCTCGGCGATCGAATGCGCAATGTGGTTGTCATTACGATGACTGAGTTCGGTCGGACGATTCGGCAGAACGGCTCGGGCGGAACCGATCACGGACACGCGAGCTGCTTGTTTGTGCTCGGTGGTCCGGTCAAAGGCGGCAAGGTCTACGGCAAGTGGCCCGGCCTCTCGACCGATCAACTATACGAAGGCCGCGATCTCGCTTTGACGACGGACTTCCGGGATGTCTTCTCCGAGATTGCGAGTCGTCATATGGGCGCTCGGAACTTGAACGCGATTTTCCCCGGGTTCAATGCTAGCCCATCAAACTTCCGCGGCTTGATTCGCGGATAGCAAAAACATTCCAATCCGATTGCAGTCTTTGACATAAGGGGCTCACAAGAGCCCCTTATTCTATTCTGGGGTCTGAGTCGCTTATTGTGGACTTGCCTTGACCCGGAGCGCCTTCGAGAACCGCCTTTAGGGGTACACCTTGAATCCGGGGACCGAGGAGAAAGGTAGCCGCTCCGACAGAACGCGGTCTTTGGCGGTAGTAAAGTCCGGCTTGACCGAACACGACGGTGTGCTCTAACTCGTCAGAATAGTATGCAGAGTTAGAGTCTGCGTAATCGTCTTGGGAAGGTAGGTGCTCCCAAGTACCCATTCTCGTAAAGGCCCGGCCCGCTATCGGGACGTCAATGAAAAGGTCAAGCAAGCGGTTCTGAAGCTCTACCTGTTTGAATCTGACTTCGTCCTCGACCGAATACTGGTGAGCGACGAAAGCCCGAATTGCCGCCAATCTCCGATTATTATTCTCTGAATTCCCTGTTTCAATGAGCGCTCTGATAAGATCGGGTCCCGTCATCAGCTCTGGATAAACCCACTTCAGGTCCCACGCATTATCGAGTCTCCTGTTTAAGTCGTCTCTCCACCAACACACCGCAGGAATTCCAAGTTGTTCTAAGAGCGAATTCACAGAGTCTATGCTGCCGCTTTCCAGATGCGCCGTGCCCGGGATGTTAGTCATTAGTACATATTGTTTAGCGCCGCGAGGAATTAGTTTCTCCACCTTTGGAAGCTCGTCTTGAATGATCCCCTCTAACCATTTATGTGACTCCCGTTCTGCCAGTGGGGCTCTTACATACTTGACCTGAAATACTATGAACCCCCTCGGAGAAAGAGGCGGCTGCCATTGTACTGCATCTCGTCCGCCATCAGGCTGCGCTACGGGCAGGCATTGCAGATTCGGATGCTCCCGGGCTAATAGCGATTGACAGAATAACTGGAATTTTTCGGGGCCAAGGTTTTCAAAAGGATAGTTCATGCTTCGCTCCTCTATTTGCTCAGTAGACGCGGCCTCTCCTAATCATCAAACGGCAAGTCTGAGCGATCCTGTACCGTCTCCTCTTCCGGATAAACACTTATGCCTTCACGCTCGATCCTTTCTTGCAACCGGGCGTTGACGGCGTGTTCCAAGCGGACGAGATCCAACTCGTAGATGATAGGCACCTCCTCAAGCGCTTCCAACAGGTCGGCCCACTCCTGCGCGCTTGCGTTCGGAGCGGAGATCGCGAGGTCGAGGTCGGAAGCTCGACGGGCGCGGCCAGTCGCGCGGGAGCCGAAGACTCGCGCTTCGCGGACGGATGGAAATCGCTTGAGCGCGCCACGCAATGCCAAGAGGTCCTTGTCTCGAAGAGCAATGGATTTCATGACTTCAATCCCACGTCAGTCCTTGAATCTTGTCGGCCATCTTTCCTAGGAGTTCTGCGTAACTACCGGCAATGTGCTGATAGATTCGAATAGCCAATTCTTCGTCATAGGCGTGGCTGGTGAGATTGCGGTCCTCGAGCATTTGCAGCCAGACATCCCCTTCTTCCGGCGTAATGATAAGACCTTCAGTAAAGGCTTTCTTGAGCGTCGGGACGAGGTCCGCCACATTCGTGCCCCTGTCGTTCGAGATAGAGTTTCAACGTCTTCCAAACCAATTCGAAGGAAAACTCAAAGCGCTGGATAACTGCGTCGCGGAGGATGTCGCTTTCAGGTTGCCCCACTGCTTCAATCAACCTCGCTGTGGCATTACGCACGTCAATTTGTCGCTCTGCGAACCGCTCTTTGCTCATAGGCCCTCTAATACTATTTCCAGGTGTTTTCGCATAGCTTGTTCAAATCGGATCATCAAGCATTGTCACATGTGCGCACGCCTAATTCCACTAAGAAGGCGGTTACAACGGTTTCGCGAGCCATCTCCGGCGCCCACTACTCCGGTGTGGAAAGCTTGCGCGTCAGGTCTCGGAGCGGTGCTTCCTTGTGGTGTCAGAGCGCCCCTTGATAGAATCCCGTTGTGAAACCCCGCATTCTTACCAGCGTTAGATCATCAAGCCAGGCTTGTAATGGAAGGACTCGCGAGCCTGCTAGTTTCTCAGTGAGAGGTTGAGCTAATGAGAAGGTCTCCCACAATTTCGGCGAGCATGTTGTTGGCGGCGTTGGCGCTTGGATCGCTGGCCTTCGGCCAGGCAGGTGGCGACGTTAGACGAAAGACAATCGCGATTACTTACTTGAAGGACCCTGTGACCGTGTCGTTGGCGGGCACGACTCTGCGGCCGACGGCTCACGGCCAGGCTACAGTCGAACGTTGGCGCAAGAGAAACGAGAGCGAGATCGACGTTACGATTGAGAACATGAATCCCGCTTTCAACTACGGCGCTGACTACACGACTTACGTTTTGTGGGCGATCACGCCCGCAGGCCAGGTAGACAATCTCGGAGAGTTTCGACTGTCGGGCAGTTCGGCTCGATTGAAAGCGGCAACTCCGCAACAAACCTTCGCGATGATCGTAACCGCCGAACCGCATTATCTTGTCAAGCTGCCTTCGCGCATGGTCGTGCTTGAGAATTTGGCGCCGATGTCAAAGAACGTTCAAATCCAATCCTCGGAGATTTATTTCACGGGCGATTCGGGAAAGTACTACACCGATACGAACGTGCCGTCGATCGCCGAACGCGACTACAACAAGACTCCGATGGAGCTACTGCAGGCGAGACGCGCTGTCCAAATAGCGAGACTCGCAGACGGAGAACACTTCGATCCGGCGGACTTTAATCAAGCGCTCAGCTTGCTTGGCCAGGCCGAAGGAGCCTTTCGTCGAGGCGCCAAAGTCTACGACGTGGGCTTGGTCGCGCGCGAAGCGATAACCGTTGCTGTGCGAACGAGAGACATCTCCGAAGAGCGCGCGCTTGCGGCCGAACGCCGATCTGAGATCGCGCGGCGCGACGCCGAAGTTCGACGAGCTACAGACACGGCGTCCGATCTCAACTCGCAATTGTCTGACACCGAATCGCGTTTGAAGGCCTCTGAGATCGCTCGAGTGAATGCGCAGGATCAACTCGACCGCGCAGTGCGCGAAGCCGCCGATGCTCGAGCAGAGAACCGTTCCCTGAGATCAGAGAACGATCGACTTCAAAATCAAGTCGATCGTTTGAATCAGGATCTGAACGAGGCTCGTGCTCGCGTAACGGATTTGCAGAATCAATATTCGTCAACGAGCGCCAGGTTGAATGAGACTTCTTCAAAAGTCGAAGCGATGGAGCGCGCTGAACGCGAGAAGCAGCAAGCCGAAGCTCGCCGCAGAGACTTCACCGCGTTGCAGGCTCAGGTTGGCGCTCTGGTTACGATCAAGCCGAGCGGCAGCGGATTTGTGGCGACGCTACCGGATTCGTTCTTCGTTCCGAATCAGAGCTCACTTCATGTGAGAGCGAAAGGAAAAATGGACGCGCTTGGCAGCTTGATTGCAGCGCACACCAACGTGAACCTCTCGATCGAAGGACATTCAGATGCTCGTCCGACTGCCGACAGCTTTGCGCTTGCCCGAGCTCAGGCGGTCGCCGACTATTTGGCGGCGTTAGGTGTTTCGAGAGGCAGCATAAGAGTCGAATCGCGAGGAGCAACAGTTCCGATCTCGACCAGAAAGACTCTTGCCGCGCGCGCGATGAATCGAAGAGTAGAGCTTGTGTTTGTGGGACCCAATTAGATATCAGGCCAACATGTATGTTCTAGTCTGGATAGTCTGTGCGCACCTTTTCTTCGCGCAGACTGTGCGTGCAGTAGCCTCCGGCTATGACCAGCCTGCAATCTCCCAAGAGAATAATTCGTCAGAAGAGCGCCTCAAGCGCGCCAGAATCGATTATGAAGCCGGCAAGTACGTGCTCGCCGAATTCGAGTTGCGAGCGGCGCTGTCCTCGGATGAGAAGTCTGTAGAGGCTCACTTACTGCTTGGGCTGACATATTGGCAAGAGGGCAAAAGCCGCAAAGCCATCGAACAAATCAATTATGTTCTTCTGCAGCAGCCCGACTACGGAGAAGCTCACTATGACATCGCTCTCATTCACTTCAAAAGCGGTTCTCACGGGCTCGCCAGTAAGGAGATTGATCTGGCTATCGCTAAAGGCTTTCGATCTGTCGATGCCTTTTACCTTCGCGGTCAAATCGAACTTGCAAACAATCGGTATGGTGAAGCCCTGGCTATGTTTGAAAAAGCCGCCTCCATGCTGAACACTGATGATGTGCGGCTGGTTCGGTGGCGAGAACAGATTGACGCTCTCAAGCATGTCATAGAAGGGAGATCGATGGGCCACGATCCGACGTACAAGCATCCAGTGCCAACCGGCTTTCCTCAGCCGCGATACACCGAAGAGGCGCGAAGAAGAGGAGTACAGGGTTCGGTAAGATTAGCTCTCCTGGTAGCTGACGACGGCGAGGCTCTGAGGACCGTCATTTTGACAAGTTTAGGATTTGGTCTCGATGAAGAGGCAGAGAGGGCGTCTCGTCAACTCAAGTTCAAGCCCGCAACAAAAGACGGCCATCCGACTACAGCATGGCAGATGTTGGAAGTGAAGTTTCAATTGCGCGAGCGGTAGCGCGTAGAAACCAGGCGACGGATGTTGGGTTGGAGGTTTTGCTGAAAAAAGTTTATGCTTCGATTCGGAATCTTGAGGACGAGTCATGTACTGCCCTAATTGTGCAACGCAAAACGCTGACGGCACGAAGTTCTGCCGTTCTTGTGGAACAAACTTGAGTCTGGTCCCTCAGGCTTTGAGTGGACGCTTGCCCGAAGCGCCACAAACAGGACGTGGCAGACGCCGGCATCGCGATCGTGAACGCGATGAACCCGCCACTCTCGCCAACGGCATAACCAAGATCTTCATGGGCATCGGCTTTGTGATGGTTGCGTTCGGCGCCCTCTTTTTCGCGCCCGCGGGAAATGTGTGGTGGTTCTGGATGTTGATTCCCGCATTCGCGATGCTTGGAAAAGGCATCGCTGAAATCGTGACGGTCAAATATTCGTCTCCGACTCAAATTCCCAGAGCCTCACAAAACGCAGTGCAGCCGCCTCGGGTTGCGGAATTGCAGCCGCCCGGAGACGCGCTCTATCCTCCGCCAAGCGTCACCGAACAGACCACGCGACAACTCGATCCCACCACGAATCCTTATCGGTACAAGGACAGACAGTGAGCGC
>Ga0075426_10000066_pt1 | contig 66353 bp, 49 predicted proteins | sample SoiMethybrSBSTD5_FD_75304 | JGI IMG/M metagenome (GOLD analysis project Ga0075426, IMG submission 75304) | Bulk soil microbial communities from a Populus tree surrounding site in Tennessee, USA - Soil MetaG P. TD hybrid SBSTD5 | ecosystem: Environmental > Terrestrial > Soil > Tree plantation... | reverse complement strand
CGCCGGTCTGCGCGAAGCCGCGGCTGCTTGTGCGGGCTGACCTCAGCCGGCATGCCTCGGTGACGTCGACTTTCTGGTTCGCCGAGCACACCGAAGAAGGTCTGGAGGGCCTCTAACCTACCGGTCGAACAAGACGTCGATGCCCTTCCAGAGCAACTCGAGATGCCGGCGAGAGAGGCTGCCGACTCGATCGGTGAGCAGTGCATTCGGTGCGGCGGAGGATTCGCCGTGCCGCTTCAGCGAGGAAAGGGTCAGGCCGCGTGTCGACTTCCTCACAAACGGCGTTGATCTGCGCGGTGAGATCGGGCTCATGACGGGCCACGTATTCGGCAACGGCCTCACTGTACATCTGGCTGCGTGACTTCCGCAGCTTTTCCGCCAAGCGCTCTGCGTCTTGAAAGACTCTGTCTGGAATCGAGATGGCCGTCTTCATACTCGAAGTATGACTCCGGAGCCCTATCAGGGCAAGCTGTGGCGGCGCGCTCGTCCCGCGGGCGCCTGAAGCACCTCACCCCCGGCCCCTCTCCCATCTCCCACCCTCCCTGTCCCCGGGAGAGGGGAGGGATTTGGGATGAAGCAAGAAAGAGGAGCCCCGTGTTGCCTTGCTTCTTCCTGAGGTTCTCCCCTCTCCCGGCGGGGGGCGGTCGGGAGAGGGGAGAGGGGCCGGGGGTGAGGTGCCTGCTGCGGTACTCTCAGCCCGTGGATCCCTACGTCGGCGTCTCGGGCTTCACGGCCGATTGGCAGGTCTCAGACCTGCTGCGGTCCGTGCCTGACCGCGTCGCAGGCCGCCGGATCATGATCGGCGTGCTGGTGAGCGAGCGTACTCTGCATGGCCGTGCAGAGCCGCGGGGGGCGAATCGCCTTCCGGCGGTCGATCAGATCGCCGGGATCTTCGCCGACCATCCGCTGGCCCTGAATGCGATCCATCTCTACGCGCCTGGAGAAGCGCCGCTCGCGGCGTCTCTCCGTGCCGTGACGGAGCTTGCCGGACCGCGGCTGCACGCGCTCCAGCTCAACGCCGCCTGGCCGCCCCCCGCAGCGCTGCGGGCCTATCGGGAGGAGGTTTCGTCGGTGGGCCTGGTCTTGCAGATCGGAAAGGCCGCCATCGCCGCCGTGAAGGGCTCGCCGGAGAGCCTGGCCCGCCGGCTCACGGACTACGCCGGCCTCGCCGACGCGATCCTCCTCGATCCGAGCGGCGGACGCGGAATCCCCTTCGATACTGGGATGGCCGGCACGTTCCTGGAGGCCATCCGAGCAGCGCACCCTGGGCTGGGGCTCGGAGTGGCCGGCGGTCTGGGTCCCGAGACGCTCGATCTCGTCGCGCCGCTCGCCGGCCGGTTTCCCGGCTTGAGCATCGACGCCGAGGGACGGCTGCGGGATGCCGGCGATCGCTTCGTTCCGGCTCGCGCGGCGGAGTACGTCAGGCGGGCGCTGGCGATCCTGGAGCCGGGCTCTGGTGGGCGCTCAGGAACGTCTCCGGCTTGCTGAACACCTTGGCGATGTTCATCCCCTTGCGCAGGGCGCCGAGCGTCACCTTGCCGGTGGCCACGGCCGCTCCCATCTGCAGATAGGTGCGCACCTTGCCGCGGTGGCGATAGCGCACTTCGAGGGCGTGCCGCCAGAGACGCGAGTACTCCTCGTAGAACTCCTGGAGGGAGAGCTTGGTGGGGAGCACCGTGTGGATGATGTCGTACATCTCCCAGTCGTGGGTGGTGACCTGGTTGCGGGCCGTGTCCCAGAGATCGGTGCCGGGCAGCGGGGTGAGCACCGAGAAGCCGCTGTTGTAGGCGCCGGTCAGATCGATCCAGTCGCGCAGGCGGGCGAAGTCCTCGTGGTCCCAGGCCGGATCGACGATGAAGTTGGGCGTGTAGCCGACGCCCATCTCCTTGAGGATCTCCAGGGCGCGCCGGTTGTTGGCCATCGTGTTGCTCTTGTTGACCGCGTCGAGGCCCTCGTCGGTCACCGATTCGAGGCCGAGGAAGATCGCCAGGGGGCCGCAGTCTTTCCACATCTCGATCAGATGGGGGAATTTGCAGATGATGTCGGTGCGCGTCTGCACCGTGAAGTACTTCTTGATCCCCGCCGCCTTGATCTTCTTCGCCAGCTCCTCGCCGCGCCGCACGTCGAGCCAGAAGATGTCGTCGGTGATGAAGATGTTCGGGGCGGCGATCTGCTGGAGCTCCGCCACCACGCGGTCCGGCGACTTCTCGCGGAAGGTGCTGTTGTGGAACTTCCACACCGAGCAGAAGTTGCATTTGAACGGGCAGCCGCGCGCCGTCTCCATCAACGCGAGCGGCTTGCGGAAGTTGATGTAGTACTCTGGCGCATAGTCGGCGATGAGGTGGCGGGCCGGCATGGGGAGAGTGTCGAGATCGTCCCGCGTCGGCGCCGGAGGCGTGTATCGCTTCTCGCCGCCGCGCTGAAGGAGGAGCCCCGGCACCCGGCAGAGGTCGCCGCCGTGCTCCAGGGCGTCGACCAGGGCCGGCATGACTTCCTCGCCGTCGCCGAGCGCCACGGCGTCGATAGCGGGATGGAGGAACCACTCCGGCTCGCGGGAGGCGTCGTGCCCGCCGACTACCACGAACGCCTCCGGCATCTCGCGGCGGACGCGCGCAGCGAGGCGCAGGGTGCGGTTGCGCTCGGTGGTGAAATTGCACTGGAGGCCCACGACCTGGGGCTCGAACGCGATGCAGGCGGCCAAGCCCGGCTCCTCGCCGTCGAGCCGCAGGTCGAACACCCGGCACGTATGGCCGTCCGCCTCCAGGCCGCCGGCGATCGAGATGGGTCCCAGTGGCTCGACGAAGGTCAGCATCTCGAGCCCGAGGATCCCCCCGATCGGCGGTTTGACAAAGGCGATCTTCATTGCGGGCCCTCCTCGTCGGCCAGGCACAGTTCTCCCGAACGGCCTATTGTATCCTATCTGCGGGACACACGATCATGGCGGTCACTTTCGAGACGGTGCGCGAGCTCGCCCTGGCGCTCCCCAAGGTCGAGGAGGGAACGTCGTACGGCACGCCGGCCTTCCGTGTCGCCGGCAAATTCCTCCTGCGCCTGCGCGAAGACGGCGAGTCTCTCGCGGTCAGGATCGGATTCGACGAGCGGGACCTCCTGATGACGGCCGATCCCGAGACCTTCTACATCACGGACCACTACCGCGGCTATCCTGCCGTGCTGGTGCGTCTCTCGGCCGTCGATCCCGATCGTCTCCGCGAGGTCCTCGAGGAGGCGTGGCGGTTCTGCGCACCGAAACGGCTCGCCGCAGGTTTCCGCTCGCGCCCGGCTTGAGCTCAGCCCGGCCCTCGCACCCCGCCGCCTACTCTCAGCGGCTCCGTTCTTTTAGCTCTATAATCAACATCATCCCTGAAAGTCCGGGAAGATGGACGACGACCCGATAGCCACCGAAGTGCGGCGCGCCTTGGCAGGCGACGAGCCCGCGCTCACCCGGCTCGTCCGGATGCTGACCCCTGTCATCCAGACTCGGGTGGCTCGCGGCCTTCTCTTGCGGCGCAGCGGAATGGCGGCCGGGCGCAACATCCGGCAAGAGGTCGAGGACCTCAGCCAGGATGTCTTTCTCGTGCTGTTCGCCGACGGAGGGAAGGTGCTGCGCAGTTGGCAGGCGGAGCGGGGCTTGAGCCTCCTCAACTTTGTCGGGCTCGTCGCCGAGCGGCAGACCGCGTCCGTGCTGCGCAGCGGCAAGCGGAGCCCCTGGAAAGAGGATCCCACCCTTCCCGAGGACCTCGACCAGGTCTCTGCGGAGAGCGGACCCGAGGAGATCACCGCGTCGCGCGAGCAGCTCAAGCTCCTCCTGCATCGCTTGACCGAGGAGCTGAGCCCCCTGGGCCGCCATCTCTTCGACCTCCTCTTTCTCCGCGAGCTGCCGTTCGAGGAGGTGACCCGGCAGACCAAGTTGAGCGCCGACGCCGTGTACGCCTGGAGAAGCCGGCTGCGACGCCTGGCCAAGCGGCTGCTCACCGAGACGTCAGAAAACCGCCTCGACCCGCGAAGACCCCTGAAGGACGGAACGAGATGAGCGACGACGACCTCTGGTTACGAGAGCTGGCGCAGGTGAACCGCGAACAACAAGCCGAAGAGCAGACCGGGCTCGATGAGCGCTGGGATCGCCTGGCGAGCGGCGATCTCTCTCAGGAGGAGGAGGCAGAGCTGCGCGCCCTGGCCGCGACCTCCGCCGAGGCCCGCGAGGCCTACGAGGCTTTCCGGCCGCTGGGGCCCGAATTTCAGGCCAGCGTCGTGCAGGCGATCCAGAAACAGGGCTTCGCGCCGCAGGCCGAGGCTGCGCCCGTCAAACCGCCTGCCAGGCTGTTGCCTTTTCCAAGGCGCACCGTCCAATTTGCCGGCTGGAGCGCAGTGGCTGCCGCTGCGGCGGCCATGGTGATGCTGCTCGTGCGCCCGCCGGCTCTCCCGGTCTATTCCGTCACGGCTCTCACCGGCGTCCGTACGATGCGCGGCGAAGAGCCTGACCCGGCGAAGGTCCCCGTCTTTGTGCCCGGGCCGTTCCATGTCGTCCTCACACCCGCCGTCGGGTTCTCCGGCAAGGGCCTCGAGGCCCAGTGCTTCCTCCTGCGCGGTCAGGATTGCCGCCCCCTGCCAGTCCAAACCCTGATCGATGAGGCGAAGGGCGGGGTCAAGATAGATGGCTCCGTCGCCCCCGACATCCCGCCGGGCACCTGGACTCTGTGGGCCGTCGTGGGCCGGCAAGGCAAGCTGCCGGACCCCAGCGCCCTGCGAAACCATTCAGCGAGGGTCGTGCGCCGAGACTGGGTCGCGGTGCCGAAGGAGATTCGGATCCAACCCCGGGAGGTCCCGCCATGACGCTCTTCCGGTCCTTTCTTCTCCCCGTCCAAGGCCTCCTCCTGTGCGCGGTCAGCGCAGACAGCGCGTCGCCTCTTCGCGCAATCCCGCTGGAGGTGGAGTACGCCGGCTGCCAGGCCGTGCTGGTGCCCGGCCCCGTGTGTGAGCTCAAGCCGAATAGAGGATTGACGCTCTGGGTGGGGTCCGTGCCCGATGCCGAGATCGAGATCCGAGCGGCAGGGAAGCGGCTCGATGTCGCCGGGGAGCCTGTCCGGAACGGACAGCGGTTCATGCTGGCGCTCCCTCCGGAGGCGAGCAGTGTGGACGTGCTTGTCGAAGCGGCAGCTGGGCGGGCGTCGTGGTCGGTGTCACTCGTGGAGCCGGGCTCTGGTCCGGCGACGGCCCACGACGTGCTTCGCGAGGTCCAGGACACGGCGACTCGCATCAACGACGACCTCGGGCTCCGCCGCCTGTCAGCGGCCCGGAAGACACTTGACGGTCTTTTGCTCCCGCCCAAGGCGCCAGCGGAGTCCCGCTGTCTCGTGGCCTATAACCGCGGCTTGCTCGCCGCCGGGGAAGGCGATTACCGGACGGCGCTGGCCGAAGTGCAGGAGGTTGTGGAGATTGCGGAGAGAGTGAACATGCAACGGTATCATTGGGGCGCCGAACAGGAGCTGGCCTTGCTCCTGCTTGGGGTGGGTCGCTCCCGGGAAGCCGCTCAGCTCTTCGACCGTTTGCATCTCGCGCCGCACTCCGCGGATACCTGCGAGGACGCACAGCTTCTCAGTAACCAGGCCTGGGCTACGCTGCTGGCTCGCGAGGCCGGTGAAAGCTTCGACGATCCCACGGACCTCCTCGAGAAATCGCTGGCGATCTACGAAACCTGCAAGCACGCCAAGCCAGAGGACAGGGTCAACGTCCTGCTCAATCTTGCCTTTGCCCATCTGCAGGAGAGCCGTGTGGCACAGGCGAAGGATCTCCTGGCCCAGGCGCACGAGCTCGAGCCTCATCCGCCCCTCCTCCACACAATGTGGTGGCTCGATCTTGAGGCACGGATCGCCCTGCAAGAAGGCCGGGCCGCGAAGGCGCTGCATCTGTTCGCCGATCTCCAAGAGCTCGCCGCGGGAACGAGCTCTCCCGACGGTCGGCTGCGAGCCGCTTTCGGAGAGGCGCGGTCGCAGGAAGCCCTGCGGGATCGGGACGCGGCTTTGGAGACACTTGGGAAGGCCGAGGCCCTGCTCGACGAGCAAAGTCTTCAGATTCCTCTCCACGAGGGACGAGAGCTGTTCATGGCCACGCGCCAGGCCGTCGTGAGCCTGCACGTCGAGATCCTCCTCGACCAGGGCAACCACGCGCAGGCCCTGGCCGTCGCGCGCCATGCCCGGTCGCGGATGCTCCGGCAACTGGAACGTGGCGATCGCCTGGCAAGCCTGACAATGGACCAGCGGGCGCGCTGGGAGGGCCTCCTGACCGAATACCAGGAGAGGCGAGCGGCCCTGGAGGAGCGAGCGAAGGACGACTGGCGGCTGCCCGCTGACCAGCTCCGGCGGGAGCACGCCGCGCGGAAGCCCGAGACGGAGGCCGTGAAGAGCCTTCTGGATCGAGCCTTCTTGCTCCTCTCCGACCCCGACGAGCGGCCGGCAGAGCCGCCACCACCGCGCCCCGGAGAGCTGATCCTCGTCTATCATCCGCTCCCTCACGGTTGGGTCGGCTTCGCCGCGGACGGCAAGTCCGTCGCGGTGACCCGCTTTGAGCTCCCGCGGTTGCTCCGGCGCGGACGCGTGGAGCTGGCCGCGCGCCTGCTCGTCCCGTTCCAAGCCGCGATCGAGAGCGCCAAGCGGATCCGGGTGCTGGCCAGCGGTCCTCTGCTGGGCGTCGACTTCCATGCGCTGCCCTTCGCCGGCGACGTCCTCCTGGCGGGCCGCCCTGTGGTCTATGGCCTCGATCTCCCCATTACTGTGAGCCCCGTGCACTCTCTGGGGCGGCACGCTCTCGTGGTGGCGGACCCCCGGGGCGACCTGCCGGGCGCGCTCGAGGAAGCTCGCATGGTCGAGCATGTCCTCGAATCCGGGCCCCGACCCTGGATCACCGAGGAGTTGAAGGGTTCAAGAGCATCGGCGGCGGCAGTTCTCAGGCGGTTGGCAGCCGCCGACCTTCTGCACTACGCCGGTCACGGCACCTTCTCCGGGATCGGCGGCTTGGAGAGCAGCCTGCTCCTCGCCGAGGACACCCAATTGACCCTCGGAGACTTCCTGGCGCTCGACCGGCTGCCAGCCTGGGTCGTCCTTTCCGGATGCAACACCGGCCAGTCGTCCGTCGAGACTCCCATCGAGAGTCTCGGCCTGGCCCATGCCTTCCTCGTTGCCGGTTCGCAGGCCGTCGTCGCCTCCATCCGGCAAGCCGACGACCGTACGGTGCCCGCATTCTTCACCGACCTCTATCGGCAGTGGGATCAGGAGCCGGACCTCGCCGTGGCGCTCCAGCGTGCCGAGCTCGCCTGGCGGCAGAGAAATCCGGAGGCGGATTGGGCGGGCTTCCGCCTTTTCGAGCCCTGAGCCCCGGCCCCGAGCTCGCCCCCTGGCGCGGCTTCCTGTCAGAAGCGGCCCTCCGGCCGCGAAGTATCTCTATGACGCCTCACACAGCCGCCTCTTTGGCCGAGCGTCCAACTCAAAGGAGATAGGACCATGAGAAGACTTTGTTTCTGGATCGCTGCCTGGCTTGCGCTCGGACTGAGCGCCTGCACGACATTGCGACCGGCACCACCTCTGGACACCGCGAAGGCCTGCGCCGACTGGCGCTGGATCGCGATCAAGAAGAGCCCCGACGCCCAGTGCCCGGAGGTCCGGGGCTGGACCGTAAGCCCATTGTTTCCCCAAGTGGCCTCTGTTCAGAAGCTGTCGGACGACTACTGCGCGCAGCACGCCGAGGGGAAGGTCCCTGATCAGCAGGTGATTCGCGAGCTCAATCGTTTTTGCGTCTACGAGGCCACGGACAAATTCCTGGAAAAGCATCCGTTCCCGCCGGCCGCGAGCGCCGAGCTGGTGCGCTTCGACCAGGACTGCGCGGCGCTCTCGACCTCCGGCTCCGGCGAGAAAACCCGGGTGCTAAAGAACTGGGCTTCTTACTCTGATCATCTCTTGGCGCAGGCCGGAGCGCTCAACGAACCCTTAAAGATCGACAATCCGTATGGCGTGCGCCTGGCCATCCTGGACACTGAGAAGACCAGCGAAAAGATCCCCGGAGACAGGCCGGAGTATTCCTGGCATGGCTACACCCTCGCCCACATTGCCCGCCACCTGGTGTGCTTCTCGGACAACTGCGCAGCGCAGATCACCACCCAGCTCGCGCTCCCGATCATCGACTTCAACCCGAAGAGCAAGAAATTCACCAAATCCGGCGCCGGAGGCTATATCGGAATGCAGAGCGACATCGCCACGGCCATCACGACTGAGGTCAAGGCCTGGCTATCGGCTCGCCGGCAGGGAAACGCGGAGCAGCATCTCGTGCTCAACCTGTCTTTGGCCTGGGATGGCAGGCTTTTCGGCGGTCTGGACGAACAGCAGATTGCCGAGATGCGGGCGGGAACGCAGGGGGTGTACTGGGCGCTGCAATACGCTGCCGGCTTCGACGCCCTCGTGCTGGCGGCGGCGGGCAATCAGAAAGCGGAGCCCTGCGACAACTTCGGCCCTCTCCTGCCGGCAGCCTGGGAGAGGGGAGGGCCGCCGGACTGCCGGGAGTGGCTCCAGAACGCGCCGCGGCCGCTCGTCTACGCGGTAGGCGGAGTGAGCTCCAACAGCCAGCCTCTCGTCAACTCTCGGTTCCGCGGGACGCCGCGGCGGGTGGCCTACGGCGAAAACGCAGTGGTAGCCTCGTTCGAGCCCAACAAGCGGACGGGGATCATGACGGGCAGCTCCGTTGCAACGACCGTCGTCTCGTCGATCGCCGCGGTTGTGTGGTCTTATTTCCCCGAGAAAAACTCACGTGAGATCATGCAGATTCTCGACGGGAGTGGGGAGGATTTGCACAGGCAGGCGGACTTCTGGTCGTCACCGGATTTCACGGGCTCAACGGCTCGTCCCACTGTCCACAAACTGTCGCTCTGTAATGCGCTCAAGGCGGCCTGCGCTCAGCCAACATCTGTTCCCTGCCCGATCACGATCCAGAACCTCAAGTGCGTTCCCTGGCCAGAGCCATCGCCGATGCCGCCTCCTCTCGACACCACGAACTGGGTTCCCGATTCCTGCCAGCCATGGGCCTATCCGCAGCCGGAGTCCCCTCCTTGTCTGAGCTGTGGGCCACCCGGTGGATAAGCCCAGCTCCTCGGCTGCGACGTTGGAACACGCCCCGACAAAACCCTCTCCCCCGCCCGGAAAGCCCGGGCGGGGGATCTCTCTACAGTAGAATGGACCAGGCGAGAGCGTTCTTCTTCGAGGGCCGGAAATCATGAGCTACCTGGGAGTCGTCGGTCTGCTGAGCGTGTTGATCCTCCTTCACGAGGCGGGCCACCTGGCCGCGGCGAAGTGGATGCGGATCCCGGTCGCCGGGTTTTCCGTGGGTTTTGGACCCAAGGTCTGGTCGCGCCGCTGGGGGCAGACGGAATACTCCCTCCGGGCGCTCCCTCTTGGAGGCTTCGTCCTGCCGGCCCTCGATGAGGCCGAGTTTCGAGCCCTTGCGCTACGGCGACGGCTGGTCTTCTTTTTCGCCGGGCCGTTGGCCAACCTCCTCGCCGCGGTCCCCCTCTTCGCGGCGCTGAACGCAGCCCACGGCGGGCTCTCCCTTTACGGTCTCCTCATCGCTCCGTTCTGGCAGGTGGCGGTGGCCTGTCTTCAGCTTCTGAGCCTCCTGCCGAGCGTGGCGAGCCACCCAGGGTCGGTGTCAGGCGTCGTTGGAATCGTTGTGGAGGGCGGTCGCCTGGCGCGCGCCGGAGGTGCTTTGGAGCTGGCCATCTCCCTGAGCGTCTCCCTGGCGGTGTTGAATCTCCTGCCCATCCCTGTTCTCGACGGCGGTCAAGCTTTCCTGAGCTGCTGCGAGCAGGTCTTTCCCCCCTTGGTCAGGCTGCGGGTGCCCTTGACGATCCTGGGCATGCTCGCGCTCGGGAGCTTGCTCATCCTCTCCAACGTCCACGACGTGGTCCGCTACTGGGGATAGGTGCGCATCCTCGCCATCTCGGGAAGCTTGCGACGCGTCTCCTCGAACACGGCTCTCCTCCGGGCCGCGGCCGCTCTGGCGCCACCAGGGATGGAGATCGTCCTCTATGACGGCCTCGGCGATCTCCCGCACTTCAATCCCGACCTCGAGGATGACGAGCCTTCCCAGGTGACCGACCTGCGCGTCCAGGTGCGGTCGGCGGACGGTCTCCTGATCTCCAGCCCGGAGTACGCGCACGGGGTTCCCGGCGTGCTGAAGAACGCGCTCGACTGGCTGGTCGGCGGCGAGGAGTTCGTCGCCAAGCCGGTCGCGCTGCTCAATGCGTCACCGCGGTCGACCCGCGCTCTGGAGTCGTTGACGGAGACGGTCACCGTGATGTCCGCGCGCCTGGTGAGCGAAGCGTCGATCTCCGTCCCCCTGCTCGGGAAGAACCTCGATGCGGCGGCCATCGCCGCGCAGCCGGAGATGGCGAGCGCGCTACGCACGGCTCTCGCGGCATTCGCGCGCGCGATCACGAACGAAGGCAGGCGTTGAGCGGGCGGGAGCCGACGCGCGCCCCGGGTCTCGAGACCCGGAGCGCAGGGGCGATTGGGCGGAACGCGGTCCGGCCGTCTACTACTGGGCCACTACCTGCACAGCGCAGATCTTGCGGGCGATCGCGGTCGCTTTGAGACCCGCCGAAGCGGGGTTGATCTGCTGCTGCGCGGCGCAGTCGGTGGGCGGCTTCGGCGCATGCCACGACAAATCCGTGTGCCTCTCACCGGGAGGAGACTGCGGGAATCCGGAGCTCGCCGACCAGCCCGGATAGAAGCCGCCCGGCGCGCTCACGTTCACGGTATGCGTTCCGTTGCAGTTGGCCACCGTCCGCTGACCGGTCGGCAGGACAGGAATGCCTTTGGAGCTCGGGCTGAAATTACCCGAGCCGCCGGTGTTGACCCAGCCCGAATTCGACGAGGACATGGTCAAGGGATCGCAACTGACCGAGCCGCAATCGATCGTGACGACATCATTCGGATTGGATGTGTTGGTGAAGACGAGCTTCGGCAGGACCGGGAAGCTCGAAGTGAACGTGCCGCCATCGCTGTTGCTCCGGGTGAGCGTGATGTTGCCGCTCGAGCTGCCCGTGTCGGAGAGGCAGACCTGCAGCCCGTAGTGCCGGCCGTCGGCGAGCACGACGTCGCTCTCGGCGGCCAGGTTGAGAGCCGTGACGGTGAGATTCCCCTGCCCGCTGCTGATCGCGCCGCGGTCCATGAGCGTGTCGGGAGAGCCCATGTTGGCGGAGTCGAGGGGTACTCCCTTGAGGCTCGGAGTGTGGCTGCTGGTGATCGACGAGCCGAGCACCGAAGCGGCCGGGAAGCTGTCGAGGTTGACCTGGGTCTGGCCGCCGCCGGGCGTGGTCCACGGGTCGGTGCCGGCCGCAAACGTTTGCGCTGCCGCGGGCAGCACCGCGAGCGCTCCTACTGCCAGGGCGATGGCGACGACGAGTCGTTGGCGTCTGTTCATCTTCTGCCTCCTCTTGTGGTGCATATGTACAGCCTCCAAAAAGAGAAGGTGCTTGAGGGCGCCGGGGCGAGACACCCCGAGATGGGCGATACTCCCTCCATGAGACTGATCCAGATCGCCTTGGCGAGCCCCAATCCCACCGTGGGTGCGGTGCGTTCCAATACCGACCGGATGCTCGCCATGGCCCGGGAGATGGCGGCGGCCGGAGTGTCCCTCGGCTGTTTCACCGAGCAGTGCATCGGCGGCTATCCGCCCGAAGACCTCATCCAGTTCCGCGCCTTCGTCGACGCGCAGTGGGCGGAGCTCGAGCGCTTTGCGGCGCAGGCGGCGGAGCTGCCCACCGTGTTCGTCACCGGCGTCGCCGCCGCGGTCGGCGGCCGCATCTTCAACACCGCGGCGGTGGTGCACGGCGGGCTCATCCTCGGCGTCGTGCCCAAGGAGAAGCTGCCCACCTACAACGTCTTCTACGAGGCGCGCACGTTCTCGCGCGGTGCTCCGGGGCTCGCTCTGGAGGTGAACGGCGTGCCGTTCGGCGACTACCTGTTCGCCTTCGACTTCGGGGTCCTCGCCGTCGAGGTGTGCGAAGACGCGTGGTCGCCCGATGGGCCGATGCGCCGCCGCTGCTACTCGGGCGCGGAGCTGGTGGTCAACGTCTCGGCGTCGCCGTTCCGCGTCGGTGTGGTGGCGACGCGGCGCGAGATGCTGGCGACGCGCTCCGCGGACAACCAGGCGCTCCTGGTCTATGCCAATGCGGTCGGCGCGCAGGACGGCCTGGTCTTCGACGGCGGCGGCTGGGTGTTCCAGAACGGCCGCCGGGTCTTCGAAGCGCCCCGGTTCCGCGAGGGGTGGGCCGCCTGCGTGGTGGACCTCGACCGCACGCGCCACATGCGGCAGGAGAACACCACCTGGAGCTCCGACTGCGAGGAGTTCTTCCGCCAGGAGGTCCCCGTGCCCGTGCTGAAGGGGGAGAGACCGACCGGGGACCGTTCGGGATTGCGCTACCCGGTGCCGGCGGGGACGAGCTTCTTCCTGCCGCCTGCGGGGTCGCCGGAGCGCTCGCTGCGCGATGAGGTGCTGGACGACCTGATCGAGGCGCTGGCGCTCGGCGTGCGCGACTACTACCGCAAGACCGGCGCCTTCCGCTGCCTGGGGATCGCCCTCTCCGGAGGCCGCGACTCGATGCTGACGCTCCTCCTCGCCTGGCGCGCCGCCCAGCTCCTGGATGGATGCGCCATCACCGCCTTCTACATGCCCACCCGCTTCTCGGGTGAAGCGACGCGCGACGCCGCGGCGGCTCTCTGCCGGGAGCTCGGCGTCGAGCTGCGCACGGTATCCATCGACGAGGCGTTCGACCGCGAGGTGGCGGCGGTCGAGCGCATGCTCCAGGGGGAAGCGCCGACGGACGTGACGCGGCAGAACATCCAGGCCCGGCTGCGCGCCGCGCGCATGTGGAGCTGGGCCAACAGCGCCGGCGCTCTCTTCCTGCAGACCAGCGACATGAGTGAGAAGGCGGTGGGCTACACCACGATCGGCGGCGATCTCGAAGGCGCCCTGTCGGTGATCGCCAACGTGCCCAAGACGGTCGTCGTGGCGCTCCTCGACCGTTTCCACCAGCGGTTCGGATTCGCGGCGATCACCCAGACCCTCGCCACCTCGCCGGGTCCCGAGCTGGCGGAGTCGCAGGACGCGGAGGCCGAGCTGATGCCCTTTCCGGTGCTCGACGCCTGCCTCCATCTCTACGCCGGCGAGAAGCTGGCGCCGGACGAGGTCGCCGTCGCCCTCTGCTCGATCTTCCCGGACCAACCCGCGGACCGCCTCGCCGCCTGGGCGGACCGTTTCGCCGACCTCTTCACCCGCTCGATCTACAAATGGGTGCAGTCCCCGCTGGCGCTCCACGTCGGCTCGCTCGACCTCGACCGCGAGCGTGCGTTGCAACTGCCGGTGGTGCAGCGGAACGAATGGTGGCGACGTTCGAGCTGAAGCTACTCGTGCGTCGCGAGAGCGATGACCCAGATGGAGCGGCCGCCGGCGGCCCCGGCGCTCGCCGGCGGGCTGACGGCCAGCCCTACCGCGACGTTCCGGTACCGCGCGTCGCGCAAGGCGGAGAATCCTTGCCGCAGGGCCACGTCCAGCGCCTCGCGCGCGGAGGTGGCGTCGGTCACCACCACCTGTCCGACCGACTCGCCGACGCCGCTGCCGCGGGGAGCGTGCCGGCGCTGCCGGTTGACTTCGCCCGAGGTCTCGACGGGCGCCCCTGAGGCGCGTTGGGCGGCGACCAGGTCGGTGAGAGAGACGACCTCGTCGGTCGGACGGTTCTCGACCAGCGCGGCGAGCAGCTCCTGGGCATGGCGGGTCGCGGCTTCCTCCAGACGCGCATCGACCCGCAAGGCCGCAAGCCCCCAAGCGGTCCGCTGCGCCGAGATCGCATCGCAGAGCGCCTGCCGTGCTGGCGCCGGCTCCCGGGCAAGGGCGGAGAACGCCGCGCTGGCGGCCGCCGCCTCCGGGCTGGGACCGCCAGCGGTCGCCAGCACAATGGCGATGATGCGCGCGTCGCCATTCTCGACCACGCCGGCGCCGACCTCGCGGACGCCGTCGAGAAACAGGCTCGAACGATTCGCCGCCGGCGCAGCCCGCCAGCCGGCGGCCAATTCCTCGACCGTCTCGGCGAGCGGCGCCTTGACCAGTCTCTCGGTCACGAGAGTGAAGCGATAGCCCTCCTTGTCGACCAGCGACTCGATGGTGGGCGACCCCGGAGGTCCTTCCAGCGCGAAATAGCCGGACCGCGCCATATCGTCCGCGTGCGCTTGCGCAGCCTGCCGCAGCGCGGCGGAGGAGGTCACCGGCGGGAGGCCCTGGCCCTCCCGTTCCTGGCTCACCGCCGCCTCCAGATCCGCGGGCCAGGAGCTGGGCTCCGCGGTGGCCTGGGCGTCAGCGCGGAAACCGGAGAGCGCGAAGAGAACTGTGGCGGCCAGGATCAGGGTTCGGCACATCGCTCACCTAGAATAGACGGAAACATGGCCGAGAGCGACGCCCGTGCAGTGTAGGATAGATGGCAGAGTCTCTCGAACCCTTGCGGACGAATCGCCGCCCTTGCGCAAGCTTGCCCCCCATGCCGTCGCGATCCTGCTGCCCGCGGGCGCGTATCTCGTGCTGCGCTATTCCGGATGGCTGGGCGCGGCGCCGCTCCAGCCCTGGCGGGAGGCGGCGGCGCTCGCCGTCACACTCGGCGTGGCGGCTGTCGTGCTCTTGCGCTACCGCTCGGGCTTCGAACGGCAGGACCAGGCGGCCGCCGCGGCAGCGCGCACCGACGCCGCCCTGCAGGCGGAGATCCGCCAGCGCGCCCGCGCGGAGCAGGACCGCGACCGTTTCTTCGATCTGTCGATGGACATGCTGGCGATCGCCGGCGCGGACGGGTATTTCAAGGAGCTCAACCCGGCCTGGGAAAGGGTGCTCGGCTGGACGCTCGCCGAGCTCCTGGCCTGCCCCTACATCGAGCTCGTCCATCCCGACGACGTCGCGGCGACATCCCGCGAAGCGCAGCGTCTACGCCTCGGCGGCAGCGCCGTCGACTTCGAGAACCGCTTTCAGACCAGGGAGGGCACCTGGCGCTGGCTCTCCTGGCGGGCGACGTCGCTGCCCGAGCGCGGCCTGATCTACGCCGTGGCGCGCGACGTCAGCGACCGCAAGAAGGTCGAGCAGATGAAGGACGACTTCGTCTCGGTCGTGAGCCACGAGCTGCGCACTCCGCTGACCTCGATCCGCGGCTCACTCGGCCTGATCGCCGGTGGCGTGGTGGGGAAGCTGCCGGAAAAGGTGGGCGCGCTGGTGGAGATCGCGGCGAAGAACAGCGAGCGCCTGGTGCGGCTGATCAACGAGATCCTGGACGTGGAGAAGATCGAGAGCGGCAAAATGGGCTTCCGCTTCATCGCCCAGGAGCTGATGCCGCTCGTGGAGCACGCGCTGGCGAGCAACCGCCCCTACGCCCAGCAATTCAGCATCGAGCTGCGCGTCGTGGAGGCTCTGCCGGGGGTCAAGGTCCGCGTCGACACCGACCGCATCGAGCAGGTGCTCGCCAATCTCGTCTCGAACGCCACCAAGTTCTCTCCTCGCGGCGGTACGGTGGAGGTGCGCGTGACGCGCGGCGCGGCGGGGAGCGTGCGCTTCGCGATCACCGATCACGGCAAAGGGATCCCGGCGAGCTTCCAGGACCGCGTCTTCGAAAAGTTCGCGCAGGCCGACGCGTCGTCCTCCCGGCAGAAGGGAGGGACCGGGCTCGGCCTCAGCATCTCGCGGGCCATCGTGGAGCGGCACGGCGGGCAGATGGGATTCAGCTCGGCGCCGGGAAACACGACGTTCTTCTTCGAGCTGCCGGACTGGATCACCTTCGATGGTCTGCTCGCCGAGGCCCCGGGGATCTCGGCGGAGGATCAGGGCGCGTCCGCGATCTGACCGCCGGTGGCGGGCTGGCCGGCGGCGCGCCGCAGATCGTCGAGGAGACCCTCGACCACCGCGGGATCGAGCGGCGGCGCCCCATCCTGGAGAACCGCTTTCAAGCGCTGCTCGAGGGCGCGTCCCCTCTCGGTGACGGCAGCGAACCCGAAGGTGGTGCCGGCGCCGGCCAGAGAGTGGGCGAGGCGGTGGAAAGTCTTCACCGCCTCTCCGCCCCACGCGGTCTCCCGCACTTGGCGCCACGCCTCCTCGATCTCGCGCAAGCGGTCGGGAAGGCGTCCCGCGAAGTAGTTGTAGAGTGATTGCGGATCGATGGCGGCGTTGCTGTCGCCTTCGCTCACGAAGCGACCGCCTCGGCGCCGCGCCCGGCTTCGGCCTGGCGGGCCTGCAGGCCGTGCCAGATCGCCCACACCCGGTCGGAGAGCGACATGGGATCGAACGGCTTGGCGATCACGTCCTCGGCGCCCAGCGCGCGGTACCGGTCGAGCTCCGGGGCCTGCACCTTGGCGGTCATGAAGATCACCGGCACGGTCCGGCCCGCCGCATGCTCGCGCAAGGCGACGAGAGTCGTGGGGCCGTCCATGCCGGGCATCATGACGTCCAGGAGGACGAGATCGGGACCGAAGCGGTCGACCTCGGCCAGCGCCTCGGCGCCCGAGCTGCAGGCGAGGACCGTGAACCCGCCCAGGGCCTCCAATGCCATCTTGGCGACCGTCTGGATGTCGGGATCGTCCTCGACGAACAGGATGCGGCGGGCGGTGGTGTCCTGGGTTCCATTCATGAGAGAGTCGTGCAAGCCCGGCTTCAGCCTAGGGTCTCCAGATTACGAGAAAGATTACGCGCCTACGCTTTTAGACATCGTGTAAGATTCCAGTGTAGGACGCGAGACGCTCACGACCGCCCATGCCCGCCAACGTCGGACCTCTGTCCCGCCGCATCCTGGCCGTCGACGACGATCCCGACATCCTGCGGCTGATCCGCCGGGAGCTCGAGAACGCCGGCTTCGACATCTGGCCCGCGGCCTCGGGCGAGGCGGCTCTCGAGGTGATCTCCCGCAACGGCCTGCCGCACCTCGCGCTGGTGGACATCCTCCTGCCCGGGATCGACGGCCTGACGCTGGCCCGCCGCCTCCAGGAGTGGAGCGACCTGCCGATCATCATGCTCACCTCGGTGGACGAGGAGGAGACGGTCGTGCAGGCCATCGAGGGCTTCGCCGAGGATTATGTACGCAAACCGTTCAAGCCGCGGGAGCTGGTGGCCCGGGTGGAGCGGGTGTGCCGGCGCATCGGCGACTTCGGATACACGCTGGAGCCGGTCATCCGGGTCGACGAGCGTCTGTCGGTGGATTTCGCCCACCAGCGGGTGACCGTGGACGGCCGGCCGGTGGCGCTGACCGCCACCGAGAGCAAGCTGCTCTACGTGCTCATGCGCCAGGCCGGCAAGCCGGTGGGCACCGAGTTCCTGCTGCGCCGCCTGTGGCCGTCCGAGGAGGTGTTCGAGGACGCCTTGCGCGTCCACGTCCACCGCCTGCGCGGCAAGATCGAGCCCATGCCCGGCCGCCCCCGCTACGTCGTCACCGAGCGGGGGACCGGCTACTGCTTCCCGCGCCTTTCGTGAAGCCGCTCCGTCTGCGTGTCGGGCTGCTCCCTCGCGCGGCGCTCGCCCTCGCCGCGGTGGGGCTCGTGCCGCTCCTCATCGTCTCCGCCGGTCTGGTCCGCTTCAACCGCGACGCGCTCCTCGAGCAAGTCCTCCAGACGCACACCGTGGCGGCGCGCACGGCGGCTGATCGCATCAGCGCGTTTCTGGAGACGCGCGACGCGCTGGCGCGCGGCAGCGCCGGCAGCCCCGAGCTGGCAGACCTGGCCTCGCCCGCCGCACGGGAGTACCTCGGCCGCAGCCTGCAGCAGTGGACCGATCTCGGAGTCCTGGCGGTGGCGGTGTTGAACGGCGACGGATTGGAGATCGTCCGCGCGCAGGTCAAGGGGGAGGGGGAGCGCGTCGCAGCGGCGCTCCGGCCGGGCGCCACGGGCGTCTATTCAGCCGGACCTGGCTCGCCGCTCCTGCGCTTCGCGGCGCCGCTGCACCAGGGAAAGGGCGCCCTGGTCCTGGTGTGTGACGGCGCGCCGCTGCGCGAGATGGCGCTCCCTCCCGAGCTGGACCGGGAGGCGCAGCTCGCGGTCCTCGACCGCTCGGTGCCCGGCGGCCGCGTGGTGGCCGGCTCGGTCTCCTCGCTCGCCGCGCTCCCGGCGAGCCTGGTCGACCTCGCGCTGTCCGGCAAGGTCGCGGGCTCGGCGCGCGCCCGCGTCGGCGGCAGGACGGTGATCGCCGCTTTCGCTCGGGTGGAGGGCGCCGATTGGTCGGTCCTCTCCCTGCAGCCCGCGGCAGCGGCCGAGGCGGTGGCGGAGGGGCTGCGGCGGCGTACCGCGCTTGCGGTGGGCGCCGCCTTGGTGCTCATCCTCGCCCTCGTCGGGGCCGCCTGGGCCTCCGTGGTGCGGCCGATCCGCCAGCTCGCGGCGGCGCAACGCAGTCTTTTCGGGGGCAGCGGGGGGGCGCCGGGCGGCGGCGGCGAGATCGCCGAATTGCAGCGGACGTTCGACGTGCTGCAGCGCAGCCTCGCCGAGAAACGGGTGTTGGACGACGTCTTCCTGGGCCGCTACCAGGTCATCGAAGCGCTGGGGACCGGCGCCATGGGCACCGTCTTCCGCGGCTGGGACCCGCGCCTGAAACGGCCGGTGGCGCTCAAGACCATCAGGCTGGCCGGTGCGCTGGAGGCGGAGCGGCGCCACGACCTGATCGCCACGCTGACCCGCGAGGCGGTCACGGTGGCGCGCTTGAGCCATCCGAACGTGGTCGCCGTCTACGACCTGGAGGACGCGCCGGAAGCGGCGTTCATCGCCATGGAGCTGGTGGATGGGATGACGCTGGAGGCCCTCCTCCGGCGCCGCGGCAGGCTCTCCGCCGGCGAGGTGATCCCGCTGGCCGCGGCGATCGCCCGCGGGCTCGCGGCGGCGCACGCCCAGGGGATCGTCCATCGCGACGTCAAGCCGGCGAACGTGCTGCTCGGCGGCGACGGCTCCATCAAGGTCTCGGACTTCGGCATCGCCGGCCTCCTCGCCGCCTCGGCGGCCGAGGAGGACACCATCTTCGGCACGCCGGGCTATCTGCCGCCGGAGAGTCTCCGCGGCGGGCTCCATGGGCGGCAGGGCGATCTGTTCTCGCTGGGCGTCGTGCTGTACCTCTGCCTGGCCGGCACGATGCCGTTCCAGGGGACCGAAGCGCACGACATCCTGCGCGCGACGCTCTTCGGGAAGATCCGGCCGCTGAGCCGCCTGGCGCCCGACGTCCCCCCGGAGCTGGCGTCGCTGGTCGAATACCTGCTGGAGCGGGACGTGGAGCGGCGGCCGTCGAGCGCGGAGGCCGTGGCCGCCGAGTTGGAGGGCATGGCCGCGGCGCGCGACCTCCGCTGGCGCTTCGACCCGGGGACCGCCGCGGACGGCCGCGCCTACGCGACCGAGCCGGTGCAGGCACAGTGGATTCCCACCCTCCGCGTCGACCACCCCTCCACCCATTGGTGGTAGGCGCCCCCGTTTTACTTCAGTCGCAGCTCCCACTCCACCTTGCGGACGTTGCCGACGAGGTCGCCGGCCTCGATCTCGAGCACGCTCCGGCCGCCTTCGGCAGGCCGCAAGCGGAAGCGGAGGTGATCGACGCTCGACTCGTCGTCCGTGGCGCGCAGGCGGAGCATCTGGCCGTCGGCCAGGGTGATCTCGCGGCCGTCGGCCTGCAGGCGGGCGCCGCCGGCGTGGAAGAACACCTGCGGCGCGTCGCTTTCGATGCGCACCTCTTGGCCGCCGGCAAGCGGCAGCCACTGCACGCCGCCCGACCAGGTGACCACTCCGCCGCGTGCCTTGCCGCGCGTGCGCACACCGTGGCCGGAGAAGGTCTCATAGGGGACGACGTCCAGGGTCAGGGTGGGCGGCGTGGCGTCGACGGTGAAGACGATGGGTGCCAGCGCGCCGCGGTTGCCACACTGATCGACCACCTCGGCCCCCGTCGTGTAGACCCCGGCCGCCCAGGGACGCGCTGTGGCAGCCTGGTCCGCCGCCTTGCCGTTGACGACCGGCTTCCAGCCCGCGACGCCGCTCCCTTCGTCGCTGGCCGCCACCTCGATGTGGACGCCCGGGCCGGCGAACAGCGTGGTGCCGATGCGGACCTGAGGACCGACGAGGGAGACGGTGCCGGTCGGGGGCAGCGCATCCGCCTTGGCGGAGGTGACCACCACCTTCCGCGGGGTGCCGGGATAGCCGTCGAGCCCCGAGCGGCTGCGCGCGGTCACCCGCCAGTAGAACACCTCGGAGGCCGGCGAGGACGCCGCGGGCAGGGCCTGCGGACGCCAGGCCGTGTCGGCGACGCCGGCCGCCCGCTCGACGAGCGCATCGCAGGCGGGATCACGGCAGACCTCGACGACGTAGGCGGCGGCTTCCGGCACCGGCTGCCACGAGAAGGATGGATTGGCGCAGGCGACCTCGGCGCCGTCCGCGGGGGCGAGCGGCGCAGGCGTTGGAAGGAGCTTTTCCGGCGGCGTCGGCGGACCGGAGGCGGCCACCGAGCTGCCCATCCCCTGCGGCACCTGCACCTTGGCCCCTCCCGCTTCCAGATCGGCGTCGCCGCCGTAAGCCATGACCTTTGCGCCGCCCGCCTCGGCGCGGCGGGCGCGCGTCGAGACCGCGCCACGGGAGTCCGTGTGCGCCGTGGCGCGGGCGGAGCCGAGGACGATCTCCACCTCGGCGGGTGGCGGAGCGGGGTGGCCCGGAGCCGGCCGCGCCTCGACGTCCGCCTGCCCCTCGACGATCTCGATCCCCTTGTGCTCGACTCCGTGCAGCGCGCCGCCGGTGCGTTGCAGAAAGACGATGGAGTCTTCCGTCACCAGCAGCCGCGTACCGTCCGGAAATGCCATCGCGGCTGAAGACTTCTGATGCGTCCGCACGCCGTCGCGCTCCAGCAGGAGGTCGTCCAGATGGGCGTCCCCCCAGGGGATCGGCGCCGCCTGCGCCTCCACCTTGTGCGAGAGTTGGGCGACGCGGGCCGCCTCGCGCTGCGGCAGGAAGATGCGCAGCCGCTGGCCGGGCTCCAGCTTGTTGGGATCGGCGATCTCCGGGTTGAGCCGCGCCACCCGCTGCCAGAGCTGGGCGGAGCCCAGATAGCGGGCGGCGATCTGCTCCATGGTCTCGCCGGGGCGCACGATGTGCCACCCGGTCGCGAGCCCGTCGCCAGGCGCCGGCTTGGGGGGGTCGGCGGCGTGCGCGCCGCCTGCCACGACGACGCCGCAAAGAAGGACGACAAGAAACCGAGGCCGGATCGTCCGCATGGACACTCCTCGCAAGATGAAGACTGTGCGCTCCATTCTAACGGCAGAGCGCTCCGGTCCGGCAACCGAGGGCTGCGCGGCGAGAAAAGGATAGAACCTGGCGTACATTCTTTTGAGCGTGATCAAGCAAGGCTCTGAGTGCTAAGCTTGCGTCCTGTTCCGCAATGTGCGGGAAAGGAGAGACCGTTCATGCGCCCAATGATCCAAATCGCGGTTCGATTCAAGAGAGTTGCTCTCGTCCTCGCCCTCTGCGTCCTCACCACCCTGGCTCTGCTCTCGGCTCCCAAACCGGCATCGGCCCTCCGGTGTCACTGCACCTCCGCCCACAACACCAGGACCTACACCGGCACCGGCTCGACCTGCGACGCCGCGCAGAGCTCGGTCTTCAGCCAGGGGGCCAGCGAAGCCGACGTGGATTGCAGCGGCGTCGACGGGGTGTGCAATGACACCCTCGTGATCACCAGCCCCTGCACTTTCGACTCCGGCACGGGCCTCTACTCGGCCAGCGGCCATGTTTCGTACACCTGCGACGTCTGCATCTGAGGCGTCCCCTTCCTGACCTCTTTCAGCGCGCCTTCCGCGGCTCGTTATGGGCCGCGGGTGGGTCCCGCCGGCGTTGCCAAGATGTGCCGGACCGGGTACCCTTTCCGCCGAAGGAGCAGACCATGGCCCTGATGGACCGGATCAAGAAGATGTTCTCCTCCCGCCCCTCGACGGCCGACTCTGCGCGCAGCCTGGGGCGGAACGACCTGTGCTGGTGCGGGAGCGGGAAGAAGTACAAGCGCTGCCACCTGCGCGAGGACATGCACAAGCGGGTGGAAGCCCGGTACGCTGCCCAGTTCGCGGCGCGGAACAGCGGCGGCGGGATCGTGCCGCCGGGCGGCGCCAAGAAGGCCAAGGGCGCACGCATGCCCGAGGCGGCACAGCCGCCGGTCGGTAAGTAGGCCGCCCTTCCGACTCCCCACGTCTGTTTTCTACGGCCCCGGATTCCTCCCATCCAGAGTTTTGCCGCAGCGCGAGACGGAGTCGCAGTGAAGAAGAAGACGTTGCGGTGAATAAGACGGAGTCGCGGTAGAGAACGGGACGTTGCGGCGGAGAAGCTTACGTCGCGGCGAAGAAGCTTCAGTTGCGGTGGAGAATCTTGCGTTGCGGCGAAGAAGGCGGTTCTGCGGTGAAGAAGCTTGCCTTGCGGCGGAGATCCTTGAGTCGCGGTGAAGAACGGGACGTTGCGGTGGAGAAGATTCAGTCGCGGTGGAGAATCTTGAGTCGCGGTGGAGAAGCTTGAGTCGCGGCGAAGAACGGGAAGTTGCGGTGGAGAATCTTGAGTTGCGGCGGATAATTTCAAGTCGCGGTGGAGAAGAAGAAGTTGCGGTGAAGAACGGGACTCTGCGGTGGAGAAGCTTACCTTGCGGTGGAGAATCTTGCGTTGCGGCAGATCTCGGGAGTCTGCGGTGGAGAAATCGACATCGCGGTCGAGCAAGCGCCGGCGCGGCCCCGCTCGGCCCTCTTCGGCGACAGCCGTTCGCGCCGCACTGCCTGGGACTCCTACGAGGTCTTCTTCTCCGCCCGCGACATCTCCTGGGTCGTAGCGGAGCTCGGATTCCTGCGAGCCTGCGGCTCCCACGGGCTCGTGCGGATGGAGGGCGACCACGTCGTCTTCACCTGGCGGGACCGTGCTGATCACGATCGCGTCAAGGAGATGTCGCTGCCGGCGGATGAATTCCTCCGGCGCTTCCTTCTCCACGTGTTACCGGATCGCTTTGTCCGCATCCGCTATTACGGCCTGCTCGCCAACCGCAACCGTCAGGAAGATCTTATCTGATTTTGATGAGAGCCAGGCTCAATTCAGGAAAGTCTGTGAATACGGCAAGAAGCTCTATGCAAGCCTCCCTTCTAAACCACCTGAGACACCGCTAGGGCTAAAGCTTCCAGCCCGCCCAGCGGTAACGGACCGGATCCTTCTAGGCTATTACGAGATGTTCGATAGTGCGTGGAATGAATATGCCCAGGCAGAGCACTGGATTAAGGAGCTTAAGGCTGCTACGGCGAGGACGGATACTGAAGAGATGTTTGTATTCTTCTCGCCAATCTTTCTCGCGGTAGCGCTGGCACTGCGTATAACTAAGGTAACTGGCGAGATTCGACTCGAGCGCTATCAGGTCAGGCCTTCTGCCAAAACAGAAAAGCAGGATAAATGCAACAGGAGAGGAACTTGAAGCGGAGGCGCCCAACCCAGGCGGTCCAGCGGACAGCTGACGCATCCGCTCAACGCCATCAGCGTTAGAGCGCACATGACGGGATAACGGCAGCGTAGCATCGACCACGACCAAGAGCCCAGAAATCGTCGCACAACAGGCGGTCTGTTATGAAGGCATTCGTCGTCGCGAAATATGGCAAAAGCGGCCTGCGCGCCGCCGAAGTGCCAGATCCCATCATCGGGCCCCGTGACGTCCTAGTCCGGGTGAGCGCTGCCAGCATCAACCCGCTGGACAAGATGGTACGCAACGGCGAGTTCAAGCTGCTCCTGAAGTACAAGACGCCGTTCGTACTCGGACACGACGTCGCGGGCGTCGTGACGCGGGTCGGGGCCGAGGTGCGGGACTACAAGGTCGGCGACGAGGTCTACGCCCGACCCCGCGACCTGCGTATCGGGGCCTTCGCGGAGCACATTGCCATCGACCATGCGGACATCGCCCGCAAGCCGAGCTCACTCACGATGGAGGAGTCTGCAGCGGTCCCGCTGGTGGCGCTTGCCGCGTGGCAGGCGCTGGCCGGCCTCGCGCGGGTCAAGCCGGGGCAGAAGGTTCTCGTTCACGCTGGCGCTGGCGGACTGGGCTCGACAGTCATCCAGCTCGCCAAGCACCTGGGCGCATACGTTGCCACAACTGCGCGCGGTAACGACGAGGAGAAGGTGCGCGACCTCGGCGCAAGCGAAGTCATCGACTACACGAAGGCAGACTTCGCCGAGTTGCTCTCCGGCTACGACGTCGTGCTCGACTCCCTTGGTGGCGACAACCTCACGAAGTCGCTGACCGTGCTCAAACCTGGCGGCCTGGCGATCAGCGTTGTCGGCCCGCCGGACGCTGCGTTCGCCGAGCAGATCGGCCGACCACTCCTGAAGCCTGTGATGGTACTGATGAGCCGAAAGGTCCGGGCGCATGCCAGGAAGCTGGGCGTGCGCTACTCGTTCTTCTTTATGCGGGCCGATGGCGAGCAACTGAAGACGTTGGCCGCTCTCTATGATGCCGGCGCGCTGCGTCCGATACTCGACCGCACGTTCCCTTTCGACGAGACGCTCGAGGCGATGGCATATGTGGAACAGGGGCGCGCGAAGGGCAAGATCGTCATCGCCATGCCGCTCCCAAGCACATGACGAGAAAAAAGCTGCGGTCCAAGGGCTGGTGGAGGCGGCCAGCGCCCGTGAGCGGCGGAAGGAGTCTGTGAATGTCCGAGCGAGTGGTCATCGTCACCGGCGCGGCGGCCGGGATCGGGCGCGCCACGGCCCGGCGGTTCGCGCGCGACGGCGCGCGGATCGCCGCCTGGGACGTGAAGGCGGACGATCCGGAGGCGCTCGTCGCCGAGCTCCAGGCGGCGGGAGGCGAGGCGATCTTCCAGAAGGTCGACGTCACCGCCGCCGGGGAGGTGGAGGCGGCGGTCGCGGCGGTGGCGGAGCGCTGGGGGCGGATCGACGTGCTGGTCAACAACGCGGGGATCTTGAAGGACGGCCAGCTCGTGAAGTGGAAGGACGGCCGGCAGATCTCCGCGATGAGCGAGCGCGACTTCGACGCCGTGGTGGCGGTCAACCTGAAGGGTGTCTTCCTGTGCACCCGCGCCGTCGTCCCGCACATGATCCGGGGCGGCGGCGGCGTGGTCCTCAACGCGTCGTCCGTGGTCGGCCACTATGGCAACTTCGGGCAGACCAACTACGCGGCGACCAAGGCCGGAGTGATCAACATGACGCGGACGTGGGCGCGCGAGCTCGGACGCTACAAGATCCGCGTCAACGCGGTGGCGCCCGGGTTCATCGCCACCGAGATGGTCCAGGCCATGCCGGAGAAGATTCTGGCCGCGATGGTGGAGCACACGCCGATCGGCCGCATGGGGCGGCCCGAGGACATCGCCGAGGCCTACTTCTGGCTCGCCTCGGACGCCGCCGGGTTCGTGCACGGCGCGGTGCTGCCGGTGGACGGCGGCCTCGTGATCGGTACGTAGGGGAGTGGAGTCGTTGCAGTGCTATCGTTGCGGCACCATGTCGAAAGTGCCCAGCGCGGTGCTCCGCGCGGTCGCCGAGATCTCGGCTGCCCAAAAGAGGTTGTCCGACGCGCGCCGGACGCTGGGCCGGCTCACCAAACCGGGGCATCCGCCCCATCTCGTGGACCCCGCTTGGGCGTGGGCGGCCGAGCTGATGGAGGCGCGGCGGGACCGGCTGCTTTCCCAGCCGGGGGTGATGGGACTGGGCCTCGGCTTCCGGCTGCGCGGCGGAGCCCAGACGGGCCGTGCCTGCCTCACGGTCTTCGTGCGGCAGAAGCACTCTCCCGAGGAGCTCGACGCCCAGGGGATCCCCGCGCTCCCCAAGAGTCTGCGCTTCAGCGGGCACCGCCTGGAGGTGGACGTCGTGGAGCTCGGCCCCATCGTGCGCCAGGTCGATGCGGGCGCCAGCCTCGGACCGGCGAGCGGCGGCGATCGCGGCACTCTCGGCGCGCTGGCCCGGGACGTCCAGGTGGGCGACACCGTCGCGTTGACGGCGATGCACGTCACTCCGGTCCAGGAGTTTCCCGCCGGTGACGTTCCGGCGCCCCAGTTCGTTTCGCCGATGCCGGGAGGCGGCCTGTTCGCCACCCTGCGCCAGGGGACGATGTCCGGCATCGACGCGGCCAAGCTGGCGCTCGACGTCCAGCAGCCGGCCATCACGGTCCTCCCCAGCATCGGGCGGCTCAACGGTTCGCGGCCGCTGACCTTCCCGGGGGATCAGGGCACGATGGTGAGGATGTTTGGCGCGGTCTCCGGGTTCCAGACAGGCTCTATCGTCAATCCCATTGCGTCGATTCCGGCGGAAGACCTGGACGCGGCGACCCTCGTGAGCATCTCCACCCAAGGCGGCGATTCCGGCGCCGCGCTGGTCGATCCCCAGGGCCTTCTCCTCGGCTTCCTCGTCGGCGTCGGGGGGACCCAGCTCAACAGCCTGCGCGTGTTCACTCCGGCCAGCCTCGTCCTGTCGCGGCTCGGCTGCGAGATCCCATCATCCTGAGGCATGCCATGAAAGGAGGGACCATGAGCCCATCGCTTCGAGCGGTCGCCGGCCTCACCGGCGTCATCGCGTTCGGCGCCCTGACCGGCGCGGCGTCGGCCCAGACCTGGTCGATCACCCTGGGGCCGAACAATGCTCTGACCTCGACTCTGCAGCAGGGCAAGGTCAACGTCGTCGCCGAGACCCAGGCGACGGTGAACGTGGCCTGCCAGACCGGCGTCGACTGTTCAAAGGCAGGCCTCCGCCTCGAGCAGGGAGGCGCCACCGTGATGAGCCTCGGCCCGCCGACCACGTCCGCCATCGGCCTGACGTTCGCGATCCCGAAGGCGGCGGTGAGCCCGGGAACCGATCTCGCCGTCCTGTTCGCCGGCAACAAGATCGGCTCCTTCCAGATCGCGCCGGATGGGAGCAGCGCGGCGCCGACTCCGCCGTCACCCTCGTCCGGCGGGGACGCGCCGACTCTGGCGCAGCTCCTCGCGCTGTCCTGCCCGGGCACCTACACGGCGCACTATGACGCGAAGAACAACATCGGGGAGATCGTGGTGACGCCGCTCGGCGTCGTCCTGGCGACTGCGTTGGACCGGTTCGACGAGAACGACACCCTGGTCGTGCGTGTAGTCGGCGACGTGCGGCTGCTCCCCTTGCTCAAAGCGGCCCGCACCTCGCCTTTCCGCGACGTGGGCACGGTGCGGATCGTCGGCGGCGACCAGACGGTTCCTCTCCTCCAGCGGCAGGCCGGTCTGGTCGCCCAGTGCGGCGAGCAGAAGTTCCTGCTCGACAACTTCGCGCCCGGCGCCGGACAGGTCCAGATCTCGGCCCTTCAAGGCACGCAGCTGGCGCCGGTCGGCGGCTTCGACTTCCAGGTGGACCCGCTCTACACCGGCATGCTGACCCTCGGCGCGGCGCGGACCGACCTCATCGATCCCGGGTTCAAGCTCGCCTCGAACGGCGGGCAGACGGTGATCGTTGCCGGCGACACGGGGAGCCACGACCTGATCTACACCCTGTTCTACACGCCGTTCGTCTGGGGCAAGCGGGACTTGCGGAAGCCGGTGCCGTGGTACCAGCACATCAACCCGACGATCGGCGTCGCGCCGCAGCACCTGAGCGACAACGCCATGATCGGTCTCAGCGCGGACCTGCCGGCGGGCGTGACGCTCACCTTCGGGCGGCATTTCCGGCGGATCACCGTCCTCCCCGCGGATACCGGCCTCCAGGTCGGCTCGCCCTTCAGCGGCACCGCCGACCAACTCCCCACCGCCACAGAATGGAAGAACGCCAACTTCTGGGCCATCTCCATCGACCTGCGGGCCATGGCGCAAATCCTCCGCGCCGCCCTCGGCACCGGAGGAGGGACGACACCGTAGCGCCGGCCTTCAGGGTCAGCGTAATTCGCTCCGTAAGCTTGCGCGTGTATTGTTGGCGATGGGCGACTCCCTGCCCTTCCGGCGGGAGGCTCGCCGAGGCGCGCCCGGAGTTTGGGCGTAGCATCGAAGCGAGAGGTGGATGCGTGTCGCGGAAGACGCTGCTCTCCATGCTGTCGCCGGACCCGAAGCGGTCGGCGGAGAAGGCCTTGCTGGCGGGCGACCGCCAAAAGGCCATGGAGTCGTTCGCCCGCTCCGGGGACTGGAAGCGGGCGGCTCAGCTCGCGGCCGCGCTGGGCGATGACGAAAAGCTGGTCCGCTACTCCTTGATGGACGCCTTCGGACGTCTCCCCGAGGGCCGGATTCCCGACACGCTTTCAGCCGCCGAGCTCCTGGCGGCACAAGGCCACTTCACGGAGGCGATCCTCCTTTTCGAGAAGGCGGGGGCCTACTTGCAGGCCGGAGAGGCCGCGCTCTCGTCGCACGAGCCCCTGCGCGCCGCCCGCTACTTCAAACAGGCCGGCGCCTGGCTGCCCGCCGTGCGCTGCTTCGAGCAGGTGGGAGATCTGCGGGAGGCCCTGCAGACCGTCGAGGAAGGCCTGCGGCGGCTGGAGCGGGTGGAGAGGACGATGGGCGCCAGCTCGGCCGGCGCCAGCCGGACCGAGGAGCTGAATCTGCTGCGCGCCGATCTCCTGGTGCGCACGGGCCGCAAGGACACCGCTGCGGCGCTGGTGAGCTCGTTGCCGCCGAGCGTCCGCATCGCCGAGATCCTCGAGCGGGCGGAGCGCTTCACCGAGGCGCTCCAGTGCTATCTGGATCTGGGTCAGGTCGACGAGGCGGTCCGCCTGGCGTCCCGGGCTCCGGAGCGGGAACGGCTGCGGGCGCAGATCCTCCTGCATACCGGCCGCCCGGCCGAGGCCGGCGACCTCCTGGCCCAGATCGGCCTCGCCCGCGAAGCCGCGGCTGCCTACGAGACGGCGAAGGACTGGAGCCGCGCCGCCTATCGCTGGGAGGCCGCCGCGGAGCCGCGACGGGCTGCCGAGGCCTATGAGAAGGCCGGCCGGACGCGCGATGCGGCCCGCTGCTATGGAGCGGCAGGGATGGACCAGAAGGCGGCGGAGGTCGCCAACCGGGGCCGCAGCTCAGGCGCGACGAAGGCCGCCGCCGTGGCGAGCCGCGGCACGCTGCAGAAGGCCCGCCAGGACATCGCGGCGGGCGAGACGTCCCGGGCCGCTTCTCTCCTGCTCCAGATCCGGCCCGACGAGCCCGGGTTTGCGGAGAGCGCCGTCCTGCTCGCGCCGCTCCTGATCGACGAAGGTTTCTATGCCGACGCCCTGAGCCGCCTGCGGCAGACTCCGCGGGGCGGCACGCCGCAGCTCGACATCGAGCGCGACTACTGGGAGGGGCGGAGCCTCGACGCGCTCGGCCAGAAGGAAGCGGCGATGGCCTGCTTCGAGAAGGTGGCGGCGCGCGATCCTGACCATCGCGACGCCCGCGAGCGGCTCGAGGCGCACAGGAATCCCCGGCCGCAGCCCGTCGCCGCCAGCCAACCCGTCACAGCGGCCGTCGCGGCGGAAATGCCGGTGGTGGGCGGTTGCCTTGCCGGGCGCTACGAGATCCTCGCCGAGCTCGGCCGCGGCGGCATGGCGCAGGTCTACAAGGCCCGCGACATCGAGCTCGACGAGATCGTGGCCGTCAAGGCGCTGTTCGCCCTCGCCGAAGGCAACGTCCAAGAGGAGACCCGCCTCCTGCGCGAAGTCCAGGTCTGCCGCCGGATCACCCATCCCAACGTGGTGCGGGTCTATGACATCGGGAGATTCCAGGGCGGCCGTTTCGTGACCATGGAATACCTCGAGGGACGCGGCCTGGACACCGTGATCGCCGAAGAGTCGCCGCTCGCGTTCGAACGCGTCCGGACGATGCTCTCCGAGATCGCCTCCGGGCTCCAGGAGGCGCACTCCCAGGGGGTCATCCACCGCGACCTGAAGCCGAGCAACGTCATCGTCACCGCGGGCCGGCTCAAGATCCTCGACTTCGGGATCGCCGCCATGGCCGGGCTCGGAGCGCGGCTGACCCAATCCGGCTTCGTGATGGGGACGCCCATGTACATGTCGCCCGACCAGATCCTGGGCCACCCGGACCACCGGTCGGACCTCTACTCTCTCGGCGTCCTCGCCTACGCCCTCATCGCCGGCCGCGAGCCGTACGAGCCGGCCGAGAGCACGTTGCTCATGCTGCAGCAACTGCAAGCGGCGCCGCCCCCCATCCGCCGCTTCCGCGCCGAGACTCCGGAGCCCTGGCTCGACCTGCTCGACCGTCTCCTGGCCAAAGACCCCAACGCCCGCTTCCAGTCGGCGCAGGAGGTCGTGGACGCCCTGGAGACGCTTCCCGCCTGAGGATGCCCGGCCGGCGGCTACGAGTCGGCGGCTTGCTTCGCTTTCAGCTGTCTGACTCCCTCGGAGAGGGGGATGAGGCTCATGAAACGAAATCGCCTCGCGGACCACCTAATAGATAGACAGGGTGCAAAGGGTGGAGTGTAGCTCCCAGGAGGAAGTCGACGTGGCCCAGAAGAGTCAAGAGCCCGGCCGGCACAACGGATGGACGGCAGGGTCCGCACTGCGCGAGGAGAGCCCGACCATCGTCCGCCACCTGGCGGACGGCTGCCCGACCTGCAAGGCGGGGCTGCAGGTCTTGCACCACACTGAGCAAGACGCGGCCTGGGCGGCCTCGGCGGTCGAGCAGTTCGAAAGGGAGCTGGCCGCCAGCCTGGCAGCCGCCGACAGTCCGGTGGAGGCTCTCCACGCCGCGCTGGCGGATCTGGCGGTGCGCCGGGAGCACCGGCCGAGCCGGCACTGACCGGTCCGCCGGTCAGGCCGCCGGCGTCAGCTCTTCCTCCCGTTTCGGGCGCAGGCGCGCCAGCGCTTTCTTGACCCCCTCCACGCTTCGCAGGTCGTCGAAGAGCGAGTAGAAGACCGGCGTCGCGAGGAGGGTGAGGAGGAGGGAGAGCGACTGGCCGCCGATGACGACGACCGCGATGGCGCGGCGCTCCTCGGCGCCCGGACCGGTGCCGACGGCGAGGGGCAGCATGCCGGCCACCAGGGCGAGCGTGGTCATCAGGATGGGGCGGAGGCGGTCGCGGTTCCCCTGCAGGATGGCGCCGAGGCGGTCCATCCCCTTGGCGCGCAGGTTGTTCATGTGGTCGATCTGCAGGATGGCGTTCTTCTTCACCACCCCGAACAGGACCAGGACGCCCAGAGCCGAGTAGAGGTTCAGGGTGTTGCCCGTCGCCCACAGCGAGAGCAGCGCGAAGGGGACGGTCAGCGGCAGCGAGAGGAGGATGGTCAGCGGGTGGACCACGCTCTCGAACTGCGAGGCGAGGATCATGTACATGAAGAGGATGGAGAGCACCAGCGCCCAGACGAACTCCTTGTAGGTGCGGGCGAGCTCGCGGCCGCGCCCGCCCACGGCGGTGGAATAGGTCGAGGGAAGGTGCATGCTGTCCACCGTCTGCTGCAGGGCCTCCAGGCGGTCGGCCAGCGCGAAGCCCGGGCCGACGCCGGCGCGCAGGCTCACCTGGCGCTGGCGGTCGAGGCGGTCGACGCGCGAAGCGGTGATCGCCTCCTTGAGCTGGACGAGGTTGTCCACGCTCACCAGGCCGCCCCCCCGCAGGCTGCTCGACGGCACGAAGAGCTGGCGGATCGCCTCCGGGTCGTTGCGCCGGCCCTGCACCAGGCGGACCTCGACGTCGTAGTCGTCGTTGACGCCCGGGTCGTGGAAGCGCGAGACCTGGTCGTCTCCTCCCACCATCAGGCGCAATGCGGTGGCGAGATCCGTCATCTGGACGCCGAGGTCGGCGGCGCGGTTGCGGTCGACCGTCACGCGCAGCTCCGGCTTTTCGAGCTTCAGAGTGGTGTCGGCGTCCACGATGCCGCCCAGCTCCTTGGACTTCTCGCGGAGCTGGTTCGCATAGGCGGCGAGGGCCTGGAGATCGGGGCCGCGCAAGGAAAAGTCGATGTCCCAGTTGCCGCCGCCGATGTTGAACGACGGCACGTTGCGCACCGAGCAGCGCAGGTCCTTGAATTTGGCCAGCCGGGAGCGCAGCTCCACCATCACGTCCCGCTGGCTGTAGTTGCCGCGGAATGCCGCGGCGGGCTTGAAGCGCACCAGGCTGCTCAGGAAACGCGGGATGGAGAACTTCCGCTCCTCGTGCGGCGCGATGCGCACGTAGCCGCTCCCCGTGTTGACATTGCCCAGGAAGCCGGCACCGCCGTTGACGAGCACCGTTCGCACCGCGGGCAGAGCGCGGATCTCGGCCTCCACCGCGCGCATCGCTTCGTCCATCGCCGCCAGGCTGGTCCCCTCCGGAGCATTGACGTTGACCTCGAACTCCGACTCGTCGACGTCGCTCGGGATGTACTCGACCTTCACCAGCTTGTAGATCGGGATCGCCGCGACCATGACCGCCAGGCAGATCGCGGCGGCCAGGCGGCGGTGGGCCATCGTGATGCGCAGGACTCTCTCATAGCCGCGGTCGAGGCGGGCGTAGAACCCCTGGCGCGAGCGCGCCTCCGCATGCCCCGCGGTGTCCTGGAGGGTCTCGCCGCGCAGCAGGCGGGCGCTCATCATCGGTGTCAGGGTGAAGGAGACGAGCAGGGAGACGAGCACGGCGGCCGCGGCGGTGATGCCGAACTGATAGAGGAAGCGCCCCGAGATGCTCGACATGAAGGAGACCGGGACGAAGATGACCACCAGCGAGAGCGTCGTTGCCAAAACCGGGAGGCCGATCTCCGCCGTCGCCGCGCGCGCCGCCTCGAAGGTGTCCATCTTCTTCTCCTCGACGAAGCGGAAGATGTTCTCGAGCACCACGATGGCGTCGTCGATCACGACCCCCACCATGAGCACCAGGGCGAGCATCGTGACGCTGTTGAGGGTGAAGTCGAGGGCCTTCATGAGGCCGAAGGTGGCGATCACCGAGGCCGGGATGGCCACCGCGGCGATGAGCGTCGAGCGCCAGCTGCGCATGAAGGCGAGCACCACCAGCGAGGCGAGGATGCTGCCCAGGATCAGATGCAAGTTGATCTCGTGGAGGGCGGCGTAGATGTAGCGCGACTGGTCGCGGACCACGACGAGGCGCAGGTCGGCGGGGAGCTGCCCCTGCACCCGCTCCATGGCCTTCTTCACTCCCTCGATCACCGCCACGGTGTTGGCTCCCGACTGGCGGAGGATGTCGAGCGTGACCGTCGGCACGCCGTCGAGGCGCGCCACCGAGCGCTGCTCCTTGGTGCCGTCTTCCGCATAGCCGAGATCGCGGACGCGGATCGCCTGGCCGTTGACCGTGCGCACCACGAGGTCGTTGAAGTCGCGCGACTCGGCCATCCGGCCCATGGTGCGCAGCGTCAGCTCGCGGTCGGGGCCGGTGACGTTGCCTCCGGGCACGTCGGCGTTCTGGTTGATCACCGCGTCGCGCACGGCGGTGATGGGGAGGCGGAAGGCCGCCAGCCGATCCGGATCGACCCAGATGTTGATCGCCCGCTGGAGGCCGCCCACCAGGTTCACCTCGCCGACGCCGGAGGAGCGCTCGAGCTGGATCTTGACCACCTTGTCCGCCAACTCGGTCAGCTCGCGCAGAGACCGGTTGCCGGAGAGAGCGATCGTCATCACCGGCGAGGAGTCGTTGTTGAACTTGGAGATCACCGGCGGCAGGGTGTCCAACGGCAGATTGCGGACCACGGCGGCGATGCGGTCGCGCACGTCCTGCGCCGCGGTGTCGATCTTGCGGTCGAGCGAAAAGGTGGCGATGATGAACGAGCTGCCGGCCGACGAGATGGAGCGCAGCTCTTCGATCCCCTCGACCGTGTTGACCGCCTCCTCGATCTTCTGCGAAACCTCGGTCTCCATCTCCTCGGTGGAGGCGCCGGGGAGGTTGGTGCGCACCGAGACCGTGGGCAGGTCCACGGAGGGGAAGCGGTCGACGCCCAGGCGGCCGTAGCTCGCGGCGCCGACCACCACCAGGGCGAGGATGATCATGGCCGCGAACACCGGCCGGCGGATACAGATCTCGGCGAGCTTCTGCATGGGTGTGCCGGACGGCCTACTCGGCCACCATGACCGCCTGGCCGCCGACCAGGTTGCCGGGGGCGACGACGACGGGATCGCCGGCTGCAACCCCTTCCAGGATCTCGACGCGGTCACCGGAGCGGCGGCCGGTCCGCACCCGCTTCTCGACCGCCTTGCCGTCCTCGACTCCCATCACCTTGTCGATGCCGGCGAAGGAGACCACGGAGGAGAGCGGCACCAGGATCGCGGGCTCGGCGGACAGGGTCTCGATGTCGGCTCGCGCGAAGGCTCCCGGACGCAATCGCCCGTCCTGGTTGGGCACCTCGGCCTCGACGAGCAACGTGCGGTTGTCCTCGCTGATGGAGGGGCTGATGCGCGCCACGCGGCCGGTGTGGTCCGCGGCCTCGCCCTCGATGGTCAGCTTGACGGGCTGGTTCAAGCGCACGTTGACGGCGTCGCGCTCGGGCACGGCGAGGCGCAGGCGGAGAGGATGGACGCGCACCAGGGTGACCAGCGCCTGGCCGACCGTGACGTAGTCGCCGCGGCTCAGCTTCCGCTCCCGGATCATGCCGTCGAAGGGGGCGGTGAGCGCCGAGTCGGCGAGCTGCTGGCGGGCGATGTTGAGCTCGGCGGTGCGTTGCAGCAGAAGGCCCTGGCGGCTGCGCGCGTCCTCCATGGCGTCCTGGTAGCGCGCGTCGGCCACTTGCAGCGTCGCCTCCGCGGCGTCGAGATCGGACTGCGAGATGAGCTGCTGCTTGAAAAGGTTGGCGGCGCGGTCATGGGTGAGCTGCGCCTGGCGCAGGTTCGCCGCGGCCTGCTTGACGACCGACGTCTGCTCGGGAGGCACCACCCGGTCCGGCTCGCCGGCGGCGAGCCCGAGGCGCGCCCGCGCCTGCTCCAGGGCGTTCTGCGCCTGCGCGACCCGCAGCTCGAAGTCCATGGACGCCAGACGGGCGATCACCTGGCCGCGCGCGACGCGGTCGCCGAGGTCCACGGCGATCGTCTCCAGCCGCCCGGCGACCTTCATGGCCAGCTCGGCCTGCTCCTCCGCGGCGAGAGTGCCTGACACGGTGACGGTGCGCGAGAGACGGCCGGTCTCGGCGCGCGCCAGCCGCACCTCGCGGCTGGGCAGGGCGTTGACCGTTCCGGTCTCGGCGGTCCCTCGCTTGCTCTGGGCGGCCCTGTGATCTTTCCCGCTACAACCCGCCAGAAGCATGAAGCTGGAGGCGATCAGCCAACCAACGGTCATCCTGAAGGCGAGCCGTGCGAGCCGGAAGGATCTGGGCGGGCGGACCTTTCCTGCCCCCAGATCCATTGGGTCGCCGAGGCTCCCCGCAGGATGACATCGCACTCTGTAGTCCAACGACACTCTCCGCATGATCGTCTCAGTCTCCAGTCCAAACTCACTCAAACGGATCGCCGGCCGTAAAGTTGCAGCGTCCTAGCGCCGTTGTGCCTGCTTCGCCACTGCCTCGGCGGCCTGGCGGGCCGCTTCGGGGTCGCCGAGGTAGTAGTGGGCGAGCGGCTTCAGGCCGCCGTCCAGCTCGTACACCAGCGGGATGCCCGTCGGGATGTTCAATCCCACGATCTCCTCGTCCGAGATGCCGTCCAGATGCTTCACCAGCGCCCGCAGGCTGTTGCCGTGGGCGGCGATCACCACCCGCTTTCCCGCCCGCAGGTCGGGGACGATCGTACCGTGCCAGTAGGGCAGGAAGCGCGCCACCGTGTCTTTGAGCGATTCCGCGACCGGCAGCTCCGCGGGCGACAGGTCGGCGTAGCGCCGGTCGCGGCCGGGGTGGCGTTTGTCGTCCGGCGCCAGCGGCGGCGGCGGCTCCGCGTAGCTGCGCCGCCACACCAGCACCTGCCGTTCACCGTATTTGGCCGCCGTCTCCGCCTTGTTCAAGCCCTGGAGTGCGCCGTAATGCCGCTCGTTGAGCCGCCAGCTCCGATAGACCGGGATCCACATGAGGTCCAAGCCGTCCATGGCGATCCACAGAGTGCGGATGGCGCGCTTGAGGAGCGAGGTGTAGGCCACGTCGAACGTGTAGCCCCCTTCGGCGAGCAGGCGGGCCGCTTCGTGGGCCTCCTCGATCCCCTTCGGCGACAGATCCACATCGGTCCAGCCTGTGAATCGGTTCTCCAGATTCCAGGTGCTCTCGCCGTGGCGCAGCAGGACCAGCTTGATCACGAATGCCCTCCCGTCCATTGCCGGACGGCCCCAGTCTACCTGGGATCGCGCTCGGTGGCGCGGGGCCGGGCGGCTGGCAGCCGAAACGTCACGAGCCTTCCCGGACAGGTATGATTGAGCTGACGCTGCGTCCAGTTGGAGCGCGACCTCATGCAAGCCCTCGTCTTCGACGACGTCCGCCAGATCCACCACGCGACCGTCCCCGATCCTGTCATCCGGGAGGCCGGCGACGTGATCGTCGAGGTCCAGGTCGCCGCCGTGTGCGGCTCGGATCTCCACGTCTATCGCGGGCTGGAGACCGGGCTCGACGCGGGGACGGTGATGGGCCATGAATTCGTGGGCAGGATCGTCGACGCGGGGCCCGGGGTCGCCCGCTTCCGCGCGGGGGACGTCGTCGTGAGCCCGTTCACGACGAGCTGTGGCGCGTGCTTCTATTGCCGCTCGGGGCTCTCGGCGCGCTGCCTTTCCGGGCAGCTCTTCGGCTGGGTGGAGAAAGGGAGGGGGCTGCACGGCGCCCAGGCCGAGCTGGTGCGCGTGCCACTGGCGGATTCGACGCTGGTGCGGCTGCCGGAGGAGACGCCCGCCGAGCAGGCTCTCTTTACGGGAGATGTCCTCGCCACCGGTTGGTTTGGCGCCGAGTCGGCTGGCGCTGCGCGCGGCGTGGTGACCGCGGTCGTGGGCTGCGGGCCGGTGGGGCTCATGGCCGTGATTGCCGCCCGCGAGCTGGGCGCGGAACGGGTCTTCGCCCTGGACTCCGTCCCCGAGCGGCTGGCCCTCGCCGTACGCTACGGCGCCGAGGCCATGGACGTCGGGTCCGGAGATGTGGCGACGCGGATTCGCGATGCCACCGAGGGACGGGGAGCCGACGCCGTGGTGGAGGCGGTGGGCTCATCGCAGGCCACCCGCCTCGCCTTCGACCTCGTCCGCCCCGGCGGCACGCTCGCCGCCGTGGGCGTCCACACGGAGAGCCAACTCGCCTTCCGGCCCGGCGAGGCCTACGACAAGAACCTCACCTATAGCGCCGGACGCGCGCCGGTCCGCCGCCTCATCGAGCGTCTCCTGCCGCTCGTCCAGTCGGGGAAATACGATCTCGGCGCCTTGATCTCCCATCGCCTGCCCCTCGCCGACGGCCCCCGCGGCTACGACCTCTTCGACCGCCGCCTGGAGGGGTGCACGAAGGTGATTTTGCTTCCTGCGCTCAGGCTGTAACGATTCCCCGCCGCCGGACGCCTCTCTGGGAGGAGCGCCGGAGATGAGCCACATCGAGATCGAACGGCCCACATGAGCGACTTCGACCGCATCCTCGCCGTCAAGACGGCCGCCCAGGACCGGCTCCTGGCCATCCCCGGCGTCCATGGCGTCGGAATCGGACCCAAGCTGACCGGCGGCGCGCTCACCACCGAAGCAGTGATTTCGGTCTGGGTCCTCAAGAAACGCTCTGCGGACGAAATCCCTCCGGACCAGCGGATCCCCTCGGAGATCGAGGGCATCAGGACCGACGTGATCGAGGCTGAGCTGCCGCGGCACACGGCAGATCCTCCACCAGACGCAGAGCGTGCTGCCGATCCACGTCCGCTTCCGCGGCATGCCGAACCAGCGCTGGTGGGACTTCGAGGAGGGGACCACCGACTTCGGCGCCGTCGAGCCGGAGAAGCGCGATCTCGCCAAGCTGCTGGTCATGGACTTCATGCTGATCCACGGCAACGACTGGTACCTGATCCCTCTCCGCCAGCCGGTGGGGCAGCTCATGGAAGTGGAGTGGCTGGTCGTCCACGACGTCTTCGGCGACGTCACCCACGTGCCGCGCGCCGACGCCGCGCCGGTGCCTGCGGCAGAGCGCTGGACCCTGTTCAGCCTCACCGCGCCCGAGCAGCCGAACGGCATCGCGCCGTTCTTCGTCCAGCCGCCCACCGCGGCCGGCTCCGTGATGGATGGGCAGGTGTTGGAGGAGGTGCGGTTTCTGCGCGACGAGACGGCGAACATGGTGTGGGCCATCGAGGAGATCCTGGAGGGCGGCATCGGCCAGCCCCTGCGCGGTCTGGAGAGAGACCAGGCCGCGCTGCCCGCCACGCCGCCGCCCGCGCCGGTGACCGCCGGTCCCCATCCGCCGCTCAAGTACCAGATCCAGACCGCGGTGCCCGAGAGCTGGATTCCGTTCCTGCCCGTGCTCATCGACCCGGTCAACGGCGACATCGCCTTGCAGATCGCGGCCATGCTCCGCACCCGCGCCGGACAGCCGCCGGAGCCCATCCCCCCGCGCGGCCGCATCCTCCAGCCCACCGGCGTCCCCGACCCCGCCCAATACCAGATCCGCGAAGAAGAGATCTCCCGCGCCGGCACGCGGGTGAACCGCCTCGCCCGCCGCAGCCGCTGGACCGACGGCTCGACCCACCTCTGGATCGCCAGGAGAAGGACCGCCGGCGCCGGCGAAGGCTCTAGCGGCCTCAAGTACGACGTCGCCAACGTGAACCGCTGACAATGGCCCGGGTCCCGAGGCCTGGGAACGGCACCCCGACGCAGCAAACGAGGCGTTGGCGCTTTACGACATCACGATCCCCAGCCGCCAGTGGGAGTCGACGGAGCAGATAGAGCGGGTTCGCCGCTGGCGGAAATGTTGAGGAGCTGGTAAGCTCTAATTAACGTACGCGAGGACATTCGATGGATACGATTTCCGTCCGTGTAGAGTCGGAGCCGGAGGAGGCACCTTACGACACCATCCTGGGCCTTCGCCCCGGAATCGGAGGGGTCCGGGAGATCGAGGTCGGCAAGCTTCGCGAGTCGTTCTCCCACCTCGCACAGCAAATCTCCAAGATCCTTCAGGACATTCGGACGGTGGGCGCTTACCGTCTCAAAGAGGTCGAGATCGACGTCGAGGTGAGCTCGGAGGGGGGAGTGCATCTGGTCGGAAGCCTGAAGGCAGGCGTCAAAGGTGCCATCAAACTGAAGTTCTCGGAGTAGGTCTCCTCCTTTCGGGACCATTCCGAACCGCGCGATGTCTGAGCCCGCCCACCGTCTTCAACCGGAGCCGCTGGAGGATCTCTTCCCGCTGGCACCCTTCCTGGCGTCTCTGGAAAGTATCGGCATCCGCCCCACCCTCGAAGACTATCGCCGCATCGCGCTGTCCCTGCGAGCGGGCGGGACGTGGACCACCCGCCAACTGTACGGCGTCCTGGCCTCTCTCCTCGTCCAGGACCCCGAAGGGGAGGAGCCGTTTCGCCAATGCTTCGCTCGGTTCTTTTCGCTGCCGGCCGCAGCGCAGGAGCCCTTCTCCCGGGTCGACCTCGATCGCGCTCTGGCGGATCTCCAAGGGCTGGAAGAGAGCGGACGGCCGCCGCTTCCGCGGGCAGTTCCTCAGCCGATTTCGAGGCCGGCCAGGTCGGAGGCGAGGCCACCCCGGTGGCGTCTCGGCCTGGCAATTGGGGCCTTCCTCCTTTTCATCACCGGTTCTGCGCTTCTGCTTTGGAAAAACTTCTCGCCTTCTTCCCGTCCTCCACCGCCCGAGCCCACTCCGCGAGCGACCCCAGAAGGGCGCCAAGCCCTGACCCCCACTCCGCCGCCCGCCTCGCACGTGCGGGTCGATACCAGAGCAGCCACGATCCGAGTGAAGAGGGTCCCCCCTGCAAGAGCGCGCCAACGAAAGCTGGCCGATGTGTTCCTCCTCGTCGCCGCGCCAAGCTACGGGTTCTGGCTCTGGTGGTTCTTGAAGCGCCGAGGGCGCGGTGCAGCTCTGCCGGAGATGGGGGAGGCGAGGTCCCGGCTCTTCCGCCCGGCTGCGATTGGTGGTGCCCCTTCTCCCTTCCTCGACCCCGAGACCCTGGACCGTCTCGCGGATTCCCTGGGCTACTTTCGCAGCGAGATCTTGGGGCGAGAGCTCGACGTTCGGGCTTCGGTCGAGGCGACGGCGCGCTGGGGTGGGGTGCCATGCCCGGTCTTCGAGACCCGCCGGCAGATGCGTAGCGTGGTCGTCCTCGAGGACCTCTTCGCGGAGCCTCTTTCGTGGAATACGGTGGCGGCCGAGCTCGCGTCCGGGCTGCGGCAGCGGGGAGTGCCGCTTCTCCATGCCTTCTTCCGGGGAATCCCCGATCGTTTCCACACCGAGAGCGGGCTCGAGATGCATCTCGAAGATTTGGAGGACGATCGGCGAGGCTACCTCGTGCTGGTCTTCAGCGACGGCAAGGGGCTCGCCTCGCCGCGGGCAGCCTTCGTTCTCGAGACGCTCGCCCGCTGGCCGCAGGTCGCCTGGATGCAGCTCCAGGAGCCGCGAGCCTGGGATCAGTCGGCCGCCCTGCCGGCGTATCACGCGCTCCCGGTCTTCCCCGCCTCGCGGACGGGGCTCCTCCAGGTCGTCGACCGCTTCACCACCGAATGCGCACCGGACCAGCAGGCCGCCGCCACTCCAGAGAGCTGGCGTGGGCTGCCGCTGCGCTCCCTCGCGGGGCGGCGGCTTGCGGATTACGTCGAGACGCTGCTTGGGGACAGCCTGCTGTGGGCTCAGGCCTGCGCCATGGTCCTGCCCCCGTTCAGCTTGGGCTTGGCGGACCGCCTGCGCCAGTGTTTCCATCCGGACCTCCCTCCAGAGCGCCGCCAGCGCCTTTTCGCCCTCCCTGGCACGGTGCAAACCGCTGGCGGGCTCAGCTTCTCGCCGGCAGTGACCGCGGTTCTCCGGGAAGGCTTTGCGCGCCGCCGTTCCCCTGAGGCGCAAGAGGAGGTCTTGGCCTTCGTCCTGGAGCGCATCCGGGAGGCCGAGCCGCCGGATCCGGAGAGCCAGGCACACCAGGCCTGGGAGTGGCGGCTGGAGCGGCTGCGTCTGGAGCTCGATCCGGACCATGCGATGGAGCGGCTTGCCGTGCTGGCGCAGGGCCCTCTGCGGGGGGCGATCCAGGGGGACCTGAGCAACTTGCGACCTGGACCTGATGGTTGGGGGTCAGGTCCGGTGCGCGTCCCTCTGCGAGTTCTCCCTAGAAGCCGGCGCGGGAAGCGCCTGCTGACCGACGCGCTGGCCGGCCGCGATCTGGCGCCACCGTCCCCGCCTGCGTTCTGGCCGAAGGCTGCGATTGTCGCTGCCGGAGCCGTCCTCTTCGGGTTGACTGCGTGGCTGATCGTGGGTCGGGATTCGGCAGAGGGCCTGAAGATCACTGTCCGGCCCGGAAAGCCGGATGTCCAGGTTCTGTTGGTGCTGGAGAAAAAGGTAGGAGAACGCTGGCAGCCCGTCTCCCCCGTCATCCAGTTTCCTGGCAGTAAGGGATTGAGCATCGCCTCCGACGGCGGAGAATACAGGGTTAGCCTTCTCGCGGATTCGCTCAATCGCAGCTTTTCCTTGCCACCAACGCGAGACGACCTGGAAGTGAGCGTGATGATTGTGCCGGCGGATTTAAACCGCGGCGCCACGCGAGTAGCCCCCTCGAAGGTGCCAAAGAGCCCCATCGAGATCAAACGGCATAACAACCCTTCTAAGCTTGCGTCAACGACCAAGGCGGAGCCCACGGTGCCCATCGGGGGAGCTTCGGGCCAGCCGGAAGTGTCCCCTGGACCGGATGCCCCAACTGGGGCAATTTCGCCGGCGCCCAACGACAGCACTCCCGCATCTGGAGAAGAGACCGCGGTTCCGTCGCCTTCCAAGACGCAAGGAGCGGAAACTCCAAGCGTGCCCAAGGATACACCGCCGGAGATGAAGAAGCTGGCGTGGAAGGTAGGTGAGCCCGTCCACGAGGATCTGCAGGAAAGAAACGTGGAAGCTTCCTCCCTCCCACCGGGAGTGAATCTTCTCGGCAAGGAGGGCCGGCTGGAAGGCGTCCCCACCGAGGCGGGGACCTGGGACAGCGAAATCTATAGGCTCGTGGACGATAAATATGCGGTTCTCAGGATCCCTGTGAGGCACCTGGCGATCGAAGTCCGAGATCCCCATTGCCAGGCCGGTCAGACCTTTTGCGGGACGAGATGCATTGAAATGCAGAAGTTATCTCCATTCCATGCCGGGGCCTGCTTCGCCATTGCGCCGAGCCTGCAGAAATCGGCTGCCGGAAGCGTCGACAAGCCGCCGGATTGGAAGGACGAATCGCTGCAGCCCCGGCATTACTACCGGCTGTACTACGAATGGAACCAAGATCGCACCGCGGTGCTGGTGCGGAGCCTCAAAACGAGTAGCGGCTGGGACCGCGGCATCGATCCGGCGCCGGTCGCTCTCGTTTTGCCGGTGGTCGATTTCGATCAGGGGAAGCATCAATTCCTCGCCACAGACCTCGAGGTGCATTGCTCGGGCGGAGTGCGGGTGGCGAGCTTCAGTGGTGGCCGGAGGAGCGTCTTCGAGAAGCTGAGCACCAGCGAGCGCTGGATTGAGAGCTTGGAAGTGAGTTGGTCTCGCTCCCCCGCAACCTCGACCGACCAATCGCTGACAAGAACTCTAGGACCCATCCTCAAGCCCTGGGAGGAGTTGTGCGCAAGAAAACGGTGAGATGCCTGCTAAGCTCAGGCGTGCTGGGATGCGCCTTTCTGCTGCCGATATCGCGAGGATTGGCGCAGGAGACTGCGAGCACTGCGGCGCGGGTGAGATTGGTCGAAGAACGCCAGCGCCCATCTACCATCGACGGGCTGGTTGTAGTCGGTGATGTCTTGGTGCTGCGAAACGGCGACGCCTTTTACGGCCTCGACTCGCTAAGCCTACGACAGCGATGGATCCTCCGCGGGGAGTACTTTAGCGCTGGGCCTTTCAGAGTCGGGGAGAACCTCTTTGTTGTTTCTGACGGATCTCTCCTCCAGATCGATCCACTAACGGGGATCATTCTTAGGAGGGAGGCTGCAAGCGGGAAGCCTCACTTGATTCTCGGATGTGCCAACCCAGGCGTGCTCCGCGAGGTTTTTCAGTTTTTAAGTAGAACTGAGGTATTCCTAGGGGCGGTCGACCTTACTCGCGCTATCAGAAGCCTCGAGAGGGAGAAGTTGGACTGGAAGGTCAGCTGGCTCTCAGCTCGGTATCTTCTCGTTGGCGCGGAAACTGGGCTGGTTGGATTTGACTTAGAGAACCCAGCGCGAGTGTGGAGAAGCGCTATCTCGGATAAAATCAGGCATATTCAAGGATGTGACGGAACGTTGCTAGTCGAGACGCAGGGCGGGGAACTCGTTGGAATCGATGAGAGCACGGGAAATGTGGCTTGGCGGTTCCGGATCGACGGCGGCCGCGTCGTGGTAGATCCTAAGACGAGCGCCGTCATGGTTGTGAGTTCAAAGGGTCCGATCGACCTCGTCGATCCCCGAAGCGGAGTCCGGCGGTATCTGACTGTCTTGAGCCCCCAGCCGGGCAGGATCCACGATGCCTGGTACTTCGGAGCTTTGCTAGCGGTCGAAGATGCCTCGCAAAGAAGGCTCAGATTCTATGACTTGAAGACCGGGGGTCTTGCGTGGCTCGATGAAGTCGGGGGGGTGATCTCCCACGTCGCTGTGCTCGACGGGTACAGCTGTTTGAGCACCGAGGCCGGTAAGCTTCAGATATTTGGAGTTTTGAAGAATGATAGCGCCGAAGTTGGGGGCTCTGGCTCTATCGACTTTCATATTGATCCGGAAGGTGCATTGATCTGGATCGACGGTTTCCTAAAAGAAACAGGTGGTCGAGTCAATGGTCTGACCGTGGGGTCTCATCGAGTCCGCGTATTTCACCCAGATCGAGAGATCTATGAGACATCCGTAGATGTTAGAGACGGTGCGATCTCGGAGGTCAACATCGCCTTGGACACGATTCGAGAAGGCGGCCTGTCGATCACGACCAATCCTGACGGCGCAAATATTTATGTTGATGGGAAGAACACAAGGCTCGTGACTCCCTACACGCTCTATAATATTGCCCCCGCGCAAATTCTCACCGTGGACCTAAAGAAACTCGGTTACAACAGCGTCCAAAGGAAAGTGGAGATGAGGAAAGAAGGTGCGGAGGTCTCGGAGAAGCTGGAGTTCAGTCCTGGGAGCTTCGATATTCTTGCGCACGTGGCAGCGGGGGAATTCGGTTCCATCAAGGGCTGGAATGAGGACGACATTCGCGTTGGGGGCGTTGTGGGGCAGCCCGTGAAATCTCGCGCCGAAGACGGCGATCCGACCGTGGAATTAAGAGCGGAGGACTGGGCGCTGCGCAGGATGGCCCTGTGGGCACGCTATGAGGTCGGAGGTAGTGGAGGCTACGAGCGTGAAGGAGGGATCTGGGTCTCGAGGGACGCGCTTCGGAAGCTGCTAATCGGGCTCTCCTATCTTTACCTCTATCCGCCCGACTCGGCGAGCACGCCGCCGGATGTTGGGCAGGGTGGGGAGGATCGGAGCGCACCGCTCGAAAACTGGGATCACCCAATTCCGCGGGTCTTCGTAAACAACAAGGGCAGAGACTACCTTGTAGCGCGAGTACGCGCGAGACTCCAGGAAGATCTTCTCCTGGAGGTAGCTGTGGGCCATCTCTTGGGCGCTAGCCTTCGGGGTACAGCTCTAGTGAAGGGGCCGGATGGCCATCTTGTCCGTGATCCTGAGCGTACTTATGACTTTCATTCCCGAGACGGGAATCTGATCGACATCAGTCTCAGGAAGGGGCTCGGCGCCTTTCGCTTTTTCCGGATTTTCCCTTCGACGACACTCGAACTTCGTTATCGCTACCGGGAGAACGACTTTGGTGTTGCGCAGGAGCGGGGAGGAGAAGCGGCACTGGGACTGGGACTGGGACTGGGAAAATGACAGCGATTTGGCAAGGGGCAGAGCAAGGTCGGTATACGATTGAAATCCACCGCCAGGGGGAGGTGTACTTGGGGAGACTCTACCGCGGCACCCCTGACCGGTCGACCGCGCTCGTCGGTCTGGCGCTGGAAGCGGGCGCCAAACCATTCTCGATGCGGGAGGACACGCTGGGGTCGGTGGTGGCCCGTCTGATCGCGATGGACATTGCCTTCGTCAGAGAGTTCGATGAGCGGTTCCAGCTCGAGCTCGGCCGGTACCTCTATCGAGAGACCTTCGGACGCGCGCCATGGGGAGATCTCCCCGTCGAAAGTGACGTCGAGGTCCAGGTCCTCACCGATGACGAGCACATAACGCGCCTGCCCTGGGTGCTCCTGGCGCGAGGGGGGGATTTCCTCTGCGCTTCCGGCTGGTCCGTGAGCCTGGGGCGGCCCGGTGCGGAAGCTGGGGACGTCGAGCTCCCGCCCTCGCCCTACCTCCTGGTGGTGGCGCCGGAGCCCGCCGGTGAACCGGCGACGGAGGCCGCGCAGCACGTCGGGGAGTTGGAGAGGCAGTGGAGCGACGCCGACAGCTACTTCGGGCGCGGCAAGCACCTGCAGGTCGTATCAACTTGGGAAGACCTGCTGAAAGCCTTGCGCGCTCAAAAGGTGGATCTGCTCTACTTCTATGGTCACGGCAGAGGGACCCTTGCCTCTTCCCGGCTACTGTTCCCAGGCCGCGGCGGCGCCGCGGAGGTCCCGGTCGCGGACTTGGCACAGGCGCTCCGGGAGTCGGGGCAGGACCGGCTCCTCCTTGCCTATGTCAACTGCTGCCAGGGGGATGCCGGGGGTCTTCTCGGGGCCGGTTGGCAGCTCAGCGAGGTCGCCCCCGCGGTGGTGACGAACCGTACCATCGCCTCGGCCCGGGCGGCCCAGGCGCAGGCCAAGGAGCTCTGGGAGGCCGTTCTGATCAAGGGGGAGGCGCCGCATCGAGCGGTGGCAGGGTTGTATGGTCGGCTTGGCAACCTGGGCCTCACGTTTCGGGACGCGCGGTGGATGACCCCTGTCCTCCACCGCCGGTACAGGGCTTGGCGATCGGCGCCGCCCAGGCCGCGGAGGCGCACGGAGCGGGATCCGCACTGGCGGGTGACGCTCGACCGCCTCAAGCAGGCGGGTCAAGTATTCCTGGAGACCAGCCACATGCTCCACCAGCGGAGGCCCCGAGCACTGGCCTACTTCTGGTACGGTGAAGAGGGGCAGGGAATCGAGCTGTTCCACGAACGTCTGCGAGTCGAGCTGCTGAGGTCCCCTGCCGAGATCTCGTTCCATCCGGTCCGTCCCCGCTGGCCCGAGGAGCTGCGGGATCCCTTCGGTTCGTTCGAGGACATGATGATTGAGGCCTTCGAGGTGCAGAGCCTGGACGACTTGGCGGGCCGGATCCGAACCTCGGCGCGGCCGAATCCCCGGCGGTCCTCGCTCGTCTATGTCTGCCACCAGCCGTTGAGGAAGGGTGAGGCCGTAGGCCCTGCACACATGCGGGAGTATCTGGAGTGGTGGGACAAGGTCTTCGCGGCCCGCCTGGAGGACGCCGGAGCCTACGGTCTCCTGGGTGTCTCGTTCATTACGGGCAACGCGGCGAAGCTGCAGCAGATCCTGACCGATTGCTTCGATGAGCTCGACCTCAATCGGATGGCCTTCCATGTCCTCGATGAGATGGAAAAAGTCGCGCAGAGGGACCTTGAGCATTTCCTGCACACCCATGGCGTGCCTCTGCCGAGCGGCCGCAGGCGGGCCATCCTGCAAGACATCCTGAAGCAGACAGGGGGGCGTTACGAGATGACCCTTGAAGCCCTCAAGGACTTGCTGGATCGTCCTTGGGATGTCGCGAGCGGCGGCAAGCCCAGGCGGACAGCGGATTCCGCCGGCGACGATTGGTGACTCAGGACGAGGTGAAGAGATGGAGACGAGATATCCATTCCGGTTGATCGACGGCGAGCGCCGGGGACCTCTGGAGGATCCGAGCTTGCTGCTCGAACGCCCCTTCCTGTCGGTCGACACATCCTTCGCGGCGGACGCGCAACGTTTCGTGTCCGGGGAAGACCTCGAGCAGGCGATGAACACGGCGCTCGCCGTCGGGGAGCCTCTGCTATTAACCGGAGAGCCTGGAGTCGGGAAGACCCAGGCAGCCTACTACATGGCTTGGAAGCTGGGGGTCGAACCAGTGATCCACTTCCAGGTCAAATCCGACAGCACCGCTCTCGACCTGCTCTATCACTTCGACACGATCCGGTACTTTCACGACGCACACCGGACCAGCCCGGGAGAGCTGGACCTGAGCAAGGAAAAGTACATCGAGCAACGGAGCCTCTGGGAGGCGATGGACTCCGACCGCCCGCGGGTTCTGCTGATTGACGAGATCGACAAGGCGCCTCGCGACTTCCCGAACGACCTCCTGTATGAGCTGGACAAGATGGAGTTCCAGGTGAAAGAGACTGGAAAGATCATTCGTTCACCCAGGGAGCTGCGGCCGATCGTGGTAATCACCTCGAACAGCGAGCGGAGGCTGCCCGAACCCTTCCTGCGACGATGCGTTTACCACCACATCCGATTCGAGGATGGGCTGGTGAGGAAGGCGGTAGTCGCTAGGCGTGATGAGTTCGCCGCCCTGAGCGAAGGGTTCCTTAAACTATCACTCGAGCGCTTCCTAGCGCTGCGCCAGCGGAACCTCCGGAAACTGCCGGCCACCGGGGAGCTCCTGGTGTGGTTGAGGGTGTTGGCGCTGGCGGTGGGCAGCTACCCCGAAGAGCTCGCCGAGGATCTCTCGCAGCTACCCTACCTTGGACTCCTGTTGAAGGATCATCAAGATATAGAGAGTCTAGGAGAGCGGAAAGAGCAATGAAGGTTTGGGCCTGGATCCGCGTGGTCCAGCCCGGCGTTTGCCGAGATTCCTCACAGACTGTCCGGTCACCGGAGCGAGCGGGGGCGTAGTCGGCCGCACGGCGACATCGCCCTGCAGATCGCGGCCATGCTCCGCACCCGCGCTGGCCAGCCGCCTCCAGCGGCCTCAAGTACGACGTCGCCAACGTCAACCGCTGACGCGGCGCCCTACGCTTCTTTGACCGTCCGCGAAGGACTTCCTATACTCCGATCCATGGGCGAGCCCGCACGGAAGATACCCCTCAGTGTCGAGCCGGACGTCGAGTCCTCGGATGACGAGACCTCCGGCGTGACCATCCTCCAGCGTTGGGTCGAGCGACCCGATGGCCGCATGGAGCTGGTGGAGCTCCCTTTGACACCAGAGCTCTTTCTCGATCCGCAGCTCGAGGACAAGCTGCTCCAGGGCCGACTCCACAATCTTCTCCGCCACTATTTCTTCGACCTGCTGCTGCGCCACCTGCGGTCCGAAACCGACGTCATGGTCCTGGCAGACGTCAAGCACCTGCTCGGTCCAGGGCTGCCCGGACCTGCTCCCGACGTCTCGGTGATCCGCGGCGCCCGCCATCCGGACTTGGATTTGTCCAGCTTCGACGTCGTGAAACAAGGCACGGTCCCCTGCCTGGTCGTTGAAATCGTCTCGCCTCTGGATGCCCGCATCCGCCGCGCCGACGAAGTCGACAAGGTGAACCTCTATCAGCGCGTCGGCATCCAGGAGTATCTCCTGGTGGATCCCCCTCGCCGCGCCTCGGGCCGTCGGTTCCGTCTGAAGGGTTACCGGCTGAGTACGGATCGGCGCTACCGGCCGATCGAGCCTGACGCGAAAGGGTACCTCCTGTCCGACACCACGCAGCTTCGCTTCGGAGTCTCCGCGAAAGGAGACTGGATCGACCTCTACGACGTCCGCACCGGCGCGCGTCTGCTCAGCTCCCTCGAGGAAGAGGAAGGCCGGAAGAGGGCCGAAGAGAGCGCGTCCCGTGAGGAGGCGGCGTACCATACAGCCGAAGAGAAGGCGTCTCGCGAGGAGGCGGCACGCAAAGCGGCGGAGGCCGAGCTCGAACGACTGCGCGCGGAAGTCGAGAAGCTCAAGAAGCACTGATATCGCGCCCAAGCCCTGCACAGATGTCCGGACCCTCGAGCCGCCCTCGGCCACGCCCGGGACCTGTCGACGGAACCCTCGTATCCTCTCCCGCAAAGGTCGTACGCGTGGCCGGAGAGCAGGCTGGCTTGCCAGCCACAAGTCCTGAATGCGGAACTCGTGTCCTCTGCCCGTTTTCCTGAGCTCGGCCGCCAACCTGCCAAAGACCTCGCCTGTGGACTCGTCAATGAGCAGCACCGGTCTCTTTTTGAGCCGATCGAGGGCCGCCAGCCGCTTCTGCCGCAATTCAGGATCTTTCGCGTTCTCGGCGCCAAAACCTCAGCTCGGCGATGGTCACCGGTGAAATGTAGACCGGCTCAAGTCCCGTTACGGCGGCAACCTCCGCCGGTGAGAGAGCTCCACGCTCAACGTCGACCCAGATGCTCGTGTCGATCAGGATTCCCATGGATCCCGCAGCTCACTCAGCGTGCCCCGCAAACCCCTATCGGTTTTCCTGCCGCCGGAATCCTCGAGCCAAGCCGCCGCTGCGGAGTCCGGAAGGGCGCAGTAGAGACCGGCCATAGCCTCCAAGGCGGTTTGGCGGTCCAGACCAGGGATGATTCGGGCGATCTCATGGTGGTTGCGCACCACCACGATCTCCTCGCGCTCAAACTCAACACTGTCCAGAACCTTCCTAAGATTACGTGCCATCTCGGTGGCCGTGATCTCCCTCATGGCTCGCTCCTCTCGTCCGAGAGCATAGCGCAGGCGCGAGGCAGGATCTCACGGCCGTCATTCCATTGTGGCAAACTGCCGCGCGGCCCGCGCGAGGTGCAGGTGTCACGCTCGGTATGATTCGCGCCTATCTCCCGCGACGGGGCACATGGTGGCTCCGGAAAGGAGAGATCGAGATGAAACGCAAGCTTGGTTGGCTGGCTTTGGTGGTGGCGCTCGCGGCGCCGGCGGCGATGGCGTGGGCAGGGGAGGGCAAGACCGCCGGGGAGCATTCCTGCTGCTGCCCCTTCTGCTGCGACAAGGCAGGTCCAAAGTAGCGAGACGACAGGTCGCGCCGGGTGGAACGCGTCGAGCGGGAAGAGTTGCAGCGCCACCTCAAGCAGTTGGCGGACGGGGACCGCGAGGCGTTCCACCCGGTGTTCGTCCGCCTGTGGCCGCTCCTCCGTGGCTTCGCCGCCCACTGCCTGCCGTGGCAGGACGCCGAGGATGCGGCGCAGGAGGCGCTGCTTCGCGTGTTCTCCCGCGCCGCTGAGTTCGACCGCGAGCGCGACGCGCTGTCCTGGGCGCTGGGGATCGCCGCCTACGAGATCCGCAGCGCGCGCAAACGACGCCAGCGACGGCGGGAGAATCCGCCCGACTCCCTCGCCGGCCGGCCGGGCGTGGAACGCTCTCCGGAAGACGCCGCGGTGGCGGGCGACCTCGAGCAGACGTTGCACGCGGCGCTCGCGGCTCTCCAACCCGGCGATTCCGCGACACTGCTCGCCTATGCCCGCGGCGAGCGCCCCGATCTTCCCGGTCCCACTTTCCGCAAGCGGGTCGAGCGCGCTCTCGGCCGCTTGCGCGGCGCCTGGAGGCTGAGCCATGACCGTCGCCGCTGAAGCGGCTCTCGTCGTCCGCGCCCACCGCGCCTACGAGCGCGGGCGCCTGCGCTCGGCGCTCTGGCGGGCCGCGGCGGCGGTCGCCGTCACCGCGCTCGCTCTCATCGGGTGTCCGTCGCCCGACGGACCGGCGGCCTGCGCCGCGACGCTCGGCCTCGTCCTCATCGCCTGCCTGTGGCGCGGCAGCGTCTGGGCGCGCGGCGCCCGGCTCGGCTTTCTGGCGGGTCTCGTTCCCTGCCTGCTGCCGGCTGCCGTCCGCGCCGCCCATGCCTGCAACGGCAACACGTGTCTCACCCCGCCCGCCGTCTGTCTCACCGCCGGCGTGGTGGCCGGGCTCCTCCTCGGCTGGCTCGGTCTGCGCATCGCGGGTGACGGCCGCTTCTGGCTCGCCGCAGCCGTCGCCGCGCTCCTCGCCGGCGCCATCGGCTGCCTGGCCGCCGGGCTCGCCGGCCTGGTCGGCATGGCGCTTGGCATCCTGGCCGGCGCCGCGGCGCCGGTGCTGGTCTCAAGGGCGGCTTGATCCCTCGAGCGCGTAGCCCATGTAGGAGATCGAGGTGTCGTCGCCCTCCTTGAAGCGGACGCGCCTGCCCAGCTCGCCGAAGGAGATCCTGCCCTTCTTCCAGGCCCGCACGGCCTTGATCATGCCGAGCGGGTGGATGGCAGGCACCATCCCGACCACCTCGCGTGGCTCGAGACCCGCCTGCCGCAGGGCCGCCGCAAGCTCTTCGGGTTTGATGAACATGCCCCAGTCGTGCAGGCCCGGCGGCATGATGCGCGACCAGGCCCACTGCTGCATGAGCTTGATCGCCACCAGCTTGCTTCTGCGCGTCCGGTTGATCGTGTCGTAGAAGAACACCCCGCCTGGCGCAAGCACGCGGGTGATCTCGGCGACGACGGCAGTCACGTCGGCGACGTGCTCGAGCACGTCGCAGCAGCAGACGACGTCGAACGCACCGGCGGGGAAGGGGAGGTACTCGCCGGCGCTCTGCCGATAGGTGATGGCGAGCCCCTCCTGTTCGGCGTGCTGCTGCGCCGCGGCGAGCGACGGCGCCGAAGGATCGACCCCGGTGACCCGGCAGCCCAGGCGGGCGAATTCCTCCGCCAGGATGCCGCCGCCGCAGCCCACGTCCAGAACGCTCCTGCCCTCGGGATCGCGGCGCAGAGTCTGCGTGAGAACGCGCTTGAAGTAGCCGAAGCGGGCCGGATTGACCGCGGTCTTGAGGAGGTGCAGGAACCCATCCTCGGACCACCACGTGTCGGCGTGCCGATCGTAGATCTCGTTGTCGACGCTCATGAGGCCCTCCGTCCTCTCCATGCTACGATCGCCGGCGACCATGCGCAGCTTCGAATCGCTCTCGGAGCGCGAGATCCTCGCCCTCGCCATCGCCCTGGAAGAGGAGGACGCGAAGATCTACGGCGATTTCGCGGACGGGCTGAAGGAGCGCTACCCCGCATCGGCCGAGCTGTTCAGCAAGATGCGGGAGGAGGAGGACGGGCACCGGCACCGGCTGGTCGAGCTCTACCGGCAGAAGTTCGGCGAGCACATCCCGCACGTCCGCCGGGACGACGTGAAGGGGTTCGTCAAGCGCCGGCCGGTCTGGCTGGTACGGCCGCTGGGGATCGAGACGGTCCGCCAGCAGGCGGGCCTGATGGAGCTGGAGACCCGGCGCTACTACGAACGGGCCGCGGCCAAGACGTCGGACGCCTCGATCCGGCAGTTGCTGGGCGACCTGGCCAGCGAGGAGCGCGGTCATGAGTCGCTCGCCGCCACCCTGGAGGCCGAGCACTTGACGCCGTCGGTCCGGGCCGAGGAGGAGGAGACCCAGCGCCGGCTGTTCGTGCTGCAGGTGATCCAGCCGGGGCTGGCGGGTCTGATGGACGGCAGCGTCTCGACCCTCGCGCCGCTCTTCGCCGCCGCCTTCGCCACCCGCAACAGCCACGACGCCTTTCTCGTCGGCCTGGCGGCGAGCGTCGGAGCCGGCATCTCGATGGGCTTTGCCGAGGCTCTGTCGGACGACGGCAGCCTGACCGGCCGCGGCCGGCCGCTCATGCGCGGAATCGTCTGCGGGCTCATGACGGCGCTGGGCGGGCTCGGCCACACCCTCCCCTACCTGATCGCCAGCTTCAAGGTCGCCACCGTGGTCGCGGTCTGCGTCGTCATCGCCGAGCTGCTCACCATCTCCTGGGTCCGGCACCGCTACATGGACACGCCCTGGCTCGGCGCGACCGTGCAGGTTGTCATCGGCGGCGCGCTGGTCTTCCTGGCGGGCTTGCTGATCGGGACCTCGTGAGCAAGGGGAACACGGACAACACGGACGAACACCGACGAACACGGACTGACACGGACAGCTCTTGTCCGTGCTCGTCCGTGTTTGTCCGTGTTTGTCCGTGTTGCTTCAACCCGGTGCCAGGGTACCTTCCAGCAGCGGGGCCGCGGGACGCTGGCGGAGGTTGGGGAGGTGGGGGTTGAGCTCGCCGGGCTCGAAGCGGCAGAGGCCGATGACGTGCCAGAAGCCGCCGGCCGGGGTTCCTCCCAGCTTGTAGCGGCCGTTCGGGGTGAAGGCGGCCCAGCCTTCGGGGAGGAGGGCGAAGACGGCGGCGCAGGCGCCGGTCCGGACATCCCAGAGATGGACGGTGTTGTCGTCGGCGCCGCTCGCGAGGAGCTTGCCGTCGGGGCTCCAGGCGACGCTCCACACCGGGCCGGAGTGGCCGATGAAGCGCTGCGCCTCGCGCGGCGAGGCGGGGTCCCAGAGGCGCACCGTGCCGTCCATGGAAGAGCTGGCCAGGCGGGCGCCGTCCGGGCTCCACGCGACGGCGAGGACCGCTCCCTGGTGGCCGCTCAGGCACTGCGTCTCGCTGCCGGTCGCCGCGTCCCAGAGGCGCACGGTGCGGTCCGCGGAGGCGCTGGCGAGGGTGCGGCTGTCCGGGCTCAGCGCGACGCTTCCCACGGCTCCCTGGTGGCCGACGAAGCGCTGGGACTCGCGCCCTGCCGCGACGTCCCAGAGGCGGGCGGTGCGGTCCGCCGAGCCGCTGGCCAACCGGGTGCCGTCGGCGCTCCAGACGACGCTCAGGACCGGGCCCTGGTGGCCCAGGCAGCGCCGCCGCTCGACGCCGCTCTCCAGGTCCCAGAGACGCAGGGTCCTGTCCGCCGAGCCGCTGGCGAGGCTCCTGGCGTCCGGGCTGAAGTCGACGGCCATGACCCTCGCCTCGTGGCCCACGAAGCGCTGCAGCTCCTGGCCGCTCGCCAGGTTCCAGAGGCGCACCGCGTCGCCGCCGGCCACGCCGGCGAGGAGCGTGCCGTCGGGGCTGAAGGCGGCGTTGCGTTCCCAGCTCGGATGCCCCTTGAGGCGCTGCAGGGTCTGCCCGGAGACCACGTCCCAGTAGCGGATCGAGCGATCGTCGGCGAGGCTCACCAGGCCGCGGCCGTCGCGATTGAAGCTGACACTCCACACGCCGCCGCGCCAGGCGGTGAGGCGGCGGGCCTCCTGGCCGCTCGCGCGGTCCCAGAGGCGGACGGTGCGATCCTCGGCGCCGCTGGCGAGACGCCGGCCGTCGGGGCTCCACGCCACCGCGCGCACCGGCGCCTCGTGCCCCTGGAGCGCGCTCAGCTCGCGCTTCGAAATGACGTCCCAGAGGCGGACCGAGCGGTCGTCGGAAGCCGTCGCGAGGACACGGCCGTCGGGGCTCCAGGCGACGTCCAGCACGGTCCCTTCGTGGCCCTGGAAGCGGCACAGCTCCCTCCCCTCGAGGTCCCAGACCCGCGCCGTGCGGTCCTCGGAGGCACTGGCGAAATAACGGCCGTCGAGGCGGAAGTCGACGGCGAGCGCCGGCCCGGTGTGGCGGCCGATGCTCAGCGCCTCGGTGCCCGCCACCGTGCTCCACAGGCGGAGCGTGCCGTCCGCGGCGCCGGTGGCGACCGTGGCGCCGTCGGGGCTGAAGGCGGCGCAGCGCACCGGCTGCGGGTGCGGCAGGCGGTGCAGCTCGCGCCGGCCCGCCATCTCCCAGATGCGCGCCGTGCCGTCCGCCGCGGCGCTCACCAGGAGCTCGCCGCTGCGCGCGAAGGCGACGCTCCACACCGCGCCCTCGTGGCCGGAGAAGCAGCCCGCCTCCTCGCCGGTGACCACGTCCCAGAGGCGGACCGTGCCGTCCTCGGCGGCGCTCGCCAGGAGGCCGCCGTGCGGCGCGAACGCGACGCCGAGCACCCGGCCGGCGTGGCCGAGGAAGCGCCGCACCTCGCGGCCGGCCACCGTATCCCAGAGCTGCACGGCGTTGCCGGCGCCGGCGGCCAGCAGCTCGCCGGTGCCGTCCCAGGCCACGGCCGCGACCGGAAAGGAGGCGGCCACCACCGCCTGCACGTTGCGGGGTGAGCCGAGGGCAGCGCCGTAGGTGTCGCAGCCGTCGAAGGCGCGCTCGCCCGGGTCGTCCAGCGTCGCGCCCACCAGCTTCGCCCGCCGCAGCACCGCGCCGGCGAGCCGCGCGCCACGCAGGTCGGCGCCGAGCAGGCGGGCGCCGGTCAGGTCGGCTTTCTCGAGGGCGGCGCCGTCGAGCTTCGCGCGGGTGAGGTCGGCGCCGGCGAGGCTGGCGCCGGTCAGCGTCGCGCCGCTCAAGACGGTGCCCACCAGGCGGGCGACCGAGAGGTCGGCGCCCGAGAAGTCGGCGCCCCTGAAATCCTGGCCCGACTCGTCGCGGCCCCGCAGGTCGCGCCCGGCGAAGTCGAGCTGGCGCTCCGGCGCGGTGTCGAGGAGCTTCGCGAGCCGCAGGGCATTCTCCCTGGCGGCCGGCGGGGCGTCGGCGGCCAGCGTGAGGCGGGCCCAGCGCACCGCCGCCTCCTTGCCCGCCAGGGTCGCGAAAAGCTCGAGGATCAGCTCCGAGGCCTCGCGCACGGCCAGGATCTCGGGCTGCTCCCCGGCCTGGGCGCCGGCGGCGGCCGAGCGCGCCACCAGCCACTCCACGACCGACGGATGGAGGAAGGAAAAGCGCCCCTCCTCGTCGCGCACCAGGAGCGTCCCCGCACCGACCTGGAAGGCCGCATCGTCGCGCTGCCGCTCGCCGAGCGCCGCGAGCGCCTGCGCCACGTCCCGCGTCAGCTCGCCCAGGCTCACCGAGCTTTGCGCCGTCCGCCAGAGGTGCAGGGCGAGCTCGGTGACCGCCTTCCAGCGCTGCCCGAGGGTGAGCGCCGGATGGGAGCCGGGCTGGTCGGCGCGCCACAGCTCGTGGCCGAGCCAGCGCGTGAGGAGGATCTCGAAGAGCTTCGGCGTGGAGATCTCCTCGGAGCTCTGGCGCGCCTTGAGCAGGTCCTCCTCCGGCAGGTCGGCGATGAAGCCCAGCATGCGCGGGTTCTCGGCGAGACCGAGGAGGCGCACTTCCTGGAGCAGCTTCAGGCGGCGGCCGGCGCGCTCGCCGTCGCCGCAGTAGCGCTCCAGGAAGCCGGAGATCTGCCGTCCGTCGAAGGGGAGGAGCGTGGCGAGCCGCCGGCCGGCCACCTGATCCACCTGCTCGCCGAGCGCCATCTTGACCTGCTGGTCCGAGAGGAAATGCTGGCGGCGGCTGGTCACCACGACTTTGGCGGCGCCGGCGGCGGCCTGGAGCAGTGTTCCGAGGTGGTCGGCGGCGCGTTCGTAGGTGACGCGCGCCAGCAGCTCGTCGAAACCGTCGACGAGGAGGGCGATGCGCCCCTGGTCGAGCATGTAGCGGAATCGGGATGCCGAGAAGTCCTCCAGCCCCTCCTGGGCGCAGTGCTGGGCGAGGAGCTGGTCGAGCGTGCGGCTCTTCTCCAGGTGGCGCAGCTCGACGAGGAGGGGGATCAGACCGCCATCGGCGGCGAGCCGACGCGCCAGCTCGCGGAGCAGGAACGTCTTGCCCGTGCCGGAGTCGCCGAGGACGAGGATGAACCGCCCCTCGGGCGCCTCCAGCCAGTCGAGGACCTGCGCCAGGGCGTCGTCGGTGGCCCTCTCGGGGCCGCCGTCCGCGAAGCGCATGCGCTGCGGCACGTAGTGGCCCGGATGGTAGGCCTGGTCGGTCTCCAGGCGGCGCGTCTGCCGGGCGAGGAGCGGCTTGAAGTCGATCACCTCCTGGAGCTCGCGGAAGCTCACCAGGTGGACGCGGCGGGCCGCCGCCTCGCGCACCAGCTCCTCGGGCGCGCCCCCGGCCAGACCCCCGCCGCCGAACACCAGACGCGAGATGAGGCCCGTGTCGCTCTCCTGGTAGCGCGTGTGCACGCGGTCGATGAAGGAGATGAGGTCCTCCCAGGTCACCATGCGGTCGACGACGCCGACCGGGTAGACGCGGCTGATGCCGCCGTCCTGCGCCGTGACGCGCAGGTACTCGATGGGCGGCCGCCCCTCGCGCATCCGCCGCACCTCGGCGCCCGGCTTCTCGCGCAAGCGGCAGACCGCCGCGACGCGGGAGAGCAGGTCGTCGCGCTCCCGGGCGGCGAGCGGGGGCGGCGTCGCGCCCGTGGCGACCGGGCCGGAGGCGGCCTCGCCGGGCGCCCGGTGAGAGCCGGTCTCGGCCTCCTTCTTGCGCTGCAGCAGCGTCGCCTCGGACGGCTCGTAGAACGCCGCGCCGGTCTGCCGGAGCTGGAGGTTGAGGACTGCGCCGCCGCGCGGATCGTCGCGCCACATGGAGCGGCCGGCGGCGCAGATGCGGGTCCAGCGCCGGACGCGGTCCTTGCGCACCTGGAGAACCTGGTACTGGTTCATGGAGTCGTCGGGGCCGCGCTCCGGGCGCATCGCGGAGCTGCCGGCGGCGAAGACGGGGATCTCGCCGCCGAGGAGCTCGAAGCGGCCGTCCCAGGTGTGCCCATGGACGACGAAGCTCACCCGGTCGCCCAGGGCCACCAGGAGGTCGCCCTGGTCGCGCACCCGCTCCTCGGGCCGCGTCGGCTCGCCGCGCAGGTCGTGGTGCACGGCGGCGATGCGCAGCCACTCGTTGCGGCGCATCTCCTCGAGCTCGCGGGCGAACCAGGCCATCTGGGCGGTGCCCACGAGGCCGTAATGATCCTCGTCGCGGTGGCTCTCCGCCATTGTGGAATTGATGCCGGCGATCACCACCTTGAGGTCCGGCACCTCGAAGAAGGTCCACGGCTGGGCTTCGGTGAACGCGGCGGTGGCGACGTCGCGGTAGAGGTCCTTGAAGAACGAGGCGAAGAACCGCCACTTCGGCCAATAGGGGCGGCGCGGCTCGATCTCCTCGGCCCGGCACAGGCTGAAATATCCGGCGCAGGCGTCGCGGTTGACGTCGAGGTTGCCGGGCACGACGGCCACCCGGTCGAGCGGCAGCCGGAGGCCGCGGGCGAGACCGTCGACGAAGCGCAGGGCGTCGCGGAACTCCGACGGCTTGGCGCCGTTGGTGAGGTCGCCGGTGATCAGCAGGAGGTCGGGCTCGACGGGCGAGCCGTCGTCGTCGTGGAGGCTGCCGACGTCGGCCAGGAGGTGGGCGAGGACCGACTCGAACGAGTCGTCCATGGGCAGCGGAGCGAGGCGGCCGAAGGGGTGGTTCCAGCCGAAACGGAGGTCCGACAGATGGAGGATGGTGATCGGCCGGCCAGGCTCTCGCGACGTCAACGGCTCTCCTCCCGGTCCCGCTCGCTGCTCAATTTTTCGAAATGGTAGCAGGGAGGCCGGGGGGAAGGAAGCAGCCGGCTCCCTCTTGCCGCCGGAACGCACCATGTCTTGTAGGAGGCCCTTAGCGGGGCATGTAGTTTTTGCGTCTATGCGGGTTGAATTCTGATGAACGAACGGGTCCTCATCGTCGCCGACGAGCGCGGCAGCCGCGATCTGGTCGCGGCCCAGCTCTCGGCGCATCGCTACCAATGCCGCAGCGCCCGCGACGGCCGCGAGGCGCTCTCCCTGGCCGCGCGGAAGCCCCGCCCGTCCCTCGTCCTCGCCGGCATCGAGACACCGGGCATGTCCGGCCTGGAGCTCCTCGGCAAGCTGCGGCATCTGGACCAGAATTTGCCGACGATCATGATCGTCGGGCTCCACGAGCTGGACATGGCCCGTTCCTGCCTGCGTGAGGGCGCCTACGACTACATCGTCGAGCCGTTCGCGGCGGAAGACCTCCTCAACACGGTGGAGCGGGCCATGGAACGCGCCCGGCTGATCCGCCAGAACGAGGAGTACCGCCGCGACCTCGAGCGTATGGTCCACGAGCAGACCATGGAGATCCGGCAGACGCGCGACATCGCGCTGCTCACCCTGGCCAAGCTCGCCGAGTCGCGCGACAACGCCACCGGGCAGCACCTGGAGCGCATGGCCGCGTACAGCCGGCGCCTCGCCGAGCGGCTCGCCGCCGGCCCCTTCCGCGGCAAGATCGCGGAGGACTTCGTGGACCATCTGTTCAAGTCGAGCCCGCTCCACGACATCGGCAAAGTCGGCATTCCCGACGCCATCCTTCGCAAGCCCGGGCCGCTGGACGACGGCGAGCGCGCGGTGATGCGCACCCACCCCAAGATCGGCGGCGACACGCTGCGCCGGGTCATCGAGAAATTCCGCGGCAACTCCTTCCTCAGCATGGGGATGGAGATCGCCTACCACCATCACGAGAGGTGGGACGGCGCCGGCTATCCGCACCGCATCGCCGGTGAGCACATCCCGCTCGCCGCCCGCATCGTGGCGGTGGCGGACGCCTACGACGCCATCACCAGCCACCGCCCGTACAAAGCGAGCTACGACCACGAGGAAGCCGTGCGCCTCATCGCCGTGGACCGCGGCCGCCACTTCGACCCCGTCGTCGTCGACGCCTTCCTGGAGTGCGAGGCGGATCTCCCCGACATCCGCCGCCGCTTCCTCGACCCCGTGCACGCCGGAGCCCGGCTCCGGGGCGAGTGGGCCGAGATCGCGACTCCTCTGTAGGCTCTCTCTCCTGCACGCTGCGATAGGATGGCGCTGCCGGCGCTCTTCCGGAGGATCCCATGCCCAACGATCTCTGCTTCGTGCTCATGCCTTTCGGCAAGAAACCCGACGTCTCGGGGACGCTGGTCGATTTCGACGCCGTCTACCACGACCTGATCGCGCCGGCGATCCGCGAGGCGGGGCTCGATCCGATCCGCGCCGACGAGGAGATGACCGGCGGACTGATCCACAAGCCGATGTACGAGCGGCTGATCTTCTGCAAGTTCGCGGTCGCCGATCTGACCACGGCCAATGCCAACGTCTTCTACGAGCTCGGCCTCCGCCACGCGGTGCGGCAGTGGAGCACGGTCCTCATCTTCTCCAAGGGAGGCAGCCAGCTCCCCTTCGACGTCGCGCCGTTGCGCGCCATGCCCTACACCCTGACGCCCGAGGGAAGGCCCGCCGACGTCGAGCCCACCAAGGCCGCGTTGGGCAAGCGGCTGGCGGAGGCACGCGAGGCGGCGGCCAAGGATCCGGCGACCGACAGCCCCATCTACCAGCTCGTCGACGGTTATCCGCAGATCGACCACACCAAGACCGATATCTTCCGCGACCAGGTCCACTACTCTGAGGAGCAGAAGAAGAAGCTGGCGGACGCCCGCCGCAAGAAGACCGCGGACGCCCTCCACACCGCCGAGGCGGAGATGGGGGATCTCGGCAAGGTGGAGTCGGGGGTGATCATCGACCTCTTCCTCTCCTACCGCTCCGTGAAGGCCTGGGACGACATGATCCGGCTGGCGGACGCAATGCCGAGGCCGCTGGCGGCCACCGTCATGGTGCGCGAGCAGCTCGCTCTGGCCCTCAACCGTGCGGGCCGCGGGGAAGAGGCGGAAACCGTGCTCAAGGACCTCCTCGCCAACCGCGGCCCGAGCAGCGAGACCTACGGCATCCTCGGCCGCGTCTACAAAGACCGTTGGGAAGCCGCCCTCAAGGAGGGGAGGAGCTTCCAGGCGCGGGGCATTCTCGGCCAGGCGATCGACGCCTATCTCAAAGGCTTCGAAGCCGACTGGCGCGACGCCTATCCGGGCATCAACGCCGTCACTCTGATGGAGCTCAAGGAGCCGCCTGACCCCCGCCGCCTCGACCTGATCCCCGTGGTCACCTACGCCGTCGAGCGCCGCGTCGCCGCTGGCAAACCCGACTACTGGGACCACGCCACCCGCCTCGAGCTGGCCGTCCTGGGCAAGAACGAGGACAAAGCCGGCCAGGCCCTCGGCGACGCCCTCGCCAACGTCCGCGAGAGCTGGGAGCCCGAGACCACCCTGCGCAACATCCGCCTCATCCGCGAGGCCCGGGAGAAGCGGGGGGAGGCGGTGGATTTCGAGAAGCAGGTGGAGGCGGAGCTGGCGGCGGCGGGGAAATAGAGGTGATCGGCTCTCCGAGAATACAAGCGGAGGTGGTATCCTCTCCTCAACGCTGGAACCGAGGTGAGCCAGTGGTCATGATCGAGACGGTCGCCGAAATCGACGAAGAAGGCACCCTGACCGCCCCAACGCCGGCATCGGCTCCGCGCGGGAAGATGCGTGTCGTGATCGTCATCGACAACGATGTCTCCGAGGAACAGGCTACTCCTGCGAAGCGGAAGCTGCCAGACCTCTCCGAGTTTCGTGCCCGGCTGGGTGCCGAGACCTATCCCGGCAATTCGGTGGTCGACCTCCGTAACGAAGAGCGGTCGTGATCTACTTTGACACCTCGGTGCTTGCGGCCTATTACACACCGGAAGAGCGGAGCGCTGAAGCGGCGGCCATCGTCGCGAAAGCTACCTATCCGGTCGTCAGCGACCTTGCGGTCGCCGAGCTCAATGTGGTCATAGTGCGGAAGGAAAAACTGGGATTCCTGCCCCAAAAAGGAGCCGAGGCTGTCTTCTCCCTTTTCGACGAGCATCGCCGAGATGCGTTTCTGACCATCGCGCTCGAAACTCGGCACATTGAAGCGACCAGGGCCCTGGCGACCCACACGTCAGCTCGCCTGCGGACCCTCGATGCTCTGCATCTCGTGATCGCGTCAGAGGTGGAAGCAACCGTCGCCACCTTCGATGAGCGGCTCCATGAAGCTGCTCGCTCCATCGGCCTTCCGGTCTTGCCGCAAACCCTACTCTAGGCGCTCTGGCAGCTCAAGACGAGCGCGGCGCCCGCGGCCAAGGTTCTCGTTTTTCTTTCACGAGTAAGAGGGCGCCATAGCGCGGTTGTATGAGATGAGAAGATCCCAACGGCTAGGAGTGTCGAGGAGCACAGACCATGATCTGCCATGTGTGCAAGCGCCCCGCCTCTATGCAGTGTAAGCGTTGTTATTCGTTTGCCTGCGAAGAACATTCCGCATTTAGGGGACTGTGCGTGAGTTGCCAAGGAGATGATCGTCGAAGAGAAGAGGCCCGCGCACTGGCGAGAAGGCAAGAAGAGGATGCTTGCCGCTTCTGCCACTTCTGCGGTGGCGTGGCGAGCGAGGCAGATTCCTTCGGTATGCCGATGCGGTGTAGCCGCTGTGAGCGTCAGTTCTGTAAGGCACATGGACAGTACCTCTATGAAGATACAGACCGTGATTCTTGCGTGGTGTGGATCAGGTGCCGCGAGCACCTCGACCGCCCCGGACTCTTCGGGGCGCATGCGATTCCTTATAATCCAGCGGTCGGTTGTCTTGGAGTGCTCCTTGCCTACATGTGCCTCGCTTGGTTGATACCACTATGCAGCAGACGCCCAGATTATCACTCATCAGAATCCGGGCTGAGGCCAGTCAATGGCTTCAACTTTATGGGCGAGTGGACGTAAGCGGATGATCTCGTTGCAGGAGGCTTCACCCAGTGCCGCCTGCTCGCCGACTCATCCGCGCCAAAAAACGCCAGGCACCTTTGGGCCCGGGCTCCAAAAAACGCCAGGCACCTTCTGCTGGCGTCACCTTTCACCACAATCCCAACGCGAGCGCGTCACGGAAGTCGTTGAGGAGGTGGAGGCCGAAGCTGCTGCTCAGCGCGAGGCGACAGACCGACCGCCGCTGGGTGCCGAGGCGACTCTAAAGCAGGACCCTCTCAAGCGCCCGGATCGCGTCAAGAGGTCGCCCGCGCCGCGGAAGTCGTCTACACAATTTCCCTCCCAAAGGGTCTCTCTCCTCAGCCGGCCTGGAGCGTAGCCGAGACCTATACTCCCATAAAGAGCCATGCACACCTCACCACGGCCGGTCGTGCTGTTCGCGTTCGCCAACGACCGGGAGGATCCATCTCTCTACCTGCGCAACCTCCCCGAAGAGCAGCGCCGGGTGCGCGAGGCGTTGACCGCCGCGGAGCGGTCCGGCCTCTGCGAGATCGTCCCACGCTCCAACGCCACGGCCGCCGAGGTGCTCGATGTGTTCCTGGACGCGCGGTACCGCGACCGGGTGGCGATCTTTCACTTCGGCGGCCATGCGGGAAGCGGGGAGCTGTTGTTCGAGTCTCCGGAAGGAACGCCACGGACCGTCCATGCCGCGGGTCTCGCCCGGTTCCTGGGCGAGCAGCGGGGGCTGGCGCTGGTCTTCTTGAACGGCTGCTCCACCCAGGCGCAGGTCCAGGGTCTCCTCGCCGCCGGGGTCCTGGCGGTGGTCGCCACGTCCCAGGACATCCTGGACTCGGTGGCCACGGAGCTCTCGGCCCGCTTCTACCAGGCTCTCGCCTCCGGCGCTCCGCTGCGCGCCGCGTTCGAGGAAGCGACGGCGGCGGTGCAGGCGCTGACCGGCGATCTGCCGGAGAGAGCCTGTCGTCACTTCCATGTTGACTCCATGGTTCCGGACAGGTGGCCCTGGGATCTCCATGTCGCTCCCGGCGCCGAGGAGGAAGTCCGGCGCTGGAGCCTGCCCCGGCTGGCCCGGAACCCGCTCTTCGGTCTCCCTCCGCTGCCGGCGATGGACCTGCCGCTCTCGCCGTTCAAGCACCTCGCTCCGTTTACCCGCGACGACGCTCCGGTCTTCTTCGGGCGAGGCCGCGAGCTCCGCGAGCTCTATGAGGAGGTCACCCGGCCGGATGGTGCGCCCATCGTGCTCCTCTTCGGTCCCACCGGAGCGGGCAAGTCGTCGCTCCTCGGGGCAGGCCTCCTGCCGCGGTTGGAAGTTTCCCACGAGGTGCTTTTCCTGCGCCGCGACCGGTCTCTCGGCCTCGCCGGCACTCTGGCTCGCGCGTTGGGCGACGGGGATGCCAGCGCCGCCTGGCACCGAAGAGAGGAGACGGCGGACAAGCCTCTCGCCGTCATCCTGGATCAGGCGGAGGAGGCCTGGACACGTCCTCTCGCCCGCGACGAGGAGGTCGAGGACTTCGCCGCTGTGTTGCGAACGCTCTTCGCCGTCCGCGAGACCCGTCCCCGGGGGCGCCTCGTCCTCGGCTTCCGCAAGGAGTGGCTGGCCGAGGTGCTGCAGCTCCTGGACGCCGAAAAACTCCAACGAGCCCGTGTCGAAGTCGCCCACCTCGACCACGACGGTATCGAGGAAGCCGTCCTCGGCCCGGCGTCGAGCGACCGCTTGCAGCGGCACTACGGCCTGGAGATCGACCCCGAGCTTCCAGTCCGGATCGCCGGCGACCTGATCGAGCAGCGCGCCGCCACCATCGCGCCGATCCTTCAGATCCTGCTGACCCAGATGTGGATGCAGGCCAGGGCCGGGTCCGCCTCCCCCCGCTTCACCCTCGACCTTTATGAGGGCATGAAGCGCCGCGGCCTCCTGCTCGACGACTTCCTCGAGGAGCAGCTCCGCCGTCTCCGCGAGCGGCGGCCCGAGGCCGTGGACTCCGGTCTGGTCCTCGATCTCCTGTTCTTTCATACCACTCCCCTGGGCACCGCCGAGACCCGGTCGGCGGCCGAGGTGGCGGAGCGCTATAGGCACCTCCCGGAGACCCCGGAGCTCGTCGGGCAATGCCAGGACCGCTATCTCCTCGCCGAGGGCGAGCACGAATCGGAGGCGCCGGGATCGGATCGCGCGACAACCCGCTTGGCCCACGACACCCTGGCCCCGCTGGTGCGCCGGCGTTTCGAATCCTCGGACCTGCCCGGCCAGCGGGCGCTGCGCATCCTGCAGCGGGCCGAGGAATGGACGGAAGGCCGGACCGGGGAGCCTCTGGGCGAGCTCGACTTGGCCCGCGTGGAGGAGGGCAAGGACGGGATGCGGGCGCGCAAACACGACGAGGAGCGGCTGGTCGCCGCAAGCCGCCTCCAGGTGGAGCGCCGGAGACGCCAACGCCGGGGCCTTCAACTCGCGGCAGCCGCGGCAGTCGCGATGATCCTCGGGGCGGCGCTGTTGTTCCGGCAGCAGCGGCAACAGGCACGCGCGTCGGAGGAGCGCTCGCGCGACCGAGCGTACGCGGCTCTCGGCGCAAACCTCCTAGTGGACCAGCCGCCCGATGCCTCGCTGGTGGCCATGGAAGTCCGGCGGCCAGACTCCACACCGACCGCAAACGACTTGCTGCAAAAGTCCTTAGCGAACCCGATGCCGACCGCCACCCTGACGGGGCACATGTCCGCGGTCATGGCCGCCTCATTCAGCCCGGACGGCACCCGAGTGGTGACCGCATCCTGGGACAAGACAGCGCGTATATGGAACGTCGCCACAGGCCAATCGATCGCCACCCTGACGGGGCACACAAACCCGGTGTTCGCCGCATGTTTCAGTCTGGACGGCACCCGGGTGGTGACGGCGTCCGGGGACAAAACGGCGCGCATATGGGACGCCGCCACCGGTCAACCGATCGCCACCCTGACGGGGCACACGAATGCGGTCCAGGCTGCCTCCTTCAGCCCGGACGGAACCCTGGTGGTGACCGCGGCGTGGGACAAGACGCCGCGCATATGGAACGTCGCCACCGGGAAGTCGATAGCCACTCTGACGGGGCATACGGATGAGGTCTGGGCCGCCTTCTTCAGCCCGGACGGCACCAGGGTGGTTACCGCCTCTTTGGACAGGACAGCGCGCATCTGGAACGTCGCCACCGGCCAACCGATCGCCACCCTGACGGGGCATAAGGATAAGGTCTGGACTGCCTCCTTCAGCCCGGACGGCACCCGGGTGGTGACCGCCTCTGATGACAAGACGGCACGAATCTGGAACGCCGCCACCGGTCAACCAATTGCCACCCTGGCGGGGCACACAAATACAGTCTGGGCTGCGTCCTTCAGCCCGGACGGCACCCAGGTGGTGACCGCGTCCTTTGACAAGACGGCGCGGATCTGGAATGCCGCCACCGGCCAACCCATCGCCACCCTGACGGGACACACGAATATGGTCTTGGCCGCCTCCTTCAGCCCGGACAGCGCCAGGGTAGTGACCGCGTCCTGGGATCAGACCGCGCGGATCTGGAACGCCGCTACCGGCCAACTGATCGCCACCCTGACGGGGCACAAGGAGCGGGTGTGTGCCATTTCCTTCAGCCCGGACGGCACCCGGGTGGTGACCGCTTCCTACGACGAAACGGCGCGGATCTGGAACGCCGCCCCCGGCCAACCGATCGCCACCCTGACGGGGCACAAGCAAACGGTCACGGCCGCCTCCTTCAGCCCGGACGGCACCCGGGTGGTGACCGCCTCTTTGGACAGGACAGCGCGCATCTGGAACGCCACTACCGGCCAACCGATCGTCACCCTGACGGGGCACAAGGGACCGGTCTTGGCCGCCTCTTTCAGCCCGGACGGCACCCGAGTATTGACCGCTTCCGGGGACCAGCCGGTGCGGATCTGGAACGCCGCCACCGGCCAACCGATCGCCACCCTGACGGGGCACAAGGGTAGAGTCTGGGCTGCCTCCTTTAGCCCGGACGGCACCCGGGTGGTGACCGCGGCCTTTGACAAGACGGCGCGGATCTGGAATGCCGCCACCGGCCACCCCATCGCCACCCTAACAGGGCACACGAACCAGGTCTTGGCCGCCTCCTTCAGCCCGGACGGCACCCGGGTGGTGACCGCCTCCTTTGACAAGACGGCGCGAATCTGGAACGCCGCCACCGGCCAACCCATCGCCACCCTAACAGGGCACACGAACCAGGTCTTGGCCGCCTCCTTCAGCCCGGACGGCACCCGGGT